>Ga0181520_10000495_pt1 | contig 87121 bp, 65 predicted proteins | sample PEATcosm2014_Bin_29_FD_132451 | JGI IMG/M metagenome (GOLD analysis project Ga0181520, IMG submission 132451) | Peatland microbial communities from MTU Mesocosm Facility, Houghton, MI, USA - PEATcosm2014_Bin02_30_metaG | ecosystem: Environmental > Terrestrial > Soil > Wetlands > Peat | place... | reverse complement strand
CGGCGAACCCATCGCCGTACGTCGCTAGGGACAGACGAATCTGTCCCAAGGCGCCGCCCTTGCGCCGCGTGGACAGATCCGTCTGTCCCTGGTCGGGGTCGGCGTGGGGTCTGTACGTGTGGGCTCCGTCGCTCGCCCCCGCCGCTCTTGCGCCGCGTGGACAGATCCGTCTGTCCCTGGTCTTCCACGTTTGCGCCGCGTTTCGAACTGCCTGATTTTGCCGAGCCGCGAACGTAAGAGAGCGGTTGCGCACTACCCTAATCCGGCGCGAAAGCGTGGACGTAGTTCCGTTTTGCGTCGGGGTCCTGCATTTCCTTCAGCAGGAAGCAGTTGCCAATCGCAAGCGCTTCGATTTCCGTCCCCATGAAACAGCGGTATGCGTCTTCGGGGGTGCAAACGATCGGCTCGCCTCGCACGTTAAAGCTGGTGTTCACAATCACGGGGCAGCCGGTGCGCTCCTTAAACGCCGAAATCAGAGCGTGATAGCGGGCGTTGGTCTCCCAGTGCACCGTCTGGATGCGCGCCGAATAGTCCACATGGGTGACGGCGGGGATCTCCGAACGGGGCACCTTCAGCTTCTCGATTCCGAATAGCTGTTGCTCCTCGGCGGTCATCTGCCGGCGCCGGGATTCGGCCACGTCGGCCACCAGCAGCATATAAGGGCTGTCGCAGTCCAGGTCGAACCAGTCGGCCACATCCTCGCGCAACACCGAAGGGGCGAAGGGCCGGAAGGATTCCCGATATTTGACTTTCAGGTTGAGGACCGACTGCATGGCGGGCGAGCGCGCATCTCCCAGGATCGAACGGCCGCCCAGCGCGCGCGGTCCGAACTCCATGCGGCCCTGAAACCAGCCCAGCGCCTTTCCGTCCGCTAAGGCCTCCACGCAGAGTTTCAGCAGATCGTCGTCATCCGCCACGGAAAAGTGGGCGCCCACCGCCCGCAAGCGCCGCTCAATCTCCGCTTGTTCAAAAGCGGGACCCAGGTACGCGCCCTTCATGGAATCCTGGAAAGTCGACACGCTGCGAGGCTGGTTCCGGTAGAGATGATGGGCAGCCAGCGCCGCGCCCAGCGCGCCTCCGGCATCGCCGGCAGCGGGCTGAATCCAGATTTGCTGGAAGCGGCCGTCGCGCAGCACCTTGCCGTTCGACACGCAGTTCAGCGCCACGCCGCCAGCCAGACAGAGGTTCTTTGCGCCGGTTTCGGCCGCCAGCGAGCGTGTCAATTTCAGCACGATCTCGTCGAGCACCAGTTGAATCGAAGCCGCCAGATCCATGTGCCGTTGCGTCAGCTCTTCTTCCGGCTTCCGTGGGGGACCGCCGAATAGACCGTCGAACCGCGCATTCGTCATGGTCAATCCGGTGCAGTAGTTGAAGTAGTCCAGGTTCAGGCGGAATGAGCCATCCGGCTTCACGTCGATCAGGTTTTCGCGGATGCAGTCGGCGTATGCCGGGTTGCCGTAAGGCGCCAGACCCATCAGCTTGTACTCGCCGGAATTGACCCGGAATCCGGTGTAATAGGTGAACGCGGAATAAAGCAGGCCGAGCGAATGGGGAAAATGAATCTCGCGCAGAACTTGCAACTGGTTTCCGCGGCCCATGGCCACCGAAGTGGTAGCCCACTCGCCCACGCCGTCCATCGTCAGCACGGCGGCCTCTTCGAACGGGGATGGGAAAAAGGCGCTGGCCGCGTGGCTGAGATGGTGCTCAGTGAACAGCAGGCGCTTTTCCAGATCCGGGCGCGCGCCATACCGTTTCAGCTCATTGCACAGCAGCTTCTTCTGGAACACTTTCTCCCGCACCCACAGCGGGATCGCCATGGAAAACGAGCGGAAGCCCTTTGGAGCAAAGGCCAGGTACGTCTCCAGGAGTCTTTCAAATTTCAGGAAGGGCTTGTCGTAAAAAACGACGTAGTCCACCTCATCGAGCGTGACTGCCCCTTGCTCCAGGCAGTAAGCCACCGCATGATGGGGAAAGCCAGGGTCGTGCTTCTTGCGTGTGAAGCGCTCCTCCTGAGCGGCCGCAACAATGTCGCCATCGTTCAGCAGCGCCGCGGCGCTGTCGTGATAAAACGCTGAAATTCCGAGTATCCGCATCGCAGCCGCTGGTTTCCTCCTGGTCGCTTAGAACTGGTTCGCCATACTTTCCGGGGCCGGCCCCGGCGGTTGGCGCGGCTCCCAATAACTGACGGCCTTCTTGTCAAAACGCAGCCGGAGCAGGTCCTTGCCGCTCAGCCGGAACAAGAGCGCGAACGGCGTGATCGCCACAAAAAAGAAAAGTCCCGCGATTACCGGCGCAAACACGCGGTGCAGGATCCCGCTGAGCCACGCCGCTGCCCGATTCAAAGGATGAAGACTGGAGGGGAAAGCCAACGCAGCCAGAAGAAAACCGCCGCTCAGCGCCACGGCCCACCAGCGGACCGGCCCGTGATGCACCAACGGCCAGAATCCAATCAGGGCGAAAAAACCGCCGAAAGTCAGGCCGAAGGTCCGGTCCGCCGAAAGCCTGATCTCGGCTTTGCGCGATAGGTCTTCGTGAAACGACTGCCGCTCTTGAATGTCCTTTTGCTGGTTCACTGCGCTCCTTACATGCTTGTTAGGCGCCAATTCGCCAGGACGCCCGCTGGAACCCCTTAAATCGGCGGGATTTTCCCGCTTTGGCGGCGGCTGCCGGACGCTTACCGCCCAACCATGTGCCAACTCCTTTCCAGGAATCCCATAATCTCGCCTATCGGTCCCTGCGTCCTTCGCGCCTCCTGCGCGCAACTCAGGCTTCCCAAGAACGATTATCCCAGTATTCCAAACGCTGGCATCCAACGTGCTCCCGCTCGGCTACCAGGGGCGACTTGTACCCGTGCGGGCCACCATGGAGTTAACCATCTCGGTTGTCATCCCCGTTTTCAACTCCGAACGCTACCTCCGCCAGTGTCTCGATCACCTGCAGAGGTCCACATTGACCGATTACCAGTGCATCGTCGTCGACGATCACTCGACAGACGGATCGGCCGAAGTTGCGGAGCAGCGGGGCGCGACGGTTCTGCGCATGGATCGCCGCCGGGGTCCGGCGTATGCGCGCAACCTGGGGGCGCAAGCGGCCACCGGCGACATCTTGTTCTTCATCGATGCCGATGTCTGCGTGGCGGCGAATACCCTGGCTCGCGTGCGGGCCAATTTTGACCAGGACCCGGAGATCGTCGCCGTAATGGGGTCTTACGACGACTCCCCGGCTTCACAGGATTTCCTGTCCCTTTACAAGAACCTGATGCACTGCTACGTGCATCACAACGCCCGCCGTGAAGCCAGCACGTTCTGGAGCGGTTGCGGCGCCATCCGCCGTTCGGTCTTCCTGGAACATAGCGGCTTCGACGAATCCTACGACCACCCGGCCATTGAAGATATCGAGTTGGGGTATCGCCTCAACCGTGCCGGGGAAAAGGTGATTCTCGACCCGAAGCTGTCCGTAAAGCACCTGAAACGGTGGAGCTTCATGAACTTGGTCAAGACCGATATCCTGGACCGGGGCATTCCCTGGACGGAGTTGATCCTTCGCGACCGCAGCTTCCCCAACGATCTGAACTTGCAATTGAGCCAGCGTGTCAGCACCGCGCTGGTCTTTCTGCTAATCGGCATGGCCGCCGCCGGGGTGTTGTACGCCGGCCAGTCGTTCCTGTTGACGCTGCTGACGCTGCTGTTCTTGTTTCTGGTGCAATTCGAGGTGGAAAGCACCTGGAAGATGCAGCCTAAGGCCATCATCGGCACCATTCTGCTGGTGGCCTCCATCGTGTACCTTGCCTACGTCGACTGGAACCGCTGGCTGATTCCTCCGGTGCTGCTGGCTTGGGTGCTGCTCTTCGTGCGTCACAGGTACGCATTCACCACCGAACGCCGCCGGCGCATTACGGGAACCGTGTGCGGCGTCTATCTGTTGTTCGTCCTGCTTTTCGTGATTGTCTACTTGCCGCATCACCCGCTGGTGTTCTGCTTCTTTCTGGTGCTCAGCATCGTGGTGCTGTTAAACAGCCAGTTCTATGTGTTTCTTGCCGGCCGCACAGGGCGGTTTCTGGCTTTGGCCGCGATACCGTTTCATCTCCTGTTCCACTTCTACAATGGGATCTCGTTCCTGATCGGCGCCATCCGCCACTTCGGCCGCCGGATTCTGTCCCTGGAAAGAAAGCGCGTCCCGGTTTCCCAGGACCGATGAACCAGGCTCGCTCCATTCTGACGTACCATTCGCTGGACGATACCGGTTCGGTGATCTCGATCCCGCCGGACCTGTTCCGGTCTCAGATGGAGTGGTTGGCAGCCAGCCAGGTTCGTGTCGTGCCGTTAGGGGAAATCCAGAGTACGCCGGGCGCCGTGGCACTGACCTTCGACGACGGGTTCCGCAACTTTTACGAACATGCCCTGCCCGTCCTTGAGCAGTATCGGTTTCCGGCAACGGTCTTTGTGGTTTCCGGCCATTGTGGGACCTCGAATCAGTGGACGCAGACGGTGGGCGGTGTCCCGCGACTTGAGCTGATGTCCTGGAGTGAGTTGGAGGTGGCGGCCGCGGCAGGCGTAACGCTGGGATCTCATACCGCCACGCACCCGCACCTGAGCGGACTCGATGCAACGGCCCTGGAACGGGAGTTGGCCTCCAGCCGGGCCGCTATCGAGGACCGCACGGGTCACGTCGTCGACACATTTGCGTACCCTTACGGCGACGTCAACAAGCGCGTGCGCCATGCGGTGGGACGCCACTTCGGGCTCGCCTGTGGCACAAACCTGGCATTCGTGTCGCCCGATTCGGATGTTCTGGAACTGCCGCGGCTCGACGCGTACTACCTGCGAAACCGGCGCTGGTTTGAAGCCTTGGGACAAGTGGGCGGAGCCGTTTACATCACGGCGCGCCGTTGGATCCGGTACTGCGGGCGGTATCGATCTTTTTTGCGGAACTAACGGGGCCCGCGTCGCAAGAACAGATGGGAGGATAACCGAAGGTGGGAGCGCTTCTGGCGGAACAAGGCAGTAAGAGGATGGAGCCGGCCTTTCGGGCCAAAAGGCGCCCGCTGGCGTGGCTGCCGTATGCTCTGGCTGCGGCCTTTGCCCTCTGGTCTCTTCGCGGCGCCTCCAACCTGAACATTGCGGACACCGATGCGGCGCGCCATTTTATGAATGGCGCGTTCCTGCACGACTTGATCGCCAGTGGGCGCGTCATGCACCCCATCCAGTTCGGCAAGGAATACTACGGCCATCTGCCGGCGCTCTCGATGCCCTATCACCCTCCGCTGTTCCCGGGGATCGAGTCGCTGTTCTTTCTTGTGTTCGGCGTGAAACTGCTCGCCGCGCGGGCGGTCGTGGCGCTCACCGTGGGGATCTCCGTGGTTCTGTTCTACCGCCTCCTTCGCGCCACGCACGGCTCCGATCTGTTGGCCGCATGCGTCACCATCAGCCTGTTTTCCCTGTGGATCTCGCAACTGGTGGCCACCAGCGTGATGCTCGAGTACCCTTCTCTGGTGTTCACACTGGCCGCGCTTTATTGCGTGCGGGATTTCGACGAGGGTTACCCGCTCGGCCGGGCATTACTGTTCGCCGTCTTCGCCGCGGCGGCCGTTTGGACCAAACAGTTCGCGGTGTTTCTGGGAGCCGTGCCGCCTGTCTGCGCCCTCTTTCAGAGACGCTGGAGGGTGTTGTTTGGCAAGGCCATGTGGATTTCGTCGGCGCTTTTCGCCTGCGCCGTCGTCGCTCTGATGTCACTGTCCGCGCCATTCCACGGCGCCGGCGTGAGCCAGGTCCCGGCTGAGTCACACGCCATTACCGCGATGCTCAAGCTCAACCTGGTCTATTACGGGCCCGACATTTTGACCTATATGGCCGGGCTGCCTGGCGTGTTCACAGTCTGCGCGGCGGCCTCATTGGTCTGGTTGGTCTACAAAGGCGCATGGCGGCGCCTGAATCTCGGTTTATATGTCGCATGGGCCGTGTTGCCGATGCCTATCCTGCTGCTTCTTTACTACGACGACCGGTATTTCTTCATTTTGTTCCCGGGTCTGATCACGATCGGTTTTGTGCTGATGTTCCGCGCCGGCGCCCTGGTTTTCGGCGAGCGGCGGGCATGGATGACGCCGGTCGCCTTCGCGTCGGCCTGGCTGATTGCGGGACTCTTCTTTCAGCCGGAGTATTTGCGCGGTCCGGCCGAAGCGGCAGCCATCGTGGTGCGGGCCGATCCGGCGCGGGTGCTTTACGCCGGAGACGCTGACGGGAATTTTATCGCCGCTGTTCGGATGCTCGAACCCAGGCTCGAAACCAGCGTAATCCCCGGTGAAAAACTGCCGCCGGATACGTTTCATGCGGCTGCGTTTGAGAGCTTCTGCCACCGTTATGGAGTCGGCTGGATTGTGCTGGAGAAGTCTTCCGGGCAGGAGGTCGGGGCAGCAGAGAACGAGTGGGCCGGCCTGCTGGCCTCACCCACGCCATCCATGAAGCTCGAACGGTCCATCCCGCTTGCGTCGTCGCGCCCGCGCTGGCGCGGGACCGTTGAGGTTTATCGGTTTGTATCGGCCGCCGCGAAGCCGGAAGGCGGTTTGGAACTTCATTCGAACGAGATCGGCGGCCAGGTTGAGGCCGAGCCTTGATGCTGCCGTCGTAGACCGCGGGGTGACGGGATGGGACTGTCTCGTTTGCTGATTTTGGCGCTGGGTCTGGTTGCCACCGCCAGTGCGCTCGCGGCAAGTCCCCAAGTAGTACTGGGTCCCGGCTGCACGACGGCCTACCATATCGATTGGGATTGCGACGGATATGGCGTTGGGACCGATCCGAACGATCCCAATCCGCTTCTCGGTCCCGATGCCGACGATAACGACCCAACCGTCAACACGCCCGCGAGCATGTTGGCGAAGTGGGGTTCGGTATCCGCGTTCCTGGCGCACCTGGGATACAACCCAAACAACATCTGGTATCTATCCACAACCGGTAACGATGCCACTTGCGCGGCGGATCACGTTGAGCTTCCCTGCCAGACTTGGAGCCACGTCTATTCGGCTTCGTCCGCCGGGGACGCGATCTTAATCAGGGGCGGGACATATATACAAAACCCCGACGCCAACTTCTCGATCGGCGCACGCCCGACCACCGCTGCTCACCGCGATCTCATCATGGGCTATCCCGGAGAACTGGCGATCCTTGACCACTCTGCCGGAGGATGGTTCGGAATCAGCAGTGACTTGGGAGCGGTCACCTATACTGTCATCGATGGCATCAAGCTCCAAAACACGCCACTGTCTTCTCCATCCAATATCGTGCAGGGCTACGGGATCAACCTGACCTCCGCCGCGCAGATCGATGGAATCGTGATTCGGAACTGCGAGGTCCGGGATTACTACCGCGGCATCTGGGCGATTGCGGGGCACAACGGCACGCTAGTCGAGCGAAATGTAGTCCATGACAACTACGGCGGAGGCAGCGGCGAGCACAACATTTATCTGGGTTCGAATTCTTATGGCGGCGTGTCCACAGGCGTGGTCGTCCAGAATAATATCCTCTATAACGCGGCATGGGACAACTTCCATTTCAACGGCCTGTGCAATAGCTGTATGTTGAGCGGGAACATCATGTTCTCGGCGAACTTGAGCGCCGGCGGGGGAGCTGGAAACGTTGCTCTCCAGGAAGGCTGGAATCACAGCACGGTCCAGAACAATATCATCTTCAACGCCTCGGCGTCGGCGGTTCAGGTTTTCGACTACGACGATGACCAGGCCCCGGTGATTCTGCCTTATGACCAGAACTACAACGTCTTCCGCAACAACACGTTCGTCCACACCGGGCAGGACTGGTCCGGGCAGACGCTGGAGGGGTATGAGCCGATCTCGATAATCAACGGCTCCGCGCAGACATCTCCGCTCTTAGACTTGGGCCACAATACCTACGACAACAACGTCTTCGTGGAAATGGCTCCGAAGTTGGGCTTCAACGCCGCGGTGGTGCGCTACGGCTACTTCAGCTCCTCCGATCTGAACTGGCTCTCGACGGATACGTGGCGCAATAACATCCTGTACGCGGCCAACGGCGTCCCGCCGCTCTCCATCGGCATCGGCACAATCCCTCCCAACGAGGACTGGTCTTACTTTGCGGCCAACGCGCTCGTGTTCACCAATAACTCCCAGGCCAACCCGCTGCTTCTCGCCGCTAATAACGCCTGGTATAACTCGCCGCAGGCCTGGAACCTGCAGGTGGCCGCGGGAAGCCCGGCCATCGGCGCGGCGCTGGCTTCGGATGCGCCGGCTACCGATATTATGGGACAGCCTCGCGGCGGGGCGCCGGACATCGGCGCCTATCAGCACGGGGACAATTCCACGATCGCGCTTACGATCAGCACCGCGGTATTGAACAGTGGGATGGTCGGGATAGCCTATGCGCAGGGGTTGAATGCCAGCGGCGGGACCACGCCTTATAGCTGGCAGGTGACCTCCGGTTCTTTGCCCGCCGGCCTGGCGCTTTCCTCCAACGGACTGATCGGCGGCACGCCAGTGACAGCCGGGCAGTCGAGCGTAACGGTGGAAGTGCGGGACAGCGCCGGGCATAGCGCCTACGCGGCATGGAGTATCGCGATTGCCCCCGCCGCCGCCGTTTCCTCTTTGAGTTGCGCTCCCGAACGCTTGACCTCGGACAGTGCCGCTACCTGCACAATGACGTTGACCGAGGCGGCGCCGGACGGCGGCATACCCGTTTCGCTCCTCAGTTCCAGCCAAATTCTTAGCGTTCCGGCCTTGGCGGTAGTGCCGGCCGGCGCCGCCGCCGCGACCTTCAGCATCAGCGCCGGCGCGATCTCCTTTTCCACCGTGAGTGCGGTCACCGCTACCCTGAACGGAAACTCTTTGACGACGAGTATCGTCTTGCAGGCCCCAGCCAGACGCTCTCCTCCGAACCCTCCGCCACGCCCGGGAGGCATCTTGCAATAGTTCCGCGTGGACGGAGAGAAAACTTCGAACTCTATCCAAATATTCCGCATCTTACGCGGTTATTAGCGCCCCATGAAGGCATGGCAATACGCGTGCCGTTGAGGAAGGGCCCATGCGGCCTCCACCCATAATCCAACCATCCCAACGAACCGATGCCGCATTGGCCGCGGCCGCGGAGCTTTCGGCCCCCGTCCCGAGAGCTCCCGCCGATTTGTCCAATGGTGCTCCCGCCAAGGCGCGGGATGCCAGGGTGCTCAATGCCACGCCGCGTCTGGGACCCTTTCTGGCGCTTGCGGCGCAACTCGCCTTGCTGTTGCTGGTTTTCAGCGTGTTTAACCTTGAGAGAGCCGGCTTTGGCCGTTTGTTGGCGGCGGTTTTCGGGGCTTTCCTCATTCACTACTGGATTCCTTTTCGTTTCAAGGAGCCGTTTTGGGTGGCCGTATCCGTCGGCGCAGCCTTTTGGCTGCTGGCGCCGGCGGTCGCCGCACTTCTGATGGCCGTCGGAGCGGCGTTCTTCCTGACTCTGCGGAGCGCGATGGCGCTCCGGTGGCGAATCCTCCTGGTAGGAGCCATTTTCACGGTGTTGGCCTACGGCCGCGCTACCGGAACCCTCGCCATTCCGGTCGCGTTCTATCCCGTGTTCGGCGCCATCTTCATGTTCCGCATCATCATCTATGTCTACGATCTGGCCCACAGCCGGGAACGGGCCCGGTTGCTGCCTTTCCTGAGTTACTTCTTCGTGCTGCCCAATTATTACTTCACGTTCTTTCCCGTGATCGATTTCCAGACGATGCGGCGGTCGTACTACCAGCGCGACATTCACGAAATCGCGCAACAAGGCATTCGCTGGATGACGCGCGGCGCCATCCAACTGGCGCTTTACCGCCTTGTCGTTTATTTCAACGACGCATACTTACCTGACCTGGTCACTACGTTTCACGCCTTAGTCTCCACCATGGTCCTGACGTATCTGCTGTATATGAACGTCTCGGGGCAATTCCACCTGATTGTGGGCCTGCTGCACCTGTTTGGCTACGACCTTCCCGAAACCAATCGCCGCTATCTGCTGGCCAGGAGCCTCACCGATTTCTGGCGGCGGGTCAACATCTACTGGAAGGATTTCATGGTCAAGATCGTGTATTTTCCGATCTACTTCAGGTTCCGCAAGAGCGGTGAACCGCGCGCCCAGGTTGTGGCGACGGCAGCCGTATTCGTGGTCACCTGGGCTCTGCATATCTACCAATCCTTCTGGTTGCTGGGAAAGCCCAGCCTGAGTTGGCCCGACACCCTGTTCTGGACAATCCTCGGGCTGTTGGTGGTCGGCAATACGCTCTATGAGACGCGACACAAGCGCCAGCGCCGCGGCGCCGGGTGGCGCGCGCGCGCAATGGAGGCCGCGCAAGTGCTAGGTACTTTCACGCTGATCTGTACGCTGTGGTCTTTGTGGTCCTCGCCCACCGTGAACGCCTGGGTCTATCTGATGACGCACTGGGCCCGGAGCAACGGATGAAGAATCAAGTCCAAACGAAAGGCTTCTGGCTTCGCGCCGCCGGTACGGCCGCCACTCTGTTGGGACTGGCTGCCCTGGCGTGGGCCGAAGCCCCCATGTACCATACCGCGCATGGCCGATTTCCCGCGACGCTGATCTCCGTAATGCGTAGCCGGGAGTTATTGGACAATCCCGGAGTTGCCGGATACTATGAGAGGCTGTTCGCTAAGACCGGCAACCTGGACAAGAACTATCTCTTCGATGGCAGCTTTCGGGTTTTTCGATTCAAGCCGAATCTCACCTGGCAGCATGACCTGGTGACGACCAATAGCTTCGGTATGATCGGTCCCGAGCGTTCCTTGCGCAAACCGCCTCACACGCGGCGGGTGGCGCTGCTGGGGGCATCGCTAACGGCGGGTCACATGATTCAGGCCGACCAGACTTTTGGCGCCTTGCTGGAGAACCGTCTGAATGCGACGGCGTCCGCCTCATCCCAGCGGTTCGAGATTTTGAATTTCGCCTGCGTGGCGTACACACTCACACAGATACTCGATGTCGCCATGGAGGACGCGCCGCGCTTCGACCCCGAGGTATACATGGTGGACGTCAATGAACTTGGGGTCTTCAGACAGTGGGACAGACACCTGGTCCAGGTGATTCAGAAGCGGATCGACCCCAAGTACCCGTTCCTTCGGGAGGCGGTGCGCCAGTCCGGAGCATCCGCCGGAGATGACGAGCTCACGCTCTACGGCAAGCTGGCGCCTTATCGGATGCAGGTACTGCGGGAGACCTTGGTGGAGCTGAAGTCCGCGGTGGCGAGCCGGCGCGCGGCGTTGATCGTCATCCTTGTGCCTTCCATCGAGGCCGGCGAATTGAGTAAGAGGCGCGTGGAGGAGATTCGGCCCCTGCTTGCGTCGCTCGATATCACGGTGGTCGATTTGCTGGATACGTTCGACGGAGTTCTGGACAGCGCCCGGTTGGCCGCCTACCGGGGAGATGTCCACCCCAACGCGGAGGGTCACGCCATGCTTTATCGGAATCTATACGCCAAGCTACGGGCACAACCGGAGGCATGGGCAGCCCTTGTGGGAAGCGGAGCGGAGAGCGCGGTGTCCAGACAATGACCCGCGCGCCTGAAACGGAGGCCGCCCAGAGCAGTTCTTCGCGCATGAACTGGTATCTCTCCGAAGAACAACTCGAATTACAGAATGCCGCTATCGAGTTTGCCCGGTCTGAGCTGAACGACGATGTGATTCGCCGGGACCACGACGAAATCTTCAGCGAGGATGGCTGGAAGAAGTGCGCCGGTTTCGGCGTGCAGGGGCTGCCTGTGCCCTCCGAGTATGGCGGGCTGGGGCTCGGGATCACCGACACGATCGCGGTAATGGAGGGACTCGGCTACGGCGCGCGGGACCAGGGTCTGCTGTTTTCCATCAACGCTCACCTGTGGACGAATTCGCTGCCCATACTGGCCTACGGTTCCGAGGAGCAGAAGCGAAAGTATCTTCCGGGATTGTGCAACGGCGAACTGATCGGCGCCAACGGCGCCTCAGAACCGGATGCGGGTTCCGATGTCTTTTCCATGCGTACGCGCGCGGAGAAACAGGGGGACCGGTACGTTCTGAATGGGACCAAGACATTCGTCAGTAATGCTCCGGTGGCCGGCCTGTTCACGGTTTACGCCACGGTGGACCCGGCTTTAGGCCCTATGGGGATCACCGCCTTTCTGGTGGAGCGCGGCACGCCGGGCTTGACCGTGACTCGCGGCCTTGAAAAAATGGGCCTGCGTACGTCGCCGATGGCCGAGATCGTGCTCGATAATTGCGCTGTGGCCGCCGCCAATCGCCTGGGGCGGGAAGGACGCGGCGTGGCCGTGTTCGAGTCTTCCATGGAGTGGGAGCGGGGTTGTATTCTGGCCAATTACCTGGGGATGATGAGAAGGCAGCTCGAAACCTGCATCGAGTATGTGCGCGCGCGGAAGCAGTTCGGCAAGTCCATCGGCAAGTTCCAGTCGGTGGCCAACCGTATCGTGGACATGAAGGTTCGGCTGGATACATGCCGGCCGCTGGTGTACCGCATCGGATGGCTGAAGGAACACAATCAGCCGGCCATGGTGGAGGCGGCGGTCGCCAAGCTATACGTCGCCGAGAGCCTGGTCAAATCCTGCCAGGACGCGCTTCAAATCCACGGAGGCTATGGCTATATGGTGGAGCAGGGCATCGAACGCGAGCTGCGTGACGCTCTGGGCAGCACATTGTATTCCGGGACGTCGGAGATTCAACGTAATTTGATCGCGAAGGGTTTGGGGATTGGATGATGAGCAGCGTAAACGAAGACATACGGCAGTACATTCTCTCCGAGTTCCTGCCTGGAGAGACAGCTTCCAATGTAAGAGACGACACTCCGCTCCGCACCAGTGGCATTCTTGACTCCATGGCCACGCTGCGTCTGGTAAGTTACATCGAGGAGCGCTACGGCATTGAGGTGGAAGCGCATGAAGCGAGCGTCGACAATTTCGAAACCGTCGGCTCGATTGCCTCGTTCGTAGCGAGCAAGGGCGGTTCCTCTTCTTGAGGGCCACGGGACAGACGGTGCATCTCTGCGATTATCTTGAAGCCAGCGCCGCCCGCTATCCGGAGCGCATCGCCGCTGTCGATGCCGACGGTGTGGCGCTTACGTACCGCGAACTCGACCGGCGTGCGAGCCGCGTCGCCGGATTCCTGGCGGCGCGCGGGGTAGCACCGGGGGACCGCGTAGGGCTGGCGCTGCCCAAGACCATCGCCGCACTGACCGCTGTGTTCGGCATCCTGAAGGCGCGAGCCGCGTACGTGCCGGTGGATTGGTCGGGACCCGCCGAACGGGTCCGGTCCATCCTTACGGACTGCCAGGTTCGCGCGTTAATCGTGGACTGCCGTCGCCCCGATCTGGTGGACTGCGCCGAAACCACGATCGTACTCGGTACGCAAGCCGGAGACTCACCGCCTTCTTCCGCAGCCGGTCACTTCGACTGGGAATCCGTGCTGAAGCACGAACCCTTCGAAGGCGATATCGCATCGCGCCATCCGGATGACCTCGCCTATATCCTCTACACTTCCGGCTCCACGGGAGTACCCAAGGGAGTGATGCTGACTCATCGCAACGCCACCAGCTATGTAGACTGGTGCTCTGAGGTATTCCAGCCTGGCATAGAGGACCGTTTCAGCAGTCACGCGCCGTTTCACTTCGACCTTTCCATCCTGGACATTTATGTCCCGGTGAAACACGGCGCCAGCATACATCTGATTCCCGATGAGCTGGGAAAGAACCCGAAGGATCTGGCGCGCTTTATCGCCAGCAGGAAGCTCACGGTCTGGTACTCCACGCCTGCCATCCTGGGTCTGCTTGGAGAGTTCGGCGACCTGGCCCGTTCCGATTATTCCAGCCTGCGCCTGGTGCTCTTTGCCGGTGAAGTATTTCCGGTGAAGCAACTGCGCCGGGTGGTTTCGCTTTGGCCTTCCCCCGCCTATTACAATCTCTACGGCCCTACCGAAACCAATGTCTGTACCTTCGCCCGGATTCCCACGCCCGTTCCGGAAGACCGCTCGGAACCCTATCCCATCGGATGGCCCTGTTCGCACTGCGCGGCCATGCTGCTCGATTCCGAAGAGCAACCCGTGGAGGCGGGCCAGGAGGGCCTGCTTTATATCTCCGGGCCATCTGTGTTTTCGGGTTACTGGGGCCGGCCCAACGAAAGCGCGGCCGTATTCCGCGAACGCGGAGGGGTCCGCTGGTACAACACCGGCGACGTGGTGAAGCAAGCCGGGGGCGATGGTTTTCTCTATGTGGGACGGCGCGACCGCATGATCAAACGGCGCGGCTACCGCATCGAGCTGGGTGAAGTGGAAAGCTGTCTTTACCGGCACCCCGCCATCGTGGCCGCGGCGGCGGTCGCCTTGCCCCATGCCGAAGCGGGAGTACGGATCGCCGGCTGCCTGGTGGCCAACGGGGCCAACCGGCCGTCAATTGTGGAGATGAAGGCTTTCTGCAATCGCAATCTGCCGGCCTACATGAACCCCGACATCTTCGTTTTTCTGGAGTCACTGCCGCGCACTTCTACTAACAAGGTGGACTATCAGGCGTTGATCCGGCAACTTCAGCAACCGCGGCCGGGCGCCGGTGTGAGTCCTGTCTTAGAGGCCTCTCACAGCTAACTTGGCGGTCAGTTTCCGGATCCAACCGATCTGGTACGCGCAAATGCCCAAGGCGGTGCCCAGGGTGTTTGTAACCAGGTCAGTCAACGAGGACGAGCGGCTCGGGAGATACGCCTGCCAGGTTTCCATGCCAAAACTGATCGTCATACCGAGCAGGATAACGGTCGCAGCCGTTAGCGCGGACGCGCGCGAGGACGAAAAGGCGGCGTAGAAGAAGAATCCGAACGGCGCAAACCCGGCAATGTTCAGCAGAATATCGCTCAAATCCCTACGGTGGGGACGCGATGCGTCCAGGTAATGCGGGTGGATGGCCGTATAACGCACCGGCATATTCAAACCGGCTCCGGAGCCGAGCGCCTCGTGAGCCACGGTCCCACGGTGTTCGTCGAAAAGATACAACCAGACACTCCCCGTGCCGGCGAGGGATTCGGGCCGGCCAGTTTGGGTCCACACTTCGTAGTGTTGAGCCGCCTCTGCGGGGGTCAGCGCCCGTTCGTAAGCGGCGATGCCCAGTAACTGCCCGGCCCAGCCATCGTCCGCATTGTGGGTGCCCGCTATGAGCTGTCCCTGTAGGTTTTGCAAAGCCAGCGGAAAGTCCGGCATCGTCTTGGCTAACACCCCGTTGACGTAAACCGACGTCACATTCGATGTCGATGCAATCGTGAGAAACACGGGTTTTCCGGAACTGAATAGGTCGCCGAGACGCTCATAGAAGTGCGGACCGTTCGGATTCCTCTCGTTGTGAAGCCGGAATCCCAGGCTCGCGCCCTCCTGGAAGAGCGAGAACTCGGTGGGCGCCGTGGGACTGTAGAACGCGACGATCGTGCCTGCCGCGCGGGTCCTTGCGGGCTGTAGCCAGATCTCCAGGGAGCAGGGACCGGCCGCCGGCGATCTTGCGGGTGGCTGCGGCCCTGACGCGAATATGACGCCGTGGCCGCCGAAGCGGATTCCATTTCGGCCTCCAACCCACGCCGCGTCATTGCGGGGCGGGAGAAACGGCCATAGCCCAGCGGTCAGGATGACGCACAGAATCACGCCGCAGAGAATCCTTAACGGCCAAGCTGTTTTCACCCCTCTTCCGCCACTTGGGCCATGTTACGCTGGGCGGCGCGCACTTTGCTGCAAAGCTGATCTGCCAGAGACCTGCCGGCATCGATCATCGGTTCTTCCAGCCAGCGGTATAACGCCCACGGCAACCCAATCATGATTACGGTCAACAACGTCCATCGCGCTATTAACGGCAAGAACGCCAGCTTCACAAAGGCGAGCCATATCACCGGCATGTGGCACAGGTAAATGCCATACGAATACTTGGCGACAATGTGCGCCCCCTTAGTCAACCGGGAATCCGGCAGTTCTCGAAACATCGGAATCAGAACTCCGAGGATGAGGCAGGTCAGATATCCGCCGAGCAACATCTTATATTGGTCCAAACCCGAGCTTCTCCAGAGGACCGCGTGAAGAGCGGCGACGACGGGCAAGGCCACCGGCCAAAGCCACGCCGGGAGCCGGCCCTGCCTTCCGTTTCGTATCGCCTGATAAGCGATCAGTCCACCCAAAAAACATGGGGTGAAATCGAGGATGTTCGGCGGGCTGAGAAGACGTCCCGCGGCGATGGCGATTCCCCAGAGCGCCAGCCCGTACCAGACGCTGCGCCGCGCAAACACAAGAAACAGCACGGGGAGAACGGCGTACATCTGGACCTCAAAAGGCAAACTCCAGAGTGTCGCGGGAATTCCCAGGGTGTGCGTCAGATTCTGTGTGAGCGCGAGATTCGATAATAGGTCCTTTAGACTTGTCGCCTGGTACACGACATCCGGTGCGCGAGGGACATGCAGAAAGACCACAGCCAAGACCGTAATCACGCTAAGCGGGTATATCCGAAAGGCTCTTCGTATATAGAAACTTACCCAGGTTCCGGCCAGGCCATGACGACTCCGTTCCAGTGAGAAGAGCAAGACGAGACAAGTGTGAACGAAGAAAATCAGGACCCCGAATCGAGCCTGCTGATAGAGGTGAAAGGGCAGATGCAGGACAAACTGCTGGATGTGGGAAACGAAGACGGACAGGACCGCGAAAGCCCGCAGGACGTCAAGGTTCTTGGAATCGCGGGAGATCATTGGGTATTCGTGGCGCTCCGGCGCGAAGCACAGCGCAATTGCAGTTCCACTCATAGACTTGGCGCAGACTGAGCCGGACGGCCTTAAGAGAGCGGCGGTTCCCCCAAAATCGTCCACAGTGCGAATTAATGGCAAGAGGCGGGGGCCGCCGGACGGTTTGCCGGCGCTGGGAAGTTGGTAACCGTCTTGCTTTACATGGGCAAATGGCCCCTTCCTCCGCGGAAGCGAAGCCGAGCCACGGTGAACGCCCTGCAAATGTCTCCGAAACCCGTACTCCGATGCGCGGCGTGACCCGCTGGCAATGGGCGTTGCTCGCCCTCATACTGGCCGTCGCGTTCCTCCTTCGGGCTTACGATCTTCCGCGCGTCTTCATGTGGCTCGATGAGACCGATTTCTTCAACGAGCACGTTTATCGCAATCCTCCGTCAGCGCTGATCGACTTTGCCGTGGCGACCAAGAATGCCACCACGAATACATGGGGATGGCCCGCCGTCATCTGGGTGGCCTGCCGGATATTCGGCGCCACCATCGGCGTCGCGCGCATGCCTTCGGTGCTGGTTGGGACGGGGGCGGTTCTGCTGCTGTTCGCGTTGGTATACCGTATGCTCCCGGCGGCGCTCGGGGGCAAGCGCTTCATTCCGGCAGCGATCGCCGCAGCCATCGGCGCGGTCGCCATGCCCCAAGTGGAGTTTTCGCAGCGCACCTATCCGTACGGCGCAACGCCGTTCCTGGCCGCCGCATTCCTGCTCGCCCACCTGGGACTGCTGAACGCTCTTCGGAAAAGGCCGGACGGCCGGAGCCTGCCGCGGGCTGCAATCCTTTACACCCTGGCCGGCAGCGCGGCTCTCTGCGTTCATGTCAGCCTGGCCTTGCTGATTGGGGCGTCGCTGGTGTTTCTGGCGCTGCCGGCGATCAGGAATTTCGCGGAGCGACCGGCGCCGGAGCGCAGGCGGCTGGCTGCGCTGGCGTGCGGCATGGCCTTCACATTCGCGACGGCGGCCTTGCTGAACGCGAAAAACCCGAAATATGGGTTTCGCCCGTATCTGGAGCGCTATTACCATCAGCCTTCCCTGCATTCTCTGACGACGCTCGCGCTGCACTTTTACGATTTCGGGACTTATCACCTGAACCTGTTTTACAATCCCGCATTGTACTGGCCGGAAGGCGCCAATTGGGCGATCCTGCCGCTCGTCCTGCTTTGCGTGCTGGGATGGGGGATGGCGGCTGCCGGGAGGTTCGGATGGCTGGCCAGGCACCTGGCGCTTTTGGGCATGTTTGCCGTGGCGCTGACCGCCGGCTTGTCGCTGCTCAGGATGTTCCCTTTCGGCGGCGTACGCCAGACGCTTTTCCTCAGCCCGTTTGTCCTGGCATTCACGGCGCTGGGATTTTATGCGTTAAGCGCGCGCCCGGCGCTACGCGTTCTGGGCGGCGTGGCCGCGGTGGCATATCTGGGGCTGTGGGGCGCCAACCTGCCGCGCTTCTACCGCGAGAGGGTGACGCCTTACAGCGTCCAGGAGCTGGTCGCAGCCTGGCGTCAGAACGGCGGAATCCAGGTCTACGTGCGCGGGGGAAACGAGCGGGAAATCGAATACGCGCTGCGCCAGCATCCCGAGATCCCCCTTGACAGCCTGCCGCTGCTGTCGAAGGCGCCCTACCTGCTCATCACGACGCATTATCAGATCGACGATCCAGTTTGGTTTGCCGGGTATCGGGATTACCTGTCCAAGTCGCACTACCAGGTGGCTCTGCTCGCCGAGAGACCGCCGGCCCATCCGGAGAGCGAACAGTATTCCACGTGTCTCTACTTCCCTCCCAACGGGCTTTGGATATACAAGGTGACCGCCCAGTGAGATCGGACTTTGCGAAGAACCTGCTGCTGGCCGCGGTCTCGGGAGCGGTTTGCCTGGGGGCTGCAGAAGCCGGCGCCCGCTGGTTTCTGCCGGAGCCCGCCCGCCTGGAACAGACGCCCGTTTTCGGCACTCTCCACCGGCCGGACCCTCTTATCGGCTGGGTGATGGGCGACCGTCCCATAAGCTTCCGCCATCGTCTGACCGACGACCACGGGGTGCTTCAATACGACGTTGTGTACTCCGTTGCCGGCGGCACGCGGCTCACTTCGAAGGTGGCGCACGACGGTCCCGCACTGATCGCGACGGGCTGTTCCTTCATGTTTGGCCACGGAGTCAAGGACGAAGACACTGCGCCCTGGATCCTGCAGGAAGACCTGCCTCAATATCGCGTGATCAACGCAGCGGTCATGGGTTACGGAACAGACCAGGCGCTGCTGGCGGCGGAGAGGCAAATCGAGCGGAATCCCGGCCGCTCCGCCGCCGTGGTGCTGGGATTCGGCGATTTTCAAGTTGAGCGCAACCGTTCCGCGCAGGGCTGGCTAGTCCACGTATATCCGTTCAGCAAACCGTTGTATCGAGTGACCCCGAACGGCGCCGAATACCAGCGGCAAGTCCGCTATTGGACCGGCGGCGCGCTGGCTCTCCATTCCGATTTGTTCGCGCACGCTATCAATACGTTCGCCAACCGCGCCAACGGGATCGCGTCTCACGAACAGGCCAGGGAACTCACGGCGGACATTATCATCAGCTTCGCCAAGCGCTTTCAGGCGGCGGGCATCCGTTTCGCCGTGGTGACGATGCCTTACCTGGGAGATCAGGGTCCGGCGGCGCACGCGGACCGTGAGTTCGTAGTCGAACGCCTGCGCGCCAGCCGGATACCGGTATTGGAGCCGGAATTCCCGCGGGGGAAAGACGGCGGCATCGAAGGGCGTGACTTTATGGTCAGCAGAATCGACCGGCATCCCAACGGACATTACAACGCGATGTTGACGGCGCAGATCCTGCCGTTCCTGCGGGCCAACGGTATCGTCGCGCCTTGAGCGGTCTCATGCGACGATCCCCAATTGCGTTTCTGACGTTTCACCTGGCGCTGGCTGCGCTCGTTTTTTCGATGCACCACACCGTCGCCTTGTGGGAGAACGGCGGCGACTATACGCCGTTCGGAGTATCGGAAAACGTCTCGGCAATTACTCTGGATGAAACGCATTACGCGGCGCCGGCCGTACACCTGGCGGTTCTGCACAGGTTCGCCGCGGAAACCGACATCTATGAACACCGGGACCTGCATGCCAATATTCCGTTCATTCCCACCGGCATTCTGGCCGCGCTGACGCTCGCGTCCGGCAGTATCGAGCGGGCATTCGTGTGGAGTGACGTTCTATTTCCCCCACTCCTGCTGCTGCTGCTCTACATGCTTTCAGAAGGGCTGGTGGAGAACCGGTTCTACCGGATGCTGATTGCTTGGGGTACCCTCGCGATACCGTTCGCAATTCGGGATTTCACGTGGCTTGGATATGAGAGCCGCCTGAACCCGCCGATAGTGACAAGGACTCCGCAACCGGAAATGTCTCTGGTTTTCCTGCTGGCCGCCATGCTTCTGCTGGCGCGTTCCCTCACGCTGCCATCCCGTTGGCTACGCGCGTTGACGGCCGGATTGTCGGTCGGGCTGCTGATCTATTGCTATTACTTTTACTTTGTGGCCTCTTTCGCGGCCGTCGGACTGTTGTTCCTATTGGGGTTGGTTTGGCGCAACCGGCCTTTGGTCCGCGCCGCCGCCACGGCCGTTGCGGGAGCCGTATTGGCGGCTTTGCCCTATTTGGCGGTGCTCCTTCTAGCGCGCCGCGAAGGCGGGCAAGCCTTTATCCTCGGACGCATGGCCACGTACACGCGCCATCTTTATCCGGAGCCGCTGATCGAGGGCATGGTTCTGTTGGCGGCGATCGTCGCCTATGGCCGCCGGGCATCCATGAAAAGCGCGGCTCACATGCGGTACCTGGTGACGGCGGTCATGATTGCGACAGGACTGCTCATCTCCAACATCCACGTCATCACCGGCATCGATGTGCAGAATGCGCATTTTCTCTCCCGGCTGAGCCACCCGTTGCTCTTCTTTCTGGCTGGAGTAACGGTGTTTCATTTCCTGGAGCGAGGCTTTCTTAGCTGGGTTTGGGCGAGGAATGCTCTACGCGTTGCGTTCGTGCTGCTGGTCGGCAGCCTGGCCGCCCACCAGGCGTTGGTGGCTTCCAATGTGGCGCCTTACCAGAGGGAGACGAGTTCCCAGATGCAGCTTGTTTTGTGGCTGCGGTCCAACGTGCCGCCGGAGAGCGTGGTAGGCACGGTTTCGCCCAGCCTGATCTCTCTGATTCCGGCGCTTACGGCCGATTTTTCTTACGTACCAACCGGAAATCGCTCGATGACGGCCACTCCCGAGATCTTCGAGCGCTACTATGAGCTGGCATCGGCGCTAGGACTGTCTCAAGCGGATGTGGCTCACATCGGCGCCAAGCCCGGCAAACTTCACCCGTCCGAACTGCTCTTGACCTTCGGGTTGCGTCCGAACAGGATCGGCGAGTTGGTGCATGGCTTTGGCGCCTTTCTGGCAACCGGGCGGCCGGCGCTCAAATACCGCCTGGATTACGTGGTTTTACTGGCGTCGGAGGCGATCCCCAGTTCTGTGGCCGCGCTCTACCCCCAGGCGGCCGAGGTTTACCGGAACGTCGATTTTGAGGTGGTCCGGTTGCGTTAGCGGCATGGCAAAGCGGCCACGATGATCGCGCCGGCGACCGCTCTCTTACGTTCGCGGCTCGGTTCGAGGTGCTTGATTTTGCGGGGTTGTTGGGGCGTTTAGGACAACTACAAGGGAAAAATCTAACTTTTTGGGAAAAACACGGCCTCGATCCGCAGATTGGCTCTCTGGAGGCATTGCCAAGGCCTGCCGGGGCGTGGCAGGTGAATTGCCCGCCTGTAAAATCATGCTCTTGGAGCCAGCCAGACCGCCACGCCCGAACCTGGGCCCAATCTCGATCGTGCTGCTCGCGCATAACGAGGCGGAGGTCATTGAGTCCGTCATCCTCGGTTTCCACGAGGCGATTGTCGCGAAAATCCCCGGTTCGGAGATCATCGTCGCCGAAGACGGCAGCACGGATGGTACAAAGGAGATTCTCGCCCGCCTGATTGGGACGCTGCCCGGGCTGCGATGGGAGGAGGGAAAGGAGAAGCGGGGCTATGTCAATGCCTTCAAAAAGGCGATGACGCTGCCGGTGAACGAACTGATCGTCTTCTGCGATTCCTCAGGCAAACACGATCCCGAGGACGTCTGGCCCATGTATGACATGATGGCGGACCACGATATGGTGCTTGGCTATAAGGTCAACCGCGCCGACCCGGTCTACCGTAATGTGATGAGCGCGGTTTTCAACCGGGTGGTGAATACGTATTTCAAGGTAGGTTTCAAGGATATCGACTGCCCGCTGCGCATCTTCAAGAAGACTGCGTTTCAGGACATCGCCGCCATGCAATGGCGTGAGCGCGCGCTCATTAATTTCGAGCTGACGCTGCGGTTTCAGTACCGGGGCTATAAGGTGGCGCAGGTTCCGGTTCGCCACTTCGCGAGGCAATTCGGCGAGTCTCGCGGTCTGCCGCCCAAGAAGCTGCCCAGGGTGATTGTGAACACGCTGCGGAATTTCTCCGCCATCAAGAACGACATCACACGTAGCGGCTTCAGGACAGTGGCATGAGGGTAGGCATTTGCGGAGGCGGCGTCGCGGGGGTGAGCCTTGCGCGTTTCCTGGACAGAAGACACCAGATCACGATTCTTGAGGCGGAACCGTCGGCCGGCGGCCTAGCCCGTTCGTTTCCATTCCGGGGCTTTTCGTACGACGTCGGCCCCCACATTATTTTCAGCAGGAACAAGGCGGTCCTCGACGATATGCTGGCCCTCGGGGACGGCGAACTCATGCCTCATGAGCGCAGCAACCAGATCTGGTATAAAGGCCGGCTGATCAAGTATCCCTTCGAAAACTTTCTGGGATTGCTGCCGCCTGAAGAGGCCGCCCACTGTCTGGAGACGTTCCTCTCAAACCCGTACGAGGACTACCAGCCGCAAAACATGTTGCAGTTTTTCCTGCGCACGTTTGGCTCTGGCATCACCGAGTCCTATCTCCGTCCGTACAACGCCAAAATCTGGAAATACGACCCCGCGTTCCTCGATTTACAGATGGTGGAGCGCATTCCAAAACCGCCGGCGCAGGACATCATTAGCGGCGCGCGGGGCGAATTTAAGGAAGGCTACACACACCAGGCTCGATTCTATTATCCCCGCCGCGGCGGCATCCAGGTGTTTTTCAATAAGATGGCCGAAGCCCTGCCCGCCAATGCGAGCCTGGCGGTGGGGCAGCGCGTTTCCACCATCGAGCGGGCCGGCGCGGGCTGGCGCGTGCGTTGTGAAAGTGGGGCTGAGTGGGAGTTCGACCGCCTGATCAACTGCATGCCGCTGCACGATTTCTTTCCGTGCCTGCGCTTCGAGATTCCGGAATCGGTTTGCCAGGCGTTGAGCCGGCTGCGGTACAACTCCATGTTTTACGGCGTCGCGGTCTTTCGCAAAGACAATGCCGGCCACAATTTTGCGCTGAATATTCCCCAGCCCGGCGTGCTCTTCCATCGTGTTTCCAAGTTGAATTTCCTGGGCGAAGAATCGCACGAGGAATCCGGTTTCCTTTTCGAAGTCACCTTCCGCGCGGATTCGCCCGTGGCGGCGTACTCCAAAGCAGAGCTGGCCAGCCGGATTCTGGACGGCTTCGAAACGATGGACCTGGCGAAACGCGAGGACTTCATCGACATCGATATCCGCCGGGTCAAGTACGCCTATGTCATCTACGACCTGACGCACCGGCGCAATACCGACGCCGTGCTCGGTCATCTTCGTTCGGCCGGCATCCCGTGCTGCGGCCGGTTTGCGGAGTTCGAGTACGTGAACATGGATAACGTCATCGAGCGCGCCATGAAACTGGCTGCGACTTTGAACCAGGAGTGGACGGCCGATGAGTGACGCAGCCATTGCGGCCGTCCGCCCGCCAACCAGCCGCTGGTGGCTGCTGGCCAGGTTCAGCGTCAGCGCCCTGCTGCTGGCCTATATCTTCCGCAACGCCCATTGGAGCGAGTTACTGGGAGTTCTGGGCGGCGCATCGCCCGTCTGGCTGATGGCGGGCTGGCTGTTTTTCGGCATTCCAATTCTGCTGACCAGTATCCGCTTGCGCTTGTTGTTGCAGCTTCAGGGAGTCTGTATCCCGCTCGAGAGGGTTCTCGCGATTACTTGCGTAGGGCAGTTTTTCAACATGTTCTTACTGGGGGCGACCGGGGGCGATGCGGTGCGGCTTCTCTACATTCTGCGCGAAGCTCCGGATGCCAAGGCTCGCGCGGGAATCGCCATGCTGGCGGACCGCGCGGTGGGGTTGGTGATGCTCGACGCGATTGCACTGGCGGCGGTATGCTCCAAGTGGAACCTCTTTATGGGAAGCGCCGACTTGCGCCGCATTGTTTGGATCCTCTGCGCCATATTGGCGGCTTCCATCATGGGAGCGGCTATTTTGATTCTCGCCCCGTTGCCGCGGCTCTCGGCCGCATTGCGGCTGCCCGCCAAGATTGCCGGCGCTCCGTTGGCGCTCCAACAGGTGGCGCGTCAATACGCCCGCGCACCCGGCGGCATGCTCGCTGCCGCTGCGCTCACTCTGCCCGTGCATCTGACAAGTATCGCCGGCGGTTATTGCGCCGCGCGGGCGTTGAACCTGCCCGTGGGCTACGCCTCGATTGCGGTCATACTAGCGATCGTGTTCTTTGTGATTTCCATTCCGGTTACGGTGAGCGGCCACGGTTTGCGTGAGAGCATCTTCGTCCTGATGTTCTCTTTGTTTGGCGTGGGCGCTTCGGCGGCCCTGCTCTACTCGCTTTGTTACCTGGCGTTCCTGTTGGCATGGAGCCTGGCCTGCGGTCCCGTCTACCTGGGCTTTCGCGGCCGGCCTGTGAGCGCCCGGATGAACGGTGTACCGGCATGAAGGCGCTGGTTACCGGCGGAGCGGGCTGCATTGGGTCCGATCTGGTAGAAGCTCTGCTCTTGCGCGGCCACCATGTAACGGCCGTGGATAACTTGAGCAGCGGGAAACTGGAGCATGTCAGTCCGTTTCTGAATCAGCCGGGATTTCGATTTGTCGAAGGCGACCTGCTCGATTCCAGCTTGCTCGAAGGGCTGCTGCAGGATGTTGAGTTTGTCTATCACCTGGCCGCCAATCCGGACGTAAAATTCACGCCGGGCGATGCGACCGATAAGGATCTGCGGCAGAATACCATCGCCACCTATAACGTGTTGGAAGCGATGCGCCGGAACCGAGTGCGGAAGCTGGCCTTCTCTTCCAGTTCCGCGGTGTACGGCGTTGCTCCGGTCCAGCCCATTCCCGAGAGCGTGTTCTACCCACTTCCCATCTCCCTGTATGGCGCCACGAAACTGGCTTGCGAAGCGCAGATTTCCGCTTTTCAGAATCTCTTTTCTATGCAGTGCTGGATTTTTCGCTTTGCCAATATCGTGGGACCCAAGACGCGCAGGATCGGCCGGACCGTAATCGGCGATTTTGCCGATCGACTTACCGAAAATCCCCACCGGCTGTTGATTCTGGGGGACGGACGGCAGGCCAAATCGTACCTGCTCAGCCGGGAATGCGTGGAGGCGATGCTCTATGTGGTGGATCATGCCGATCTGCCGCTGAACATTTTCAACCTTGGTTGCCAGGACTCGCTGACGGTAAACCGCATCGCGGAAATGGTGGTCGCGGCGATGGGCCTCAAGAATGTGGCGTTCGAATATACGGGTACGGAAGGCGGGTGGCCTGGCGACGTGCCGCGTTTCCAGTTGGACGTCAGCGCGCTCAACCGGCTCGGATGGAAATCACGTTACAACTCCGTGCAGGCGGTGACCATGGCAATCGATGCCACGCTTCGCGAGATGGGAATCGCGCGCCATAGGGACTTGCCGCAATGAAGTGCGCCATTCTTGCGGGAGGACTGGGCAAACGCTTGCGGTCCGTCCTCGGCGACATCCCTAAGCCGATGGCGCCGCTTGCCGGGACTCCGCTGCTCGAACGCCTGATCGGTCTTTGCCGCCGTTTTGGAATCGACGAAATTCACCTTCTGCTGAGCTACCGGCCGGAGGTCATTCGCGAGTATTTCGGCGACGGCTCGGCGTTCGGCGTCCGCCTTACGTATTGGCTCGATGAGCAACCTCTTGGCACCGCCGGTTCCATGGCGCCGGTGCTGTCGGCTCTCGGCGAGGATGTTCTGCTCTTGTATGGCGACGTGTTCGCCGAAATGGATCTGGCGCGCCTCATGGATTACCACCAGGCGCACCCGGATGCCGCGGCAACCCTTGTGCTCCATCCGAACGACCACCCATTCGACAGCGATCTTGCAGTCCTGGACGGTGAGCGCGTTGCCGGATTCGACCGCGCTCCCCACGCCGCTGGAGTGTGGCGCGCCAACCTGGTGAACGCGGGGATTCAGATTGTAACGCCGCGTCTGCTGCCGTACATTCCCGAGGGCCGGCCGAGCGATTTCGGCGTCGATGTATTTCCCGCGGCGGTGGCCGCCGGGGAGTTCCTCGCCGGCTACAATACTCCCGAATATATAAAGGATATCGGCGCTCCGGAGCGTTACCGTGAGGTGGAGCGGGACATCCTGGCGGATAAGCCCGGCCGCATCAGCCTTGCCAACGCTCGCAACGCCGTTTTTATGGACTGCGACGGAACCCTGAATGTGCTGGTCCCTTTTTTGAGCCGCCTGGAGGATGTGGAACTGTATCCCGCTTCCGCGGCCGCGGTCCGGGCCGTGAACGAGAGCGGCTATCTGGCCATCGCCGTCACCAACCGGCCGCAGGTGGCGCGCGGGCTGCTCACTCCGCCGCAGGTGCAATGCCTTCACAACAAGCTGGAGACACTGCTTGGTTATGAGCGAGCCAAGCTCGATGCCATCTATTATTGCCCGCACCACCCCGACGGCGGCTATGCCGGGGAATCGCCCGAATATAAAATCCCGTGCCGCTGCCGGAAGCCCGACACCCTGCTCTTTGAACAGGCGGCCACGCGGTTCCATATCGATTTGACCGGCTCGGCGGTGGTGGGAGACTCGGCGCGCGATATCGAGGCCGCCCGCAGGCTCGGTTGCCGGGCGGTGCTGGTGGAAACCGGACTCGCGGGCCGCGACTTGCCAGCGGACATCCGGCCCGACTTCGTCGCGCGCGATCTTCTCCAAGCCGTCGCCTGGATTACAGGAGGGCCTCTATGATTATTACCCGTGCGCCGTTTCGCGTCAGCTTCGGCGGTGGCGGCAGCGACCTCCCGGCGTATTACCGCAAATTCGGCGGATGCGTCCTCAGCGCGTCCATCAATAAGTACATCTATCTGGATATCCATCCGTTCTTCGATGAGCACCGCATCCAGTTGAAGTACTCGCGCACGGAGAACGTCGATTCCCCCAAGAGTGTCCAGCACTCCATCTTTCGGCGCGTCCTCGATCGCTTCAACCTGTCGGGCGTGGAGCTGACCAGCACCGCCGACATCCCGAGCGGCACGGGCCTTGGATCGTCCAGCAGCTTTACGGTGGCGCTGCTGCAATGCGTTTACGCCTATCTGGGCGTCCATCGCTCCAAGGCCTCACTGGCGAGCGAGGCGTGCACCATCGAAATCGACGAGATCGGCAGTCCGATCGGCAAGCAGGACCAGTACGCGGCGGCTTTCGGCGGTCTCAATTTCATCCGCTTCGAGCCCGACGATTCCGTGCTGGTGGAACCGGTGACGCTATCGCGCGAGAAGGTGCGCGATTTCAATTCGCGGCTGGTGATGTTCTACACCGGCATTACCCGCGATTCCAACGAAATCCTGGAACAGCAGGGCCGCGCCATGGAAGCCGGCAATGGCCGCGTCGAAGCCATGCACCAAATGGTTCGGATCGCGGGTGACATGCGGGCCTGCCTTCAACAGGGGTGCCTCGATCCCTTCGGCGAACTGCTCCATGAATCGTGGCTGCTGAAGCGTTCGCTCTGCGATCATATTTCCAACCCGCATATCGACGATCTGTACGCGCTGGCGCGCGCGGCTGGAGCTGTTGGCGGCAAGATTCTAGGCGCGGGCGGCGGAGGTTTCCTGTTGCTCTACTGCCCTCCCGAAAAGCAGCCTGCGCTGCTCCAGAAGCTGAGCTTTCTGAAGCCATTTCCTTTCCGCATCGAGAGCGGTGGAACGCAGATCGTCTATTACGAACAATGACCCCGCCAAAATCCGGAAGGCAAGCGGAACAAGATCGACCGCGCTGGCAGTGGGCCCTGCTGGCGGCTCTCGTGGCGGGCGCCGTATGCCTGCGGGCGCACGACCTCGGCCGCGTGTTCTTCTGGTGGGACGAATCCGATTTCTTCAATGAAAGCATCTACGGCAATCACCCGGCTTCGCTGATTCACTTCGCGCTGGCGGCCAAGAACAGCACCACCAATACATGGGGATGGCCGGCCATCGTCTGGGTGTTTTGCAGAGCGCTGGGACCGACGTTGACGGTGGCGCGCATTCCCTCGGTTCTGGCAGGCGCGGCCGCGGTCCTGCTGGTTTTCTTTCTGGTGTACCGGCTCCTGGCGGACGGTTTTTGCGGCAACCGCTTCTTCCCGGCCCTGTTTGCGGCCGCGCTGACCGCCATTTCGATGCCGCAGATGGAACACTCGCAGCGAATCTATCCGTATGCCGGCGTCACTCTCATGGCAGCCGCTTTGCTGCTGGCGCACCTTGAACTCCTGCGAGCGCTGCTCGAAAGAGTCGCTCAGCCCCGCCTTTTCAGGGCGGCGGCGGCATACACTCTCACCGGCGCTCTGGCGTTGTGCATCCATCCCTCACTCGGCCTGCTTTTGGCGGCATCGCTGGCTCTGCTAGGGGCCGCGGAGGTCCGCGCATTCTTTAAGCGGCCGCCGGCTTTGCGCCGCCGAATGCTGTTGATGGCGGGGAGCATGTCGGTGGTTTTGTTAGTTGCGGGTCTACTCAACCGGAAACAGCCCAAACTAGGCTTCCGCGCCTATCTGCAGCCTTATTATCATGAGTTCTCCTTGCGGTCGATGGCAAGACTGCCGATGCACGCTTATGACTTGGCCGCTTATCACCTCAATCTGTTCTATAACCCGTCTTTGTATTGGCCGCAAGCTCTCAACCCGGTCATCCTGCCATTAGTCTGCCTCTGCGTTTTGGGATTGGCGCTGGCATTCGCCGGCAGGTGGGGCGCCTACTTACGTCATTTTGCTTTGCTGGGCTTGCTGGCGGCTGCGATTCCCGCGGCACTGTCCATGTTCCGCGCCTTTCCTTTCGGCGGCGTGCGCCAGACGCTCTTTCTGAGTCCGTTCTTGTTTGCCTTTACGGCCCTGGGCTTTTATGCGCTGTTTGGGAACCGGTTGACCCGTCTGCCGGCAGCGGCAGTGGCTGTGGCGTACATCGCGCTTTCGATTTTCAACCTGCCGCGGTTCTATGATGACAGGGTGGTCACTTACCGCCCGGAAGAAATCGTGAAGCTATGGCGCGATAACGGGAATCTGCCCAGTTATGCCTGGAAGGCCGCGGGACCACTTCAGTATGTCTTGCGCGATTACCCCGAGATACACGTTCAGAAGCCGGCGGAAGAAGGTCCCCAAGCGATGGCGCCGTTTCTCCTGATCTCGCCCAACCATCAACTCGACAAGGACTCCGGTTTCGAGGAGACTCTGCAACGCGCCGGACTCAGACCGATCCTGCTGGCGGATAAGTCCACGATACATCCCGAGAGCGAGCAGTACCCGACCTGCCTATACTTTCCGCCGAATGGATTTGTAGTTTACAAGGTGCTCAAACAATAGCGCGGCGCCCGATCTCTGCGGCTCACTCGATATAGGCCACTTCGAGAGAGCCGCGGTAGCGAATGATGCTTCGGACGCCGACGCTTTGTAACAGGTTCAGTGTGGTCTCGGATGGCTGGATCAACGCGGTTTCCCGCGCATGCGCCTTGAGATCCTCAAGGGACCAAAACCTAAACGGATAATAGCGGGCCAGGCCCATCGCATAGCGGACCGTATTGAGCGTGCGCAGTTCCTTCTCCGGGGGAACCAACAGAAGGTAATCGCCGGGCTGACTGGAGTAATAATCCATCTCCACGTAAAGCATACCGTTGGAACAGAGAAAGTATCGCTTACCTTCGGATCGCAGCCCGTTTTCCAACTCGAGCATCCGCCTGGTCTGCGTTTGCTGATCGAACTGTTGAATCGACTCCGGGCTCCGCACGACGCCCAGTTGTGCGTATAGACCGACCGCGGCCAACAACAGCAATACCAGCGCTGAAACCCGCGGCGTTCCTGGAAATTGGCGGTGGAACCAGCAGGCAAAGGCGATCGCCAATCCGGGCATCATCCCCAGGAAGTACCGGGCTACGAAGGCGTTGGTCACGCTCAAAGCCAGAAGATATCCGGCAAAGGGGATGAGCAGGCACAGCCAGCCCGCCGATTCCGCTGACTGCATGGGCGCGACTGCCGTGTCGCGCCGCGGCCCGCGCAGGGCGAGCAGGATCATGATGAGAGCCAGCAGGAACAGGCCGTCTGGAATGAGATCCGAAAAGACGCCGCGCAGCCCATACAACGTCGGCTTAGACCAAAAGACCGCCCCATACTTGTTCGCTCCGAATATCTGGCGCGCTAGCAAAGCCGCCGCGGCGAAGATGCCCAAAGCGCCCGCCAACAACTTCGGCGAAGGCAGTTGCCAAGGCTTCCAGTGAGCGGCCTCCCATGCGGCAAAAGGAACCAGACACAGGACCATGTAATAGTGGAACAAGACGCCGGCGCACAGGATCGCCCCGAATAATGCGGCCGCGCTCCAGCTCTCCTTACGGGTCTGACTCCAGACCCAGAAACTGAGCGCCGCAAACATAAAGTAAATGCCGTAAGAGCGCGCCTCGTAGCCGTAGTATGGCATCAAGGTGCAGCCCAGGAAGGCGGCTGCCATCAAGCCGTGCAGAGTGTCGGTCAGGCGGCGGGCGCAATCGGCTGTAATCAGCAGGCCCAAAACCCAGGCGAGTGCAGAGGGCAGCCGCGCGGCCACTTCGGCCTGGGGAAGCAGCTTTAAGAAGGCATGCACCACCAGGAAGTAGGGCGCCGGCATGTTGTTATCCGCATGGCTGAGAGCGTCCAGTATGGTCGTGGCATTCGGGAGCCGCGAAATCAGGACCGTGAACAGCTCGTCATACCAAAACAGACGATGCGCGGCGATGTAGATGGAAGTCGCCAGGTAGAATATCGCTATCGCTGCTGCCGCTATCGGCCAGACATAAGAAGGAAAGGCCCTCGGCGCCGGACTCACACGGGTGAGTTCCGCCTCTTGTTCGGAGATCGGCATCTTTGCTTGCAACTGTCTTTACCTTGAGGGATGGCTGCGCGAGTCGTCTTTCACTCCGGCTGCCGGGCGGGACTCGATGTTATACGTGTCAGTGACCAGATAGATCGGTCTCTCCTTCACCTGTTCGTACAATCTTCCGACATACTCTCCCAGAATCCCCACGCTCACTAACAGGGCGCTGCCGATGCCGGTAATCGCCACCATGAGCGAACTCCAGCCGGTGACTGTAAACCACCCGAAGACGTGCGAGAGAATGGAGCGAACGGCCTCTTCCGCGCTGAATGCTCCCACCAGCAGGCCCAGGTGGAACGTGATCCTGAGCGGCACGGTGGAGAAGGAAGTGGCCGCGGTCCAGGCAAAGGCCAGCATTTTCCGCAAAGGGTACTTGGTCTCGCCTGCCGCTCGCGGCGCCCGCGAATACCCTACGGCCGCCTGCGGATACCCTACCCACGCCGTCATGCCCCGCAAGAACCGGTGGGTTTCCCGCATCTGGCGGAGGCCGTCCAGGCAACGCCGCGACATCAAGCGGAAATCGCCGGAATCCACCGGAAGTTCCTGGTCTACCAGGGCTTGCATGATGCGGTAGAATAACCATGCCGTAGCGCGCTTAAAGACCGTCTCGCCCAAACGCTTCTGCCGCTGCCCGTAGGCGACGTCGTACCCCTCGCAATACCGTTCGATCATCCGATGAATCACCGGCAAAGGGTCCTGCAGATCGGCGTCGATGAGCACCACGGCGTCACCCGAGGCGTAGTCCAAACCCGCCGTGGCCGCCATCTGATGTCCAAAATTTCGAGAAAGCTGGATGATTTTTATCCGCGGATCCTCAAGCGCCCAGTCGAGGATGAGTTCAATGGTGGAATCGGAGCTTCCGTCATTGACCAGAATCACCTCGGCTTCCGCCTGCAACTCCTTTAGAAACGCCTCAACAGCCGCGCGAAGCATCGGAATGGCCGATTCCTCGTTGTACATCGGGATGACGATGGACAGTTTCCGGGGATAGGGCCGTGGTACCAGCAGGTGGCGCGTGCGGGCGCCCGTCGCGGTTGGCCTGGCCGCCTTCGGTTCCTGACGCTCGACCAGAATTTGCGGCTTGGGCAGAAATCCTTCCTCAACAGCGCTTCAGCACCTTTGATTCCTAACCGGGGACCGAATGGAAGAAGGCGTGCGGGGACTGGGAATTCGCATGATCCAAGCGGAGGAGGCCAATCTGTCGCGGCGGTTAGCCCCCTTTTTTGTTCTGGTTGCCGCCAGCCTGCTGCTTTCCATCCCCATGATCCGGTTCGGGCTTCCGTTCGGCATGGATTCCGCCGAACACCTCTCGTGGTACCGGTGCTTCGCGCAGCAATTATGGTCCGGCGAAGCCTATCCGCGGTGGCTGCTGGGCATGAATGGGGGGCTGGGCAGTCCGGACTTTTTCGTCTACGGTCCGCTGCCCTATTATGTGGCCGCCGTTTTCCGCATCCTGACCATGGCGCACGGCCACGAATCCGCGGAGTTGGCGATCTCCCTTTGGCTCGCGCTGGCGATTTCCGGCGTGGCGGCCTATATCTGGCTGAAAGACCTGGTGGGCGGCATTTGGGCGCCGGCCGTTGGGGCGCTGGTCTATATGGCCGCCCCGTATCACATCAAGACGGACCTTTACACGCGCACCGCTCTGGCCGAATTGTGGGCCTTGGCCTGGCTGCCGCTGCTGGTATACTTCGCCCGGCGGGCGGTCCGCCTCAGGACCATCTCCGCGCTTTGGGGATTCGGCGTCGCCTACGCGTTGCTCCTGGTGACGCACCTGTTTACCGCCTTAATGTTCTCGCCCGTTCCACTGCTGTATGCATGGTTCCTGAGCGGTCCGGGGCGCAGAACTCGGGATGCGTCAAAGCTGGTTCTTGCCATGCTGTTCGGCGCGGCCCTGGCCAGCTTTTATTTGTTGCCGGCGCTGGCGTACCAGAAGTACATTTCCCCCTACAAGCTGATCGAAACGCGGCCGGATTACCTGTATTACCGCAATTTTCTGTTCCTGCCCGGTTCCGACGCATTCCTGCGCTCGGAAGCCTGGGTCACGGCCTGGACCGCGGCGGTGGCGTCGGGCTTCTTTCTCATCGCGCTCCTCTCGTCGACCAGAGACCGCCTTCGCGAAAGCGTTTGCTGGTGCGGTCTGGCGGCCTTGAGCGTGTTCATGATGCTTCCCGCGAGCGGCGCCATTTGGAAAATGTTGCCTCCTTTGCAGGCGATTCAGTTTCCTTCCCGCCTGAACGTGCTCCTGACGCTGGCCGTCGCGGCGCTGGCCGCGCTGGCGGTGGACGGCTTGCGCCGCGTCCACAATTGGCGAATCCATGCCCTGGCGGCGCTGACCTTTTTGATGGTGGCCGGCTGGAGTCTCCCCATCGTTCGCAGCATGGGTTATCAATCTCCATGGATTGCCGCCAAGGGCTCGGTCAACCTGGACTACCTGATCACCGCCTGGGCGCAATGGACGGATCCCAAACTCATCAGCCTGCGCGGCATCCCTTCGTCGGGGAGCGATGCCCAGGTGGCCGTGGATGGCGGTTCGGCGGTGGTGCAACAATGGCAGGCCCGGTCCATCGCTTTTCGCATCGCCGGGGATGCTGTACGCTGGGTTCCCGTGAGACAGTTCTATTTTCCCGGTTGGATCGCGCGGGACCGGGATGGCCGGTTTTTGGCCGTTCGCGCCTCCTCTCCGGAAGGGCTGGTTGAGATCCGCGTCCCGGCCGGTGAAACCGAGGTGCGGCTGACGATGCCTTACGGAATATCGGAGATTACAGGCGCTGCCGTTAGTGCGATCGCAGTTTTGGGCCTCCTGCTCGCATGGCTGTTCAACCGCCCGGAGAGGCGTCTAGCCTGATGGAAGCGCTTGCCAAAGCTGTCCCCGGCCAAACGGCGCCGGAGCCGCCCGCACCGCCCGCGCGCCGGCGGAGTGCATGGTACGGCGTCGCCGCGGCCATCATCGTGTGCATTGCCCTGGTGCGCATTGTTTCCACCTACGCCGAAACCACCGCGACTTTCGACGAACCGTTTCACATCGCTTGCGGGATGCAGTTGCTACGGCAGGGCGTCTACACCATCGAGTTGCAGCATCCTCCGCTGGCGCGCTTGATGGTCGCATTGGGACCGTACGCCGCCGGGTTGCAGATGCCGGCCGCCGGGGACGCCGTACAAATCGGCAATGGGATTCTGCTGACTGGCGGGCGTTATGAGCGAAACCTGATGCTGGCGCGCCTGGGTACGCTGCCGTTTTTCGTCTTGGCCTGCGGCGTAATCTGGTTTTGGAGCAAGCGCTTGGGAGGCCAATGGGCCGCGATGGTTTCGCTGCTGCTTTTTAGCTTGCTGCCACCGGTGCTGGCTCATGCCGCTCTGGCCACTACCGATATGGCATGCGCGGCCACCGTCGGCCTGGCGCTTTTCTGCTTCGCTCTGTGGGTGGAAAAACCCGGCCTCCGGCAGAGCCTGGCGTTCGGTGTTGCCACGGGGCTGGCGGTGGCATCCAAGTTCTCCGCGCTGGTGTTCTTGCCGGCTTGTGCGGGCGCATTGCTGATCTTGCAATTGGCGCTTGGAACCGCTTTCGCCCGTCGCCGCTTCGCGGAAATCGCACGCAACCTCGCGATCGCTTCCCTGGCGGCGTATTTCGTGATTTGGGCCAGTTACCTGTTCTCCATGCAACCCATTCTCGGAGCGCCTCCCCATCCCGCCACGGAGCGCCTGTTCCACGGCATTCCCGCCGTGAAGAGCGCGGTGAATGCGCTTCTCGACATGCGCGTCCCTGCCGGTCAGTTGCCCAGGAGCTTGATGGAATTGGCGGCCCACAATAACGGAGGGCACACCGCTTTCTTTCTCGGCGAATGGCGGAAGAGCGGCTGGTGGTACTTCTTCCCCGTCATGCTCCTGGTAAAGACGCCGCTGCCGTTTCTGCTGCTTGCTCTCACCGGAGCGGTCCTCCTGGGATTCCAGTTGCGTAAGGGCCGCGTTAGTCCGGCAGGCGCCGCGGGACTGTTCGCCTTCGCGATTCTCGTTACCGCGCTGTTCAGCCGCATCAGTATCGGCCTGCGCCATATTCTGGCGGTTTATCCACTGCTTGCGATCGCCGGCGGGCATGCCGTGTGCTGGCTATGGCGTGGGAGCGTGTGGCGCGGCGCTGGCCGGGTTCTGGCCGCCGCCGCCGTGCTGGGGGCCGTCGCATCCTCGGTTCTGGCGCACCCCAACTATCTGGGATATTTCAATATTTTGGCGTCCCGGCAACCGGAGCGGATCGAGGTGGATTCCGACCTGGACTGGGGCCAGGACCTCGGCCGCTTGTCAAAATGGCTGCGCGTCCACGACGTGCGCGAGGTTTCCATCGCCTACTTCGGCACGGCCGATCTCGCCGCGGCCGGTCTCCCGCCGTTTCATGAGCTGCAGCCGTATCTCAAGACCGGTGGCTGGGTCGCCATCAGCGCGTACGACCGCGCTCTGCCGGCCCCGTTTACCGTCACGCGCGTGCCCGGCCGGGCTGCATACTACGCGATACCGGGGAACTTCGACTCAATTCCGCATCATCAGGGACCGTTTGCCTGGATTACGAACTACTCACCCGTTGCGAAAATCGGCGGCTCGATTTTTGTTTACAACATCGCGCGTGGTCCGTAGGCGTGTGCGGCGACGGAGCAACCGCTCTCTTACGTTCGCGGCTCGGCAAAATCAGAGCGGCGCGATCATATTCGTCGCGATTTGGACGCGCGGCGCGACGGCGGTGCGCTTTCGCCGGATCCTCCGATAACATCCCAGAAGCACTCCGCCGAAAATCAGCCCCGCGCCGCCGCCGTAGAATAGCCAGTTCAGGCGGCTCTTTCCATAGTGACGGCTCAGATATTCCACCACGGCATTGAAATCGTCATCCGTGCCCTGCGCTCCCAGGCTGGCCATGTTATCCACCACCGCGCGCCACTCGGCGTTAGTGTGTCTCACCGAAGTAATCGGCTGCAGGGAGTGGCAGCTTGTGCAGATGTCTTCCACCTCCTGCCTGCCGTCGCCTTCGGGCAGGTCCTCCGCGCTCTTAGCAATGCCAGCCGCGCACAGAAAGGCAGCCAGCAGCCACATCATGCGGTCTTTCTTCATGGATAGGTATGGCTTGCATTTCGCGTGCCACGGCAGGCTGTGGAAACTCTTGAGAAATGGTAGCAGCCGTGCACCGCGTACAGGTAGAATGGTCATTCGTTCCATGAAGAAGATCGGTCTCGGAGTGCTCGCCGCCGGGGTCATGCTGGCGGTTACGGCGTACTTGATCCTTCCACGCTTCGCCTGGTGGAACCAAAACGTGAGCGATTGGAAAGATGCCGTCCTTGGCAGGGAAGCCGGCAGTATGGCGGCCGATCGCCCGGCGGCCGGCGACGTATCTTCCGGCCGGCGGTTTTTCTCCGACAACTGCGCCGACTGTCACATGATTCATGGGCAGGGCGGCACCATCGGCCCGGATCTTTCGAAACTGGGGCGGCAGCGAACTGTGGCGAGCATCGAGCGGGCTTTGCTCAACCCCAACTCCCTTCATACGCCATCCTCAAACCGGGTGGTCTCCATCCGCCTGAAGGATGGGCAGACCTTGCGCGGCATTGCCCGCAATGAGAGTACCTTCGACCTGCAGTTGCAGACGCTCGACGGCGAACTGCATTTTTTCTCTCAACCCGAAATCACTCAAGAAACCGTGGAAACCGGCTCCCTGATGCCGCCGCTGAAGGCTTCGCAAGAAGAGAAGCGCGACTTACTCGCGTTTCTGAGCCGTCTGGACGGTCATGAGACTGCGCCACAGTCTGCGCCGGCGCAGTCGGCAGGGCAGGTGGATTTCTCGCGGATCGCCAAGCCCCAACCCGGCGACTGGCCGACTTACAGCGGGCAGTTGAGCGGCAACCGTTACAGCTCTCTCACTCAAGTCAACGCCGCTAATGTGGGCTCGCTGGCGGCGAAATGGATGTTCCCAGTCAAGACTCCGGGCCAGCTCGAAGTCACTCCCGTCGTGGTCGATGGCGTGATGTATGTGACCGCGGCCAACCAGGCCTGGGCTTTGGACGCGCGCGAAGGGCGTGAGATCTGGCATTATTCGCGGCCACTCACCTCGGGCCTGGTCGGCGATGCCGCGACGGCCATCAATCGGGGCGTTGCGATTCTCGGCGACAGGGTCTTCATGGTCACCGACAACGCCCATTTGCTGGCGCTCGGCCGTACCAGCGGCAACCTTCTCTGGGACATCGAAATGGCCGACTACCACCAGAATTACGGCGCTACCGCGGCTCCGCTGGTGGTGAACGATCTGGTTGTCTCCGGAACGTCGGGGGGCGATGAAGGCGTACGTGGGTTTCTAGCAGCCTACAAAGCCTCTACCGGAGAAAGGGTATGGCGCTTCTGGACTGTGCCGGCGCCCGGCGAACCGGGCTCGGAAACCTGGGATGGCATGGATTACCGCCATGGCTGCGCCGCCACCTGGATGACCGGGAGCTACGATGCCGCCACGAACCTGCTCTACTGGGCCACCGGCAACCCATGCCCCGATTACAATGGCGACCCGCGCCGCGGCGACAATCTCTATTCCGATTCCATTCTGGCGCTCGATGCGGGCACGGGTAAGCTGCGCTGGCATTATCAGGCGACGCCCCACGATGCGCACGATTGGGATGCCAACGAGCCTCTCGTCCTCGCCGACGCGGATTTCCGCGGCAGCCCTCGCAAGCTATTGCTGCAAGCCAATCGCAACGGTTTCTTTTACGTCATTGACCGAATCGATGGCAAGTTCCTGGAGGGCGAGCCGTTCGTTCACAGGCTGACTTGGGCCAGTTGCATCGGCTCGGACGGCCGGCCCAAGGAATTGGGACTGGAACCCACCGCGGCCGGAACCGCCATTTGCCCCTGTATGCTCGGCGCTACTAACTGGATGGCGACGGCCTACAACGCCGCCACCGGGTTGTTTTATGTGATGGCCACGGAGTGTTGCAGCATCTATGCCAAGGCGCCCGCATCGTGGAAGGCGGGTCAGAGCTTTTTCGGCGGGACGGTCCGCCACGTACGCGATGACTACGATGCCAAATTCCTGCGCGCGATCGACATTCAAACCGGCAAAATCGCCTGGGAGCTTCCCATCGTTTGGACGCGTGCCTGGGGCGGCCTGATGAGCACAGCCGGCAATCTCGTGTTCTACGGCGACGAGAGCGGCGCCCTTGCGGCGGTTGACGCCAGAACCGGAAAGCCCCTATGGCACTTCCACACCAACCAGCCGTGGCGGGCGTCTCCCATGACTTACACAGTCGGCGGTAAGCAGTATGTGGCCGTGGCCGCCTCTTCGACGATTCTAGCTTTCGCTCTTCCCTAAGCGGCTGCGCGTATGCCGCACGGCCGGCATCACCGCGTCGCTGACGGGCGCTTCCGAGTGACTGGCCGGGGCGCCCGCGCCGGTGGCGGAACTCCAAGATCGATTCCGGCAATGAATGCGTCGCTTGCGCCTCCGCCGAACTGAGGTTGAAACGCCTTCACCGTGGGAAAATTCGCGGAAGACGTCTTTCCAACGATGTAGACCTTTCCCCCTTGGCCCGCCGCGACGTGAAAAGCCGCATCGTCCTTACTGCCGCCCAAGTAAGTCGAGAAGAGAATGGCCGAACCATCGTTGCCGATCTTCGTGAGAAACGCATCGTACCCGCCTGCATTGGCCGCTTGAAGCGCTTGCACGGCCGGGAAATTCGTGGAATTGGTTCGCCCGGTCAGATACAGATTGCCCGCGTCGTCGAGCGCCAAATCGGATACTCGGTCGACATCGCTTCCCCCAATGTAGGTCGAGAACATCAGCGCGGACCCGGCCGCATTCAGCCTGGCCACAAAGCTATCCATGGAGCCGCCCAGTGTGCGCTGGAGAGGGTTCACCACGGGAAAATTGGAGGAGGTTGTTTGACCCGCCACAATCAGATTCCCGCTCGGGTCCACCTTCGCCCCGCGAATGGCATCGCTTCCGGAACCGCCGAGATAGGTCGAGTAGAGTATCGCGCCCGTCGGACTCAGCTTCTGCACAAATCCGTCGGTGGAACCGCCGTAGGTTTTCTGAAACGCATGGACACAGGGGAAATAGCCTGCGCTGACGTCGCCCGCGACGTATAAGTCACCGGTTGCGTCGATGGCTACTGCATTCGCGAAGTTCTCACCGCCCACATAAGTCGCGTAGGCGACGGTTCGATTGGGGAATATCTTCAGCGCCATGGCGGAAAAATGCCTGCTCGGAGTCTTCGCCTGCGCGGCATGCAATACCGGAAAGTCCGGTGAGCTGGTGGCCCCGGCCGCATAGATGTTCCCGCCATCGTCAACCGCGATAGACCCTAAGTAGTCCATGCCGGAGCCGCCCAGGAAGCTCGAAAAGAGCAGGGCGTTCCCGCTGCTGTTGAGCTCCAGCACAAAGGCGTCCTGCACGCCATGGAGCTTTGACTGGAACGCGTGAACGGTCGGGAAGTCGGCCGCTTTGGTATACCCGACCAGGTAGGCGTTTCCATTCTTGTCGACGGTAAGACCGTAGCCCTCTGCCTGGTCGTTGGTCCCCCCGATGTAAGTGGAGTACGCCAGCCGGCCGGACGGATCGATTTTGGCGATATACGCCGCGCGGCTGCCGGCCTTGAAACGCTGCCCCGCCACGCTGGTTCGGCCGGCGAGCGAGGTGGTCGTGCCGCTAATGTAAACGTCGCCCTGAGCGTCTACCGCGATGCTATTGCCCGAGTCTTCGCCGGCGCCGCCGAAGTATGAGGAAAGCGAGAGCACGGGGTCGATCACCAGCGGCTTACGTCCGTCATAGTGAGCGATCTTGAATCCAATCCGGCCGCCGCCCAGCGCGACATAGCCGCCCTCAATCCGCTTTCGCCCCCGCGGGGTGTCCTGGTATACGGCTGGTTTCTTCTGCCGGATTTCCGCCGATCCGGCGCTCACCACGATGTCTCCGGTTTCATCGTCAATGCGAACGGCGCGGGCGCCTTCGAAAGCCAGTTGAATACGGTCTGTGTCCGCCTGTGGATTGAGGATGAAGTCATACTCCAGTTGCTGTCGGTTCCCGTAATAGACCAAGTCGATTCCCGGGTAGACGCCGTCGTATTCCACCCGGCCGAATTGGGGAATGCCGGTATGCCACAAGCCAGGCGCGTTCCCGATCAGGTAGTTAGCTTTGGCGGATTGAAGATTCTTCCCCGATGGCCGCGCCTGAGCGTTAGCGCCCAAGAGCTTCATCCGCAGCGCCGTATCCGGAGTGTCTCCGGTCTGACGCGCTGCCGGACACAGTTCGAAATCCGCTTCGTCCGGCTTCAGAAACACCGTGTAACCCACGCCTCGGGAGACAAAATCGATGTCGCGGGCCGCCTGGCCTTGGTTGGCCTCGAAATACTGCGGCAGGGATCGAGTGTCATGCGGAACTGGAGCCGCCGCGCATCGGGAGATGCCGGCAGCGGCGATACAGAGAAATACCGTGAGGCGGCGTGCGGTCGTCATCGCGCCCGCGATCCAGGCACGGCGATTGCGTCCAGGCTGGGCGTTTCGGCGGTCAGGAACCGCGCCACCTGATCTGCGACGAGCGCATTATAGCGGCGGTTCGGGTGGACGCCCACTGCGAATTGATGAGGGTCGATTCTTCCGCCGGGTCCGCGTGGGATGTCGACCTCCAAAACCGGTGTTGCCGCGGCGCGCAACCGGTCCACGATGAAATGCCGGTCAACCTTCGCTACGGCTGACTGGTCGTCCAGATACGGAAGTACGGCGACTACCAGCTTGACCCCATGCGCTCGATACCGCGTGGCAAAATTTTCAATCAAGGCTGCGGTGAGCTGCCTCGCTTCGCTATGGCTGGGTATCCTGTACACCGCTTGATCCGCGATCAGGTTCATGGCGCGCGACAGCAGGACCGAGCGGTCGAAGATGGCGTCCCCGAAGGCGCCGAAGGTCCAAAACCGGATCAGCCTTTTGTACTGCACCCCGGCCGCGGTTTGAACGAATTGGGGCTTGCCTGACGGATAGAGTTGCGCCAAATAGCTTTGAGGGCAGCGGTTCCGTTCGATTTGGAAATCGGCAAAACCGAGCACCACCGTGGAGACTGCGCCGGGGAAGCGCAACACCTCCCGCTCCGCGGCCAGCAGAGCCTGGTCCGTGCCATAACCCGAAGCGGCCACATTCACCACGTGATCCTCCGGCAAATGCTCTTGTAACATCCATGGCCATGAGTCCTGGTCCGTGATGCCATGTCCAAATGTGAAAGAGCAGCCGGTCGCGACAACTCTGGGTCCGGAATGGGGATTCGCTGACGTAAGCCTCTCACCGTTGCTGATGGAGAACACCGCATTGGACAGCTCCGCGTTACGGCTGACTACCGAGGCGGGTGTCAATACCCATCCGATTTCCGGATCGTCGGCATTGATCGGAGGCCGGAACGTGGGGGCCGTCCTGACCCGGTGGCTCTGCGCCTTGCGATACTGTGCCGGCAGGAGCCAACGCAGCGCCGCTTCGCCAAGCAGCAGCGATCCCAGGACGGAGCCGGCGGCCAGGAGCGCTTCCTTGCGAGTCATTCGATTGAGCAACTGCAATCCGGCGTCCGAATTGGTTTCAAGCAAGATGGCTACCGGCTTGCCCGTTTCGGCAGTTAGTCCCGGCCGCCGGTTCGCGCAGCCCGGTTAGACCTCTAAAGTTGAGGAAAGAATGCTACATCTGGGGATGATGGTGACGCCCTGGGGCGGCCAGGGGCGAATTCTGGCGCTTCGGTGTGGCGCCCGCATTGCCGTGAAACCCTTGTGAACTATGACTGAGAGCTTGAGGAGATCCTGGTATCTGGCGGCGGGCATTTTGGCGGTCAGCCTGATTTTGGGTGGGTGGCTGCGCCTTTCCGGCCTGGAAGCCAGGAGCGTCACGCATCCCGAAATGTACGTGCCGGGCATTCGCTTGCCGGAGGGCATCTCGGAACCGGCCGAGCGGTTGACTGTCCGCCGCGTTCTGACCGGAACGTTTTCCTCTGACACCCACCCGCCCGGGTATTACCTGTTGATGCTTCCCTGGACCCGGGTCGTAGGGACCAGCCTGCGCATGATGCGTCTCCCTTCGGCGCTGTTCGGTATCGGCTGCATCGCCTTGATCTTCTGGCTGGGCGCGCTCGTCGGACGGCCGGTTTCCGGCGCCGTGGCCGCCGCGCTGCTGGCTTTCAGCGGATATCACGTGTTCTGGAGCCAGGTGGCGCGCATGTTTGCGCTCGATTGCTTCCTGGGGCTGGCCGCCACCGTACTGTTGCTCCTGATCGCCCGTGGCGCGAGGCCGCGCGCCCTGTTAATCGCCGGTTACGTGGCGCTGATCCTGGCCGGCCTCGGAACGCACGTCTTCTTCTGGAGCCTGTTCGCCACCCACATGATCTGGGCGTTCGGCAACGCCTGGGGACGTCGTCAACTGCCGGACCTGTGCCGTGCTCAACTGTTCGCCCTGGTGATTGGCTCGCCGCTGATCGCGTTCGCCGCGTATCAGAGCGGGAATACCGTCGCCGAGTTAAGCGGCAATGCCTTCCTCTATCTGGCGGAGTTCCTGCCTTTCGCATTCCTGTTGCCCACCGGCGACTCCGGCTTCTTCCCAGCGGCCGTCCCATTCACGGGAACCGCCGACTTCTGGGCAATCCGAGCCGCGTTCCTGCTGCTGGCCGCGTTCCTGCTGGCGGCCGGCTTGCGCCGTTTGTGGCGATCGCAGCAGGGCGCCGCGGCTTTTCCCGAGCCTTCCTCCCGCCATCGTCTTTGGGCTTTTGCCTGGATTGCCGCAGGGGTGGCCGGAACCCTTCAGATCGCCGGATTCCTGTACCTGACGCGCAGCCTGCCGCCGGAGGATATCAACAACACCATCGCCGCGACCAGGTTTCTGTTGATTTTGCCGCTCGCGCTGGCGGCCGGCGCCATCCTGCTCGATCTAAAGTGGTCCGCATTGGCGCCGCCCAACGCCCTCAACCGGTACCTAAGAGGGGACAACGCGTTGATCGTCCTGTTGGCGTTCGCGCCTCTTGTGTTGTTGGCGGCGCTGGCGCAGCTCCGGCCCATTCTGAACCATCGCGGCCTCTTATTTGCCGCGCCCTACCTTCTTTTGTTGTTAGCTATCGGCCTGGTGGAGATCCGCCGGAGTTGGCTCCTGCTGGCGGTTCCGCTACTGGCCGTCGGCTGCGTCGCCAGTTTGTCGTCCTATAGCCGCATGACCGTGGACCCCGCGGACTACGCCGGGTTTGCCGCCGAGGTAAAGGCCGATCTTCGCGCCACCGACCTGGTTTTCATCCGCAAAGCCTGGTACGAAACGCCCATCCTGTACTATCTTCACGCGGACCAGTGCCGCCTGGTCGGCCGCGATTATGCGCTGGAAAGCGCCCGGAACCCGGATGCCAGGGTCTGGGTGGTGTTGCTCTATGACTCCGACCCGAGCGATGAGATGGCCCGCGCGCTTCCCGGCTACCAGGCCGTCAGAACCATTACCGCGCCCCATGCCAAGGCCATCTTGTACCGGCCAGCCTCGCGTGGAGACGGGAATGCGGACCGCCGGCAGAGACCGGCGGCGGTACTGGGGTTACACGGGAACGAAGGGCAGGAACCGGCTGGTGCGGCGGCAGTATTCGCCGTATCCCGGCAGGTCTCTCAATAGCTGGCTTTCCTCGCGGATGGTTTGCCTGCGGACGTAAATGGCCAGAGCCATGACCGCCACGGCGCACCACGAATTAAGCGCCAACTCCAGGCCCAGAAGCAGCAGCAGGTCGCCCGCGTAGATTGGATGCCGCACGTAACGGTAAATCCCGCGGGCTACTAAGGCGTGGTCTTGTTTGACGTAGGATTTCTCGATGTCGGACCAGTTCCGGCCGAGTTGAATGCGGCCGGTCATGGCGGCGAGTAATCCCAAAGTGTAGATCGCGGCGCCAACTGCCCGGAGGACGCCCGGGTCCCTCGAAACCGGCAGGAACTCCGGAAGCAGGGTCTGAGCGGCAATCGCCAGCAGGATTCCCACCTTGATGCCGGATAGCAGCCGCACTTTCAACGGCCGGACTGCTCTAGCCGGGGAGCCTCGCCGGTCGTTCATGGCCTCCCACAAGGCCTTGTGCAGCAACAATCCGGACAATAGATAAACACGCAGGAAAGATATTTCCATAATCAATGCGTCTGAAGGCGCGCCTGGTTGGTTTCGTTCCCGGAACTGCAAACGTAAACCTCGCCTCCCCCAAGGGTACCGGGAAAGACGGAGTCGGTCCTGAAGTCGGTTTCAATCGCCTTCCAAATGTCGGGGTGTACGGCGCGAAGTTCGATGGGCAAGGTATAAACAACATACGTCCGGCCTGCCGGGGAACGCAAGGCCTCCAGTTCAGCCGCCGTGCCCGCAACCGGCCAGGCAGGCTCGTAATAAGGCGGGTACACATGCTCCGCCAAGCCAGCCACCACCACCGTATCGCCGGGCCGGCGCTGCCGCTCCACGTAATCCCGCGCCCCGGTGAAATCCTGCTTGGGCAGCGCATAAACTCGCGGCAAGGTGACGGCTGACGCCACAATCATCATTCCGGCCAGCGCGTAGCCCAAATTCTCCGCCCATTTGCCCTGGAACCGTGGAATCAGCCGCACCAGGCGAGCCGCCTGCATCGCGCCATCCACCGCGATCAGCAGCCCGAATCCCATGCAGAAAAAGAAGAAGCGGGGCCACAGATTATGCCCCAACAGCAGCATGGAGCCGCCGCCCGCTATCCCCGGTAACACCATGGCCCAGGCGGCGCGCGGTTGGCGCCGGAGAATATCGATCCACCCCGCCGCCGCCATCAAGCCACCTCCGAGCACCACCGCCAGGGCGGCGAAGCCGATTTGCAGGCTGCGCAGGCTCTCGCGGATCACCCAAAGCGGATTGGTCCACTCCGTAGTTGGCGATACCTCCGAAAGGCCGGTTCGCAGGAACTCCGGCAGGGAGAGAGCGAAGAGTTGCAGGGTCAACGTACCGCATAGAAGATATGCCGCCGCGGCGCGGCCCAGACGCTCCGCCTCACGGCCTGATCGCAGCCAGGACACCAGGAAGATTAGGGCGTGCGTCGCAGCCACAAAAACAATGGTCATGTGGATCCACATGCCGAGCACGATGGAGACGGTATATCCCAGCCACGTCGCCCACGTGTCCCGGTCCATGGCTTCCAGCCAAAGCCAGGTTGCGACCAAGGTGAAGAACAGCAGGCCCATGTAGCCGCGAGCGTTCTGCGAAAACCAGATGTGGTGGTAGGAGACGGTCATCAGCGCGCAGGCCAGCAGCGCCTCCGTTTCGCCAATCAGCCGCCGGCCAAGCAAAAACAACGCCCAGATGCTCGCCACGCCCAACAATACCGACGGAAGCCGCAGCGCCCAGGCCGATTCGCCGAAAATGCGCAGGGAGACGTGCGCCAGCAGGGAATAGAGCATGTGCTGGTTCTGGTCCGGAAAACTTGTGAGGATGAAGCGCACGGGCGGGCGCGCAAATCGCACCATGGTCAGCACTTCATCGAGCCACATGCAGGAGTTCAGACCCGGAATGCGCAGCGCGGTGGCAACCACCGTCAGGCTGCACAAGACCGCCAGCGGCCGCCGGCCAATCGTGAGGAGACGGGGGCTTGCGTCCGTGCGGACAGCGATGCGGCTGGCCGCCAGCAGCACCAACCCGTGGAGCGCCAGCAGAATCCGGAACAGCAGCGGCCCCCAGGCCAGGGAACCGGGCTGCCTTCCGAACGCGCGTTCCAGAAGGGGATTGGAGACCAGGACGGACGCGGCCAGCAGCAGGATTCCCGCGAAAACCGCGATAGAGGCTGAAAACCGTCGGAATTTCATTGGTGGCATTTGCGCTTCGAACCACTGCCCACGGCACGTCACCTGCCAACCGCGGCGACGCGTAGACCGGTCGATTTTGGGCATGTTTGCCCAAAACAAGGGGGTCGCCAGTTTAGAATCAGCGCGTTGCAGATTGCGATTTGGGCATTTGCCCAAAATCCGTTCCGAAGTGAGCCGTTTTCCCGGCGGATGCTGCGATAATAAGGGCTGCCATGAAGGTCAGCGTTGTCATTCCCGCCTTCAACGAAGAGCAGGGCGTCGGACCGGTGGTCGTCGAGCTGCTTGAAACTCTTGGCCGGCAAGGCCTGGAAGCCGAAATTATCGTCGTGGACGACGGTTCCACCGACAAGACTGCATCTGCCGCCGACGCTGCCGGGGCCCGCGTTTTGCGGCACCGCAGCAATCGCGGTTACGGCGCGGCGCTCAAGAGCGGGATTACCGCGGCCAGCAACGATTACGTGGTCATCACCGACGCCGACGGAACCTATCCATCGAAGTACATCCCCGAACTGCTGGCCAGCCTGGAGACAGCCGATATGGTGGTTGGCGCCCGCACCGGCGCCAATGTGAAGATTCCCCTGATCCGCAGGCCCGCGAAATGGCTCTTGAACCGGCTTGCCAATTACATGACCAACGCGAAAATCCCGGATCTCAACAGCGGATTGCGCGCCTTCCGCCGCAACGTGGCCATGCAGTACTTCACCATCCTGCCGGACCAGTTCAGTTGGACCACCACCATTACCCTGGCGATGCACTGCGATAAGTACGCCGTGACCTATCTGCCTATCGACTACCTCGCGCGTAAAGGCCGGTCGAAGATTGTGCCGTGGGATGCGGGGAGCTTCGCCATTCTGATCCTGCGCACCGCCATGCTGTTCCGCCCGTTACGGGTTTTTGTACCGGTGGTAATGCTCTGCCTGGTCTACGGGTTCGTCAAGATGAGCATCGACATGACGCGCGATCCGAACATCTCGGCGTCCGCGCTGTTGGCTTTCGTGAGTGCGCTCATCATCCTGCTGATTGGCATGTTGGGCGATGCGCTGGCCACCCGCCTAGGGCGCTTGAACTCGCAGATTGTGGGCGTACGCACCGCGGAATTTGTGCGCAGCGACGAGGAAAAGCCGGCCGAAGCCCAGCGTCCCCGCTGACCGGTCGCCCATTCGCCTCAAAACAGGGTGTAGATGAACGGCGCGATGGCGCTGCTTTCCGCCAGGACCAGCAGGGCTCCGAAAATTACAGCCATGGTCACGAGCGGCAAGAGCCAGAACTTCTTCCGGACCCGCAGGAATTTCCAAAATTCAGCTAAAAACGACATAAAATTTCTCCTTGGCCCGGCGCTCAGCCGGCTTACGCGAACCGCCCTCCGGCGGCGGCCGCGGCGCGCAGGGGCGCCTCGCCTTCCGGCCTGCTGAAGTACCAGCCTAAAAACCGGTCAATCCCGGCCGAAAGATCGGTCTTGGGGTGGTATCCCAGAACCGCTTGCGCCTTGGAAATATCGGCGTAAGTGATCGGCACATCCCCCGGTTGATCGGGCAGCCACTCAATTTCCGCCTTCTTGCCGAGGGCGCGTTCGATGGTTCGAATCAACTCGATCAACTGGACGGGGTGGGAGTTACCCAGATTAAAAATCTCGAACGGGCAATCGTACCCGAGCGCGCCCATGATCCCCTGCACGGTGTCCTCGACGAAGGTATAGTCGCGGCCGCTCGATCCGTCCCCAAACACCGGTATGGGGCGGGAGCGGTCGATCATGGCGATGAACTTCCGGATGGCCAAATCGGGCCGCTGGCGCGGTCCGTACACCGTGAAAAACCGCAGACACACCACTTGCAAGCCGTACAGGTGAGCGTAGGTATAGGCGATCTTCTCGCCCGCGATCTTGGTGGCCGCATAAGGGGAAACCGGCAGATTGAGGGCATCCTTTTCGCTGAACGGGACCCGGTTGGCTACCCCGTAAATGGAACTGGAAGAGGCGAACACGAACTTCCTCACGCCCCATTTGCGGCTGGCCTCTAACAGGACGGTAGTGCCCTGCACGTTCACCCGGCTGTAAAGCACCGGTTGCTCAAGCGAGGGGCGTACTCCCGCCCGGGCAGCCAAATGGATTACCGCCTGCGGCCGGCTCTCCTGAAACACCTCCATCACCCGCGGTTCGTCGCTGATGTCGCCGTAGTAAAACTCCACGGGCCCGGATTGTCCGATGGCGTCCAGGTTGAACAGCTTGGCGGCCGGAGAGTAGAAATCGTTCAGGTCGTCCAGGATAGCTACGGAATGGCCCTCCCGGAGCAGACGCTCGCATACGTGAGAGCCGATAAACCCAGCACCGCCCGTGACCAGAACCTTCATGTGCGACTGCCACCCGGCATTTCGGGTACCACTTCACCAAGCCCGCGCTGGTGGGGAAAGTGCAGTAGGGTCGGTTTCTCGTGAAACCAGCCATTCCCAGGAAGCTCATCTATGCCGCATTCGGGGTGGCTGCCCCCTTTCTGCTGCTGGGCGCGGTTCGCGGTTCCACTGCGGTCGCCAACAGCGTGCTGGAGAAGCGCTACCCGCCGCCCGGGCCCATGATCCCCGTGGACGGTCACAAAATGCTGTTGTATTGCACGGGAAATGGCTCTCCCACCGTGCTCATTGAACCCGGCATGGGGGTGGACTGGGTAAGCTGGTGGCGCGTGATTCCCGAGGTGGCGAAATTCGCCAGGGTTTGCGTTTACGATCGCGCCGGATACGGGTGGAGCGAAGCCGGCCCCATGCCGCGCACGGCGGGCCGCATCGCCGGCGAGTTGCACGCCATGCTGTCCAATGCCCATGTCGACGGGCCTTATATCCTGACGGGGTTTTCGTTCGGTGGGTATATTGACCGGATCTATGCCAGCCGCTTCCCCGAACAGTTGAGCGGGGTGGTCCTGGTGGACCCGTCGCTCGAGGAAGACGAGGGAAATCCGGCCGATTCGCCCCACGTTCGCCACATTTTGGAACTGGTCCCGCCGCTCGGCACGGAGCGATTGGCGCGCTTGTACAAAGGCGAAAAGGACCTTCCCGCCGAGGTCGCGGATCTGCCGCCGGCCTTTCGGAACAGGTACCTGATTGCCTCGTCGTTAGTGCAGTTGAAGACCGAACAAAACGAGTTCGACAACGTCGTGGAAAGCGCGGCCCAGGCTCATCGAGCCAGTTTCCCCCGCCAACTGCCGCTCACCGTAATTACGGCCATGCTTCCCAAGCCCGGTGAAAGTCCTGGCGCGCTATCGGCCCGCCGGGAATCGCAGGACAGGCTGGCAGGGTTGTCCGTTTTCGGCCGGCAGATCCTGGCTGAAAAGAGCGGGCATACGGTTTCGATGGACCAACCCGAGCTGATTGTGGAGGCCATTCTGGAGATGGTGCGGCGGGCACGATAAGGCAGTGCGGCAACCAGAATGCGACGTATCCTGAACGCCCGGCCAACCGCTCTCTGACGTTCGCGGCTCAGATCTACCGCTTCAGTCTTCCACTACGTGTTCCTGAAACGCCTTCCGGCGCGCCGCCCAATCTTCACGGTTTAGGGAGCCGTCATTCCGAAGGCATTCGTCGAGGGCGTACGCCATCGCCAGGGCATGATGCGTATTGTCATGTGCGAACAGGCCCTGACGGCCAAAGGTGACCAGTCCTTCTATCCCGCCCAACCAATGGTCCAGCCGTTCGAAATGCTCCCGGTAATCGCGGGTGTAGATGGGGTATGCCTGCGCCAACTTCCGGCTGGCCACCGCCAGGATCGGCGAACGAACCGGCAGATCCGCCACCGCCAGCGCCTGAGTCACTACCTTCGCCAGCTCGGCATCGGATGCGCGCCAAACGGGATCTTCCATGGAGCATGGCAGCTCGGCGCACAAGACCGTGCGCCCCGGATTCTTCGCCAGGCCGTAGTGTTTTGGCTCGGAAAGACGGGTGATGGCGATGTTGAGGTCGGGGAAATAGTGCGCGTCGTATTCCGTGAACTGTTCCGCGTCCAGCACCAGGTAAATCAGGATCATGGCGCGGAACTTCAGGGCGCAGGCGGAGGCTAGGACCGGCTCCGGCGCGGCCGGCTGGATCAGCCGGGCCAATTGCGAGATGGGGATTGTCGAAAGGACCTGCGCCACATCCAGCCGCTCTTCGCCGGCCGGACCGAGGGCCCGAACCGCCCGTACGCGGCCGTCCGATGTCTCGATGCCCGCCACGCTCGTGCGCAGCTTCAAACGCGCCCCCGCCACTGCGGCAGCGGCGGCGTAGGACTCGGCAATCGCGCCGTAGCCGCGCCGGGGATAATAGAACCGGCCCGATCCTTTCTTTTTCAACCCCGGGACGGCATTCAGTATTTTGCGCGCCATTTTCAACATGGAGCCGGCCGAAACCCGCCGTCGGGCCTGCTCCGCATCCAGGTCATCGGGGTCCATGCCCCAGATCTTGCGCGCATAGGGGAAGTAGAAATTGCGGCAAATGGTGCGCCCGAGGCCTTCTTCCAGCGCGGAGGCGAATGTATCGCCCCGGCGCCGGCGTCCCAGGCGGCCCACGCCATCCCAAGCCACTCCTGTCAGGAAGGATGGCGGCAGATGCAGCGCGAAATCGACCGGCTTCAACGGGAAGTGGACCCACCGGCCAAGCAGCCGGATGCGCCCATGCCGCGGCCGGCTGAGCAGCTCTCCGCCCAGCATGTCTTGTATATCCGCCAGGATCTCCGGGGCGCAGGAGGGGTGCAGGCGATGGCTTCCGTAATCGACGCGCATCCCGCCCAACTCGAAGCTGCCGGCGTTGCCCCCCATGGCGGCTCCGCGCTCGAAGACGGTCACATCCATGGCGCCGCGGCGCGCCAGCCGGTAGGCCGCGCCCAGCCCGGCGGGGCCAGCTCCAAGGATCGCGATAGGTGTGCGGGAGTCGCTCATATAGCAGTACTACGGCTATGCAGATGCAGTTCCATAATTATGCCTCCTGGAGAATCCCAATAGTTCGGATAGTACCCGCTTTTTCGCATCGCGAGCGCAGCCGGAGGGATCGCAGCCAGCCGATACGCCCTGACGATATGGTACTCATTTTGCTTCAGTCCCATCGATGGCGACGAAACCTCAAGATATCTCAGTAGTAATCGCGTCCATAGTGGGCCCTCCATTCATCGATGAATGCCTGGAATCGATCGAGCAGCAGGCTAAGGACTGCGCCGCGGAGGTCATCGTAGTCGCCTGCGGGGACTCGGCCTATGCCGAACGGATCGCCCGCAAGTTTCCCTGGGTGCGGGTCATCCACCGTGCGGAGCGCGAGACCGTGCCGGAGTTGCGGCGCCGCGGCGTTAAGGAGGCGCATGGCAAGATTGTCGCGATCGTCGAAGAGCATTGCCTTGCCGCGCCGGACTGGCTGCGGCGCGCCATGGAGGCCCATGCCGGTGGCGATTATGGCGTTGTCGGCGGCCCGGTTGTGGATTCCGCCTACAAACGGCTGCGCGATTGGGTGGTTTACTTCTGCGAATACAACGGATACCTCCCTCCCTGGCAGGATGGCGAAACGTACAATCTGGGCAGCGCCAATATCGCTTACTCCCGAGCCGTGCTCCTCAAGTATGAGAGTTACCTTAGCCAGGGCTACTGGGAAGCCGGCCTGCATCCCCGGCTGATCGCCGATGGCGTGAAGTTCCGTTCCGCGCCGGCCATGGCGGTGCACCATCGCGGTCCTTTCGATTACGGTTACTATTTGCAGCAGCGTTACTGGTTCAGCCGCGCGTTTGCGGGCGCGCGCCGGCTTCCGGCCTCGCGGAAACTGGCCTATTTCGTGGCCGCGCCGGTTGTCCCGCTTTTGCTGCTGGCGCGCATGGCTCAGCGCGTGCTGCGGCAGCGCTGCCGCGTGGAAAAGTTCGCGCAATCCCTGCCGCTGCTCATTCCAGTGGTGTTTGTTTATGTGGCGGGTGAAGTCGTAGGCTATCTGGCGGGTCCTGGGGACGCGCTCTTAAAGGTGGAATAAGTAAATGACGCCGCCGGACAAACCGCTTGTTTCCGTGGTAGTGGCGATCGTCAGCGATACCACGGGCCGCCCCGACGCCAGTCATCTTAAGGACTGCCTGACAGCCCTGATGCGGCAAACCGGTGGACCGCCTTTGGAGATCGTGGTTCCGTATCATCCTTCCGTGGAGGGGATCGCAAGCCTGCGGCGGGAGCATCCCGGCGTGCGCTTCCTGGAGGTGGGGGATCTGCGCACCTATACGGGGCAGGGCGGCAGCCGGGAGCATCACGACGAATTGCGCGCGCGGGGCTTGGCCGCGTGCAACGGCGAAATCGTCGGCCTGATTGAAGACCACGGAATTGCCGCCCCGGATTGGAGCGCGAGAGTGGTGGAGGCGCACCGGCAGCCGTTCGCGGCAATTGGAGGCGCCATCGAGAACGGTATCGACCGCCCTCTCAACTGGGCCGTGTATTTCTGCGACTTCCTGCGCTACCAGAATCCTCTGCCGGAAGGCGAATCGGCCATCGCCAGCGACGCCAACGTCACTTACAAACGGGCGGCCCTCGATTCCATACGGCCGGTCTGGAACGAGATTTTTCACGAATCTTCGGTGAACGGCGCGCTGCGGTCGCGCGGTGAAAAAGTGGCGCTGGCGCCGGGTATTGTCCTCTATCAGCGCCGCCAGGGGCTTCGTCTGAACATGGCGCTGACGGAACGGTTCGTGTGGGGCCGCTCTTACGCCGCCACGCGCGCCGGTCTGGCGAGTGTGCCGAAGCGCGCGTTCTGGGCCGCCTTTTCGCCCGTCCTTCCGGTGCTCATGCTGGCTCGCATGAGCTTGATGGCATGGCGGAAGCGGCGCACATTTGGCGCGTTCGTGAAGGCGCTGCCGCTCACTGCCGCTTTGAGCGTGAGTTGGTCGTGCGGTGAGTTTACCGGATACCTGACCGGGCGCGCGACTGCGGCCGGCACGCCCGCCGCCGAGGCCATCGCCCGCGGTTCGCAAGCGGCCTCCTAGCCATGCGAATCGGAGTCGATGCAACCTGCTGGCATAACCGCCGCGGCTACGGGCGTCATGCGCGCGCGCTCCTAAACGCCCTGGTGCGCCTCGATGCCGGCAACGCCTATACCCTCTTTTTGGATTCCTCGGCGCCGGCCGAGCCTGTGCCCGGCGGATGCGAAGTGCGGGTTCTGCCATCTTCCGCTCCGACGGTGCAGGCGGCCTCCGCTAACGGCCATCGCTCGGTGGCGGACATGTGGCGTATGTCCAGGGCCCTCTCGGCGCCCGAATTCGACGTGCTCCTTTTTCCCACGGTGTACAGCTACGTCCCCGTTTTCAGCCGGGCCCGCAAGCTGGTGATGGTGCACGACGTCATCGCGGAAACGTATCCCCAATTGACGGTGCCGCGTCCGGCCGCCCGGCTTTTGTGGAAGGCCAAAGCGGCCATGGGACGCGCGCAGGCCGACGCGCTGATCACCGTTTCAGACTACTCCCGCGCCGCCATTCTCAAGCGCTTCCGCCTGGACCCCAAGCGCGTGTTCGTAGCCGGCGAGGCCGCCGATGGGATATTCCGGAAACTGGAGCAACCCGTGCCCGGCGCCAAGCTGCGGAATGCCGGCATCGATGGATCGCGGCCGATGGTCGTGTACGTGGGCGGCTTCAGTCCGCATAAGAACCTGGAAGCGCTGGTGTCCGCGTTCGCCCGCATCGCCGCACGGCCGGAATTCGCCGGAGTCTTGCTAGTAATGGTGGGCGAGACATCGGGCGATGCCTTTCACACTTACTTCGGAACCATTGCCGCGCAGGTGGACGCGCTGGGGCTACGCGGCCGGGCGATCTTCACCGGCTACCTTCAGGACGAGGACGTGGTGGTGCTTTTGAATATGGCATCCGTGCTGGCGCTGCCCTCGCTCATGGAGGGATTCGGCCTTCCCGCCGTGGAAGCGGCCGCCTGCGGATGCCCCGTTATCGCGACCAAAGCCAGCCCGCTCGAGCAATTACTCGGAGACGGCGGCATCTACATTGAACCGGGTGAGGCGGATATTGCGCGCGCCCTGGAAACCGTGCTCTCATCCCAAGATCTGCGGATGCGCATGGGCGAGTGCGGCCTGGCTGCCGCCCGACGCCTCACCTGGGAAGGCGCCGCCCGGCAGATGATGGAGATCCTCGGAAAGGTGGCGCCGTGAGCCGTCCTTTGAATTTCCTGCACCTGACTACCTTCTACCCGCCTTACAGCTTCGGCGGCGACGCGGTGCAGTTGTATCGCCTGGCGCACGCCCTGGCGGATGACGGCCACCATGTGGACGTGGTCCACTGCGTGGATTCCTATCACCTGCTGCACCCGGCCGAGCCACCCGTGAAGTATGCGGAACATCCGAATGTGGTGCGGCACGAACTGCGCAGCGGCTATCGGGGCCTTTCGCCGCTCCTGACGCAGCAGAGCGGACAGCCGTGGCTCAAGCGCAAAGCCATTGGCGAAGCGTTCCGCATGCGCCCGTATGACGTGGTCCATTACCACAACATCTCCCTGCTCGGCCCCGGCGTGTTGGCGGCCCAGCCCGCGCGCGGCCAGGCGGTGAAGATGTACACCACTCACGAGCACTGGCTGGTGTGCCCGACGCACGTTCTTTGGAAATTCAACCGCGCGCCCTGTGAAAAGCCGGATTGCCTGCGGTGCACCATTCAGGCCAGGCGGCCTCCGCAAATTTGGCGCTACACAGGGTTGCTGCCCCGCATGGCGAAACATGTGGACCAGTTCGTCGCGCCCAGCCGTTTTACCGCGCAAATGCACGCCGACCGCGGTTTTCCGCAGCCGGTGGCGTACCTGCCGAACTTCCTGGACCGCGTGGACCAGGACTGGCAGGACCCGGCGCCACGGCCGCAGGAAGCTCCTTACTTCCTCTTTGTCGGCCGGCTGGAGCTGATCAAGGGTTTGCAGACCCTCATCGCGCTCTGGGACCGCGTGCCCTACGATCTGCTGGTGGCCGGCGCGGGAACCTATGAGCCGGAGTTACGCTCCATGGCGGCGCGCAATCCACGCATCCGGTTCTTAGGGCAGTTGGCGCAGCGGGAACTGGGCGCGCTTTACCATCACGCCCTTGCCTGCATCGTTCCATCGGTCACTTACGAGACATTCGGAATGACCAGCGTGGAAGCGTTCGCGCGAAAAACACCGGTGGCGGTGCGGGATCTGGGGGCATTGCCGGAGGTGGTTCGGGATAGCGGCGGCGGGTTTGTTTATGGCTCCGACGAAGAATTGCTCCACGCCCTGGAGTGTTTCGCCGGCTCGCCCAGGCTTCGCGCCGAACTCGGAGAGAAGGGCTACCAAGGCTTTCTCCAATGGTGGAGCCGCGAAGCCCATCTGCGCACTTACTTCGACTACCTGAATCGTAACGCAGAGAAGAAATTCGGCCGCGTCCCCTGGCAGTAGTTGGCCGGGGAATTGCAACGGCTGAACCGTACAGCCGACCCGGAACATCCAAGAAACGTACCGGCCGGCTTCGAGGAGGACAAATGCAAGTGAACATGCGGCGCGAGCCGCGGCGCATCGGCAGGCAGACATACACATTATGCTGGCAGCTTGAGGATGGCAAGATGCGCTCTGTCGAAGCCGATGGCGTCGACCTCTCCAGGTCCGGCCTCCGCGTCAGCTTGTCCATGCGGATTCCGACGGAAACTGTCGTGTTCATTCAATCCCATGGCAGCACGCTGGCGGGCTATGGCGTGGTCCGCCATTGCGCTCCGCACGGCGACACTTACACCGCCGGGATCGAGCTGAATGACGAGACTAAGACGACCGTCGCACTCTCGGAGAGCGCCGACGTCGATTATTACTCCTTTCTCCAAGTCAACCCCAGAGCGGACTGGTCGATCGTCCATCGCATCTACAGGATGATGGCGGGCCGCTTTCATCCGGACAACCCAGAGACCGGCGATCCCGAGAAGTTCCTGATTCTGCAGGATGCCTACGAAACCCTGTCGGATCCCCAGCGCCGGGCCGCCTATGACGCCAGCCTCCAGAGCAGGGAGACCGGGACGCTTCCCATCTTCGAACTGAGCGAGTTCGTCAACGGCATCGAGGGTGAGATGAACCGGCGTCTTGGGGTCCTTTCTCTGTTGTATAACCGGCGGAAAACCAGCCCTCACAGCCCGGGTGTTTCGCTGTTCGACCTGGAAAAGCGAATGGGCATACCGCGCGAGTACCTGGAGTTTTCCACCTGGTATCTCAAGAGCAAGCAATATGTGGTCTATGGCGACAACTCGGAGCTGGTGCTGACGGCGGTCGGCGCGGACTTCGTGGAAGCCAACTGCACGAAAACGCCGATTCTTCAGAAGCTGCTGGAGTGCGGTCCCCGTTCGGTTACCAGTTCGAGCCACCCTCCGGGCCGCGGCGCTGAGGATTTGAGGGACAGGCGCCAGCTACAGAGTCCGTTGAGCGGCGACTGACATCCGACGTCCAGGCCGGCGCGGTACCATTCCTTCATGGACCGCAGAACGTTCCTGCAGAGCGCCGCGCTCGCCGCGGCGGCAGGGAACTCAACCGCCGCGCCCGCCGCTGCGAGGATGGTAGGCATCCAAATCGGGGCCGTCTCGTTCATTGACGAAGGCGTCGAGCCGGTGCTCGATATTCTCCAGCAATCGGCCTCCGTCAATACCCTGTTCGTCGCCACGTTTACCTACGGGCGCGGCATCGCCGGGCGGCAAGTGCCGGGTCAACCCTTGCCCGACCACGGCAAGCAGGAATACGACAACGGCTCCGGCATGGGCGCGTTCCACGGCGGAAGCTATACCAACATCCACTCGCAATATTACCGGGATACCGTGATTCAGGACTTCCGCGCGCCCGAATTCGGCGGCTACGACGTGCTGGCGGAGGTCCTGCCCGCGGCCCGAAAGCGCGGGATCAAGACCGTCTGCTGGTTCGAAGACGTTTTCAGCGGACAGGGTCTGAGCATCCCCAACATCCAGCAGGCGCAGGAGAAGCGCCTCGACGGCCGCAACTCCGATACTCTGTGCTTCAATAATCCGAATTACCGCAACTGGCTGCTGGGTGTGGTGGAGGACTACGCGCGCTCCTACGAGATCGATGGCATCATGTGGGGATCGGAGCGTCAGGGAGCCTTCGCCAACATGCTGGCGTCGAGCCATGGCGGGAACACGGACACTGGCTCCGTGACGTGCTTCTGCGATTATTGCCAGCGCAAGGCGCGGGAGCGCGGCATCGACCCCGACCGCGCGCGGGCAGGCTTCCAGGCGCTAGGCGCATTCGTTCAGGGGGCGCGCCAGGGCCGCCGGCCGGTGGATGGCTACTACGCGACCGTCTGGCGGCTGATGTTGCGCTACCCCGATATGCTGGCGTGGGAGATGCTCTGGACCGACAGCCTGCGGGAGACTTACGCCGCCCTCCGCAACAAAGTGAAAGAGGTCAAGCCGGCGCTCGGCGTTGGCTGGCACATCTGGCACAATAACTCGTTCAGCCCCATCTACCGCGCGGAGCAGGATCTCTCCGAGATCTCGAAGCACTCCGATTTTCTCAAGATGGTGATGTATCACAACTGCGGCGGCGAGCGCATGGCCGATTACATACGCAACGTCGATGCAACCATCTACCATGATGTCCCGGCGCAGTTGCTGTTGGACTTCCACTACGGCGTCCTGGGGTACGGGCAGGAGAAGAACCTGGCGGAAATCCCACGGGCCGGATTGTCGGCGGATTATGTGTACCGCGAGGCGCGGCGCGCCAAGCAAGCCCTGAGCGGGACCAGCACGCAGCTCTGGCCGGGGATCGATATCGATATCCCCACCCGGGCCACATCCAGCAAGTCCACTCCGGAAGGGACCCGCGACGCAGTGCTCGCGGCCTTTCGCGCGGGCGCGGAAGGCGTCATCCTGTCGAGAAAATACTCCGAGATGAAGCTCGCAAATTTGAAGGGCGCGGGCGAGGCAATCAAACAGGCGCCTACAGCGTAATCCGCGTGGTCCATACCGCTTGCGTCTTCGGATTCGCGGCGCGCAGCAGAATGCGGAACAGCCGCTCGCCCCACGTGGTGCGCAGCCGCGCGTCATCCAGCTTGATCTCTTCGATGGTGGGCGTGAACGTTTGTGGGTCGTAGAGCACCTTCGCCGTATTGGCAAGGGCCAACACGCCGGGGCTGGGCTGCGTAACCGCGCACGGCGTCATCAGAGTCAGCGTGATTTCCCTGGCGGCCTGGCTCAGGCTGAAATCGTCCACCACCTCGATTTCGTCCCTTCCACGCAACAGCCGCAGCGTGCGGTTCCAGCGCTCCAGATTCGCCTCTTTCGGATAGGCGGCGGCAATGTCCAAACGAAACTCCGCCGCGTTGTCGTCTGCACGGTACGCGACGTCCGTCGCCCGAAACTGGCGGCCGGCGGATTGCATTACGCCGTCGATCGTCGGGCAATTGTGGAATGCCGACTGCATCGTCCAGATCTCATAGCGCTGCGCGCTGAACGTCTTCGCGGTATAGGTCTCCACGCCCACGTCGATGATGGCCGGCTTGCCGCCGGCGTACGCCATGAAGTTGCCCACGTCGTTGTGATTGTGGCTTTCGCCGTTGTGGCCTCCCTGCGCGGCCAAGTATAGCCCTTGGGGCGAGCCTTCCTTGATCCGCGCGGCCATCACCTGGATTCCGGGCAGCCACACGTCGCGCCCTAGCGCTTGCTCGCGCGGCGCCTGGCGCAGCGCCGCCAGATTGAAGAGGCCCGGCAACTGGCGCCCCAGGCTCTCGCCGGGAATGCCCGCCGGATCGCGGAAGAAGGCGGCGAATGCGCCATGCTTCATCATCTGCGCGTCGTCCACGCGCTTGCCGAAGCGGTAGACAAGATCGCCGTTGACGTCTACGCGCGCCGGCGCATCGGCGAAGTTGGTGTACCAATCGTCGTAGATGTGCGCGCGGCAGATGTAACGGCCAATCTCGCGCACCAGAGGTTGGCGGAAGGCGTCCGCCGCGGTCCCGCCGCACGCTCGGTCCAGCAGATCGAGGCATTCGAACAGAGATGCGCCGGCGCGGTCCCAATAGCCGGGGCCTTCGTCGCAGCCGCCATCGTCCGCATATCCGTCGAGGAAGTTGTCGAGACAGCGCAGCGCCTTGTACACGGCCGCCTGGCGCCGCGTCTCGTCGAACTCCTGGAGCAGCGCGGCGGTGAGCCAGTTGGAGCAGATCCACGGAGTCCAGTTGTTCAACTGCTGGCCGGTAAAGCCCATCCAGCCGAAATTGTCGCGCGCGAGGCACGGCGTCAGAATCCGGCGGTCGGTCTCCAGGCGGATGCGCTCCGGCAGCAGCTTGGAAACCGCGGCGAGTTGCGGGCCGATCAGGTAAGCCGTCCAGGACAGCAGGTTGGCGGTCTCGCCGGCGAAGAGTTCCACGATGGGCTCGGCGACATCAGGCAGGCCCACGCCCGCCTTCTGCTGGCCGAGGTGCGCCGGCAGGCCCCAGAACGATTCCTCGCAGATCAACCAGACGCCGTTGGCGATTTCGTCAGCGAAGCGGCCCTTGCCTTCCACGCACTCGGCCATCGTCAGGTCCTGCAGTTTCTTGCGGCGGCGGTCGCGAACCGCCTCAAAGCGGGACCGGTTACCGTTGCGCGCGTATTCCAGAAACAGCGTGGCCGGCATTACCTCCCAGGCCGTGGTCAGTTGCTTCTCGCCGCTTTGCAATAGCGCAGAGCGGGCGTCGGCGGGCAGGGCTTCCCACGCGGTGCGTTCGGCTGCCGTTGGGAATGGGTGGAAGCGCTCGCGCGGCAGGAGCGTCGCCGCCACCTTGGCCGCGGGCCACAAGGATGTCAGAAGATTGCGATGGGAATCGGCGGCTAGGGCAGGCAAGAGGGGGGCAACGGCGGACCCCGCCAGGAAAGTGCGTCTACTGAACTGCGGCATGAAGACTGTTGTAGCGCACGGCGCCCGGGGTGGGGCGGACCCCAACGAACGCTAACCTAAGACGAGAAGAGGAACCTTCGCGGCGCAGGGCGGAGGCGGAGCGAGAGTCCACAGGGCCAAGCTTCGACGTGACGGGGACTTCACGGGACTAATGGTCGAACGGCGCCCGGAGGCGACCATTCTCCGAGTGGGGGACAACACGCCCCGAGACGTCGGTAAACGCTACGGCGTTAGGGAGGAGTAATCCCACCAGGCTCCACTGACACTCACGCGCAACTTGGCGAAACCGTGTTCCGGTCAGAGATCAGCCGCCCCCGGCGACGTTAGTGCCGTAGGCCTATCCAAGAGCTTGTTCTGTCAGCGCGTCGCCCAGCCGGGATCTCCCTTCCCAGGGGACGGGTTCTTATCGAAATTCTGCCTAACCTCCGCAACATTAAGACGTCCTTTATATATAGAATATCTCTAGATGGACATACTGCAAGGCACCTTGGACATGCTGGTGCTCCGGACCCTACTACTGGCGCCGCTGCACGGCTACGGGATCGCGAAGGCGATCCGCGCCAATTCCGGCGACTCGCTGGACATCGAGTTCGGGTCGCTGTACCCGGCCTTGAAGCGTTTGGAGTTGAAAGGCTGGATCGCTTCGAAGTGGGAGACTTCGGAGACGAAACGGCAGGCTAAGTACTACCATCTCACCGCGGCTGGGCGCAAGCGCCTGGCGCGGGAGCATTCCAAGTGGTCGGACTTTGTCAGCGCGGTGGCGCGCGTGATGGGTCCACTTCCGGGAGGCGAAGCATGAACCGGCAGGATCGCGAACGCGACATGCAGGAGGAATTGAAAGCCCTGGAGGCCATCGCCGGGCGCAAGAATCTGGGCAACCTCGCCTTGGCCGCCGAGAACGCCCGGGCCGTGTGGCGCTGGGGGTGGCTCGACGGTCTGATCGCCGACCTCCGCTACGGCCTGCGGGTGCTCGCGCGGCAGCCCAGCTTCGCGGCCGTGGCGGTGCTCTCGCTGGGCCTGGGAATCGGCGCCGATGCCGCGATTTTCAGCCTGATGGATACGCTGCTCTGGCGTCAGTTGCCCGTGCGGCAGCCGGAACGCCTGGTGACCTTCGACTGCTGCGTCTCTTACCCCACCTTCCAGCAGTTTCAGGCCCGGTCGAAGGCGACGCTGGAAAGCGTCCTGGCCACCGCCGGGGCGCAAACCCGCGACCTGGATACGGGCGGCGGCCCGCAGGCCGGCATGGTGGAACTGGTTTCGGGCAACTATTTTGGCGCGTTGGGAGTGGGATCGGCGTTGGGGCGCACCATCGTGCCGGAAGATGACCGGCGCGGCCAGGTTGGGATGGTTGCCGTGCTCAGCCATGCGTATTGGCAGCGCGCCTATGACGGCAATCCCTCGGCGGTGGGGCGAACCATCCGTGTGGGGAAGCTCCCCTTCACCATTTGCGGCGTGGCACCGCCGGAGTTTTTCGGCGTGACCGTGGGCCAGACGCCCGACCTGTGGTTGCCGCTGGCGGCCTTGCCGATGGCGTTTCCCGGGCGGCAGTGGCTCGACAAGCCGAATACCAATTTCCTGTGGCTACTGGGACGGCTGCCCGGCGGCGTTGCGGCGGAGAGAGCCTCGGCGGCTCTCACGCCGATTTGGATTGCGCTCGATCTGGAACGCACCGGCCCGGGTCTGCCAGACTGGGTCCGCAAACAGATCGAGGGCCAGCAGCTGAAATTGACGCCCGCGAGCAACGGCCTGTCGTCCCTGCGGCGGCGGTTCTCCAAGCCTTTGCGTGTGTTGATGGCGATGGTGGGAATCGGCCTGCTGCTGGCCTGCCTCAACGTGATGAGCCTCCAATTTGCCCGCGCGGACCAGCGCCGCCGCGAGTTGACCGTGAGGCTGGCGATTGGCGCGGGACGCTTCCGCATCGTGCGTCAACTGCTAACCGAAGCGCTGATGCTGGCGTTCGGCGGCGCTCTGCTGGGGCTGGCGATATGTCGTCCCGCGGCGGCGGCGCTGGTGTCGCTGATTGCAAACGGCGGAAACCCGGTGCAGTTGCCGATGCGCATCGATGGCGCGATGCTGCTGTTCGTGACGGCGGTCTGCGTGGTGGCCGCTCTGCTTTGCGGGCTGATTCCGGCGTTGCGCGCCAGCCGCAGCGAGCTGGTGAGCGGATTGCAGCAGTCCTCGCGCTCGGCCGCGGGTCCCGCCAGCCGGTGGATGGCCCGATCGGCGGCATCCCTGCAATTAGCCCTGTCCGTGGTGCTGATCGCCGGTTCCTTTCTCTTCGCGTCCAGCCTGTACCGCCTGGCGCATTTCCACACCGGGCTGGACCGCACTGGCTTGGTGGAGTTGGACGTGGACACCCGCGAAGCTGGATACCAGGGCCCGCGCGCTACCGATTTCAACCGGCGCCTGCTGGAGAGGCTGACGACGCTGCCAGGCGTGCAGGCGGTCACTTTTTCGGAAGACGGCGTCTTTTCCGGGCGCAACTCCAATGCCCAATTGGGGGCGGAGGGCTTTGTTGCGCCCGATGGCGAACAGCGGTCGGCGTTCTACGATACGGTGGGGCCGCGCTATTTCACCACCCTCGGCGCCCGCCTGGTGAGCGGGCGGGATTTCGACGAAAAGGACAATGCCACCGCGCCAAGAGTGGCCATCGTTAACCAGGAGTTTGCCCGCCATTTCTTCCCCGGCCAGAATCCCATCGGAAGGACAATTTACCGCCTGGATGAGAAGCATCCGACGGAGGTAATCGGTGTAGCCGAGGATATTCGTAGCGATGTGCGCCGGATGCCGCCGCGCTATTTCTACGTGCCCCAATGGCAAAGCGGCTACGATCTGTTTAGCACGCGCTACTTGGTGCGCGCGCGACCGGCCGCCCGCCTCTTCAGCGATCTGCGGGCCGCCGTCCGTGCGGAGGACCCGGCCGTCCGGATTATCGGAATCGATACGGCCGACAGTCTCTTGGACCGTACGCTGGATCTGGACCGGCTGATCGCGGCGCTATCCTTCGGTTTCGGCGTGCTGGCGCTGACGCTGGCGGCGGTCGGGACCTATGGGCTGTTGGCGTACGACGTTACGCGTCGCACCGGCGAGTTAGGAATCCGCATGGCGTTAGGCGCCACGCGGACGCGCGTGATGGGGCTGGTGTTTCGCGAAGTGTGGCTGGCCGCCGCGCCTGGGATCGTGTTAGGAACGGCAGCCTCTATGGCGCTCGGCCGGCTCGTGGCTGGGCTGGTTTTCGAGATGCGGCCCGCGGATCCGCGCGTGCTGGCGTCTGCCGGACTGGTGCTGGCGGCGGTTGCCTTGTGCGCGGCCTGGATTCCGGCCCGTCGTGCTGCGCAACTCGATCCCATGGGTGCGCTGCGCAACGAATGAACAGCGTGGCCGAACAGAGCAACACCACAGCTTGCTCCGCCGGCATCCGCCCGACAGATGCCCAAGGGTCAGATCCTTCTTGGTCGCGCAGCGTTTACCGATGTTTTTGGCTTCGGGCGGAATACGCGCCACTCGGACATTGATCCGGTCCCGAGCGCGGCCCTCAGGGCTGAGCGCTGACGGATTCCTCTCGTGAAACGCCCGTCACGGAAATTGGGAACGGCGCGCCGGCTTGTACCCGGTAATCATTTCGTTCTCCTTTACCTGTGGGCGCTTAGGGTAGCGCTTATTGGGCGGACCAGGGGGTCTGCCCCACAACGCCGCTCAGGCGTAGCAGCGGATCTCGAAAATACTCGCCAGGGCGTCTCCGTTGGTCGCCTGGACCTCTACCCGAATGGACTGCGCTTCCACCGGGTCAAAATGATGGCGGTTGAGGCGCTGAAAGTTGCTCTTCACAACCGCCAGCGTGCGGTCGCCGCCATCCGAAGCGCGGCAGGTCAGCGTGTAGTCCTTCACCGTCTCCGGCTGCGGCGCGCGCAACAGGTTGATGTTCTGAACCTCCTGAGCGCTCAGCGTTAACTGGCGGCGGAAGCCGGTGTCGAACGCGATCTGCACTTCGCGCAGCAAGCGGGGCCGGTCCCATCGCAATTCGATCCAGGCTGGGCGGCCCTCCGACACCGGCGCCGCCCAATGATGGACTTCCACCGGGTCGCCGTGTTTGTCGGGGATGTCGCGCGTGAATCCGTCGAGCGCCAGCGCCGCCTTGGCCGATCCTGCTTCGGCTGAAGCGATGGCCGTGGCTTGACGGGCCAGGTCGAGCGGGTCGCGGTTGGGGCGGCCCTTGATGGTCTGGTCGTCGCGCAGCAGGGCCTCCTGAAGCCGCGCCACCTGGCCTTGGTCCCGCGCCAGCGCGCGCGGTTCGATTCCGCCTGCCACGCATTGCGCGGCCGCCACGCCGATGGCTTGTCCTTCCACGGCGCACGTCGCCATCACGCGCGCGGAGGTGAAAGCCACGTAGCTGGCGCTGATATTGCGGCCGGCCATGAAGAGATTCGTAATGTTCCGGCTGTAGAGCGAGCGCAGAGGGATGTCGTAGACTTCAGGCGGGGTAACGGTGGTGTTGGGCGGCAGGTCCGGCCGGTCGAAACCCTCCGGAGGATGTGCGTCCATGGCCCATCCGCCAATGGCCACGGCATCCTCGAAACGGCCGCTCATCAGGTCCTGCTGCGTCAGGACGTGATCGCCCGCCAGCCTGCGGCCGCCGCGCTTCCCGGGCATCATCCCAATCCAATCCATGGCCCAGTATGCGCTATCGGGGCAATCGCCGCTGTTCTTGATGTAGTCCCACACGCCCATCACGATGGAGAGCAACTCGAAGCGGATGCGCTCGTTGTCCGCGATGATGTCATGGTCTCCGCCCCACTCAATCCACCAGTAGCCGTACTCCCAGGAATCGACGGGACGGCGGAGCAGTTGCTGCTTGCCGATCTTGCGCGCCCATTTCGGCGCGGTGAACGGCATGGGGTTATGGTACAGGCGGGAGGTGAACAGGACGCTCGATCCCAGCGTCAGCCCATCGGGCTTTTCGGGCGCCAGCGACTCGCCGAACTCGGCGCGCGCCTCCCGTCCGGAGCGCATCTCGGCGCCGGCTTCCAGGCCCAGGCGGCAATCCCCCGTGCAGTCGCAGAAAATCCGCGCGCGGATACGGTAGATGTGTTCGCTCTTATCGCAGCGGGCCGTGACTTCGGAGATGCTTCCCCCGCGGACGGCGGCCGAGCACAGGGTGGTCTCGAGCAACAGCGTAATGTTCGGCTCGCTCACCACCTTGTCGTAGAGCAACAGGTCCCACAGTTCCCAGCAGCGCTGCGGGTTGTTGACCGCGTCGGCCAGACGCAGTTCCTCGATCAGCCCGCCTTCGCGCCAGCCTGGCCGCCCGTTGTGCTGATTCGCGCCCACCACGTGCATCTTCACTTCGCTCGACGAATTGCCGCCGAGCCGCGAACGGTCCTGTAGTAGGACCACGCGTGCGCCATGACGCGCAGCCGCAATCGCCGCGCAAACGCCCGCCAGGCCGCCGCCTGCCACCACTACGTCGGTTTCCAGATCCACCAGCCGCAGGTGCGGTTCGGCTGGGGCGAAGGCTGCCTGCGGCGGCGCAATGCGGCCGAAATCGGGACGCGCGGGCTCGCGTTGCTCCGGGGAAACGCTTTGTCCTCCGGCGGTGTCCGCCAGCACAATCAGGGAATAGCTCCCGAATCCGGCGCGTGCTAGAAAATCCCGTCTGTTCAATAGAGTCCTCTTCGCCATTCTATCCCGCAGCGCCGTGGGCGTAGAATGCTAGTTGGAGGGGGCGGGCCTCAGTACTGCGGCAGTATGACGTGCGCGCGGTCCATACGCGTCCGGGGCGTTGTCCAGGGGGTGGGATTTCGTCCTTTTGTATTCCGCTTGGCGTGCGCCAACACTCTCGCGGGCTGGGTACGCAATGGCGAGGATGGAGTAGAGATCCACCTGGAAGGCGCCGAGCTCGCGATGGACGCGTTCGTTCGCGACCTCCAGGCCCAGCCTCCGCCGGCCGCGCGCATCGTTGCGCTCGACGTGCGCTCCGCCGAGCCTGCCGGTTTCGAGGGCTTTTCCATTCGCGAGAGCCGTTCCCAAGGCGATCCATCCGCGCGCATCTCGCCCGACCTGCCCGTGTGCCAGGAATGCCTGCGGGAACTCTTCGATCCTTTGGACCGGCGCTACCGTTACCCGTACATCAACTGCACGAACTGCGGTCCGCGCTACACCATCACGCAGGCGCTGCCCTACGACCGGCGCAATACCACCATGAGCCAGTGGCCTCTCGACGAGCCATGCGCCCGCGAGTACCGTGACGCTGCCAACCGCCGGTTCCACGCCGAGCCGGTTTCGTGCCCCGCCTGCGGCCCGCATTACTATTTTCTGTGCGGCGATCGAACCGTATCGGGGGATGCGCCCGCCATCGCCGCCGCGGCGGAGTCCTTGTGCGCCGGGAAGATTGTCGCCATCAAAGGGATCGGTGGCTATCACCTGGCCTGCGACGCAGCCAACCCTGCCGCCGTTCTGGCCATGCGCGATCGCAAGTACCGCAAAGAGAAGCCGTTCGCCGTCATGGTGAAGAACCTGGATGCGGCCCGCGCGCTGGTGCATCTTACGCCGGACGCCGAGGCGTTGATCGCGTCGCCGGCGCGGCCCATCGTGCTCGCGCCGGCCCTTACGGAGCTTGCCGGAGTGGCCCCCAACAGCCGCGAGCTCGGCGTCATGCTGCCCTACGCGCCGCTGCACCACCTTCTCTTCGAGGCCGGCGCTCCGGATGTGCTGGTGATGACCAGCGCCAACCGATCGTCGGAGCCCATCGCCTACGCCGACCAGGACGCTCTCAGTCGTCTCGCCGGCATTGCGGACGCATTCCTCATCGGCGAGCGCCCCATTGCGCGCCGTGTGGACGATTCCGTCGCGCGCGCGGGGGCTTTCGGTCCCGCTATTCTGCGGCGCTCTCGGGGCTATGCGCCTGGAGCCGCGGCGAAATTCGCGGTGGACCGGCCCATCCTGGCGGTCGGCGCCGACCTCAAGAACACGGTCGCTCTAGTGGTGGATGGCCAGGCGTTTATCAGCCAGCACATCGGCGACCTCGACCATTACCAGGCGCGCGAGGCCTTTCGTGAAACCATCCGCGACCTACTCTCGATGTACCGGGTTCGCTCCGAAGATCTCCTGGTGGTTTGCGACAGTCACCCCGAATACGTTTCCACCGCGCACGCGTTGGAGCTGCCTGCCGCAGAACGGCGGTCGGTACAGCATCATCGCGCCCACATCGCCTCCGTGCTCGCCGAGCGCGAGGCTTGGGACGAACCCGTTCTCGGCGTCGGTTTTGACGGCACGGGCTACGGCGATGACGGCGCTATCTGGGGCGGCGAGATTTTCGCGGGCAGCATCGTCCGCGGTTTCGAGCGCGTGGCTCATTTGCGGTATGCGCCGCTGCCCGGAGGCGACGCCGCCGCGCAGCGCCCGGTGCAAGCCGCCGCCGGCTTTCTGTTGCACATGGACGGTCTTCCCAATCTGACCGCCGCTCCGTTTTTGTTTCCCGAGCGCTACGAGGCCGCGCGCAGGCTGGCGCAATCCGCCGTGCGGACTTTCCTTACCAGCTCCATGGGACGGCTATTTGACGCGGCTGCGGCGTTGCTTGGATTCCTGGACGCCGTCAGCTTTGAGGGCCAGGCTGCCATGTGGCTGGAGCACCTCGCGGGCGCCGCTCCGTCCCGCGACGCGTATCCCTTTCCCCTGGCCGGCATGGAACTGGATTTCCGTCCTCTGCTGGCCGCGGTAATCGATGACCGCCGGCGCGGGCGGGACCCGGCCGAGATCGCGCGCGCTTTCCAACTTGGCATCGCCGTGGGTCTCTGCGAAGCCCTCGAAACGCTGCGCCAGCGGACCGGTATCGAAACGGCTGTCCTCTCCGGAGGAGTCTTTCAAAACGAGATGCTGCTCGGAGACATTCAATCGCTGCCCGCCGCCGGCTGCCTTCGCATTTGGACCAATCGCACCGTCCCGGCCAACGACGGGGGCATCAGCCTGGGGCAGGCCGCCATCGCCGCCATGGGAGGACGCCCGCATGCATGAGCTTTCCATCGCCGTCAGCCTGGTGGAAGCCGCTCAGGAGGAAGCTGCCCGGCACGGCGCGGCCGCGGTCTGCGCGGTGCGCCTCAGGCTCGGTCCGCTGGCGGGAGTCCAGAAGGAAGCCCTGCTCTTTTCCTACGATCTCGCCTCCGAAGGCACCCCGCTCCAGGGATCCCGTCTGATCGTGGAAGAGATGCCGGTCATGGTCTTCTGCGCCGACTGCCGCGAGGTGCGTCCCATCCGCTCGCTGCAGTCCTTTTGCTGCGCAACCTGCGGCGCGCCGTCCGCCGAAATCGTCCAGGGAAGGGAACTGGAAGTGGTGGGGCTGGAGATTGACCAATGAGCGCGGAACCGCGGCTAGTGGAGATTCGCAGGAACGTTCTCAAGCGCAACGACGTGATTGCCGGCGAGCTGCGCACGCGCTTCCGCGAGGCGGGCGTCTATGCGGTGAGCCTGGTTTCAAGTCCCGGTTCCGGAAAGACGGCGTTCCTCGAGAAGACCCTCTCGCTTCTTGGCGCAAGCCATCGCGTCGCCGCGCTGGTCGGCGACCTTGCCACTGAGAACGACGCTGCCCGCCTGCGCCGCAGCCTCGCTCCCGTAAAACAGATCGTCACCGGCACGGTCTGTCATCTGGAAGCGGAGATGGTGCGGAACGCTCTCGATGAATGGAAGCTCGAAGATCTCGACTTTCTGTTCATCGAAAACGTCGGCAACCTGGTCTGTCCCTCCTCCTACGATTTGGGCGAAAACCTGCGCCTCGTTCTGCTCTCCGTGACGGAGGGCGAGGACAAACCGCTCAAGTACCCCACCATTTTCAACAGCGCCGACGTGGCCGTAATCGCCAAAATCGATCTGGCCGCCGCCGTGGAGTTCGATTGGCAAGCCGCGCTGGCCAACATCCAGTCCGTACGCCCCGGCATGACGGTGCTGCGTGTTTCAGCGAAAACCGGCGAGGGAATGGACGAATGGCAGCGGTTCCTGGCGGAGCGAGCCGCCGGCGCCCAGTCTGTTGTACCATCCTGCTAATCGCGCTACGATGTCCCTCAACTGGGCAGGTTCACCATGAGGATCCGGATTGACAAAATGCGCGCCCGCTCTGCCGGGCTGCTCGTCATGCTGCTCGCGTCGACGGCCTCCTTCGCCGCCGATCTGCCATCCATCTTCATTGCCGGCGATTCCACCGCCCAGCCAGGCGCACCAGGCGCTATCGGTTGGGGCAAGCCCTTCGCCGCGTTTTTCGACCCCTCCAAAGTGGCCGTAGTGAACGATGCCCGCGGAGGCCGCAGCAGCCGTACGTTCGTCGCCGAAGGCCTCTGGGACAGCCTGCTCGCCAACGTCAAGCCCGGCGACTACGTGCTGATCCAATTCGGCCAGAACGATGGCGGCGCCATCAACGGCGAGCAGATCGCGCGAGGATCGCTTCCGGGCCTGGGCGAAGAGACGCAGGAAATCGACAATCTTGCCACCAAGCAGCACGAAACGGTGCACACCTTCGGCTGGTACATGCGCAAGATGGTCACGGAGACGAAGGCGAAGGGCGCCATGCCCATTCTGTTCTCGCTGACCGTTCGCAATTTCTGGACGAACGGGCGGGTCGAGCGCGGCTCCGGGAAGTATGGCGAGTGGACGCGCGAACTGGCGCAGTCCGAACAGGTGGCCTTCGTCGATCTGACGAATTTGGCGGCCGACAGATACGAGCAGATGGGAGCAGCCGCGGTGAAGCCTTTTTTCCCCGTGGACCCCGTCCACACCAGTGATGAAGGGGCGGAACTGAACGCGCGGCTGGTCCTGGCAGGGCTGAAGGCGCTGCACGAAAACGGAATCATCCGAACGTTGTCGGCTGCCGGCCGCGCCGTGGAAATCGCTCCGCCGGAAGCCGTGATGGTGGCCAATGTCGGGCGCCCTCCGCGGGAACGCGCCGCCTTCCTGCACTGGCTCAATCTGCCCGAAATCGCCGATCCCGCGCTGCCCTCGCTGATTCTGATCGGGGATTCAACCGTTCGCAACGGACGGGGAGACGCGGTGGATGGGCAATGGGGTTGGGGCGACCCGCTCTCCGCTTATTTCGATCCGTCCAAAATCAACGTGGTGAATCGCGCCGTGGGCGGCACCGGCAGCCGCACATTCATCGCCCAGGGTTACTGGGATATGGCGCTGGCCATGCTCAAGCCCGGCGACACGGTCATCATGCAATTCGGGCACAATGACAATGGCCCGACCGGACCTCTTCACGGAACAGGCGAGGAGACTGAGGACCGCGCCGCGCCCGACGGCAGCCATGAGACGATTCATACCTACGGCTGGTACCTTCGCAAGTACATTGCAGAGACGCGCGCCAAGGGCGCCACGCCCATCGTCTGCTCCCTGATCCCGCGGAACATCTGGGACAACGGCAAGATCATCCGCAACCGCGACAGTCACGCCGATTGGGCGCAGAGCGTCGCCAAAGCCGAAGGCGTTGGCTTCCTCGATCTCTACGAAACCATCGCGCAGCGCTACGATCCGATGGGCAAAGATGCGGTGACTGCGTTATTCGCCGACAAGGCCGTGCATACCACCCGCGCCGGCGCGGAACTCAACGCCGCATGCGTCATCTCGGCGCTTCACCGCCTGGCCGAAAATCCCACGGCGAAGTTCGAACGCGCTTCGCCCGCGGCAATCTGGTAAGTTGACTATTTCCGGAGGTGAGTATGTACAGTGAATTGACGCGCCGGTCCCTCATGCGGGATCTGACGGTGGGCGCGGGGTACGCCTTTCTTCACCGGAGCGGCTCGGCCGCCGAGAGTGGCGCGCCGGTCACGGTGGCGGAGGACGATTCCGCGTATACGCTCGCCAACGGCATCGTGACGGCGCGCGTGGCCAAGAACTCGGGCGACCTGGTCTCACTGCGATACAAGGGCACGGAAATCCTGGCCACCATCCTGCGGCCCGACGGCCTGCCCGACACGGCCATCGATAAGCCGGGCGCCAACAAGCGCGGCGGCGGCAACCGCTATACCGATCATCAATACGGCTTCTGGTCGCATGACACCGACGGGCCGCATACCGTCGCCAAGGTCACCATCGATCCGAAATCGAACGGCGGAGAGCGCGCCGAGATTTCCGTCAAGGGCATCTCGGACGGCAAACCGATGGGCGCCGGTCCGGGCGGAAGCTTCATCTCCGATATCGAAATCCGCTACACCATGGAGCGCGGCCAGTCGGGCGTTTACACCTGGTCGATCTTCGAGCACCAGCCCGATTATCCCGCTTCGGCGCTCAGCGAGGCGCGCTTCTGCGCAAAACTCAACGACACGTTCGATTGGATGAGCGTCTCCGCCAAGCAGAACCATCTCTATCCTAAGGAGAGCGGCCCGCACGAAGATAAGTACGATTTCACGGTCGACCAGTTCGAGAATCCCGTCTTCGGCTGGTCCAGCACCACTAAGAACGTTGGCTTCTGGTTTGTGAATCCCACCGTGGAATATTTGAGCGGCGGGCCGACCAAGATCGAGTTCCAGGGCCATCGCGATACCAACCAGGTGGCCGCGCCCTGCGTGTTGAACTATTGGCGCAGCAGCCACTACGGCGGCGCCGTTGCCGACGTCGCTCAGGGCGAGCACTGGACCAAGGTAATCGGCCCGTTCGCCATCTACTGCAACTCCGGCGGAGATCCTCAGGCGCTGTGGAAGGAAGCGCGCGAACAGGGCGCCGGGGAGACCCGGAAGTGGCCGTATGACTGGGTCTCGGGCGTTGATTATCCGCACCGCAGCGACCGGTCCACCGCCAAGGGACAGATCGTCCTGAGCGATCCGCAAATGCCGCGCGGCGCCAAGGCGTCGGGCATGTTGGTCGGCCTGACCCATCCCGCCTACCCGTCTCCGATCACCCGCCCCGGCGTTCCGGCCCGTGAGATCGACTGGCAAAACGACGCCAAGCACTACGAGTTCTGGGTGCGCCCCGACGACCAGGGCCGCTTCACCATTCCCAACATCCGCCCCGGCGCATACACGCTGCATGCGTTTGCCAATGGCGTGCTCGGCGAGTATGCCAAGCCCGGCGTCACCGTGGAGCCCGGCAAGCCGGTCGATTTCGGCAAGCTGCAATGGACGCCCGTACGCCGCGGCAAGCAGTTGTGGGAAATCGGCATCCCCAACCGCGACGGTTCCGAATTCGTGAAGGGCGACGAATACAACCACGACGGCATGTCTCTGCTCTACGCCAAGCTTTTTCCCAACGATGTCAATTATGTCGTGGGCAAGAGCGACTTCCGCAAAGACTGGTATTACATGCACGTCCCCCATTCGGAGGACCCCAACGCGAAGCCGGGCATTTTCGGGCAGGGCCAGGGAAACGGCCGGGCCACTCCATGGACGGTGACGTTCGACCTGCCGCATGATCCGCGCGGCAAAGCGGTGCTGCGCGTGGCCATCGCGGGCGGCGGCGGCAGGCAGATCGCGGTCGCGATGAACGACAAGCCCGCCGGCTCCATCGACCGGTTCCCCGATTCTGCCATTTCCCACAACGGCATGTTGGGAATCTGGCGTGAGCATGAGGTCCCTATCGACGTCTCCTTGATGAAGGCCGGACCCAACGTCCTGAAGCTCACCATGCCAGCCGGCCCCGTCAACAACGGCGTCGTTTACGACTACCTGCGGTTTGAGCTTGATGAATCCGCGTAGCTTCCGAATCGCGGCGCTATTCCTTGTGGCGTTCTCTCTCGATGCGCGCATCACGCGTATCACGGTAGAGCAGCGCGTCTCCCCCGCTTACGGCGCCCGATCGTTCGGAAAGGCTGGCCAGTACGAAACCCTTGCCGGCCATTTCTATGGCGAACTTGACCCGCGGGACCCGCGCAACGCCATCGTCAACGACATCCAACTCGCGCCCCGCAACGCGCGCGGCATGGTGGAGTACTCCGCAACCTTCATGCTCGCCAAGCCCATCGACATGTCGAAAGCGAGTGGCGTGCTCTACTACTCCGTGCCAAACCGCGGCAACGGCGCGCCCGCCGCTTCCGAAGCCGGCGACGTCAGCCTGGTCAGCGGATGGCAGGGCGATCTGCTGCCGCGTCCCAACGCCCAAACCATCGCCGTACCGGTGGCGAAGAACCGCGATGGCTCGCCGATTACCGGCCCCGTGATCGAACGCCTGATCGACCTGCCGCCCAACACCAATACGGTCGATCTCCGCACGACGGCCTATGTCGGCCTCACCTACCAGCGCCCGCTCACTCTCGATACGGCCAAAGCCACCCTGACTCGCCGCACCGCGCCCACCGCGAGCCCGAAGCGCATTCCGCCCGCCGACTGGGCCTTTGCCGATTGCACGGCCTCGCCTTTCCCAGGCACTCCGGACCCAACGAAGACTTGCGTAAGAAACGGCTTCGATCCGGCGTCCGAATACCTCATCCAATACACTGCCAGGGACCCGTTGGTCTTGGGCATCGGCTATGCTGCCACCCGCGACCTGAATTCCTTCCTGCGCTATGCCGGCCAGGATGACACGGGCACGCCGAATCCCGTGGCCAATGCCATCAAGTGGACCATGAGCCGGGGCGACTCGCAATCCGGCAACTTCATCCGCAGCTTCATCCACCTCGGCTTTAATCAGGACGAAAACGGCAGAATCGTCTGGGACGGCGCCATGCCCCACATCGCCGCGCGTCAGTTGGCGCTCAATTTCCGCTTCGCTGTCGCTGGCGGAGCCGCGGGGCCTTATCAGCCCGGCAGCGAATCCGTCCTCTGGTGGAGCGACTATGCGGATCGCGTCCGCCATCGCCCTACTGCCGGCATGCTCGATCGCTGCCGCGCCAGCAACACCTGCCCCAAGATCATGGAGACCTTCGGCGCGCTGGAGTTCTGGTATCTTCGCGAGTCGCCTAACCTGGTTGGGACGGATGCGAAGTCCGATATTCCGCTGCCGCCGAACGTGCGCCGGTACTTCTTCCCTGGGACAAGCCACGGCGGCGGGCGCGGCGGCTTTAGCGAATCGACCCCCGCGCCACCCAATGGCTGCGCGCTCCCCGCCAATCCGAATCCGGAATCCGATACCATGGCCGCCCTCCGCGTCGCCATGGTCGATTGGATCTCCAGAGGCATCGAACCCCCGCCCAGCCGCTTCCCTACGCTGGCGCAAGGTCAGCTCGCGCCCCCCACCAAAGCCGGGATCGGCTTCCCATCTATCCCCGGCGTCCCCTCGCCCGAAGGCCTCCTCAACGTCATATACGATTACGACTTCGGCCCGGGTCTCAACTACAACGATCTTTCCGGCGCGATTACGAAGTTGCCACCGTCCGTCAAGCAGGCGATTCCTGCATTGGCGCCCAAAGTCGATACCGACGGGAACGATCTCGGAGGCGTTCCATCCGTACTGCGCCAGGTCCCGCTCGGCAGCTATCTGGGATGGAACATCACCGCCGCCGGATTCGACAAGGGCAAGATCTGCACGCTCAATGGCGCGTACATCCCGTTCATCAAAACCAAGACCGAGCGGCTTTTGAGCCACGACCCTCGCCCGTCCCTGGAAGAGCGCTACGGAACGCATGACGCCTATGTCGAAGCCGTGAAGAAGGCCGCCGCGCAGGCCGTGGCCGAGCGCTTTCTTCTCCCGGCCGACGCGGACCGCCTCATCGCGGAAGCCGCCGCCAGCAACGTCCTTCGATAAGATGAACGGGTGATACTCTGCTGGTAGGGCGGACCTCTTGGTCTGCCTTCTTGCCGAATTCCAAGGAGGTTGCAAGTGGAAACGATCTCAAACGTACTGCGGCCGTGTGCCGTGGCGCTCGGCCTATTACTGGCTGCCAGCCCGCTAATCCTGGCTCAAACCGGCAACGGAGTGAACCTCCAGATCAGGGCGGATCAGGTCACGGCGCACGTCTCGCCGAATATGTATGGCCTGATGACCGAGGAAATCAACTACTCCTACGAGGGCGGTCTCTACGGCGAATTGGTCCGCAATCGCAATTTTAAGGAGACCGTTCCCGCGCGCACCAACCGGCAGAACCCCGATCAATCCACGCCGGTCAAGGAAGCCAAGGACCTGGTGCACTGGTCGCTGGTGCAGGAACGCGGCGGCGCCGGCTCGATGACGCTCGATACGGGCGCGCCTTTGAACGCGGCCGTTCCCGCCACCTTGAAGCTGACCGTCTCGCAGGCCTCCGGCGAGCAGCGGGTCGGCATCGCCAACGACGGTTTCTGGGGCATCCCGGTGAAGCCGAACACCTCCTACAAGGCTATGTTGTATGCCAAGGCCGCTGTGGGATTCTCCGGCGGCGTCACAGTCTCCATCGTGAGCAGCGACGGATCGGCGGTCGCCGCCACCGCTCAGGTCCCGAAGCTCACCGAGACCTGGCAGAAGTACTCGCTCACGCTGAGGACGGCGAATGTCAAACCCTCCGCTCAGAACCGGCTGGTCCTCAGCGCGAACCGGCCGGGCACAATCTGGTTTGGATTCGTGTCGCTATTTCCTCCTACCTATAAGGACCGCGCCAACGGAAATCGCCAGGACATCATGGAACTCATGGCGAATATGCACCCGCGGTTCCTCCGCTTGCCCGGCGGCAATTACCTGGAAGGCAACACGCTCGACACGCACTACGACTGGAAGCGGACGCTCGGCCCCATTGAAGAGCGTCCCGGCCACATGGACGACGCGTGGGGCTACTGGTCCTCCGACGGCATGGGCCTGCTCGAGTATCTCGAGTGGTGCGAGGACCTGAACATGGAGCCGGTGCTCGCTGTTTACGCCGGGTATTCCATGCGAAACTTCCGCCTGAAGGCCGGCCCCGATCTCGAACCCTGGGTGAAAGACGCGCTCGATGAAATCGAATACGTGACTGGCGATGCCGGCACCACCTGGGGTGCGCGCCGAGCCAAAGACGGCCACCCCGCGCCCTTCAAGCTGGAATACGTCGAGATCGGCAATGAGGATTTCGCCGACCGCGAACACGGCAGCTACGACGCCCGCTTCACCCAGTATTTCGACGCCATCAAAGCCAAATACCCGAACCTGCAGCTCATTGCCACCACGGACGTCTACACCCGCGTGCCGGACGTGCTCGACGAGCACTATTACCGTTCCCTGGAAGAGATGGAATTGCACGCCAACGATTACGATGCCCGCCGCCGCGGCCAAGGCGCGCAGAAGGTATTTGTCGGCGAGTGGGCCACGCGCGTCGGCAGCCCGACTCCGAACATGACCGGGGCCCTCGGTGACGCCGCCTGGATGGTGGGAATGGAACGCAATGCCGACGTGGTGGTCATGCACAGCTACGCGCCGCTGTTCGTCAACGTCAATCCGGGCGGCATGCAGTGGCCGACGGATCTGATCGGCTATGACACAATGTCCGCCTACGGATCTCCGGCGTATTGGGCGCAGCAGATGTTCAGCACGCATCATGGGGACGCGGTGCTCTCCATCACGGCCGCCAATATCCCCAACCGCGAATGGCAGCAACCCGCGCCCGGACGCCGTGGCGGCGCCCCTCCCGCGGCGAATGCGGGCGCTGGCCGTGGCGGCGTGACGGATACGCTGACGCCGCTGACTCCCATGCCCCACCAGCTCCCGCTCATGTTCTTTGACGCCACCCGCGACACCGCCACCGGGACCATCTACGTGAAACTGGTCAATCACACCGCGACGGCCCAGCCCGTTCATGTCTCGGTCAGCGGAGTCACTGTCGCCCCGAACGGAAAGACCGTCACGCTCTCCGCGGCCGGCATGAACGACACGAATACAGTCACCGAGCCAAACAAGATTGTTCCCGTGACGGCGGATGTGACCGGGCTGGGTGCGGACTTTACGCGTACGGTCCCGGCCTACTCCATCACCGTTCTCGAAATGAGCGGCAAGTAACCCGGTGGGGCGGGCCTCCTGGCCTGCCTTCCCCCAGGCCAGCCAGCCCGGCTCGGCCCGTCTACGCCTGCCGGATCCAGATCTCCGAAGCGACCGGACGGCTCGGGCGCGGTCCCTGCCGCTCCCCGTTCTGCGCACCCGCCTGCTGCGGCGGGCTCGGTCCCAGATACAGCGATGGGTCGGCGGCTTGCGGCCCGGCTTCAGGTACAAGGTTCTTGTCGCGATTGACGCGCGCGTAATTCGGGATCGCCACCATCGGACTCCCGTCGGCGAACTCTCCTTTGATCGTCATCACGCCGCCCAGCAGATCTCCGCGCCACTCCGCCGTCAGTTTGGGGTCCGCGGCCAAAGGCTTCGTGATGTCCTGGTCCACCCGCTCGATGTCGTAGATCAGCGGGCCATATCGCAGCGCCACTTTTCCGCGAAGGGCCGCAATCTCATCCGCCGGTTTCAGAAGCTGAACCTTCAGCGGCAGCTCCAGCTCGATCTTATCCCCCGCTTTCCAATCCCGCGTGACCACCGCGTAGCCCTTCTCAATCGCGGGCTTCACCGCCTTCCCATTGACGGATAGAGACACAATTCCATTCACCGCCGGAGCCGCCGCATACAGTTTGCTCGTAGTGCGATTGGGAATTCGCAGCCGCACCGTGAACCTCTTTGGGACCTTCGGTTTCACCGTGATCGCCACATTCCCGCTCCACGGGTAGTCCGTCTCCTGTACCATTTCGATATCGGTTCCAGCGGCGTTTTCAAGCGTGATCGCACTGCCGATGTACAGGTTCACATACACGCCGTCCGGCGCTTTGGCGTAGGTCCATGTCGGCGTCATCAGCAGCGTTCGCGGGATGTTGCCCACGCAGCACGGGCACGTGTGCCAGGAGTTGCGCGTCGCGTCGGCGTCCAGCGGATTCGTGTAATAGAAGTAGTTTCCTGTCAGGTCAATCGCGCCGAGCAGCGCGTTGTACAGCGTCTCTTCGTAGTTGTCCACGTAGCGCGCGTCGTGGTACGCCAGGTTCATCTTCCAGTGGAAGAACACCATGCCGCAGCTGGAACAGGATTCGCAGTATGCGTTGTTCCGCAGCGAGTAGTTCGGGCCGAACCCTTCGGACGTTTCCCCACTGCCGATCCCGCCCGTTACGTAATACTTCTTATCGACAATGTTGTTCCACAGCGATTTGACGGCGCTCTGGTAATCCGGATCGTGCGTTTCCACCGCCACATCCGCCATGCCGGAATACGTGTAGGTTGCGCGCACCGCGTGGCCTACCGCCTCGTACTGCTGCGTCACGGGCAAGTGGCTCTGGTCGTATTCCTGGCGGTCGCGGGCCGGGTTTGCGGCGGCCGTATAGCGGCAGTCCAGCAGAAACTTCGCGGTCTGAATATACCGGTCGCCTTTGCCGCCGCCCTCTGTGTCGTTGACGAAGCGGCCGAAGCGCACCAGCGCCTGCTCCATTTCCTGGTGCCCGTCGTACCACGGCTTCTTGGGCGCCGGGCCCAGATTGCTCGACCAGCAGTCCGCCAGCTTCTTGGCCGCGTTGTACAACCGCGGGTCCCGCTTCTCCGTCATCTGGTAGTGGTTGATTGCCGATTCCAAAAAGTACCCGGCGGTATACCCCTCGTGGTCGCCGCGATGCGCCGGGTCCCAATGCTCGAACTTGCTGCTCTCCACAATTCCCCCGCCGCGGCCGCCGGGCCGGTCCAGCGTGAACGCCGTCTGCAGGTAGCCGTCGGGCCACTGCGCCGCCAGGATCTTCGGGATCCAATCTTCCAGCGTGGCGCGGAACTTCTCCTGCGCGCGTATGATCTCCTGGTCGCCCTGCGGGTCCATCATCAATGCGATGCTCATCGCCTCCACGGTCTGATGCACCCACGCGTTCGAGAACACGTAGCCCTTGTGAAGGCCCGCCGGTTCACCCCGGAGCTTCTTGCCCGCCTCGATGAAGTTGTCGATTCCCCCGGGACCCAGCCGCACATCGTTGCGGTTGATGATGTCGATGCAATGGGGAATCCAGCTTACGATCAGCGCCTTGGCCCTCGCGTTCCAAAGCTTGCTATCGATCTGAAATCGCCGGGCGTAGACGGGTTCGAGCTGTTTCGCGGGAGGCGGCGTGTCCACGGAAACATGCAGTGTCGAAGAACTCTCGTTCCCTCCGCCTGACGCCGTCAGTTTCAGAACGTAGTCGCCGGGAGCCGTGAAGGTAGCCGTGGTGGTCAGCGCATGAGGGTCTTCGAACCTCACCTGCCCGGGGCCCGATTCCTTGGCCCAAACCGTGGAAGGCGCAGGCAGGGGAGCGGGCGCCGCCGTCGCCGTCGTCTGGTTCGCTTGCAGCAGTTGCGGCCGTTGCGGACGCGGAGGATCGCCGTATCCCGCCCATCCGCGCAGATACGTCTTCCCGGGCAGAACGGTCGCCCGGTCAATCCCCGCCGCCGCGTTCACAGGCGCCTGATCGGCCGCGAGCGCGCAGGAAACTATCGCTCCGGAGGCGGCGGTTTTGGCAACCGCGCCGAACATCTCGCGCCGGGACATTTTGGATTCGTTCGCATCCTCACGCATAAGAAACCTCACAGGCTGAAATCGAACGCCGGATTGCAAATTCATTGTCTCTCGCGGTACGCCGCGCCGCAAGGCCCGGGCAACCGCTCTCTTACGTCTCGAACCGTCTTACGAACCGCGCCACCCTCTAACGATCCGCGCCGCTCTCTTACGATCCGCGCCACTATCTTACGATCCGATCCGCTCTCTTAGATCCGAGCCGCGAACGTAAGAGAGCGGTTGCCCCTTGCAATAGCGTTATTCTATCCACGGAGGAACAATCCACCCCATGGACCATCTTCAGAAACCGAACCGTCGCGAACTCGTTCAGGCCGCCATGGGAGCAGCCAGTCTCGCTGCGCTCACCGCTCCAGCCGTTGCGCAGTCCGCAAGACCGCCGCTTCCCACGAGCCCGGCTGTGCCCCCCAACCCGGTGGTGGAAACGGCTTCGGGCAAAGTCCGCGGCTACTCCAGCCGCGGCGTTGCCGTTTTTCGCGGCATCCCCTACGGCGCTTCCACCACCGGCGCCAACCGGTTCATGCCGCCCCTCAAGCCGGAGCCTTGGACCGGAGTGCGCAACTGCCTGAGTTACGGACACTCTTGTCCCGAAAGCGGTCCGGTTCCCATCGAAAATGACGCGCAGCGCCGCAATACCGACGAGGATGCCTTTCTCCTCTACCGCACCAACGGCTGGACCCGCGGCGAGGACTGTCTGCGGCTGAACGTATGGACGCCCTCCCCCGCCGCTTCCGGCCGCAAGCGCGCCGTCATGGTCTATATGCACGGCGGAGGTTACACCGGTGGCAGCGGCAATGACTTGCTCTGTTACGACGGCGAGAACCTCGCCCGCCATCACGATGCAGTCGTCGTCACCCACAATCACCGCCTGAATTTGTTCGGCTACCTGAACCTCGCCGAGGTTGGCGGGGAGCGCTATGCTTCTTCCGGCAATGTGGGCATGCTCGATATCGTGGCCGTGCTGGAGTGGGTGCGCGACAACATCGTGAACTTCGGCGGCGACCCTGGCAATGTCCTCATCTACGGCCAATCCGGCGGCGGCGGAAAAGTAAGCGTCTTGATGGCGATGCCGGCCGCCAAGGGCCTGTTCCATCGCGCCGTGGTGCAAAGCGGTTCCACCCTGCGCGTCGGTTCCGCGGAAGCCTCCGCAAAGCTGGCGGCCGCCGTTCTCGAAGAACTGGGTATCCCGAATACGCAACTCGATAAGCTGGCTGCCGTGCCGGCCCGAACCCTTTGCAGCGTGCAGTCGGACGCCCAGCGCCGCCTTCGCGCTGGCGCGCCCGCGGGTTCCGCTACGGCCACGGTCGGATGGGGGCCAATTCTGGACGGCCGCGCCATCCCGGCGCATCCCTTCGATCCCGGCGCTCCAGCCATTTCGGCGAACGTGCCCATGCTGATCGGCTGCTGTCTGAACGAGATGGTCAACGGAACCGACAACCCCGATCGTGACACGCTCACCGATGCCGCCCTCTTGCAGCGAGTCACCGACAGGTACAAAGACAAAGCTGCGGATATCGTCGCCGCCTACCGCAAGGAGTATCCCAAGGAATCGCCCTTTGGACTGTGGGCTGCCATTTCAGCCTCGGGTATGCGGCAGAACGCTGTCACGCAGGCCGAGCGCAAAGCCGCTCAGGGCGCCGCTCCCGCCTACATGTATCTGTACGCCTGGCGCACGCCGATGCTTGGCGGCAAGATTGGAACCTTCCACAGCAGCGAAATCACTTTTGTCTTCGACAACGCCAGCCTCTGCCCAAACTACTCAGGGGGAACGCCGGAGGCGCTCGCGCTATCCGGCAAGATGGGCGAAGCCTGGGCGAGTTTCGCGCGCACCGGCAAGCCGGGCCATGCGGGCCTTCCGGAATGGCCTCCTTATACGGAGAAAACCCGGTCGACCATGGTGTTCAATACCCCCAGCGCAATCCGTAACGACGTCGATGGCGCCGGCCTGCGGTTGATCCGCCAGACCGTGTAGGGACGGCGCAAGCGGCGGGTTTCCGCTTCACTCGCGTCCGTCCGCAAAGCATCGTCACGACAGTGGCACGCCACTTGCATTCACACGCGCGTTTTTTTTCGCCTTCGCATGTTCTCGCCGTTTCGTGTATCGCGAGACGGAGACAACATTGTTACGGCTTAGCAGCGTCTCATGTGAACTTGCCGGTCTGTTAGGTGGGAAGATTGACGCCTTGTTCTTCGCAGAAGTATTGCACGAACCCTGGGACGTTTTTCGACAAGCGCTCGAGGAGCTGCTGAAGCGTTAATCCGATCGCACCCGCCTGTTCGTGCAGCTTGTGTACAAACAGACCCAGGTTCAAGATCGTAGATTCCGCGCAGGAACGTGGATGGTCCCTGTACTTCGATCTCCCACGGCTGCACCGAGGCATCCGGGAAGTCCGGCCGGTTGTAGGTCACGATCAGTTCAGAGTGAGACCGAACCGCAGCCGCGAGCACATGGCGATCTTTGGGGTCCATCCATGATCGCCTGCGACCAATTCGGCAAATAGAGCCGTGGGGCTTCCGCCATACGGAGGAGAGTGTCGGCCAGCGGCATCGGAATGAGCACGCACGCGTCGAGGACGGCGCGATAGTCGGCTCTCATTCGTCCTGGCCACCTTCGGGCATGCCTGTGCGATCGTACAGCCCCGATTCAAAAGCTTCTCTTGCGATCCGGTCGAGCGACGCTCTGCGCTCCGCATCGCGTCGTTTCTGGTAACCAACAAAATCCTTTAGGTAGATGCGCCGGTGGCTGCCGACCTTGTGGTACGGCAGTTTTCCGCTTTCCAGCAGTTTGACCAGATGGGGCCGGGAAACCCCCAGGAGGTCAGCGGCGCGCTGCGTGGTCAATTGTTGATTTTCGGGAATCAGGACAATGGCCCTGCCCAACTGCATGTTACGCACGATGTCCTTGAGCAATAGGAAAACGACATCCGGGATCGCCAGTCGCTCGCCATCGGCTCCGACCAAAGCAGGTGTTCCGAGTTGGAGCATCCGATTCAATTCGCGAATCTGAGCTTCGTCGGACTCGGGCAATGTGACTGGTTCATTAAGCATGGTTCTCGCCTTCCAACACGACTCTAACACATAAACGAAATAAACGCAACGCAAGCGAATTAGTCGAATGCTGCTGGCTGATCGGTGAGTTTCGGACCGTCAACCACCTGTTCGGAGTCGCTGCTTTCGTCGAACCGACGTTGTTGGCCTCTTCGCCCCGTGGTCGAAATAAGGACAGAGAACAACGCGCGACGCGCCCCATGGCTACCAAGGCGAATGAGTTTGGGTTTAGACCCAGTTGAGGAGGCCGCGAGGCTTCCGAGGTCGTGTAAGTCTTTGAGGGTTTTGGTCGGGCCGCCGAGATTTGAACTCGGGACCTCTTGCACCCCAAGCAAGCGCGCTAGCCAGGCTGCGCCACGGCCCGATATTGCATGTCGCGGCCATCGCCGGCCGCCAACACTCATGAGTGTACCACGGCTCTGCCGCGCGGTTCCGTGCATTCGCCGGCGCCCGCCCGCCGTTCGCCGAATTTCCGCTGACCCGCCGCGTCCCTCCGCCGTACTCTTGGATCATGCAACCGAATGACCCTCGCACCGACCGTCACTGGGATTCCGGACGCATCATCCCCGCCATCGTGTTGATCGCGGTCGGATCCCTCATTCTGCTCGGCAACCTCCACCTGATCCCTTTGACGAACTGGTGGGATTACTGGCCCGTCATCTTGATCGTCATCGGCGCCCTCAAGCTGGCGGAAGGCAATCGCAGGGACAATTACACCGGCGGCGCAATCATGCTTTGCATCGGCGCAGCCTTCCTGGCAAGCAACCTGGGAGTTCTGCCGTTCGCGCCCTGGGATCTCTGGCCCTTATTGCTGATAGCCATCGGCGCCGCCCTGCTCTTTCAACGCCTCTCGTTGCCGGATCTGGGCCGGTTCGACTGGCGCGCCGCCAACGACTGGCGGTCCGCCAACGCGGTCGCCGGCGACGTGAACCTCACTGCTGTCTTCAGCGGCGGCAAACGCAGAATCGTCTCCGACGATTTCCGCGGCGGCGTCATCTCCGCCGTGTTCGGCGGCTTCGAACTCGACCTTCGCAAAGCCGTCATGAAAGCCGATTCCGCGGTAATCAAAATCGACGCGGTCTTCGGCGGCGTGGAAATGAGAATCCCCGAGGAATGGTGCGCCGTGGTCGAGGGCGTGGGCATCTTCGGCGGCTACTCCGATGAGACCATCCACCCGCACATGACACCCGAAACCAAGCGCCTCATCCTCAAGGGTGGCGCCGTATTCGGCGGCGTCGTCGTCAAGAATTGACCCATGCACCCCATTCTGGCGTCGCCCCGGCGTCTGCTGCTCTACCTGCTTTCATGGACGGCCATCTTCGCCCTGCTGGTTGCGGTCACCTGGGAATCGAGCAGCGCGCCATGGTCGCAGGCCGCCGCGGCGCTGGCCCCGGCCTGCGCCCTTCTCGCCTTCATTTGCCTGTCGCCGTTCTACATCTGCCGCAGCCTGCCCATCGGCCCCTCTAGCGCGCCCAACCTGATCCTCACCTTCGGCGGAGCCGCTGCGGCCGGCGGCCTGATCTTCGCCTGGATCGCCTGGGAGACCGCCTTGGCGCTCGATCGCACGGCGCCGTTCCGGGGCATTGGCGCTTTGCGGACGCATGTCCCCATCTGGTTCGCCATCGGCGTGCTGCTCTACCTCCTATCGGCCGGATTGCACTACGCGGCGCTGGCCGTGGGCGCTGCCCGCCAGGCGGAACGCCGCGCGGCCGAAGCGCGCACCCTCGCGCGGGAGGCCGAGCTGCAGGCCCTGCGCATGCAAATCAACCCGCACTTCCTCTTCAACAGCCTGCATTCCATCTCGGCTTTGACCGGCGCCGACGCCGCCCGCGCCCGGGAAATGTGCGTTCGCCTGGCCGCCTTCCTGCGCACCAGCCTGGGCCTCGGCGACCGCGCCAACATCCCGCTCAGCGAAGAGCTCGCGCTGGCCCGCGCCTACCTCGAAGTCGAGCGCGTCCGCTTCGGCGCGCGCCTTAGCGTGGAAGAGGAAATCGAGCCGGAGTGCGAAGCCTGCGGCGTTCCCGCCCTCCTGTTGCAGCCGCTCGTCGAGAACGCCGTCAAACACGGCATCGCCGGACTGGTCGAGGGCGGGCCCATCCGGCTCACCGCCCGCCGCCGCGGCTCGGCCGTCGCCATCACCCTCGAAAATGCCTTCGATCCCGAAGCCTCCGCGCCCGGCAAGATGGGCATCGGCCTATCTCACGTCCGCCGCCGCCTCCAGGTTCGCTATGGAGACGACGCCGAATTCGCAGCCGGTCCCGCCGGCGCCGTTTACCGCGTCGAGTTGCGGTTTCCCTGCGAATCGCCCATCGCTTCCAGCAGCCGCGCGTAACCCGCCCGGCTCACCGGCAGCCGCGTCCCATCCGCCAGAATCGCCAGCCGGCTTTCCTTCCCGTAAGGTTCGATGCGCGCCACCCGCTCCAGGTTCACAATCGCGGAACGGTGTATGCGCACGAAACGCGCCGGGTCCAGCGTCGCCTCCAGGCTGGCGATCGGCTGCTGCTTCAGATACTGCTTCCCGCCGCTGTGCAGCGCCACGTAATCGTCCTGCGCCTCCGCATAGTCCAGCTTGTCCAGCGGGATCACGTGTACCCGCGTCCCGTCCTTCACCACGATGCGCTCGGGCCGCTGCCCCGGCGGACGCGCCGCGCCCAAATCCGCCGCCGGCCGCCGCTCCCCCAATCGCGTCTTGGCCCGCTCCAGAGCGCGTTCGAACCGCTCGGCGTCGAACGGCTTCAGCAGGTAATCCGCCGCGTGCGCGTCGAACGCCCGTATCGCGTACTGGTCGTACGCTGTCGTGAAGATCACCGCCGGCCCCGGATCGATCAGCTCCAGCACCTCGAAGCCATCGAGCTTGGGCATCTGCACATCCAGGAATAAAAGGTCGGGAGCAGACTCCCCGATCGCCTTCACCGCCTCGAACCCGTTAGCGCACTCCGCCGCAATCCGTATCTCCGCATGCTCGCGCAGCAACTCCCGCAGATACCCGCGCGCCAATTCCTCATCGTCGACGATGACCGCCCGTAACGGTTCCATAGACAATGTCAGAAACGCTGCTGGTATCTTGCGCTGATCCGAGCGAGCGCCGCGGCGTAGTCCAACCGCGTCTCGTTGTAGTCGGCCCACTCGAACGGATACGGCGCCGCATTGGTGGCCTTGAACCGCAACACCAGGAACTCATCGAACTCCGGCGCGGCGTCGGCCCGCAATCGGCGCTCAGCTTCCGGCGCTTCTTGAAATGGATGCAGGAAACCCTGCTTGCCGGTTGTTGGAAAGGGCCGGTCGCCTTCGTATCCCACCACACTCTCTGCTCGATTTATGCCCACCAAGGCGACGCGAATCGGGCTTCCACCGCCGCGTTTGAATTGGGCCGCTTGATTCCGAAGGTCGTTGGTCACGCGGTCGATCTGCTTGATCATTGCCTTCGCTAAAATCTTCACTTCAATGCCGATCTCAACTGTGGCAATCGGCCCACGGGAAACCAGGTAACCGCTATCGCTTATGGGCGCCTCACCCGGAATGATCTCGCCGAACGTCCCATCCCCACGCCGGGCCGCCACGCCGCGCCGTTTGTTCTGGACGTTCAAAACGCGGTCTTTCCGGCGGATCGTCGCCTCAATAAGCTTCGGAGAGCGGCCTATCGTAACCAGGTCTTCGTAGAGATGCATCGCTTCCGCTGGCAGCCGGTATTCGCGCTGTGTGGACGTCTCTATCAACGATAACCTCTGCCTCTATCGCTCCAACGCATCGAGGTTGCCGCGCGCTTTGGGTAATCCTCCGCCGGGCGATCTCGACATAGGCAGGCTCGATCTCATTGGCGATGGAATTTCTGCCTGAGATGATAGCAGCCTGTGAGGTCGATCCGGTACCGGCGAACGGGTCCAGAACCGTATCGCCCGCGAACGAGAAAAGCTTGACCAGACGCTCGGCAAGGTCCACCGGGTACGGCGCCGGATGTCCGTCCCGCGTGGATGCGCCTGGAAGATCGCTCCAAATCGATCTTTGCCAGCTCCTCATCTCTTCCTTGGTGAGCATCGAAAGCGCCTTCTGAATCGCCGGAGTGGTCCGGTACTCGCCGCCCTTGCGCAGAAAAAGAATGTACTCGATGTCGTTCTTGATGATGCCGCCCGGCTGATAAGGCTTCCCGTAAAACCCCGCGCCGTTTCCTTCGGCCTCCATGGCGCCATTCGCAATCTTGTGCCAGAAAATCGGTTGAAGGCAATCCAACCCAAGCTTTCGGGCGCGCACCTGAATGTCCGAATGCAGCGGTACCAGATAGTGCCGTCCGCCGCGCTTCCTCGGAATACAGACGTCGCCAACCACGCAGCAGATTCGGCCGCCGCCCACAAGTACGCGGGCGCACTCGCGCCAAACACGATCCAACTGACAGAGAAAGTCCTCGTAGTCCGCGAAGTGCCCCATTTGATCGCGGTTGCCCGGGGCGTACTCCTTCAACGTCCAATAGGGCGGCGACGTTACTACCAGATGAACCGAGGCATCCGGTATCCACGACAAATCGCGGGCGTCTCCCAGGTGAATCTGGTGTTTGGTCCGGCGGTACGGTTCCGGCCAAGCCGTCTCGCGGTAGTGGGCGTTGGCGGCGAGGAATGCTCGAAGCCCTTCTGACGTGTTGTCTTCGGCCGGCAGGGTGGGCGTGGCCCGTTTCGCCCTCTTCCCGGCGCCCCTGCCGAAAAGACCCTCTTGCGGCGTGCGCCCGTTGGCGATGGCTCTTCTCAATCTTCTCCTATCCGGCAGCGCCATCCCAAGACAAGCTTTCCTCTGAACTCGATTGTATCGTTCTCCAGCTTCGATTCGCCCATCCTTTTTGCTTATTGTCGCGGCAAAATGATAATGTCCTATTTGGGCAAAGTAGAAATGTCCTATTGACAGGGTCCAGCCAGGAGGGTGGACCAAGGACAACTACTGATGAACCAGGCCGAGCGAGACCGGCTGGTGGCCCTGAAGAAGGCCAAGAAGAAACTGATCACCCAGAAGCAGGCCGCCGAGGAGATTGGCGTCACGG
>Ga0181520_10000493_pt1 | contig 87353 bp, 80 predicted proteins | sample PEATcosm2014_Bin_29_FD_132451 | JGI IMG/M metagenome (GOLD analysis project Ga0181520, IMG submission 132451) | Peatland microbial communities from MTU Mesocosm Facility, Houghton, MI, USA - PEATcosm2014_Bin02_30_metaG | ecosystem: Environmental > Terrestrial > Soil > Wetlands > Peat | place... | reverse complement strand
GTGCCGCCGTTGCTTTTGAATTTGTAGCGCCGGCCTGTCCTGAGAGTCTGCCATCGGCAGGATTGAAGGGCGTCTCGCCGGGTCTTAGCAGTCGAATTTGTAGGGGCATGACATGCCGTGCCCGCGTGACAGTGCGCGATCTGCTTCGGTAGGGGCGCTGCTTGCTGCGCCCGCCTTTGACTTAGCCTTTCTGTGCGCCCTCTGCGCCTCTGCGGTAAAGAAGATTTGGCCGTACATGACGAACTCAAAACTAAAAGGGAGTCTCCAGTGGAAACAGCAACGACCAAGCTAGCCGGCGACGTAAAAGACCTCACCCTGGCGGAAAAGGGCAAACGCAAAATCGAGTGGGCCAATCAACAAATGCCCGTCCTGCAGTTAATCCGCAAACAATTCATCAAGGACCAACCCCTAAAAGGCATCCGCATGTCCGCCTGCCTGCACGTCACCAGCGAAACCGCGAACCTCGCCATCACGCTCCGTGACGGCGGCGCCGACTTGGTCCTCTGCGGCTCAAATCCGCTATCTACGCAGGACGAAGTCGCCGCGTCGCTGGTAAAGGACTACGGCATTCCCACCTACGCCATCAAAGGTGAAGACAACGCGACCTACTACGCGCACATCGCCGCGGCAATCGAGCACAGGCCGCAGATCACCATGGACGACGGTGCCGACCTGGTCACCCAGCTTCTCACTAAGCATCCCGACCTCGTGAAAGACGTAATTGGTGGCACTGAAGAAACCACTACCGGCGTAATCCGCCTGCGCGCCATGGCCAAGGACGGCACGCTGAAGTACCCCGTCATTGCCGTCAACGACGCGCTAACCAAGCACCTGTTCGACAATCGCTACGGCACAGGCCAATCCACCCTCGACGGCATCATCCGCGCCACTAACATGCTGATCGCCGGCATGCGTGTCGTCGTCGCCGGCTACGGCTGGTGCGGACGCGGCGTCGCGATGCGCGCCAAAGGCCACGGCGCCGATGTAATCGTCACCGAAATCAATCCCACGCGCGCCCTCGAAGCCATCATGGACGGTTTCCGCGTGATGCCCATGGCCGACGCCGCCAAAATCGGCGAAATTTTCGTTACCGTCACCGGCAACAAGTCCGTCATCGCCCACGAGCACTTCGAAAAAATGCGCGACGGCGCAGTCGTCTGTAATTCCGGCCACTTCAACGTCGAAATTGACATCCCCGCCCTGGAAAAGCTTTCCAGCTCCAAAAAGCCAGCCCGCCCGTTCGTGGACGAATACACCATGAAAGACGGCCGCAAGATTTACCTCCTCGGCGAAGGTCGCCTCATCAATCTAGCCGCCGCCGAAGGCCACCCCGCCGTAGTGATGGACATGAGCTTCGCCAACCAGGCGCTGGCCTCGGAATACATGGTGAAAAACGCCAAGGACCTGAAGGCGCAAGTCTATTCAGTCCCCGAACCGATCGACCGCCAAATCGCCAAACTAAAACTAGACTCCATGGGCGTGTTGGTAGACAAACTAACCGCCGACCAGGAACACTACCTGGCCAGCTGGTCCGAAGGCACCTAATCGCGGCTGCCGTTGCCGTTTCTTGGCAGGGGCGCTGCTTGTGAATTGCGCCGCAGCGCAATTCATCCTGAGAACCGGCAGCGCCGGTTCGAAGGGCTGCGCCCCAGCTGGCCACGAGCCTCGCCCGGAGAAGCGTCGTAGGGGCGGGTCTCAGACCCGCCCTTTTTTTCGCCGCCCGTCCCTTTTACGTCACTGGCCCGCGCAACGATGCCTGCCTTGCCGCATACTGCCCCCATGCGCGCAGTTCGCCTCTGGCCGCTAACCATCCTCGCCGCGATCTTTGTCTCCAGTACCGCTACCTCCGCGCAACTGGCCCAAACGATCCCGGCACACGCCAAACCCGAAATCGCCTGCCGCGCCTATCCGCTCTCCACAGAATCCTTCAAACAGAAACTCTGGGACGGCTACGAAATCTCCCTCGGCCCCGTGCATAGCGACGAACCCACCGAATTCGTCTGCACCGCTGCCATCTACAACCGCGAAGGGAAAGTCGTCTACCGCACCAGCGGATTCAACGTCACATTCGACGAACACCTAACCGGCCAGGATTTTGACGATGACGGCCATCCCGACGTCGTTTTCATGACGGACGCCGGCGGCGGAAATCACTGCTGCTGGGAATACAACGTAATCTCTCTATACCCGAAACCGCGCAAACTCTTCGATATCCCGCAGGATGGCCTCGTGCAATTCGAAAAGGATCCGCAAGGCAAATTGATCATCTGGATTCGCACCCAAGCTCCAGGCGGCGCTTTTTCCATGGCCTCCAGGCCTTACGCCGAACGCGTCTATCGCGTGCGTGACAGCAAACTCGTCGACGCCACGCCAGAATTCTGCGCGAAAATATTCAGCAATCAGAACAGCGACTTCCGCCACTGGGAAGGGAATCTCACGCCGGAAAATCTCGACCTCATTGGATCAGTTCCACGGCCTGACGAGCCCGCCGAAACCGAGGAAATCGCCAGCGCGCTGCTAGCTCGCGCCGCGCAACACGTCTTTTGCCACCAATACGACGCCGCAATCGCCGACCTCGACCTCTGGCCCGCTGCCACGCGCGCAGAAGTGAAATCCAATTTCGCCACCCAGATGAAGGAAGACTACCCCGACTTCGCCGCCCGCCTAACCCAACCCCCGCCGACCCAGTAGCGTCGCGCTAACTCTTTTGTCTGTCTCAGCAGATCGATGTACACACACGACCGTTTGCTTTCTCTCCGCTGTCTCTCTAAAATACGCAGATGATTTTTTTGTGCGAAGACGAACGGCGGGCCTCGGTTGATGCGCCAATCCTCGCCCGGGCTGTGAGCCGTGCTGCCGCGACTCAGGTGTGCGCGCAGGATTCCGTTCTAATCGCTACTGACCCAGAATTAGAAACCGCTGTAACTCGTTCAAAACAAACAACGGCGGCCTGGTCTAATCGCTACTTTTTTGGCACTTCCAGCGCCGCACCACTCCCAACGCCGCAACCCCGGACCCTCCGCGCATGATGCAAGATTGGGCCTCCTGGGCCATTGAAACCGCCAGGCGCCGCGGCGCCACCTATTCCGACGCCCGCGTGATGGACGTCCGCCAGCGCGAAATCGGCACCAAAAACGGTGAAGTCGGCACGCTAGTGGAATCTGAAACCCTTGGCATTGGCATTCGCGTGATCGCCGGCGGCGCGTGGGGCTTCGCCTCTACCGACCGCCTAACGCGCGAAGGCATTCAAGCCTGCGCCGCAGAAGCAGTAGCGATCGCGAAAGCCTCGGCCCTCGCGAAACGCGCCGACGTCGCGCTCGCTCCCGAAAAGCCGCATGTGGACACCTGGCAGAATCCGTTCCTCAAAGATCCCTTCCGCATTCCGGTAGAGCGGCAGATTGCCGTGCTGCTCGCCGCCGACAAGGAAATGATGCGCGTCAAAGGCGTCACGCTCGCCGAAGGCTCGATGTCCTTCAAGCGCATTGACCAGCTTTTCGTTTCCAGCATCGGCTCCGTGATTCATCAAGTGAAAATGCATTCCGGCGCGGGAATCGTGGCCACCAGTTTCGCGGGCACCGAAATTCAGAAGCGCTCGTATCCCAATAGTTTCGGCGGGCAGCATGCTTTACAGGGTTACGAATTGATTGAGGCTCTCGATCTGGTAGGCAACGCGCAGCGCACCGCGGAAGAGGCCGTCGCACTGCATTCCGCCATGCAGTGTCCCGAAGGCACAAAAACAATTATTCTCGGCGGCTCGCAGCTGGGTTTACAGATTCACGAATCCATCGGCCACCCCATCGAACTCGACCGCGTGCTAGGCCAGGAAGCGAATTTCGCGGGTATGAGTTTTCTTACCATCGAAAAACTGCGCAAACTGAAGTATGGCTCGGACATCGTGAATGTCGTCGCTGATGCGCGCCTGGAACATGGCCCTGGCCTCGGCACATTTGCCTACGACGACGAAGGAGTTCCCGCGCAATGCACGCCGATCATCACCGACGGCCTCTTCACCGGATACCTCAGCAATCGCGAGCTGGCCTCGGCGATCGGTGAAACTCGTTCCGGCGGCACCATGCGCACCGAATCCTGGAACCGTCTGCCCATGATTCGCATGACCAACATAAGCATTAACCCGGGCACGTGGAGTTACGACGACTTGATCGCCGATACCGACGATGCCATCCTGATGGAGACCAACCGCTCCTGGTCCATCGACGATCGCCGCTATCATTTCCAGTTTTCCACGGAAATCGGCTGGGAAGTGAAAGGCGGCAAGCTGGGCCGCATGATCAAAAATCCCAGCTACAGCGGCATCACCACCGAATTTTGGAACAGTTGTGACGCGATATGCTCGCGCGATCACTGGACGCTCTGGGGCACGCCCAACTGCGGCAAAGGCCAACCCATGCAAACCATGGGCACAGGCCACGGCGCGTCTCCCGCGCGATTCAGAAACATCAAAGTAGGGGTAGCGTTTGCGAAGTAGCAGGTAGCATAGGCAATCTTGCCTGCGCGCGCGATTTTGTTTTTGACTTTGTAGCGGCCGCTTGCTTTTTCTTTTTAGGCGGGCGGTGTTGATGTTGCCTTCGTTTTCGACTTTGTGAATCGCCCGGGGGCGATTCGCCCTGAGATTCGGCAGTGCCGAATCGAAGGGTAGCGGCGCACTTTAGTGCGCCACTTGCAGCGTAACTGAGCAGCGAAAATGGCAAAAGCCAGGAAAAAATCGCCAACCAAGCGGCCGCGAATCTCCTCCGCGGCCCAATCCTCAAACCATCCCACCGGCGCGCGCTTCACCGCCTCAGAACTCGAACACATCGCCGACCGCATCATCAAATGGAGCGACGCCGACGAAACCGAAGTAGAAATTGACGCGACCGTAGACGCGTTAACGCGCTTCGCCAACAACGCCATCCACCAAAACGTGGCAGAGCACACGCTCGGCATCTCCGTCCGAGCCGTCGTGGACGGCCGCACCGCGCGCGCTACCACCAACAAAACCGACGAAGAATCCCTACGCCGCGTGATCGCGGCCGCCATCAGCCTCGCGCGCAACCAACCAGAAAATCCGGATCTGCTTCCAATGCTCGGCCCGCAAAAATATCAGAAGGTCTCAAACTTCTATCGCTCTACGGTCGCAGCCACCCCGCAGGACCGCGCCCGCGCCGTCGCGCGCGTCTGCAAAATGGCGGAAGCAGCCGACCAGACCGCCGCCGGAATATTCACTACCGGTTTCGTGCAGAACGCGCTGGCAAATTCCAAGGGACTCTCCGCGCGCCACGACCACACCCGCGCCGAATTTTCCGTCACGATTCTGGAGGACAATTCTTCCGGCTGGGCAAAAGCCAACTCCGCGGACATTTTGAACATTGACCCCGAAGCGCTATTCGAGAGCGCCAGCGAAAAAGCGGCGGGCTCGCGCAAGCCGCAGGAACTCGCTCCGGGACGTTACACGGCGATTCTCGAGCCTCCCGCCGTGCTCGATCTGGTCGGTTCGATTTTCTACGATTTTGCCGGTACGGGCGTTCTCGACAAGCGATCCTGCTTGAACGATCGCATGGGCAAAAAGATTTTCGGCGACAACATTACGCTGTGGGATGACGTCTACCATCCGCTGCAAATCGGCGCGCCGTGGGACGGCGAAGGCCTGCCGCGACAGAAAGTTCTGCTGGTGGATCGTGGCGTGCCAAAGAATCTGGTCTATTCGCGCGCCACCGCGAAAAAGATGAAAACGAAACCCACCGGCCACGGTTTCACTTTGCCCAACGAATTCGGTGAAGCCCCCATGAACCTAGTATTTTCCGACGGCGATAAATCCGTGGATGAAATGATTCGCTCGACGGAACGCGGAATCCTGGTCACGCGCCTCTGGTACATCCGTGAAGTGGATCCCTACGAGAAGGTCTTAACCGGCATGACGCGCGACGGCACGTTCCTCGTGGAAAATGGCCGCGTAGCCGGCGGCATCCGCAATTTCCGCTTCAATCAAAGCGTCATCGAAGCGCTCGCGAACGTCGAGATGCTAGGCCCCGCCGTGCGCGCCGCCGGCGAAGAATCCTTCGAGATGGTAGTCCCAGCGATGAAGATCAACAATTTCCATTTCAGCGAAGTAACGAAGTTTTGAGAAGTGGGCGAGGCGTGTTTCCGGCGGGGTAAGTCCAGCAGTCGCAAAAAAATACGCTGCTATTTGGTGAACTGCAGGCTGGTGATCGCCCGCGAAATCACGTTCTCTTGAATCTGCACGAGGTCGGTATCGGCAAGCGTCATCCCGAAAATCGTGTACACGCGCGCGCCGCGCGGAATGTAAACCACGATGCCGGACCAATCGCGCGCGTCCACGCTGCCGCGAAAACGCCGCTCCGTCGCGGAGACACCTGAAATCATTACTTGCTTCTCGCCCAGCGGACGGAAATTCTCCATCAGGTCATGCAATCTCTGTTCCGTCGCAGCGATATCGTTCGCCAGCGATTTCCCGGTTGGTCCCTGCCCAATTAAAAGATATGTGTTTTGATCGTCCGTTCCCAGTGCCGTAATTGATCCTGGCAGAATCGTGCGCGCGCCTTCGATCAGTTTCCACGTCGGCGGTTTGTACATCTGAAAACCGTACGTCTGGTTCGTGTAAAGGTTGCCGCTAACCTCTTCGCGCATAGGTTCCGGCGGAGCCGGCTTCGGCGGCGCTGCTGACGCTGCAACTGGCGTTGACGCACTCGATGCATTCGGTGCGTTGGTCGCATTGGCCGCAGGTGGCGTGGAATCCTTCGCCGATGTGGATGGCGTGTCCACATGTGGATACTCGACGACGGCGCTGTCCTCGGACGATGCAGATTGCGGCTCCGGAGTTTTGGCTTGTGTCGTCGTTGTCGGCGTCGCGGGCACTGGTGGCGCGGAAGCGTGCTGGACCTTTTCCGTTTTCGCAGCTGGTTGCGGCGCTGACGCAGCAACGGGTGTTTTGGCCGCTGCAGGCTCGGGCTTTTTTGCTGCTTCTGCCTCGGACTTCTTCGCGGTCGTTGAGTCGGGTTTCTTCGCGCCCTCCGGCTCCGGTTTCGGCGCGTCGCCGGTGACCGTGATGGAGACGACCTGGTCTTTCTGCACCACGGCGAATCCGTAGCTGGTCTTCACCTTGAAGGAATTGTCCTCGAAGCCGACGATGGTGCCGTTAATCTTCGAGCCGTCCTTCAGTTTGATTTCGTCCGCACGCGCTGATGCAGTGAGCGTCAGGAATGCGAGCGCGGCTAGGCCGGCGACGGTTACGATCCTTCGATTCATGCGTTCGAGTATCGCGCCGGTACGCACAAGCGGCAAGAGCGGACGGGGCGCGGTTGCCCGGTTAGTCAGCAAGAGCCGAAAACAATACGTGCCCGCTTCGTCCTGAGAAACATCGGACGAGGTGGCCGTTACAAAGTCCGCTTGTACTCTGAGTGGCGTCTCGGGAGAGCCGCGCTCACTTTTTGACGCGGGTGTGCTTGCGGCTGGTTCGCGATTTGGACCGGGATTTGGACCGCGATTTGGTCTTGGATTGCGCGGGGGAGTGAATCGCACGAAGTTCGGTCTGCAGTAGCGCGAATTCTGTTTCCAGGGTGCGCAATCCGGCGGGTGCTTCACGCAAGTTGCCCGCTCGGCCCAAAAATTCGAGACTGCGGGCAGCGGCGACGGCTTTCGGCGCGCCAAAGATGGCGAGTGAGCCTTTCAGGAGATGAGCGGCGCTCGCCAGGTCAGCGGCATTCTTCTTCGCGATGGCGCCACGTATGCGCGACAGCGCCCTCGGAGCATCGGCCAGGAACGTCGCCGCGAGTGAGCGAATCAGTTTCTCGTTACCTCCAGTGGTGCGGCGCAAGTGGGTGACCACATCTTCGGAAGGCGCCGCCGAATCAGCATAAGAATCTACCGGCGCGCGCGAGGCAGCGGATGGCGCAGCCGCCGCGGCAGATTCCGCTTCGTGCTGAGGATGTGCGGCAGGCGAATGCAAGTTCTGCACCGCAGATTCGACGGCTTTATAGAGCGTCTTTACCTCGACAGGTTTCGCGAGCGACGCATCCATTCCCGCTTCGCGGAAACGATGCTCGTCGTCTTCAGTGGCGTGCCCAGAGATGCCGATGATGATCTGATGTTTTCCAGTGGTGGCTTCGCTGCGCCGGATCGCAGCGGTGGCTTGCAGTCCGGTCATCATCGGCATTTCTTCGTCCAGCAGCACCACGTCGAAGTTGTGCTTTTCCAACGCGGCGAGAGCTTGGCGGCCGTCAGCCACACCTTCCGCGACATGCCCGCGCTTTTTTAATAACTCAATGATGAGGTCGCGGTTGAGCTCGCCATCGTCCGCGACCAGAATGCGCAGAGTTTTTTCGGCCTTCTTGAATCTGTGCGACCTTTCCTTTTCGACCGGCTTTTCGCGCGCTGGCGCGTGCGTGTTGTCTTTCGCCGTTGCGGCTACACGTGGCAAGCGGAACCAGAATCGCGAGCCGCCGCCGTCACGCGTTTCGGCGCCAATGGCGCCGCCCCAGCGCTCCACGGTGATTTTGCAGAAATAAAGTCCCAGGCCGGCTTTTCCGGGATGCGCCTTGCCCTTGGAGAAAAGCGCAAAAAGTTGATCGGGGCGTTGATCGGGCGGCAGGCCGGGACCTTCATCGTCCACGTGGGCGAACACAAAACCGTCGTGGTCCTGCAAACCAACCGTGACCGAGGTTCCTTTCGGCGCGTAGCGCATGGCATTTTCCAGCAAGTTGCCGAAGATTCGATCGATGCGCGAAGCGTCGCCGGCCACGCGCCATCCGCAAGTTCCGCCTGCATGAGGTCCCAGAGCCAAGCGGATTTGCCGCTCGCGAAACGCTGGTGTGAATTCCTCGATCGCTTGTTTGGCGCAGACGAGCAGATCGGGCGCTTCGTGGGCGCTGGCTTCGCGCGCTTGTTGCGCGGCGAGGTCGCTGGAAAAGGCTTCCAGGATTCCGCGAATCATCAGTTCCTGGCGCTGCGATTCGCGCTCGCCGGCCTTCACGTATTTTCGCAGCCCAGCGGGAAGATTTTCACGCTCCAGGAGATGGAACACTCCGTTCATGGCGCTGAGCGGCTGCGTGAGGTCGTGCACGATACAGTGCAGCAGAATTTCCTTCTTCTGAATTTCCTTTAGGAGTTTCTCGTGCTCGAGAAGAGAATTCCGCGCGGTCTGGAACCACTTCTGCTGTTGCCCGAATGTTTCCGAAAGGTTTTGGATCAGGAGAATCCGTTTGCCGTCGAGCGAGCGAGCGGAAGCTTCCAGGGGAATTTCGCGGCCATCCGTACCGCCTTCGATCCAGTTGCCGGAATTGACCGAGCCGGGCGATTGAGCACGCCAGAATTCTTCGGCATCCACGAGGAAATTCTCAAGGAATGGCGATTTGTCGGCCAATCCGATCAGCTGGTCGCGGCTGGGTTGCGCGCCCCAAATATTCGCGCACCACTCGGGCCATTCGCCGATCAGGCGGAAATCGCCATCGCCAAGATATTCAAATAGTGCGTATCCCTGGCCGGCGAGGAAGGATTCGAAGATGGAATTCGCGGACATTTATTTGGCCAGCATCGCTTGCGCCAGATGCAGAAAAGCTTCCTCGACCGCGTCGCCGGTCTTCGCGCTGGTGTGCTCGACCGTCCAGCCGGCTGCGGCCAATTCCGTTTCGCGCCCCGGCTCAATTTCCCATTGATCAGTGAGGTCGAATTTATTCAGCGCGAGTACTGCGGGAACTTTTCCGATTTCGCTCACGACGCGATCGTTCAGCGCCAATGCATCGTCGAGAGTTTTCCGGCGCGTGCCATCCACGACGAGAAGATAGCCATGCATCCCGCGCAAGTAGGACATGCGCATTTTCTGAAACACATCTTCGCCGTATATATCCCACAGGACCAGCGTCAGGTCTTGACCATTGGCGTTGACCACTTTCTTGTCCACTTTCACGCCGATGGTTGTGTGGTACTGCTCGTCGAACATACTTTCCACAAAGCGCCGCACCAAACTGGATTTGCCGACGGAAAAAGAGCCGAGCATGCAGACTTTCTTCTGAAGCATCCCGATATCTCGCTCAGTTTACGGGAGCTGCGCCGGAGGTATCGCTAGCTGCGCCGGCGGCGGGAAGGGAAGAGAGTGTCACTTTGAAGGTGACGCTGCGATTGAGGCGACGGCCTTCGTCGGTGTCTTCATCGTGAAGAGGCTGCGAAGTCCCGACGCCGCGCGGAAGCAGGCTAGCGGATTTGACGCCGTGGCGCAGGAGCGCCGCGCGAATTTGGTCGGCGCGCTCGCGACTGAGAGGAATATTGGCGGCTTCGACGCCGGTGATATCCGTGTGGCCCACCAATTCCACCGTGACGACCTGGTGCAGAGGCACGGCCTGCGCGACAAGCTCGCGAATATCCTTTTCCGCTTCGGTGAGATAGGTTTCCTGGCCGGCGTCCAGCTCCGCGCGACCCAGAGGGAACAGCAGCACGACGGATTCGAGTGTGTTTTTCAGCCCATTCAACTGCTGCAAATTAGAATTCTGCAAATGCGATTCATCCACTCTGCTGACGCCCGCGATCCAAGGCGCTTTTTCTTCGAGCTGTGCGATCCAGCTTTGCGGAGCACTGCCTGTGGGGATTAGTTCGCCGTCTTTTGCGGTAAAGGTGACGCCCGCTGGGGGATGGAGCAACGCCGCGGCACGTCTGGCGACCATGGCGTCATCGAGCGAATAGTAGGGCGCGAGTTGCAGGTCCGCGTGATCAGGATCGAGACCGGCCTGAGAGATTAATTTCCTGGGATCCTCGGAGAGCGGATCGCGGAATCCCTGGATGTGAAATGTACGGCCGTCTTTGGTGTAGGAAACCACGACGATGCCCGGCTGTTTGCGCATCTCGGAAAGGAATCGCGACCATTCGATCAGCAGATACGTGGAGTAGCCGGCCCAACCGAGTAGAAGCACGGCGGCGATGGCTCCCGCGATGATTGCGGCGCGCGGCTTGCGCATTTCCGGCGGCTTCTCGCGATATTGCGTCTCGAGCAGGCGAGCGATTTGAGGTTCGGCCGCGCGAAAAGGGCCAGGATCGCCCGTGAAATGGGCGAGCGCGGAACTGTAATGGCGCTGAATTTCTTCCAGAGTTTCATTCATCGCGAGGTTATACGCTTCTGGCGCGTGGCCGCGAATTGCCGCGGCGATTACGGCGTTCGGACCGCTGACGATGCGAATTTGCAATTCGTCGAACGTCATGTTGCCGAGATTTTCAGTGTTCCCTGACTGAAAGGAGTCGCGCGCAAATTGCTGAATCGCGGAGAGGAGTCCAGCGACCATGTCGGCGTCCTGCGCAGGAGCGGACGGAGCGACGACGTGATTCAGCACCAGGCCGGTCTCACGATGAATCAGGAAAACCTGCTCAACGCGATAGAGTAGGCTGTGCATCATCACAATTTCCGCGAAAGGTTTTCCGGTGCGGAAGGCCTCGACGCGCCACTGAATGCCCCGCCACGAGAGGCTGTGCTCCAGAGCTTCGTTGAAGGATTCGAGCATGCCGCGCAATGTTTCCGCGATGGATTTGCGGATGGCCGGGCCCATCACGGGAAAAAGCGCGTCGGCGAGAACGTGCGGATCGCGGCGCACGGATTCGCGCAGAGTTTCCTGGATGGTGGGGGCCAGTGCGGCGGCAAGAGCGAGGTCATCACCTTTCTCGCGGCGCATCTGAATCGCTTCGGCGACGACGACGCTTACGTCTTCCGTACGTTTTTCGAGATTGTCGAGCCGCTCCTCGATCGCCGCGATGCCTTCCGTTTCGGGCGCGACGATTAGGTGGCGCAGCTCTTCGTACGCGTGGTTATTGTCCGTCGGTTTTTCCTGGGCCTGCGCCTCGAAGGCGCGGCGTTGCGCTTGCTCGGCCATATGGGAGGGTGAAGGTCTCGGCGGCGGGCTCACGTTGCAGCCCGCTCAGCCGGCGCGCTACCGGCGCGCTCGCGGGATGTTTTCCGGCTAGTCTTCCGGCTCGTCTTCGGCTACTCCCCGGGCAGCTCGAATTTATTCTTGAGCCGCAGCGAGAATTCGTTGAACAAGTCGGCCAAGCCGGCGCGGTCGGTTTTTTCGTCGCGCAAAACGTCGACTTCGCGGTTCAGAGCCGCGGTGGAATCGCGGCGCAGCTTATCAATTTCCGCGGACACCGATTTCGAGTGCTCGAGCAGCTTGGCGCGCAGTTCTGCGTGGCCGTCGGACATTTGATCCTCAAGCTGCGAGAGCTTTTTCTCGACGATTTTCCCGGTGTCCTTCATTTCGCGCGCAAGTTCTTTCAAGCCTTCGGCGCGTTCGGACTTTTCGGCCTTGATGCGCTGGCCCAGGGAATCGGTTTCTTCCTTAATGTAGTTGCTGAGGGTGTCAAGGCGCTTGGTCATGTCCTCACGCAGGGTCTCGACGGCCTTGATGACAGTTTCTTCCAGGCGAACGAAGCGCTTCTCGTAATCGCGCATCTGTGAGCCGAATAAAATGTCGCGGATCTTGTCTACATTGGCGCCTTCCGCGTTTTCCTTGGCGGAGGCACTGTTGGCTTTAGCGTCGGCCGGGGATGCCATTTTCCTACCTCTCCTTTGCATGCCCTTAGCGCGATGCCGGGGGGACCGTCGCGAGGAAGGGCGGGGCATGGCGGGACATTACTACGAATGGACGCGTGCCGCAATATACAGGTCGTTAACAAACGGAGCGTGGTCGAGTAGTAGAAGTTCTAGAACTGGGGCGTGTAACAATTTGAGATTCGGGCGCGGAGGTGGGCTCCGCGTGATGGGTCGGGGCCTGTGACAGAGTTAACAGCCGAGAGTTGAAAGTGGTGGGGCTGACATCGTGACAAGCCTGGGGCGGGCTGTGTTAAGCAGGTGCCCGACACGTGACACCTTACCGAGAGGGCGAGTGGGCCAGGCAAGCCTCGCCTAGATCGGCTTAGCGTTGGACACTTCGCTCCGGCGAAAGCAGCGGCAAGCCGCCGCACTCCATATGGGGCTCGGCGCGGTCGCGGCGGGCTGCGATGAGCGGAGCTCAGCGGTCGAGGAAGGCGCGGAGGCGGGCGTAGCCGGCGCGGCTTACTGGGATCTGTGTGCCGTTCGCGAGCACTGCGATGTGGCTGTCTTTGCCGTACGGCTCGACCTTGGCCACTCGTTCCAGGTTGACGATGTACGAGCGGTGGATGCGCATGAAACGCGACGGATCGAGTGCGGATTCCAGGCTGGAGATTGTTAGCTGCTTCAGGTGTTTCTTGCCTTCGGCGGCTAGGGCGACGTAGTCGTCCTGGGCTTCTGCGTACTCGAGCTTGGCGAGCGGAATGATGTAAACGCGCGTGCCGTCGCGCACGGCGATGCGGTCGAGGAATTGCGCGGGCGGGCGAGCTGCAACCGCTAGCTCTGTGGCTGACGGAGCGTTTTCCGTCTGCTTGCCCGCTAATCGCTCTTTGGCGCGTTTCAGCGATGCTTCGAAGCGGTCGGCGCCGAAGGGTTTCAGAAGATAATCCACGGCGTGGACTTCGAAGGCTTTGATCGCGTAGCTGTCATAAGCGGTGACGAATACGACGGCGGTGTCATTGCCGATCAGTTCCAGAACTTCGAAGCCGTCGAGCTTGGGCATCTGGATGTCGAGGAACATCAGGTCGGGCTTCTGTTCGGTGACGATTTTGACGGCTTCGAAGCCGTTGGCGCACTCGGCGATCAGTTGGATTTCGGGGTGCGCGGAGATGAATTCGCGCAGGACCTGGCGGGCGAGTTCTTCGTCGTCCACAATCACCGCTCGAATTTTTGCTGCGGCTGCGCGGGTCATGCCGATTGAGCCTCGCTTTCCGTGGGCAGAGTCAGTGCCACGCGGTACCGATCCCCATCCGTCTTCACGGCGAAGCTGGCTTGATTGCCGTAGCGTGCTTGCAGGCGCTGGCGGACATTTACCAGGCCCACACCGCTTTTGCGGCGCGGCGGAGCGTCGGGATCAAAGCTGTTTTCGACCGTAATCGTCAGCGTGCCGTTTTGCGAATGGACATCCAGGTGAATCCACCCGCCTTCGACCAAATTTGCGATGCCGTGCACTACCGCGTTCTCAACGAGCGGCTGAAGGAGAAGCGGCGGCACAGGAACGTGCAAAGCTGATTCATCAATATTTTCTTCCATCTGAATGCGCGCGCCGAAGCGAACTTTTTCGACCGCCAGAAAGGCATGGATGAGCGAGAGCTCTTCTTCCAGCGGAATGGCGGCTTTTTCTCCCAAGCCCAGCGTGCGCCGCAGGAAATCTCCCAGCAGGATGCACATTTCCCGGGCCTGAGATGCGTCGGAGCTAGTAAGCGCGCTGATGGAATTCAGGCTGTTGAAGAGAAAGTGCGGATTCACTTGAGCTTTCAACGCGCGCAACTCGGCGTCGCGTGCGAGGACGCTAGCTTTCATGACGCGGGCTTCGGCGTCGCGCGAAGCTTCCACCGCGATGATCACGTAATACAAGGTGACCCAAAGCAGATAGAGCAGCAGACCCGTGAAGAATACGAGCGGAACTTCCGGCCGGAACCGGTAGCTGAGGCCGGGGAAATATTGCATTTTGGAGAGCGTGCTGGTGAGGCTTTCGGCCGCCACGGCCCAGATGATGGCGGCGACGAGCGCAGCGGCGAGGTGCGTAGCGATCAGGCGGCCAAGGCCATATTTCTCCAGCGGATTTCCCCGGCAGGAATACCACGAAGTGAGGCAGAGGAACGCGTACAGAAGGCAAAGCGGGACGGAAAGCACGATTGCTTCGTGCGCGCCGATTTCGTGAGTGACGGTGAGTAGATAAGCTAGCAGCCCTGCGATGGGAATCCACGCGAGGAGGTAAATCAAGACGCGGCGGAATTGACTGAGTATGGGATGCATGATTGCGTTTTAATTCTTTACGACGATGCCGCCCATCAGGCTGACGCCCTTCATGATCAACCGCTTCTGAGTGCCGGAGGCGGTGGGCGTTTGCTGATCAGTTTCGTCAACGAACGCGCCGAACAAGCTCATCCCCTCCATGGAAACCTGCCAGTCGTCCGGAACTTTGATTTCGCCGCCGCCCATGAAGGACATGGCTTCAATGGTGGCCGAGTCACCTTCCATGTCCGCCTGGCGCAGGTCAATTTGAAAGCCGCCCATGACGGATAAAACGCTGCCGCCTTTGAATTTCTGGCTGGTGATGCGGCGTTTGAAGCCACCCAAAATTGCGACACCGTTGAAATCGGCGTCGGGAGAACCAACGCGGCTCCAGCGATTGAAAATCTCAGGCCACTGAGACCTTGGAGTCCCATCGGGACGGATGCGCGGGCCGGCGGCTTGCCAGATCATCAGCACGCCGACGCCGATGATTATCAGCGGCCAGATAGTGTCAAAGCGAATGTGAGCGACGCCGAGGTTTTCCAGAACCAGGAGCGCGCCGATGGCAAGCAGGATCATGCCCCAGATGCCTCGTCCACCACGGCCGCGGCAATCAATCAGCATCACGGACCCAAAGGCGATCATTACCACCGGCCAGAAATAACTGAAGACTCGGTCAGCGTTGATGATGCCCTGTTGATCGAGGAGCAGCACAACTCCGGCGGCGACGATCAGCGCGCCGAAGATGAAGCTCCAGCTGTAGGACCGATTGCTTCCCATGGTTGTTAACCCCTCCGGGATGCGGAGAAGCGATTTTCCTGTGTTGCCAGCAAGATTGCGAGACCGAGGCCCACGAGAATCAGGGGCCAGTAACGCAGCACTTCTCCCGAGCTGGGGAGATTCAGGCGCATGGAGAGGATATTCCAAATATCGCCGACCATCATGGAAAAGAGCCAGAGGTTGTCCAGGCGAAGATGGCTGTAGCCAAGTTCGCCGAGCTGGAGCACGATGCCCAGCAGGATCAGCAAGGTCGCGCCCGCCGCGGGGATTCGCGCGCTGGAAATCATTGAAGTCATGGACGACTGGCCATTTGTGCTGGTCATGGTGTTGTCTCCGATCCGAATTGCGTTGCCGTTCATGAGGCGAGAATAGAGGAGGCCGGGTGGGGTGTCTTGCGTTAATCGGCGAATGGCGGTTGGGTGCCGGTGGACGGCGGGTGCATCGAGGTGAAGGAGGTCAAGGAACTAGGGGGAATTAAGGACGTACAAAAGAAAAGCCGCCACAGAGGGGACGTTTTGACTTTGCCGTTGGTTTCCTAGCGCCGGCGTCCCGCCGGCTCCTTTGTCTTTGCTGTTGCAGTCGAGTTTGTAGCGGCGTCCACCGCGGCGGGCGCCATCGGTGGTGCGGCCATCACCGATGGCGGTCTAAAGTGTACGGTGCCACGACATGCTTTACAGTGGGTGCCAGGACATCCTAAAGACCGCCGCTACGAAGGCCTGCCGCGGATCGTGCAGGATTACGATAGCGTCATGCCGATCCAGAAGGCAGCCGTCAAGACGCCCGTCAGCAGCAGCATCAATCGCAAGCGCTTTTTGCGCACCGCTACGATTATCACGCCCATGGCGCAGAGCAGGAAACCGAGCTCGGGCCAGAACATGGCGGAGTTGAATGTGTTATTCGAGGCGTTGGCTGGATCCTGAAGCCAGAAGGACGCGAACGAAGTGGCGGCGGTGAGCGAAGCCGCAACGACTCCCGCGAGCGCCAGGCCTTTTGCCCACTCCGGCACAACCCAGTCTTTTTTCGTGTCGCGCCAATCCAGCCACGTTTGCGCGACCACCAATGCTGCAACCATCAAAACGAACAGCGCCACGTCCCCCTCCCCAAGCGCGTGCCGTTGCTGCTCTTTTGCCGCTGTCCAGCACCGGAGGCGGCTCGCTCTGCGGAGCGAAAGTTCCGTTACTGGACATGGAGCAGAACCGGCACGAGGGCCGTTGCTGCCGAATCACACCCTCAGTACGCAGCCGCCTTTGCCTGTAGCGGCTTTGCTGCTTCGACAGACCCCGTTGCTTTCACCCTTTTGCAATGCTCTTCTTGTAATGCAAGTTCTTCCTGCGCCAAGCGCCTTAGCATGGCTTGAATCACGATGCTGCCCTTCGCTGCCATTCCCGAATCTCCTGTAACAATCCCTGAAACCTCACCCGGCGTGGCCGCGGCGAATTCGCCGCAGAGCCTACGACGGATTGAACTCGTTCGTCAAAATCATTCTTCCGCTCAAAATGCGCGCTTGGTCGTGACGCTCGTCCCGATTCGGGCCGGCACCTATGTCAGGTAGCGGGCTGACGACGCAACCACTACCGCGAAACTTGAGGTCGCGGGCACGCCCTGGATGCTGCATGGACGAGTCCACGCCGCTGAGAAGGCGAATACGCAGTGGCAATCGGGCTTCCAAAGGGGCCATGCGAAAAACCATCCAGGCCGTTCGTCTAAGTAATTGCAATAGTTGGGGATAGAACAGTCCGACGTCTTCCAGGTTGCCGCGGAGGGGGGAATGCCGGGGCTTTCATCTTCGAAATTCGCCCGCTGACTAACACGTTGTCCAATTTAGGAAACGTTTTGCAGAGGTTCTACATCTCCGCGCGGCTGATTTCGGTCGTGATTTCGCTCGATTCCGGCGGAAGATTTGACCGATTTCATCGCACGAAGCCCGGTTGCAGGCGTGATTGCTTCGGGGTGCAACTTCCATCACCACCGCAAATACCGGACAGCCGGGACGACTGGGTTGTCTGCTAGGATAGCCGTGCTTATGCGAAAACCATGGGTAATTGCGCATCGCGGGGCTTCCGGCCACGCGCCGGAAAACACGCTGGCGGCGTTTGAACGCGCCCTGCAGCTGGGCGCTGGATTCATCGAAACGGACCTGCACCTGACGCGCGACGCGCGGTTCGTCGCGATCCACGACTCGACGCTGGAGCGCACCACGAATGGTCGCGGGAACGTGCACGACTACACTTTGGCGGAACTGCGCAAGCTGGACGCAGGCATGTGGTTCGACCGGGAATTCATGGGGCAGCGCATACCTACGCTGGAAGAAGTGCTGAAATTTGGCAGCGATCACGACGTGATTTTCTACCTGGAAGTCAAATATGACGCGGCCTGGGGCATGCACCATTCGCTGGTGGCAGAGTTGCATAAATCGCAAAGTACCGCGCGTTCGATCGTGATTTCGTTTGACCAGTCCACGCTGACCGCGTTGCGCCAGGTGGATTCCACGATGATGATGGGATTGCTGGTGGATCAGCCGAGCGAGGACTTCGCGAAGGTGGCCATCGAACTGGGCGTGCGGCAGCTGTGTCCTAAGGCGAATCTGGTTACGCCGAAATTGGTAGAAGATGCGCACCGGTTGGATTTGCAGGTGGCTACCTGGACTGCGGATGACCCGGAAGTGATGCGCGCGGTGGCGGCGGCAGGCGTGGACGGGATCATGTCGAATTTTCCTGATCGGCTGCAGACGGTCCTCGAAGAGTCCTAGAATCGTTGAGCACACAAATTCTAGGACAGGGGCGCCGCTTGCTGCGCCCCAGCTCGCCCGGGCGTTCACATTTCCACGGCGTGGTCTTAATCCTCGCTCGGTGTCCGCGAACGAGGATTGAGGATGCGATACGCAAGTCAGGAGATTGGCATACCCAGGGCAGGGCACTACCGTGTGACAAGGCCGAAGAGCGCAGCGAACTGGGCCAGTGCGAGTTGTTCGGCGCGAGCGTCGGGGCGCAACGCGGCGGCTTCTAGGGCCTCGTGGATTTTTTTGTCGGTCGCGATCGCTAGCAGATTATTGCGCAGAGTCTTGCGTTTTTGGCTGAAGCAGTTCTGCACGAATTCCAGGAATTGCTTTTCCTCGGATTCTCCCACGATGTTGAGGTTCGCTTGTTCGCCTGGCAGAGTCATCCCCACCAGCGCGGACTTCACTTTTGGCGGCGGCCGGAATGCGCCTGGGGGAATACGCAGCGCGATTTTGGGTTGGGCATAAAACTGGCAGAGCGTGGAGAGATACCCGTAGTCGCGCACGCCAGGGCGGGCTGCGATGCGCTCGGCGACTTCTAATTGAATGACGATATGGATGGATGCGATGTGGGCGGCCCAGCGGAAGAGATGATGCAGGATGGGCGAGGTGATGTAGTACGGCAGGTTGCCGTAGATGTGGATCGTGCCGGTCGCTAGATCGGCGATGTTTGTTGCAAGGACATCGGCGGTGACTATTTCCAGGCCGGGCCATTCATTCGCTTGGCCGTCGCGGGAGGCGCGCAGGCCCTCGGCGAGGCTTTGATCGGCTTCGACAGCGACGACGCGGCGCCCTTCGCCCAGCAGAAGCTGCGTCATTTCGCCGTGGCCGGGGCCGATTTCGATCCAGGTTTGATTAGCGGCGAGCGGCAGAGTGGCAAGGATGCGTTTGCGCCATCCTAGATCGTGGAGGTAGTGCTGGCCTAAGCGTTGGCGTGACATGTGTGGTGCGAGTGTAGCAATGCGAGTGACAAAACTAAAACAAAGGCGCCCTGCTGAAGCTGGCCGCTACCCTTCGATCCCGCACTGCGGGATCTCAGGATGAATCGCGCCGTAGCGCGATTCACAACATCAACAGACCGAGCACAGGCAAGATTGCCTATGCTACGGTGTACGGTGCGACCTTGACGAAGCTGTGTCGTTCCGATACCGTTTCCGTTTCTGCTGACGGCTTATGAAAATCCTGTTCATCGCATCGGAAGGTTTGCCTTACTCGAAGACCGGCGGCTTGGCGGACGTGGTCGGAGCTCTGCCCAAGGCGCTGTCGGAGATGGGCCACGAAGTGGCGGTGCTGCTGCCGCGCTACCGCGGGAACAAGATCACTTCGATATTGGTTTCGAGCGTCACCGTGACGCTGGGCGACAAGCTGCGTTTTCCGGCGATTGGCGAAGGGCCGGCGGTCGCGGGCGTGCGTTATTTTTTCGTAGACGACCGCGGATTTTTCGACCGCGAGCAGCTGTATGGCGAGAAGGGCGCGGACTATCCGGACAACGCGGAGCGGTTCACGGAATTTTCGCGCGTGGCCATCGAATTCATGAAGCGCGTGTGGCTGCCCGACGTGATTCATTGCCACGACTGGCAGACGGCGCTGGTGCCAGTGCTGCTGCGCACGCAGCACGCCGAGGACCCCGTGGTGCGCGGGTTGCCGGTGGTGTTCACGATTCACAATATCGGCTACCAAGGAATATTTCCGCAGACGGTGATGCGCACGATCGGCCTGCCCGATACTTTTTTCACGATGGACCGGCTGGAATTTTACGGAAAAGTGAATTTTCTGAAGGGTGGGCTTCTGTATGCCGACTACCTGACCACGGTGAGCCGCCGCTACGCGCAGGAAATTCAGACGCCGGAATTTGGCAACGGATTGGAAGGGGTGATCCGAGGCCGCGCGGACAGGCTGATCGGAATTCTGAACGGTGTCGACTATTCGGTGTGGAGTCCCGAGGTGGACACGTTCATCACGCAGAATTATTCCGTGCACAATCTGGAAGCGAAGAAGGCGGACAAGAAAGATTTGCTGCAGCAGTTCAAGCTGCCCGTGGACAAGCCGGAATATCTGGACCGCCCGGTGGTGGGCATCGTCTCGCGCTTCGCGGATCAGAAGGGGTTCGACCTGATCGCGCAGATTGCGCCGGATCTGATGAAGGAAAATCTGACGCTGGTGGCGCTGGGCACGGGCCAGCCGGAATACGAAAAGCTCTTCAAGGATATGGCCGAGAAATTCCCGGGCCGCGTGGGCGTGAAGATCGGGTACGACAACCCGCTAGCGCACAAGATTGAGGCCGGGGCAGACATGTTCCTGATGCCTTCACGCTACGAGCCGTGCGGCTTGAACCAGATATACAGCTTGCGCTATGGTACGGTGCCCATTGTGAGGGCAACGGGCGGCCTGGATGACACCGTACAGAACTTCGACTCGAAAACGCATCATGGGACAGGTTTTAAGTTCGAGGCGTATGATGGGCGGGCGCTGCTGGACTCGTTGCGTGCCGCATTGAAACTGCAACGTGATCCGAAGGCCTGGCAGACGCTGCAAAAGAACGGCATGGCTAGAGATTTTTCGTGGAAGGCTTCGGCGGCGGCTTATGTCACACTGTATGAAGCAGCTAAGAGGGCGCGAATCCCGCGGGTTGCTGGGACATCTAAAGGGTAGCGCTGGAAACGTTTCCTGCAGGGTTTCGGGAGGCGTAGTGCGGCGCTACAAGGACAATAAGGAACAACATGTCAGATAACATTCAAGCGGTGAACGACGCGAATTTCGAAGCAGATGTGGTGGAAGCCAGCAAGACGCAGCCGGTGATGGTGGATTTCTGGGCCGATTGGTGCCGCCCGTGCCATATGTTGACGCCGACGGTGGAAGAGCTCGCGAAAGAGCACGCGGGAAAGCTGAAAGTGGTGAAGCTCAACGTGGATGAGAACATCAACGCGGCGGGCAAATTCAATATTCGCGGGATACCCACGTTGCTGATTTTCAAGGGTGGGCAGGTGGCGGACCAACTCGTCGGGGCGCAGCCGAAAGAATCGATTGAGAAAGTCATCCAGCGCCACATTTCGTAGGCCTTCGGCGCGATTTCACTTCAAGACAGGTGACTATGAGCCGCGGCGAGCCAGAGCTGACATTGCCGGGGAGCGCGCCGACGTCGAAGAACTGCGCGGCTTGCGCTGAGTCATTCTCTTGCGGCGCGCCGGCCTCCGGGTGCTGGTGCGAGGGATTGCAGGTCGTTGGTTCGGTGTTGAGCGACCTGCGGGCGCGTTATGCGGATTGTTTGTGCCGGCGGTGTCTTTCGGCTGCCGCAGCGTCGTCGGCATCGGCTGAGCGTGCGTCGCATTCGGATTTAGAGTCCGCTACTACTGCTGCTGCTCGGCGTAGTATCCTGCCGCAACATCTCCTATGAGCGTGAAAGCGAAAAAAGAGCAGCGGCGGTGCCATTGGGCACGGTCGCCGTTGATGGTGGAGTACCACGATCGGGAATGGGGCAAGCCGGTGCACGATGACCGCGTGCTTTTTGAGTTCCTAATCTTGGAAGGCGCCCAGGCGGGATTGAGTTGGGAGACGATTCTCAATAAACGCGAGAATTACCGCGGGGCGTTTGACGGATTTGATGCCGAGAAAATTGCGCGCTACGACAAGCGTAAAGTGCGCTCGCTGCTGGCGGATGCCGGCATTGTGCGCAATCGTTTGAAGATCGCGGCGACAATCTCAAATGCTGCGGCGTTTCTTGAGGTGCAGCGCGAGTTCGGATCGTTTGACCGTTACGTGTGGCAGTTCGTGGGCGGGCGCCCGCAGAGAAATAAGTGGGCGACTTCGCGAAAGATTCCGGCGCGCACGGAGGAATCGGACGCGTTCAGCAAGGATTTGAAGCGCCGCGGTTTTCGCTTTGTCGGCACGACCATCTGTTATGCCTTCATGCAAGCCACAGGCATGGTCAATGATCATGCTCGCGATTGTTTCCGCTATAAAGCAGTTGGGTAGCTCGTCCGCTTCTGGCTTTTGTCCTGATGCTTGCGTCGGGGGCAGGCGGAGGCTAGAATTGACCGTACTTGTATTCGTGTTAGCCCGCCTGTAGTGCTTCTGGTGTCAACGACAGGGGCAAGGTGCGGCCTGACGAACGGTGGGGGCGGCGAAGGTGACTGAGAAGGCGCGAACGAAAGCGGTCTGCGTAGTAGGCGGGCAGTGGGGCGACGAGGGCAAGGGCAAGGTCGTTGATTATCTGGCGCAGTCCTTCGACTACACGGCGCGCTATGCGGGCGGTCACAATGCCGGGCACACCGTCATATTCAATAATCACAAATATATTCTGCAATTGATTCCCAGCGGGATTCTGCGGCCGGAGAAGAAGGCGGTGATCGGCGCGGGGACTGTGGTGGATCCGGCGGCGCTGGTGGCCGAGCTGGAGAATCTGAAGCGCTCGGGAATTGAGGTGCGTGGACGGCTTTTTCTGAGCGATCGCGCGCATTTGATTTTTCCGTATCACCGCGAGATGGATAAGGCTGCGGAATCGGCGCGCGGGGCGGCGGCGATTGGAACTACTTCCCGCGGCATCGGTCCTGCGTATGAAGATAAAATGGCGCGGCGCGGGATTCGCGTGTGCGATTTGTTCGATCCGGCCGGCTTCAAGGAAAAATTGGAGCGCGTGATCGACGAAAAAAACGCCATCAGCCGCGCGACGTATGGGCATCCACTGGAAACCGCGGGAATCTACGATCAATATATGGAGTTGGCGGCGCATATTCACGGCCTGGTGACGGACACTGGCGTGTTGTTGAATCGCGCATTGGACAACGGCGAATCGGTGCTGTTTGAAGGCGCGCAGGGCACGATGCTCGATATTGATCACGGAACTTATCCTTACGTGACGTCGTCGAATGCGACATCGGGCGGCGTCGCGACAGGGCTGGGCGTGGCACCGACGCGGATTTGCGGCGTGGTTGGCGTGACGAAGGCTTACACTACGCGCGTGGGCAGCGGACCATTTCCCACGGAGATGCCGGACCTGGACGCGCAGGCCTTGCGCGAACGCGGCAAGGAATTCGGCGCGGTGACCGGCAGACCGCGACGTTGCGGGTGGCTCGATCTGGTAGTGCTGAAGTTCGCCAAGATGCTCAGCGGAATCGACTCGCTGGTGGTCACCAAGATGGATGTGTATGACACGCAGCCGGAAATCAAAGTTTGCACCGGCTACAAATTTAAGGGCAAGACGCTGGAACATATGCCGGCGGACGTCGAAACGCTGTTGCAGGTCGCGCCTGTGTACGTGACTTTGCCCGGCTGGCAGAAACCGACGCCGGGAATTCGCAGCGTGAAGGATTTGCCGGAAGCGGCCCGCAATTATCTAAATTTTATTTCCGATCAACTGCAGGTTGAAATTGGGATGATATCCACCGGGCCGGAACGCGACGCGACGATTGTGCCGCGAGGCACGAAGCTCGCATCCTGGCTCTAAGGCGCCATGCTTTCCTACGAAGCAGCCCGCGCGAAAGTGATCGAAGTAATATGCGCGCGGCGTTGTGCGCCTCCTCCTCCTACCGAAACCATTGAATTCGCGGACGACCCTTCGCGCGTGCTGGGGCGCATCGTGGCGGAAGATGTGCGCGCCGACCGGAATTATCCGCCGTTTAATCGCTCAACACGCGATGGGTTTGCGCTGCGTGCCGCCGATGCGGCGCAGCCCGGAGCGAAGCTGCGCTTGATCGGGGAAAGTCGCGCGGGGGTACCGTTCGCTGGCATGGTCGAAACGGGGACTTGCGTGCAAATCATGACGGGCGCTGCCATGCCGCGCGCCGCGAATTCGATTGTGATGAACGAGTACGCACGAATCGATGGCGAGTACGTGGTTGTGGAGCAATCAGCGCGTGAGGGCGCACATTTCGTGCTGGAAGGGCAAGAAACGCGCGTGGGTGAGAGCGTGCTCGCGCGCGGCAAGCGGCTGAGTTATGCCGAGCTGGCGATTGCGGCGCAGGTGGGGCGCTCGCGGCTGGTGGTGGCAAAGAAGCCGCGCGTCGCGATTCTTTCGACGGGCGATGAATTAGTTGCGGTGGACGGCAGTCCGACGAAATATCAGATTCGCAATAGCAACAACCTGTCGCTAGCGGCGCAAGTGTCGCTCGCGGGCGGCGAACCCGTGATGCTCGGGACCGCACCCGACAGCCTCGCGGAATTACGCTCGCACATTGAAAAAGCGCTCGAAGCGGATATCGTGGCGCTGACGGGCGGAGTATCAGTCGGGAAATACGATCTGGTAGAGCAGGTGTTGAAGGAGTTGGGGGCGGAATTCTATTTTGATGCTGTGGCGATTCGTCCGGGCAAGCCTGCGGTGTTCGGTTTTTGTCACGGCAAGCCGGTATTTGGTTTGCCGGGAAATCCGGTTTCGACGATGGTCACGTTTGAATTGTTCGTGGTTCCGGCGATCGAGTTGCTGAGCGGACACAAGCCGCTTCCTTTGGCGTTGCTGAAGGCCAAGCTCTCGCATCCTTTGAATGAGAAGCCGCCGCTGGCGCATTTTCTGCCGGCGCGTGTGAGCTGGCCGGAGGGCGAGGCCGTGGTGGAAGCGATTCACTGGGAAGGTTCGGGCGATATTGGATCCGTGGTTAAGGGCAATTGTTTTTTGGTGGTGAATGCGGCGAAGCTGGTTTACGCGGCGGGGGAGATGGCGAACGTGCTGCCCCGGCGGGGATTGTTCTGACGTCGATTCGATGGACGCGGGTCTGAGACCCGCCCCCACAGATTCAAATGCAAATTCAACGACACCCGCCTAAAAAACAGGCGGCCGCTACAAAGTCAAAAGCGCGGCAGGTTGCAGCGAATCAAGCCGTCATAAGTTCACATCGCTAGACATCATGGCAAAACTCTCGCACTACGACGAAAAAGGGCGCGTGCGCATGGTGGACGTTACGGCGAAGGCGGCCACGTTCCGTATTGCGCAGGCGCACGCGTTCATTCGCATGGAGCGAGCAACGATTCGCAGCGTGCGAGCACTGAAATCGCCCAAAGGTAATCCACTCGAGATCGCCCGCATCGCCGGAATTGGCGCCGCTAAGCGCACGGCGGAGCTGATTCCACTTTGTCATCCCCTCGCTTTGACTCACGTAGATGTGAGCGCCAAGCTGTGCCAGAATGGAATTGAGCTGACATCCGAGGCGACGGCTACCGGCCCGACCGGCGTCGAGATGGAAGCGTTGGTAGCGGTGTCGGTTGCGGCGCTGACGATTTACGATATGTGCAAAGCGCTCGAACGCGGCATGGAAATCACCGAGGTGTACGTGGTGAAGAAGGCGGGCGGCCGAAGCGGCACGTACGTGCGTCCCGGGAAGCGTGTGAAGCGATGACGCCGATGAAGGATGTCAAAGTCCTGGTCGTCGATGATAACGCGCTGATCCTCGACCTTTTGATGAAAGGATTGTTGCCGCATTGCGATGCGCGCGCGGCTGCGGATGGGGCTGATGCGCTGTTGAAAATCGTGGATGATCCGCCGGATCTGGTGGTGTGCGACTATCGCATGCCGGGACTTGATGGGCGGCAGCTTTACGAAAAGCTGCGCGGTCGGCAGCAGACGAAGGCGATTCCGTTTATATTTCTGGCTAGCCGCAGCGACATCGAAGAGAAATTGCGGCCGATTGTGGAAGGCGTCGAGGAATTTATTCCCAAGCCGTTTTTCTTGAAAGATTTGGTGCGGCGCGCGAAGAAAGTCGTGGATCGGCTGCAGCTGGAGAAATTGCAGAATCGCCAGGTACGGCCGGGAGTGGTGCAGGGGCGGCTGGAAGAAATGTCCATCATGGATTTGATGCAGTCGCTCGAAATGGGACAGAAGTCGTGCCAGCTGACGATTCGTCGCGGCGAAGAAAGCGGCGATTTATTTTTTGCCTCGGGGCAATGCAAGGACGCGCGGCTGGGTGCGCTGGAGGGCGAGGCCGCGGTGTTTGAGGCGGTGCGGTGGCCTGAGGGCGAATTCGAAATTGATTTCAATCGCGCACCCACGCGCGACATTATTTCGCGCACTACCACCGGGCTGCTGATGGAAGCGCTGCGGCTGGTGGACGAAGGGCAGCGCGACGGCGAAAGCGAAGACGCGCAGGTCACCGAAGGATAGCGGCCGATTTTTTGCGGCGCCACCACTCCATGCGGGTTTCCATACTTACTGTGAGCGATTCGGTCGCGCGCGGGAAGCATGAAGATGCTTCCGGGCCGGCTGTTGCGGGTCGGTGCAGGGAACTGGGCTGGGAAATTGTGTCGGCGGCGGTGCTGCCGGACGAGCGCGGGGCCATCGCGGAGCTTCTGCGGAAGACCGCTGATGCGAAACTGGTGGATTTGATCCTCACGACAGGCGGCACGGGTGTGGGACCTCGCGATGTGACGCCCGAAGCTACGATTTCTGTGGCGGAGCGGTTGATTCCTGGATTCGCGGAGCAGATGCGCGCCGAAGGTTTGAAAAAAACGCCGCGCGCGATTTTGTCGCGTGGGGCTGCGGGAATTCGCGGGACTACGATGATTGTGAATTTGCCGGGAAGTCCGCGCGGGGCTGTGGAATCGCTGGATGCTATCGCCGCTTTGCTTCCTCATGCCGTGGATGTGCTGCACGGCGCACGCCATTAATACATACCCAGAAAACTAATCGCGGGATCGCCTAGATGCTGAAGTGCCCGCTTCGTCCCAAACAGCGCGGGACGAAGCGGGCGCTACAGAACCCCTCGCATCCTCAGCCGCTGCGAAATTCTTTATGGCGGATGAGGCTGGCTGAGACTTGACCGCTGTGCTAGGATGCGCTGTTCGTGGGTCAACGTTGATCCGACGATGCCGAGCCAATACATTCCGATATTGATTTACGCGCTTCTTGCCGCGGCTTTCCCCGCTGTCACCCTGCTTGTTTTCAAATTTATTCGTCCGGATATGAAGCCGAATGGCGCGAAGCTGGAGCCGTACGAGTGCGGCGTGCCGCCGGAAGGGAATGCGCGCGGGCGGTATTCGGTGCGGTTTTATATGGTGGCGATTCTGTTTGTGATTTTCGACGTGGAGACGATTTTTCTGTTTCCGTGGGCGATCAAGTATGGGCAGCTGGGCGTCTATGGTTTGGCGACGATGTTGGTGTTCTTGGGAATTTTGTTGATTGGGTATGTGTGGTTGTATCGCAAGGGCGCACTGGATTGGGTCTGATTGCTGCGGCGCTGTCGCCAGAACGGCTTGCGACGGCGTGGCGCCCCACGACGGGTTGGGCACGGGCAGCGTGGAATTGACGTTGTTTTTTGGAGTGTGTTAAAAAGGCGGGCTGCGAGCCGATTGCGGGACGCGAGTTGTGGCGCGTGCCGGGCGAGGGCAGCCGATCGAACCGATGGTCAAAGACCCTTCGGAAAAAGGTCCAGCCGCAAAACCGCCGGAGGGCACGGCGGAAAAGTCCTCTATTCCTTCCAAGCCTGAAGCGCCTGCCGTTCCGGCTGCGCCCGCTGAGCCAGTTCCAACCAAACCGCCAGTTCCTGCGACGCCTGCTGAGCCAGTTGCAGCGAAACCGTCAGTCGCGCCTCCTGCTGCGACGCCACCTGCGGCAAAAACACCTGCCACGGCGCCTACGACCGCAGCTCCTGGAACACCAGCCGCGTCCGGCGCACCTGCAGCGGCTGCCCCGCCGAAACCTGCCGCTCCTCCCGCGCCACCGAAAGAAGCGCCGCCGAAGCCTGTTCCGCTGGACAACGAACTGGTGCAACGTCTGAAGCGACGCTTCGGCGATGCGATTCGCGAAGCTTCGCTGGATCGCAAGCAGGCCATCGTGCTGATTGTGGTCGAGCAGTTACGGGAGATTTCGCGTTATTGCCGCGATGAAGAAAAATTCGACATGCTGGTGGATTTGACGGCGGTGGACTGGCCGAAGCGGGAAAAGAGATTCGACGTGGTGCTGAATCTCTATTCTTTCGCGAAGAACGAGCGGCTGCGATTGAAGGCTCACGCGGGCGAAACCGAGCCCGCGCCGAGTGTCTGCGAAATCTGGCCGTCGGCGAACTGGATGGAGCGCGAATGCTACGACATGTTCGGGATAATTTTTGAAGGACACCCGGATCTGAAGCGCATTTTGCTGCCCGACGAGTGGCAGGGTCACCCGTTGCGGAAGGATTACGACATTTTGCAGCAGGACGCGGATTGGGTTCGGGAGAATTTGGGAATCGAGAGCGGGCAATAGCGCCGCGAGACGGCCACGGGCGAATGAGCGACGAGCACAGAGTAAAAACGATTTCGGCGATGGATAGCGTCAACAGCACGGTGTTGGGCGCGGACGAAATCATTTTGAACATGGGGCCGCAGCATCCTTCGACGCATGGCGTGCTGCGCGTGAAGTTGAAACTGGATGGCGAGCGCGTGGCGGGGTCGGAGTGCATCATCGGTTATCTGCACCGCGGCGTGGAGAAAATCGCGGAGCATCGCAGCTACCAGCAATTTGCGCCGTACGTGGACCGCATGGATTACGTGGCGGCGGTTTCGAACGGTCTGGGTTACTGCGAGGCAGTGGAGAAATTGCTGGGCACTGAGGCGCCGCCGCGCGCGCGCGTGGTGCGCACGATTTTGACGGAACTACAGCGGATCGCCAGCCACTTGCTGTGGCTGGGGACGCATGCACTGGACATCGGCGCGCTGACGCCGGTTTTCTACTGCTTTCGCGAGCGGGAAGAAATCCTGAAGATTTTCGAGAAGTATTGCGGCGCGCGGCTAACGACGCACGCGTTCCGCATTGGCGGATTGCAGTACGAGACGTACGACGGCTTCGAAGAGGACACCAAGCGTTTCTGCAACGATTTCGCGCACAAGATTGACGAGTACGAGACGCTGCTTACGGAAAATCGCATCTGGGTGGGGCGAACGAAGGGCGTGGGGATTTTGAACGCAGCAGATGCGATTGCGTTGGGCGTGACTGGTCCGGTGCTGCGCGCGAGCGGCGTGAAATGGGATTTGCGCAAGGCGCAGCCTTACGCGGCTTACGACCAATATGAATTTGATATTCCCACGCGCGAGACCGGTGACACATACGACCGGTACGTGGTGCGCATGGAAGAAATGCGGCAGTCGCGGCGCATCTGCCTGCAGGCGGTGGAAAATATTCCCACCGGGCCGATCATGGCGCGCATCGGCAAAGTGCTGAAGCCGCCGCCGGGCGAGGTGTATCACTCGATCGAGGCGCCCAAGGGCGAGCTGGGGTATTACATCGTCAGCGACGGAACGACGCAGCCGTACCGCGTGCGCGTGCGGCCGCCGTCATTTATTAATTTGCAGGCGTTCGACAAGATGGCGAAGGGTTCGCTGATCGCGGACGTGGTGGCGATCATCGGTACGATTGATATTGTGCTGGGGGAAGTGGACCGCTAAAAAATGGGACATCTGATTCCACCTTCTATCATGCCGTTCGTGCTGCCGGTGCTGTATGCGGTGGTGATCGTCGCGGTGTTGCCACTGATGGCCGGCTACATCGTATTGATGGAAAGAAAAGTGATGGCGGATATGCAGGCGCGGCTTGGTCCCATGCGCGTGGGGCCACACGGTTTGCTGCAGCCGATTGCGGACGCGGTGAAATTGCTTTTGAAAGAAGACATTATTCCGAATGAGGCGGACCGGCTGATGTTCTGGTTCGCGCCGCTGGTCAGCGTGACGATGGCGCTGCTGGCGTATTCGGCGCTGGCGATCGGTCCGGCGTTTCAGATCGCGGATTTGAATATCGGATTGCTTTTCATACTGGCGATTAGTTCCCTTGGGATTTACGGCATTGTGCTGGGCGGCTGGGCTTCGAACAGTCACTACTCGCTGCTGGGAGCTTTGCGCAGCGCGGCGCAGCTGGTGAGCTATGAAACCGCGGCGGGGCTGGGATTGATTTCGGTGCTGCTGCTGGCGGGCTCGCTTTCGATGAAAGATATTGTGCAGGCGCAGTCGGACCAGGGTGTGTGGTTCGGTTTTTCGGTGCCATTCGGGTTTTTCATTTATCTGGTGGGCTCGATCGCGGAAACCAATCGCGCGCCTTTTGATTTGCCGGAAGCGGAATCGGAATTGGTGGCCGGATATATGACGGAGTACAGCGGGTTTCGCTGGTCGCTATATTTTCTGGCCGAATACGCGAACATGATTATCGTGGCGGGGATCGCGACGACTTTATTTCTGGGCGGGTGGCTGCGGCCGGGAGCGCGTTATCACGAGCATATTCCGGGGACAGGCGTTGAGTGGTTGGACGCGCTTCCTGCGCTTTTGACACTGGGCGTGGCTTTGTATTCGTTGAAGCTTGCGCCGAAGCAGCCGGTGAAAATTCAGAAAATTGTCATGGTGATGGTTGCGGTGTTGTGCTTCGGTGTGGCTTGCGTGCTGGCCGGGGCGCTGTTTGCGCCCCCGGCGGTGATGCAGGGGATTCATGGCGCGTTCTGGTTCATGGCCAAGGTGTTCGCATACATTTATGCGTTCTTGTGGATACGGTTTACGTTTCCGCGATACCGGTTTGACCAATTGATGCGGCTGGGCTGGCGATTCTTGATTCCATTGGCGCTGGTGAACGTGATCGGCGTGGGCGTGGCGATTGTGCTGCGGCAGCAGTTCGCTTGGGGGCCGATTGTGTCGTTGATTCCGACGACGCTCGCGACTTTGGGTGTGGCGATGTTGCTGGCGAAAGATGATGCGCCGATTGTAGATGCGCAGACGGCGGATGGTGAATAGATAGATGCAGACGCTGAATCAAGCGCTATTTATATTTTTCGCGGTTATGGCGGTGGCTTCCGCGATTTTGATGGTGACGCGGCGGAATATCGTGCACGGCGCTGTGTTTTTGATCAACACGCTTTTGTCCACGGCTGGAATTTTTCTGTTGCTGCAGGCGGAGTTTCTTTTCGTCGTGCAAATCATCTTGTACGTGGGCGGGATCATGGTGCTGTTTGTGTTCGTGATCATGCTGGTGAATCTGGACGTTTCGATGCGTCAGGTGCAATTCAACCGGCAGTGGTTTGTGGCGGGGGCGCTGGCGCTGGTGCTGGCCGCGCAATTTCTGTTCGCGATCCACGCGACCCAGGCGGGACGAGACCCGCTGCGTTTGCCGGCGATGGCCGCGGAGATTTCGCCGAAAAATACCGAGGCGGTCGCGGACGCGCTTTTTAGCCATTACATGCTGCCGTTTGAGATTGCTTCGATTCTGTTGCTGGTGGCGATGATTGGCGCGGTGGTGATGGCCAAGCGGAGAGTGGGATGATTCCGGTCGATTATTACCTGTTTCTGAGCCTGGCGCTTTTCACGATCGGCGTGATCGGAGTACTGACGCGGCGCAACGTGATCATCATGCTGATGTCCATCGAGCTGATATTGAACGCGGTGAACATCAATCTGATGGTTTTTTCGCGGATGTGGGGAACGGTGGATGGGCAGGTGTTCGCGATCTTTATTATTACCGACGCGGCCGCGGAAGCTGCGGTGGGCTTGGGCATCATTCTGGCTTTTTTCCACAATCGCGAGACGGTGCTGGCGGATGAAATGGACATCATGAAATGGTGAAGACGTACCTATGAACGCGCCGTATTTTCTGGAGCATATCTGGCTCATACCGCTGTTTCCATTGCTGACGGCGGCGGTGATGCTGTTCTTCGGCCGGAAGCTGGCGAACAACGTGGTCAGCTATTTGTGCGCGGGGAGCGTATTCGTTTCGTTTATTTTTTCCGTGGGCGCGTTTTTTCAGCTGGTCGCTCTGCCGCAGGGCGAGCGGTTTTTTTCGAAGCTACTTTTTGAGTGGCTTCCCGCTGTGCCTTATCACATGTTCGACGGCCGGCCGGCTAATTTCGTGGCTGGCTGGGAATTTCAGATTGATCCGCTTTCGGCGGTGATGATTCTGGTCGTCACTGGCGTGGGATTCCTGATTCACGTGTATTCCACCGGATACATGGCGCACGAGGGCGGATATTACCGTTTCTTCGGTTATTTGAATTTGTTCATGTTCGCGATGCTGATTCTGGTACTGGCGAATAATTTCTTGATGATGTTCGTGGGTTGGGAAGGCGTCGGGACTTGCAGCTATCTGCTGATCGGATTCTATTTTCATCGCAAGTCGGCTTCGGACGCGGGGAAAAAAGCGTTTATCGTCAACCGCGTGGGCGACGCGGGATTTCTGCTGGGAATTTTTCTATGCTCGGCGGTGCTAGGGACGGTGCGCTTCAGCGATATCGGTCCGGCGCTGGTGGCGGGAAACTTCCAGAAGGGCGATGCATGGCTGACGGCGATTGCGCTGCTGCTTTTTGTGGGCGCTGCTGGAAAGTCGGCGCAGATTCCGCTGTATGTATGGCTGCCGGACGCGATGGAAGGGCCGACGCCGGTGAGCGCGCTGATCCACGCGGCGACGATGGTGACCGCAGGCGTGTATATGGTGACGCGCACGAACGCGATTTATCAGTTAGCGCCGAAGGCCATGTACTTGGTCGCGCTGGTCGGAGCGATCACGGCGCTTTTCGCGGCCACGATTGGCGTGGTGCAGAACGACATCAAGAAAGTTCTGGCATATTCGACCGTTTCGCAACTGGGTTATATGTTCCTGGCGTGCGGCGTGGGCGCGTTTACCGCCGGAATTTTTCATTTGATGACGCACGCATTTTTCAAGGGATTGCTGTTCCTTGCGGCGGGCAGCGTGATCCACGCGCTTTCGGGCGAGCAGGATATGCGCAAGATGGGGGCGCTATCGAAGCGCATTCCGGTGACGTATTGGACGATGTTGATCGCGACGCTCGCGATCGCGGGAATTTTTCCGTTCGCCGGATTTGTTAGCAAAGACCTGATTCTCGGCAAAGCCTACGAACAAGATGTGCTGCTCTGGGCCATCGGATATTTCACCGCGGGTATGACCGCGTTTTATATGTTTCGGCTGATTTTCATGACATTTCATGGAACGTCGCGCGTGGATCATGAGGTAGATCATCACATTCATGAATCGCCGAAGGCCATGTTGGTGCCGCTGGTGATTCTGGCGGCGCTTTCGATTTTGGGGGGCTTGGTCAGTTGGCCGGAAATTCTTGGTGGCAATAGTCACTTCGTGCATTTTCTCGAGCCAGTTGTGGGAATTGGGCACGCAGCGCGCGTCGAGCCCCTTAAGGGGCCGAGTTCTCGCATCGGTGAGATTAATTTGATGCTGATGTCCGAGGGCCTTGTGCTGCTGGGAATTTTGTTCGCGTGGTATCTGTACATCAAGCGCACGGAATTTCCGGCGAAAATCGCGAAGAGCCTGAATGGATTTTACGAGCTGGTGTACCACAAATATTATGTGGACGAGCTGTACAACGCCCTGTTTGTGAATCGCGCGAAGGATTTGGGATTGGCGCTGGGCTGGTTCGACACGAACGTGATTAACGGCGTGGGCGTGGACGGCGCGGGATGGCTGACGCGATGGGTGTCGCGCGTTTCGATGTGGTGGGACACGTGGATTGTGGACGGATCCGTGAAGCTCGGCGCCCGGATTGTGTGGGTGCTTAGCTTTCCTGTGCGCTTGATTCAGGACGGCTTAGTGCAGAGCTACATGCTGTTCATCGTGATCGGTTTGATCGGGTTCCTGGGATATTACTTTTATCTGGCGAATCACGCGGTGCACTAGCTGGGCATGCGGGCGGGCAAGATCTGCAAATTGTTCTAGTAGAAGAACGCGAGGGAACGGATGCTCTTTTCCGATAGCCACATTTTAAGCACGATCCTGTTCACGCCTCTGATCGGCGCGATTTTGATGCTTTTTATTCCGCGCGACCGGCCCGACCTGCATCGTTGGATGGGCAACTTGTTCGGATTTCTCGGGCTGCTGGTTTCGCTGCCTCTGATCTGGCGCTTTCAATCCGGAGCGGGCGCACCGCAATTTCAGTTTGTAGAGAACCTCAGTTGGATTCCTTCTCTTGGTGGCACGCACGGGCCCGGCGCGCAGTTCACGCTAGGCATTGATGGGCTGAGCTTTCTGATGGTGATGCTGACGACGGTGCTCGGAGCGATTGCGATTTTGTCTTCCTGGTCGGCGATCCACAAACGCGAAAAAGAATATTACATTCTGCTGTTGCTGTTGCAGACGGGCATGCTCGGCGTTTTCATGTCCTTGGATTTCGTGCTGTTCTACGTTTTCTGGGAAGTAATGCTGGTGCCAATGTATTTCCTGATCGGGGTGTGGGGCAGCGAGCGGCGCCTGTATGCGGCGATCAAGTTTTTCCTGTACACGCTGGCTGGGTCGGTGCTGATGCTGCTGGCGATTCTGGCGATCTACTACTATCGGAACACTTTCGACGTGCGCGCGATTCTCGAACACCCCTTCACCGCGCAGGATGGCTGGTTGCAGAAATGGCTTTTCTGGGGGTTCTTTTTCGCGTTCGCGATCAAGGTGCCGATGTTCCCGTTCCATACGTGGTTGCCGGACGCGCACACTGAGGCACCGACGGCTGGTTCCGTCATACTGGCCGGCGTGCTTTTGAAGATGGGAACGTACGGATTTCTGCGATTTTCGGTGCCGATGTTTCCCGACGCGACTGTGAAATACCGCGGCATTGTGATCGTGCTCTCGTTGATCGGAATTATTTACGGCGCGCTCGTTTGTATGATGCAGAAGGACATGAAGAAGCTCATCGCGTACTCGTCGGTGAGCCACATGGGTTTCTGTACGCTGGGGATTTTCGTGCTTACGCCGCTGGGGCTTTCCGGCAGCATTATTCAGCAAATCAATCATGGGATTTCCACCGGCGCGCTCTTTCTGCTGGTGGGCGTGCTGTACGAACGGCGGCATACGCGGTTGATCTCGGAATTCGGCGGGCTATCTACGCCGATGCCGAATTTCGCTGCGGTTTATTTGATCATCACGCTTAGCTCACTGGGCATGCCGCTGCTGAATGGGTTTATCGGTGAGTTGACGATTTTGCGCGGCGTGTTTGAGGTGAGCTGGCAGTGGGCGGCTTGGGGCGTGTTCGGCGTGATTTTGGGCGCGGCATATTTGTTGTGGCTGTACCAGCGGGTGATGTTCGGTTCGGTGACGAATCCGGCGAACGAGCATTTGCCGGACCTGAATGCGCGCGAGTATGCGACGCTGATTCCGCTGGTGGTCCTGGCGTTCTGGATCGGAATTTATCCCGCGCCGCTTTTTAAGGTGGTCGAGCAGCCGGTGCATCGCCTGGTGGAATGCGTGCATCCGGGGTACTACGCGGATACGCACTCGCCGGGCGAGAAGGCTGCGGCCGCGGCAAGTGGCGCGACGGGAACGGCGACACCGAGCCCGACTGGCGCGCAGGCCGAGGTGAAATAGGTGAACTGGCAGAACATCTTCGAGCAGACGCGCGGGGATTTCTTTCTGGTGCTGCCGGAAGCGATGCTGATATTTTTCGGCCTGGCGATATTGCTGAGCGATTTCCTGCTTACCAAGCCGCAGAAATCCTGGAATGCATTGACCGCGATGCTGGGGGTAGTGTTCAGCGGCGGGTCGCTTTACATGTTGCGTGCGTATGCGTCGCCTCCGATTGGTCCCGAGCCGGGTTTCTACAATTCCATCGTCATCGATCCGTTTTTTATCTTCTTTGGTTTCCTTTTCCTCGCGTCCACGGCGCTGGTGATTTTGATTTCGGTGCGTTACATGGAGATTGAGGACGAACAGCACGGCGAATATTACGCGCTGATGCTGTTTGCCACCGTGGGCATGATGTTTCTGGCGTGCGGAAACGATCTGGTGGTGCTGTTCCTGGGGCTCGAAACGATGGCGCTGAGTTTTTACGTGCTCAGCGGGTTTCTGCGGCGCGACCGCAGGTCAAACGAAGCCGCGATGAAGTACATGCTGATGGGGGCCTTCAGCTCGGGCATTCTGGCTTATGGGTTTTCGATTTTGTACGGCTTGGCTGGCTCGACGAATCTGGAAGTGATCGAGCACGCGATTGCAGCACGGAACGCGCAAGGGGCCGGAGCCGATCTGCTGACTTTCCTTGCGCTGGGAACCGTGGCTGCCGGAATATTTTTCAAGATTGCCGGGGTGCCGTTTCATCAGTGGGCGCCGGACGTTTACGAGGGGGCGCCTACGGCCATTACAGCGTTCGTCAGCGGCGCTTCCAAGGCCGCGAGCTTCGCGCTGCTGCTGCGCTTGTTCCTGACCGTTTTCTGGCCGGTGAATCTGGACTGGGTGCGCATCATGGAGGCAGTCGGAGTGCTGTCGCTCACGGTGGGCACGCTCGCTGCGATCACGCAGACCAACATCAAGCGGCTGCTGGCGTATTCTTCGATCGCGCAAGTGGGATACATTTTGCTGGGGTTTGTGGCGGCGGTGAATCCGGATGGGACTTTGCACGAGCGCGGATTGCAGGCGATGGCGTTTTATTTGTTCGTGTATGTGTTCTTCAATACGGGCGCGTTCGCGGTGGTGATTTTGCTGCGGCGCAAGGGAATTATCGGCGAGGAGATTGATGATTTGAATGGATTGATCGAACGCAGTCCGGGCGCGGCAGTGCTGATGCTGATTTTCCTCCTGTCGCTGGCGGGAATTCCGCCCACGGCTGGCTTTGTCGCAAAACTCTTGATTTTCTGGGCTTTGATTGAGACGCATCACACCGTGCTAGCGGTTTTGGGGGTGCTCTATATTTTGCCGGCGGTATATTACTATTTCCGGATGGTGGCGGCGATGTGGGTGCGCGAATCGAGCGACAGGGTGCAGCCCGTGATTTCTTGGGCGCAGAAATTTGCGCTGGGCGCGATGGTGATCGTGACGCTCGCGGCTGGGATGTTTCCAGAGCAGTTCCTGCGTTTGGCAACGTATTCGATTTTGACGCCGTTTGGCCAATGAGCGTCCACGGCCAATGACCGGTGGCGCGTAATGTCCTCCCCTAATCCAGCCCCCGGCAAGCGGCCGAGCGGTGGCGCGGCGCAAGTGGCGATGGCGATGGAGTTACCCGTCATTTTGATTGCCACGATTGCAATTGCTGGTGGCGCAGGATATCTGCTGGATCGCTGGTTGCACACTTCGCCGCTTCTCACACTCATTTTCGGTTTTCTCGGATTCGGCGCAGGTGTGTGGGACGTGATTCGCCGGCTCACGCGCGCTGAGAAGACGGACGGCGGCGCCAATGGCGGGGGATGAAGAATTTTACAGTGCCGCGGAACGCCGGATTGAATGGCTGATTGCTGGCATCGCTGCTGTCGCGACGGTCGCGACATGGTTTGTATGGGGCCGCAGGGCGGCTGCGGGATTAGCCGCGGGAGCGATCCTCTCCTGGGTAAATTATCGCTGGATGAAGCAGGGGGTGGATACACTCGCGCGGCTTTCGACGGCGCAGGTGGGAGCGCAGCGGGCGCAGGTTCCGGCCAGTGTTTATTTGAAATTCCTGGGCCGCTACGCTTTGCTGATCGTCGCCGCGTATGCTATTCTGCGGGCCTTTAGACCTCCGGTAGCAAGCCTGCTGGCCGGATTTTTTTCCGTGGTTGCCGCGATTCTGGTGGAAATGGTGGGGCAGCTTTTTCGGCGTAGCCCGCCTCCAGACGCGAGTTCCTGAAAGGGTGGAAATGGGAGAGGGATTACTGTGGGTTACGATTGCGCTGAACCGTTTGCTAGGCAAGCCGGTCGGTGCATTGCTTGCGGCTCTGCACATCCATCCTGAGAACGCAGAATTTCCGATACCCAACCATGTGGCTTTCGAGCTTGTGGTGTTTGCACTGGCCGCGGTTTTCTTTTTGTGGCTGCGCACGCGAATTAGGGTGGATCGCCCTGGAGGCACGCAGCAGTGCATGGAAGCGCTGCTGACGAATTCGATGGGCGTGGGAATTCGCGACCTGTTGGACGACAACGTCGGGCACGACGGGCAGAAGTATGTGGCGATGCTTGGCAGCATCGGGATTTTTGTATTGATCTGCAATTTGGTTGGGCTGTTTCCCACCTTTATGTCGCCGACCGCGGTCGTCTCCGTGCCGCTGGGCTGCGCCATTGTGGTGTTCATTTATTACAACTGGGTGGGCGTGGTGAAGCACGGCGTGCTCGGGCACGGCAAGCATTTCCTGGGTCCGGTGCTGGCGATGTCGCCGATCATGTTGCCGATTGAAATCGTCAGCAATCTGGCGCGATTGCTTTCGCTCACCGTGCGTCTCTGGGTGAACATGCTGGTGAGCGAGACGCTCTATGTGTTGTTTCTCGGGTTGATGCTGGAGATGTATTTGTTTTTGGGTCACCTCGGGAAATGGGGCTACGTGGGCGCGATTATTCCGCTGCTGGGTCCTGTCCCATTTATTTTGCTGCATATTTTTGTGGCCGTGTTGCAAGCGTTCGTCTTTACGATTCTCCCCGTGATTTATGTGGCGGGAGCGGTGGGCGAGGAGCACTAATTTGCGGCGCGGATTTATACGTTTGTTGGTTGGCATTATCGCTGTCAGTGTGATCCCGTCTGCTTGAGGATGACGGGAGCCACCGCCTGGCGGCAAATTCATAACGAGGAGAACACCATGAAGAGGTACGCGTTGTTTCTGCTGGGGGTGGTCGCGGTGATCATGTTTGCCCCGACGGCGTTTGCGCAGGGGACGGCGGGGGAAGCTGTGGCGACGAACTGGGTCGCGATTACTTCCGGGTTCGCGATGGCAATTGCTTCGGCGGCGGGCGGCTACGCGCAGGCCAAGGCTACCGCGGCGGCTTGCGAAGGTTTGGCGCGTAATCCGGGGGCGGCAGCGGCGATTCGTTTCGCGTTGATTTTGGCGCTGGTGCTGATCGAATCGATGGCGCTGTACACGTTTGCGATCGTATTCTTGAAAGTGAAGTAAAGTTCAGGCAAAGAATTCGGAGCCCGGAAGTTCGCGAAGAGCGAGCTTCCGGGCTTGTTGTTTTTTGTAGGGACGTTGCTTGCGAGCGACGGCTGCTGTAGGGGCGGGTCTTAGACCCGCCCCTGCGGAAATCAACTCAGATCGGCGACAGGGCGGTCCGTTTTTTAATGCAGGGTAAGCGAGTCGGCCGCGGCTTTGGCATAGTCGAGTACGTGGCTGGGGAGAATGCCCAGGTAGAGGGTGCCGATGGCGGCGATGCTTAGCGCGAGGACCAGCGCGGGGGCGACTTTCGATGGTGTGTAATCTTTCGATGGCTCCCAGAAATACATGGCGATTACCACGCGCAGGTAATAGTAGGCGCCGATGACGCTGTTTATGGCGGCTATCACGACCAGCCAGACGATGCGCGAATCGAGCGCGGCTTGAAACGCGAAGAATTTTCCGAGGAAGCCGCCGGTGGCGGGCAGGCCCAGCAGTGAAAATAGGAACAAGCTGAAGCATGCGGCGAGAACCGGTTGTTTCGTGCCCAGGCCGGCGTAGTCGGTGATTTCCAGGCGCTGTTCGTCGCGCTGACCGAGATGCGCGATCACCAGGAACGCGCCGACTTTCATGAGCACGTAGGCCGAGAGATAAAAAAGCACGGCGGCGACGCCGTAAACGGTGCCTGCGGCGAAGGCGACCAGAATGTATCCCGCATGCGCGATGGAGGAATAGGCCAGCATGCGCTTTACGTTGGTCTGCACGAGCGCGGCGAAATTGCCGATGCACAGGGTGAGGACGGCGGAAATCGAGATGGCCCAGAACCACAGGCCGTCCGCGGTGCCGAAGCCCACGTAGAAAATTCGCAGCATCAGCGCGAACGTCGCGGCCTTGGGCCCAGATGCGAGCAGGGCGGTGACGGGCGTGGGGGCGCCTTCGTAAACGTCCGGGCCGTAAATGTGGAAGGGAGCGGCGACTACTTTGAAGCCCAGGCCAACGAAGATCAGCGCGAGGCCGACGATGGAGAGCGAATCCAGGCGCCCTTGCGCGGCCATTAATTTTTCGAGCGCGGCTTGGATCTGATCTATGCGCGTGGTTCCTGTGGACCCGTACACCATCGCGATGCCATAGAGGAAGAACGCGGTGGCGAAGGAACCGAGGATGAAATATTTCAGTCCGGCTTCATTGGATTTTACGGCGCGGCGGCGGAAGCCGGCGAGGATGTAGCTCGAGATAGAGCTCATTTCCAGGCCGATGAACGCGGTTACCAGCTCGTTTGCGCCCACGAGGATGCCCATGCCAGCCGCGGCGAACAGCACCAGCGAATAATATTCGCCGCGCTGAATGCCTTCCTGGTCGAGGTAGTGCATGGAGCCGAGAATCGCCAGGGCCGCGGCGCCGATTACCACTACGTGTACAAAAATGCTGAAGGCGTCGGCGCTGATCAGATTGTTGTAAGCCATGCCCGGGTCGAGCGCCATAAGACGAATTGAGGCGAGCGCTACGAGCGTGCCGGCGAATGCGATCCATCCTAAGACGCGTTGTCGCGCCGAGCCCAGGAACGGGTCGGCGAGCATGATGATGATGCCGAAGAGGCATAGAACGATTTCCGGCGCGAGGCGATGCAGGTTCGCGAGCTGCTCCGCGGGGAACTGAATCACGGCTGCACCGTCCGTGCAGCGATGGAGGCGAGCGAGCGGTCATGCATGGTGGGGAGCACGAGCTGCGGTAGCGGCTGCGGCGCCAGGAGCATCGTCTGTCCGGCGGCGAGCGCAGGAGGCTGGTGCGGGAGCGCAGTAGCGTTCTCCGCGTGGCCGAGCGATTGCTGCACCAGGCTATCGGTGGTCGCCTGCATGCGGTGCGTGAAGAGCGCCGAGGCGACGCCCATGAAAACAATCGCGAGCGCGGCGGTGACGAGAATCAAGCGCTCGCGGCCGGAAGCATCGGGCAGCGTGCGATTCTTGTCGTTGGTAAGTTCACCGAGCGCGACTCGTTGGTAAGACCACAGCAAATAGATCGCCGAGAGCACCGAGCCGCTGGCAGCCCAGGAAGCCCATGCGTGATGAAACTGGAAGACACCGATCAAGATTAGGAACTCACCGATGAATCCGTTGAGCGGCGGCAGCGCGAGCGACGAGAGGCACACGAACAGGAAGAAGGCCATCAGCACGGGCATGGAATTCACCAGGCCGCCGAATTCCTTGATTTCGTAGGTGTGCCGGCGATCGTAAATCATGCCCAGGCCGAGGAAGAGCGCGCCGGTAGAAACGCCGTGGCTGATCATCTGAAAGACAGCGCCTTGAAATGAAATGGTAGTGAAGGAAAAAATTCCCAGCACGACAAATCCCAGGTGGCTGACGGAGGTGTAGGCGATCAGCCGCTTGAAATTGGGTTGAATCGTCGCCACCAGCGCGCCGTAAACGATACCGATAATAGCCAGCACGCCGATCAACGGAGCCATGGTGTGCGCGGCTCCCGGAAACAGCGGCAGGCAGAAGCGCATCATGCCGTAGGTGCCGAGCTTCAGCATCACACCCGCGAGGATCACGGAGCCGGCGGTTGGCGCTTCGGTGTGCGCGTCCGGCAGCCATGTGTGCAGCGGGAAGAGCGGGACTTTGATCGCAAACGCGAGAAAGAACGCGCCGAAGAGCCAAAGTTCGGTGTGCGGCGGCAGCAGGATATAGCCCCGTTGCAGGCGCGCCGCCAGTTCCGGCAAATCGAAGGTGCGCACCAGTCCGTGCGTGCCGCTGAGATTGTAGAGCCACAGAATCGCAACCAGCATCAGGATCGAGCCAAACATGGTGTACAGAATGAATTTCACGGCGGCATAGATGCGACGGGTGTGTCCCCATATGCCGATCAGGAAATACATGGGAATCAGCGTCAATTCCCAGAACAAGAAGAAGAGGAACAGGTCGAGCGACACGAAAACGCCGATCATGGCTGTTTCGATCACGAGCAGCGCGACGAAGAAGCCCTTCACGTATTCGTGAATCGAATTCCAGGAACACAAAATCGCAAGCGGCGTAAGGAACGTGGTGAGCAGCACGAGAAACAGGCTGATGCCGTCCACGCCGATGTGGTATTGAATCGCGTCGCCAATCCAGCGGTGATTTTCAACGAACTGGTAGCCGGGGTTCGCGGAATCGAAAGTGGGCAGCAAGAACGCGAGCGAAATTGCGAATTCCGCGAGCGAGACGGCCAGGGCGATGCGGCGAATCCAGGTGTGGTCGTCCGAACGCAGCATCAGCAGCGCCGGAAGACCCAGCAGCGGCAGGAATATGATTACCGAGAGCAAATGAGATTGCATTTCCACGCTAGCGCACCATCCCCCAGAGTCCGATCATCAGCACCGTGACGCCGACTGCGCCAATCACCACCCACGTGGCGTAGCTGCGCGCGTTGCCGGATTGAATTTCGCGCAGCTCGCTGCCGGATTCGCGGGCGACGCGGGCTACACCGTTCACCGTGCCGTCGATCACAGTTTCATCCACGACGTGCCAGAGCACGTTCGTCGAAATCCACAGCAGCGGCTGGATGATTGCCGCGTTGTAGAGTTCGTCCACATAATATTTGTGCAGCAGCAACGTGTAGGGCGCGCGCAGGCTGTCTGCGAGTTTTTTTGGCGTTTCGGGGCTCTTGACGTAGAACCACCAGGCCACGAGCAATCCGGCGAGCGCGATGAGCACGGGCCATCCGGTGAGCGCGTGCAGCAGAATCATTCCTGGAGTTTCCAATGCTTCTGCGGAGCCCTCAGCGGATGCCGGCGCGTAGATGGCGAATACTGGATGCAGGAATTTCTCGAAGTAGTCCGTGCCGCCGACCAGGTGTGGCGCGGCGACCCATCCGCCGACGGTTGAGAAAATCGCCAGGATAATCAAAGGCACTGTCATGTTGTGCGGCGATTCGTGCACGTGCACTTTGTGCTCGTCGTAGCGCGGCTCGCCGAAGAAAGTGAGGAAAATCAGACGGAACATGTAGAACGAGGTGAGGCCGGCGCCGATCAGGGCAAGAAGCCACAGCCCAGTACTGTGTAGAGGACCGGAGAACGCGGCATCGAGAATTTCGTCCTTGCTGAAGAATCCGGCAAATCCCGGGATGCCGGTGATAGCGAGCGTGGCGATAAACATGGTCCAGAACGTAATCGGGATTTTGCTGCGCAATCCGCCCATGTGCGGCATTTCCTGGTCGCCGCCCATCGCGTGAATCACGCTGCCAGCCGCGAGGAACAGCAAGCCTTTGAAGAAGGCGTGCGTCATCAAGTGGAAGACGCCGGAGGCATAGGCGCCGACGCCAAGGCCCAGGAACATGTAGCCGAGCTGTGAGACGGTGGAATAGGCGAGAACTTTTTTGATGTCCGTCTGCACGAGGCCGATGGTGGCGGCGAAGAATGCAGTGAGCGCGCCGATCAGCGCGACTACGAACATCGCCACGGGCGCGCGGGAGAAGAGGGGATTCATGCGCGCGACCATGTAGACACCGGCGGTGACCATCGTCGCCGCGTGGATCAAGGCGCTGACGGGCGTGGGGCCTTCCATCGCGTCCGGCAACCAGACATAGAGAGGTAGCTGCGCGGATTTGCCGATCGCGCCGGTGAAGAGCAGCAGGCAGATGGTCGTTAATACGCCGGTGGGCACAGCAGCGTCCGGCGAACCGCTAACGAGCTGTTTGAAAATTGTGCCGAAGTCCACGGACTTGAAGGTCCAGAAAAGCAGCAGGATGCCGACGGTGAAGCCGAAGTCACCGATGCGCGTGGTGATGAAAGCTTTCTTGCCCGCGCTGATGGCGGATTGCTTCAGGAACCAGAATCCGATCAGCAGGTAGCTGCAGAGGCCCACGCCCTCCCAACCGACGAACATCAGCACGACATTCGCGGCGAGGACCAGAGTGAGCATGAAGAAGACGAACAGGTTCAGGTAGCTGAAAAAGCGGTAGTAGCCCTCTTCGTGCGCCATGTAGCCGGTGGAATAAATGTGCACGAGCAGGCTGACGAAGGTGACGACGCCGAGCATCACGATGGTGAGCTGATCAACTTGCAGGGAGAAATTCACTCTGAACTGGCCGGCGGTGATCCACGTGAAGTAGGTTTTCACCCAGGGGATCTGATCGGCGGAAAGCTGCGCGAATTCACGGACCGCTTCGGCGTAGGAAAGAAATGCCAGCGCGATGGACCCGATGCCAACGGAATTTACGATGGTCTTGGAAAAATTCTTGCCCAATAGGCCGTTAATGGCCGCGCCCAGCAGCGGCAGCGCGATGATGATCCAGAGATGGTCGAGTATGAACATTAGAATTTGAGCAGGTTTATCCGTTCGATGTTCAAAGTTTGGCGATTCTGGTACACGGTGATGATGATGGCGAGGCCCACCGCAGATTCCGCGGCGGCGACCACAATCACGAAAAATACGAACACTAAGCCGTCGAGCTGGTTATGCGCGCGCGCGAAGGCCACGAAGGCCAGATTCACGGCGTTCAGCATCAGTTCGATGGCCATGAAGATAGTGATGATGTTGCGTTTCACAACAAACGCGACGATGCCGAGGCCGAAAAGAACGGCGCTCAACACCAGGTAATACGAAATGGGGACTACGCTCATTCGTCCTTCTTCGCCAGAACCAGCGCGCCGAGAATTGCGATCAAAATCAGGATTGAAGTGGCCTCAAACGGGAACAGGTACTTCTGAAACAGCTGCGCGGAAAGCTCGCGCGTGGAGACTGACGCATTGGTGCCGCCTACGCCGTTGGCAATTTGCTTGCCGATGAAGGAAGTCCACATCCAGAACGTGAGCGCGAGGAGCAAGAAGAAGCCAAACGGAAGACCAGCATATTTCGCGAGCTTGCTGTAGTCCGTGCGTTCTTCGACGCCGGCGTTGAGCAGCATGATGACAAAGACGAACAACACCATGATCGCGCCGGCATAAACGATGATCTGGACTGCCGCGATGAACTCCGCCCCGAGCAGCAGGTAGAGCACGGCGAGTGAAACCATCACCAGGACGAGCGAGAGCGCGCTGTGAATCGGTTCGCGCGCGAGAATCAACGTTAGTGCGCCGACTACGGCCAGGAACGCGCAGGCGAAGAAAACGATGAACGGCAGCGTCATCCGTGGTTCACCAGCTGCGGCCAGACTTTTACCAGCGCGGTGATCACCAGGTTTGCGAGCGCGACTGGCAGGAGAAATTTCCAGCCGAAGGACATCAGCTGGTCGTAACGCAGGCGCGGCAGCGTCGCGCGGGTCCAGACGTAGAAGAACATGATGAGGCCGACTTTCAGCAGGAACCAGAACGGCCCTTGGAGGATGGCGAGCACTACCGGATGCAGGCAGGCGAGGCCGATTACCAAAGCACCCGTGGTGACGACGATGAGCTGGATGCGCGCGATGCCGCGCGCGAGGACTACCGTGTCGTAGGCGAGATAGACTGCCAGCGCCAGCAAGCCCGCGGGAGGAAGGTAACGCATGACGGTCCAAGATTCGGGGAAAGGCGAGAGCCAGCCGCCGAAGAAAAGGATCGTCGCCAGGCACGAAACGGTGATCATGTTGGCGTACTCGGCCATGAAAAACATGGCGAACTTGAAGCTGGAATATTCGGTGTGGAAACCGCCAACGAGCTCGGTTTCGCCTTCCGGTAGATCGAAGGGAGCGCGATTGGTTTCTGCGACGGCGGAGAGGAAATAGCAGAGGAAGCCGACGATCTGCGGAACCACGTTCCAACACGGGATGAAATGAAGATAGTAGCCTCGCTGCGATTCGATCATCTCGTTGAAATTTAGCGTTCCGGACAGGAGCACTACGCCGACGACAGCAAGCGTGAGCGAAACTTCGTAGCTGATCATTTGCGCGGAGCTGCGCAGGCCGCCGAGCAGGGGATACTTGCTGTTGGACGACCATCCCGCGAGCGCGACGCCGTACACGCCTATTGAAGTGATCGCGAAGACGAACATCAACCCAATGCTGCTATTGGCGACGATGAGCGTGGATTCTCCCAGCCATTGCACGCTGGGTGGGCCGAACGGAATCAACGCGAGCGTGGTCAAGGCGAGCGTAAGCGCGAGCACCGGCGCGAGGATGTAAACGAAGCGGTCCGCGCCCGGGGGCGTGAGGTCTTCCTTGAATAGAAATTTCACGCCGTCGGCCAGCGGCTGCAGCAAGCCGTGCGCTCCAACGTAGTACGGGCCCCAGCGCGATTGAATATGCGCGATGACCTTACGTTCAAACCAGGACAGGTACGCCAGCGTCGTCATCAACAAAAACATCAGGCCGACGATTTTAGCTAGCGATACCACCAGGACTGGATGCTGGGTGATGAAATCCACGGCGTATCTTTTGCCTCTTTGGTAGAAGTGAGCTTGGAACAGTAACGTCCCAGGGAGCCGCTGGTAAAGAGAAAATCGTTCGCCGAAAAAATATTTCCTACCGGCACGTCGTAAGACGGCTCCGACGCTTTGCAAGTTGCGGCGGACTGCGGCGCGCCTCCGCCGAGCAGACTGGAAACCGGCAGGTCGTAGCCTGTCACGTTTTGGCGAATTTCGTCGAAAGCAGCCTCGGGCGTACGCAGGCGGATGGGCGCGCCAACACCCAACATGCCGAGCTGGTGCGAAAGGATGCGGATCAGGTCGAAGTCGCTGCGCGGGCCTTGCGGGTCAATCGAGCGATGGGTCATTTGCACCTGGCCCGCGGTGTTGGTCAGCGTGCCGTCTTTTTCGTAGGAAGACGCTGCCGGGAAGACGATGTCGGCGCGTTGCGCGGTTTCGGTCAAGAACATTTCGTGAACGACGAGCAATTCCAGCCTGCCGAGCTTATCGGGCTCGGCCACGTGAAAAGTTTTCACGGGATTGGCGCCTACTACGTAGAGCGCCTTCAATTTTCCAGCGACGGCTGCGTCCAGCATGGCGCGCGCGGTCATTCCAGGAGCGGACGGAATCTCGGCGCCCCAGATTTTGCCGAAGCGGGCGCGTTCACCGGAATCGTGCAGCGACGCGTAACCAGGCAAGCGATCGGGGAGCAGGCCCATATCGGCAGCCCCGCGCGAGTTTGAATAGTCGCCCAGCGCCATGATTTTCGATTGGCCGTTGATGCGCGCCGCGAACGAGACCAGATCACGCAGCGACGGGCCTTGAATTTCCGCGCCGAAGAGGATCACGACGTCTTGTTCGGCTTCGAGCGCGGCCTTCAGCTGCACGAGCGCTTCGGTGGTGGGCGCATCGAACGTGCCTTCACTGTGCGTGAGCCAGCGGACTGCAGCGCGCTCGCCACCCTTGGCGGTTTTCACCAGGTGCGTGGCCTGGCGATGGATTTTGCTTTCGAGGCCGTTGATCACGTAGAGCCGCGTCTTGTGATGGCGCACGCCGGTGCGAATCTGCCAAGCGACAAGTGGATTCTGCTGCGTCACATCGTTTCCGATCAGCAGGACGGCGGGCGCGGTGTAAACGTCGGACATGGTGGCGAGGGCGCTGTTGGCGTCCGGGCCGAGGGCTGCGGAAAGCCCGGCATAGTCCGCGGTGCGGTGGTGGTCAACATTATTGGTGCCGAGCGTGGCGCGGGCGAAGCGATTGAGCAGGTAGTTTTCTTCGTTGGTGGTGTGATTTGAGCCGATTACGCCGATGGCATTCGCGCCGTGCTTGTCGCGCACTTGCTTCAGGCGCCGCGCGACTTCTTCCAATGCGTCTTCCCAACTTGCCGGCTCGAGCTTGCCGTTGCGACGAACGAGCGGCTGGCGCACGCGTTCAGCATTGCTGGTGAAATCGAAGCCGAAGCGGCCCTTGCCGCAGAGAAATTCGCCATTCACGCCGGATGCATCGCGATTATTGGCGCGCAGAATTTCGTTGTTGCGCACGCTGAGCGTGGTCTTGCAGCCGTTTGAGCAGTGCGTGCAGGGGTTGGGAACGTATTGCATTTCCCAAGGACGCGTCTGATAGCGATACGTACCGCTGGTGAGCGCGCCGACCGGACAAATATCAATGCACATGCCGCATTCTTCGCAGGCCAGCTGGCCGGGCTCATTAGGAATGATCACGGAATGCACGCCGCGCGCACCAACGCCGAGCGCTTTTACATCCATGCCTTCATCGCACACGCGCACGCAACGGAAACACATGATGCAGCGCGGAGCATCGTAATAAACTAGAGGCGACCACTTTTCTTCTGGGTAGTGCAGCTTTTCTTCGGTGAAGCGGCTGTGATCGAGGCCGTAGTGGAACGTCATGTCCTGCAATTCGCACTCGCCGCCCTTATCGCAGACAGGGCAATCGAGCGGATGATTGGAAAGCAGGAACTCGATCATGTCCTTGCGGGCTTTATGAACCTGTTCGGTATCGGACTTTACGACCATGCCTTCGGTGGCAACGAGCGTGCATGCGGTCTGCAGCTTCGGCATCTTTTCCACTTCGACCAGGCACATGCGGCAGGCAGCCTGCAGCGAAAGCCCCGGGTAATAGCAGAACGAAGGAACCTCGACGCCTTGTTTTTTGGCCGCTTCGATTACCAGCGTGCCGGCAGGCGTTACGATCTGCTGCCCGTTGAGAGTGAAGGTGACTTGCTTTTGGTCCGCCATGCGTTTCCTAGTGGGCTCCTAGAATCATTTCCGCGGGTTTCAGCGCGCATTTGCCGTGGAGATGGTCTTCAAATTCACTGCGCCATTTCTTGACGATACTGATGGTCGGCAGAGCCGCGGCATCGCCGAGCGGGCAGAAGGTGCGCCCGAGCATATTTTTCGAGAGCTCGTCAATCAGCGGAATATCTTCCGCGCGGCCGCCGCCATCATGGAAGCGATCGAGCAGTTTGCGCAGCCAAGTGGTGCCTTCGCGGCAGGGAATGCACCAGCCGCAGGATTCGTGCGCGTAAAAATGCATGATGCGGCGCGCGAGATCCACCATGCAGGTGTCTTCATCAATGATCACCGTGCCGCCCGAGCCCAGCATCGAGCCGATCTTCGCAACCGAGTCGTAATCCATGTTGACGTCAATTTCGCTGGCGTCGAGCAGCGGGCACGAACTGCCGCCGGGGATTACCGCTTTCAGTTTCTTTCCTCCGCGCACGCCGCCCGCGACGTCTTCGATCAGCTGGCGCAGATTGAATCCCAGCGGAAGCTCGTAGATGCCGGGCTTGTTAACGTGACCGGAAATCGAATAGAGGCGCGTGCCGCCATTTTTCGGAGTGCCCAAGCTGGCATACCAATCGCCGCCGCCGCGAATAATGGCAGGTACGGTGCTGAGCGTCTCGACGTTGTTGATAACTGTGGGGCGACCGTAAAGACCGACCACGGCGGGGAAGGGCGGCTTGATGCGCGGATATCCGCGCTTGCCTTCCAGTGATTCCATCAGCGCGGATTCTTCGCCGCATTCGTAGGCGCCTGCGCCGGTGTGGGCGGCGAGGTCGAAATCAAATCCGCTGCCGAGAATATTCTTGCCCAAAAAACCCTTGGCATAGGCTTCGGCGATCGCGGTCTCCAGGATGTCGATAATGTAGCGATATTCACCGCGGATGTACGCGTAGCCTTGATTGGAGCCGATGGCACGGCCGGCGATCACCATTCCTTCGATCAACTGGTGCGGGTCCATTTCCAGCAGCGGACGGTCTTTAGAGGTGCCCGGCTCGCTCTCGTCGCCATTTGCCAGGACGTATTTAGGCTTGGGAATATCCTTGGGCACGAAACTCCACTTCATTCCGGTGGGAAACCCCGCGCCGCCGCGCCCTCGCAGATTCGACTTTTTCATTTCGTCGATGATCTGGTCCGGAGTCATCTGCTTCAGTGCTTTTTCGAGGGCTTTATAGCCATCGCGCTGCATGTAGGTGTCGATGGAGCGCGAATTGGGGATGCCGAAATTCTTACTGATCACCACGACTTCGTTGGCATTGCGTTCGTGCAGAGCGCCCGAAATCACAGGGACGGGCTTAGGTCGTTTGCCATCCTGCAACTGCTCGAAAATCACATCGACTTTTTCCGGATCGAGATTCTCGTAGAAATCGAAATTGACCTGCATCGCCGGCGCGCCCGTGCAGGCGCCCATGCATTCCACTTCCTCCAGCGAAAATGTGCCACTCGGCGAAACTTCTTTATTGCCGATTCCCAGGCGCTTCTGCACGTGCACGTAAAGTTCGTTCGCGCCGCGCAACATGCAGGAAATGTTGGTGCATACTTGAATGTGATAGCGGCCGACGGGCTTGCGGCGCAGCATCGAGTAATACGCCAGAGTTTCGGTGACCTGTGTCATGTTCAGGTCCAGGCGCTGGGCGATGTCGGTGAGAAGCTCGTCGCTGAGGAAGCCGAAATAATCCTGCGCGTACATCATCATCGGGATCAGCGCGGAGCGCTTCACGGGGTAGCGTCCGAGCAGAGTTGTGAACTTTTCTTCCAGTGCCGCAGGCAATTGCATAAATCCCTTTTTCCGCTGGAGTCTAGCGGTCCACTTCTCCCAGGACGATGTCGGTGGTGCCGATGCAGGCGACCACGTCGGCTATCAGGCGGCCCTCCGCCAACTTCGGCAGCGATTGCAAGTTTACGAATGACGGCGTGCGAAACTTCACGCGATAAGGCTTGGCCGAGCCGTCGCTGGCCACGAATACGCCCAATTCGCCGCGCGGCGACTCGATGGCTTGATAGACTTCGCCCGGCGGCGGCGCAAATCCTTCGGTGAATATTTTGAAGTGATAGATCAGCCCTTCGATGGACGTCTTCATTTCCTCGCGCGAGGGAGGAATGATTCCCGGCACCTCGGCGCGGAACGGCCCTTCGCTGGGGATTTTCTGCATGGCCTGCTTCACGATCTTGATGCTTTCGCGAATTTCGGCTACGCGTACTTGATAGCGTGCGTAACAATCGCCTGCCGTCTGCGTCTGCACGTTGAAATCGAATTCATCGTAGCTGGAATACGGGAAAGCTTTGCGCACATCGTAAGCAACGCCGCTGCCGCGCAGCATCGGCCCGGAACAGCCCATGGCGATGGCATCGGCGGCGCTGATGATTCCGACTCCCTGCGTGCGGCCGAGCCAAATTTTATTTTTGGTGAGCAGATCTTCGTATTCGTCAATGTGCCCCGGTAGGGAATCGACCACGCGCTGCACTTTATCGAGCCAGCCCGGAGGCGGTTCCAGAGCGAGCCCACCGATGCGGAAATAGCTAGTCATCATCCGCTGGCCGGAGAGATATTCGAAGATTTTCAGAATTTCCTCGCGCTCGCGGAAGCTGTAGAGGAAGACGGTCATCGCGCCCAGGTCAATTGCGTGCGTGCCGACCCAGACCAGGTGCGAAGCGCAGCGCGTCAGCTCCGTGAGCAGCACGCGAATGTATTGCGCGCGCTTGGGGACTTCGATCCCGAGAATTTTTTCCACCGCGAGGCAATAGCCCAGGTTATTCGATAGCGGCGCGAGATAGTCAATGCGGTCGGTGAGGGTGATGACTTGCGAATACGTCTTGGCTTCGCAGGATTTTTCAATGCCGGTGTGCAGATAGCCGATGATTGGCTCGGCCTTCACTACGATTTCGCCGTTCAGCTCAAGCAGCACGCGCAGAACTCCGTGCGTCGAGGGGTGCTGCGGCCCCATGTTCAGGACCATCGTCTCCGCAGCGCCGATCGGTGTTTCGATCGTGGTGGTCATCGGTAACCCTCGGTAGGATAGTCCTTGCGCAGCGGGTAGCCTTCCCAATCATCCGGCATCAAAATGCGTCGCAGGTCTGGATGGCCCTCAAAGCGAATGCCGAACAGGTCGTAACTTTCGCGCTCGTGCCAGTTTGCCGTAGGCCAGACTGCGGCGACGGAATGCACCGTGCAATCGCCACCGGTTAATTTCACTTTCAGGCGCAGCCTCTCGCGGCGATCCAGCGAAACCAGGTGATAGTTCAGTTCAAAGCGCGGCTCGATGGGGAAGCGGTCCACCGGCGTGATGTCTGAAAGAAACGAAAAACGCAGGGAAGGCTCCGTCGCAAGATACTCTGCGACGCGCAAGAGGTGTTCGCGTGGCACCACCACGGTGATCTCGCCGCGAAATTCCAGCACTTCGGCGACCGCTGGGGCGCTCCACTCTCTGAGTTTATGGACTACTGGATGTTTGTCGATATCCTGGGGTTCCATTATGAGTTCGGCTTCCGAGGGCGGCGGATTAGTGACTCCAGTCGAGCGCGCCCTTCTTCCAGAGGTATATATAACCGGCCAGCAGAATTATAATGTAAAGCAGCATCTCCACAAAGCCGAAGACTTTCAGATCTCCGTAAATCAGCGCCCACGGGTACAGGAAAATTGCTTCAATGTCGAACAAAATGAAGAGCAATCCTACCATGTAGAATTGCACGGAGATGGGCTGGCGGGCGTCGCCGGTGGCGCGTATTCCACATTCATACGGCTCGTCTTTTTCGCGCGAGCGCTTGTGTTTGCCTATGATCGCGGACGCGATCACCAGCGCCCCGGCCAATCCGGCGGAGAGTATAAACATCAGCAACAACGGGCCGTAGAAGTCGAGGTAGTTGCTGTTCATTTTCGTGGCGCTGTTATAATAACGACCCGAGAGCAGCCGGTCAAATGAACTCTGTATTACTTCGAATTTCTTTTGTTCCGTCCGGGTGCGTGGCGAGCGCGGGGAAGCAAACGCGATGAGCTCTGGCTTCAATACGGACGTCAAAGTGGGGGACCACGTCTTCCACGTGCAGACCGAAGATCGCGGGCCGCATCGTCCCATCATTGATACAGTCGTGTACCAAAGCGGACGCATCCTGCACCGGCGCGCCTCAAACTACGAACAAGCCTCCGACGATGTACCGTTCACCGCCGAAGAGCTGCGCCGCCGTGTGGAGGAGCAGCATCGCGCGGTGATCGAGGCGATTCGGTCCGGCGCTTTGGACGCGGAAATTGCTTCGGCGGAAGCAGCGACGCAGGCCAGCCGACCCAGCGGCATACAAGTGCACCTGCTGAATCCTGGATCGTGGCTATCGGCGGGGAAAGTTTCGCTGGAGCTGGAAGTTTCGCGAAAGTCCGATCGCCAGCCGCAGGTCGGCGCCGCCGTGAAAGCAGTGATCGAAGGAGCGCTCGATCACGGCACCCATACCGGCACGAGCGATGAGCAAGGCCGCGTGCGGATTCATTTCCCTCTGCCGCCTCTCGGCAAAGGTGATTTGGCGCTCGTTATACAGGCGCAGGCGGACGCGTGGAAAGATGAGATTCGTTTTGCGATGAGAACGCGCGCGAAGAATCCAGCGGCAGGCGCGGCGCAATGACGGTGACCATCAATGGCGAGCGCCGCGAGGTCCCGGACGGCATCGCGGTTTCAGTCTTACTCGAACATCTGGGAATGCCGCGCGATCGTGTGGCCATCGAGCGCAATCTGAATATTTTGCCGCGGGCGGATTGGAACCAGACTCAGGTACAGCCGAACGACAGCTTCGAGATCGTGCACTTCGTGGGCGGAGGTTAGACGTCGTTTCGTCAATGCCAGACCCGGAAGGGCGGGGCTTCAGCTGCGACATGAAGCGCGCCGAATTTGAGCGGCTTTAGTCGCCGAAGCTCCGCCGTTGTGGTTGTCACACAGGCTCTTCAGCCCCGCCGTCAAGTCCAGCAAGAAACAGGGCTTCCGCCCCTGAAGCCCTCAGTTGCGATCGCGGCTGAGGGTCTACGAGATGGTCCTAATGGCTGGATTTCGCCGGGGCATTCGCCGCCATAATCTTTCGGGCGGGATCGTTGTCGCAATAGACGCGCCATTCGGCTACGCGTCCCTCTTTCACCACTGCTTTCCAGGCCGCTGGAATTTCCCAGAAATTTTCTCTCGCCAGCTTGCCGTTTACGGCGAACGTGCCGCGCGCTTTTCCGAACATGGCAACCAGCCCACCGCGATCGAATTCGTCCGTCACTTCGATGGCGTAGTCGGGGAACATGCCGAAATAGAATTTCCAGCCCTGGCGCATTTGTTCCGCGCCGTGAAATGAATTGTTCAGCGCGTCCACGAAGAGGTGGTCGGGCGTCATGAGCTCCACCAGACCCTCCACATCGTGCGCGTTGATTTTTGCGACGAACGCCATGGCGACGTCCACTGAGCCGCTTTGGTTCATAGGGTACAGCCCTCGCATCGAAAGTGTGTTCCGCGCGTGAGCATATCCAAAATGTCGAACGGAGAGCTAGTGGTTTGTGCCGCGAAGAGCCTGTCGCCCGTGGTCGCGTGCTGCTATTTCTTCCGCGTGAGGTGAAACGCTTTGGTCTGTTCCTTTCCGTGGGCCATTAACGTCCAGGTTTCGGTGAAGTGGTCGCTATCCTCGATCTTCAGCGTCATACCGTGCATGTGCATATCGTCGTTGCTGGCCAGATTCGCGGCACCGGTGAAGGCAAACCTAAACTCAGTGGAACTCGTCGTCAGCGCGGGAGTCTCGAGGTGCGGCTGATTGCCTTTCGAACAATAATGCGTCAACGCCAGGCGATTTCCGTCCGGCGTGTACATCGTTACCATTTGATTGTCTGTGTCGGTCTGAAATGTCTCTTCTAGCGCGGTATTGTTCGAGACCAGGCGGATCGTGTCCTCGACCGGCTTGCCCGCGGGATCCGTGCCGGCCCATCCGCCCACCAACGTTTTCAACCGCGCAAACGCGTTCGCGGCAGCCGCTTGTGAACCCAGCCGCGCGGCAGTAGCTCCCAGCGCCATTATGGCCGCGGCCGAAATGACGATCATCTTGCGCATTTCTCACACCTCACGGTCTTGATCGGGAACTTGCGGATCTTCCTACTTCTCCACAGCTTCGGCAAGCTTTTCCAGGCAGCCGGTCCAGCCCTGTTGGTAATCACCGCGTTCCTTCGCTGACGCCACGCCGAGATCGTGCGTTAGCACGACCTCTGTCGATTTTCCGCGTTCCAACAATTCTACGGTGACGATAGTGTCTTCGAGATGCAGCATTGCTTTGTGGCCGGCGGCGTCGGTGTGCTCGAGGTTCCAGGTGAAGGCAATCTTTTCCGGGCGTTTAATTTCGATGTAAGTGGAGTGATGGATATAGATGTCGCCGTCTGGCGTGCGTATTTCCAACACGAAGCCTCCGCCAACGCGGAAATCGAATTGTAAATATTTGATGACGTGGCTGGCTGCGTCACGGCACATCCAGCGATCCATCTGTTCCTGGCGCGCGAACGCTTCGAAAACGCTTTCGCGTGGCGCGGCGATGGTGCGGCGTACTTGGACTTTGCCGGTTGGGCTTGCTGTTGCTGCTGTCATGATGTTTCCTCCTTAAAGCCGACCGCGGCGCCGCTTCGCAGGTTGCTTGCCGTGCTTCTTGTTGCCACCTTCGTTTGCAGAATCTTCCAGATAGCGGGCGAGCGAAGCGAGCTGCGCTTCCCAGAATTGACGGTAGTGCTCGATCCAAGCTGCTGCATCCTTCATTGGCTCGGCGCGCAGGCGGCAACGACGAACCCTGCCATCTTTCTGGCGTGAGACCAGGCCCGCGTGCTCCAGCACGCGCAAGTGTTTCGACACGGCGGGCAGCGACATTTTGTAGGGAGCAGCGAGGTCGCTCACCGAAATCTCGCCTTGCTGTGCGAGGCGCGCGAGGATTCCGCGGCGCGTGGCATCAGAGAGCGCGGCGAAAGTGGAATCGAGCGCGGCGCCTAAATAGTTAACCATATGGCTTAGTATTCGTGCGAAGCGAATTTTGTCAAGGGAAACTTTGCTGGGAGAATGCGCTCGTTTGGGACTTACAAGCCCGCGAGAAGATGCCCAAGCTTGTCTTTTTTCGTGCGTAGGTAAGAAGCCGAATGTCTGCTGGTTTGCGGGCGGCAGGGGACGCGCTCGACGACGCGAATGCCGGAGCGCTCCAGCTGTTCCACTTTGTCCGGGTTATTGGAGAGCAGGCGCACGTTACGAATCCCTAGCGCCTTCAGCGCTTCGGCAGCAAATTCGTAGTCGCGCGCGTCGTCGGCGAAACCGAGCTTGCGATTGGCTTCCACGGTGTCCAAGCCGGCGTCTTGCAGTTCGTAGGCTTTCAATTTATTGATTAGACCGATGCCGCGGCCTTCCTGCGGCAAGTACAGCAACACGCCGGATGGTTCCTTGGCGATCTTGCGCAGCGAAAATTCCAGTTGCGCGCGGCAGTCGCAGCGCTCGGAAGTAAAGACGTCGCCAGTGAGGCATTGTGAGTGCACGCGCACCAGCGGCGCCTTGCGGGCTTTCGCTGCGGCACGCGAGGAACGATGCAACGCACCGTTCGAGGCACTCGTCACGTTACCGTGCTGGATCGCGACAGCTTCTTCTCCGGGCTTGCGTCCTTCAATGCCGAAGATTCGGAAGGGACCGAAGCCTGTGGGGAGTTGCGCGGCAGCGACGACGCGCGCTTTTCTCGATTTCGCGGATTGTTTTTTGCGCGACATGGGAAAGTTCGATTATAGCAGGGTTCGCAAGATCGCCTTGTCGCTGGCTGTGTGCTCGCGACGGCGCTGAACGCTTGCGTGCCTTTACATCGCTGGCCGCTTTGGCTAACTTAGTCCGTGGCGGCGCTCCACGAACAATATGAATACATTTTTTGGCGCACAAGAGTTGATATTCGCGCTGGTGCTGAAGGTGGGCTTCGCGGCATCGCTCGCGGCACTGCTGGTCCGTTTTCGTTCGTTCCGCAATCTGCTCTTCACCGAAATTCGCGATTCCGACCAAAAGGTGATGCTGTTGCTGTTCCTCACACCGCCGCTCGCGATCGGTGTGTTTCTGCGCTTACTCGGAGGCTACCGGTTTTTCGATCTGACCCTCGAAGGCTCGTTCCTGATGGGTTTGATCGGTGGCCGTATCGTCGGGTTGCTGGGCGGTTCGCTAATCAGCCTGCCTGCCTTTGGCAACCACGAATGGCTGTCCAGTCCCTCGGCGGCACTGGTGGGTCTGATTGCGGGCATGGTGCGCGAGGCGATGCCGGAAAAAGAGGACATCTGGCATTTCGGGCCATTTCTTTTTCTCAGCGTACCCGAATGGATCTGGAAGCTGATTCGCTATGGCAAAGGAAATTGGGCCATGTTTCCTCTGTTCACATGCGTCGCCGTGACGGTGGGGGAGATCGAGCTCGGGAACTTGGGCGAGGTGCCAGAGAAATGGTTCTTTTTTTATCGTCCCAGCAACTGGGGCTACTCGCTGCTGGTCGTGATGTCTTCGATGATGTGCGTGGCGATGGCGATCAAGATTTGGAACAACACGCGCATCGAAATGAACCTGGAGCAGAATCAACAGTTGCTGCTGAAAGCGCGCATGGACGCGCTGACCAGCCAGATCAATCCGCACTTTCTTTTTAACACTTTGAATACGGTTTCCTCGCTGATTCGCTTCGATCCAGACATGGCGCGCGGCGTGGTGCTGAAGCTTTCCAATATTTTGCGGCGGCTGTTGCGCAAACACGAGACGTTTGTGCCGCTGCGCGAAGAGCTGGAATTCATTGACGATTATCTGGATATCGAGGTGATTCGCTTCGGGCGCGACAAGCTGCAGATCTTCAAGGAAATTGACGAAGAAACCCTGGAGACTTTCGTGCCCAGCATGCTGCTCCAGCCCATGGTGGAAAATTCCATCAAGCACGGACTGGCCCCGCGACTGGAAGGCGGGCAGATCCACCTGCGCACGCGCCAATCAAACGGCCGGCTGCTGATCGAGATCGAAGACAACGGTATGGGAATTTCGCCCGAGCGCCTGGCCGCGGTCTATGGCGGCGGGATCGGCATCAGCAACGTGCACGAGCGCCTGCGCCTTCTCTACGGCGATCAATTCAAGATGGACATACGCAGCCAGGAAGGCCAGGGTACGCAGATTCACATTGAGATCCCGGAGCTGGCCACAGCCGAACCGTTCGCAGGTTTGTAGCTGCGGTAAATTTTGCGGCGCGGCGCACCGATGGCGTAGAATGACGGGGCCAAAATCCCTATAAGCGAACAGGCGGAATGATCGACGACCAGGAAAAAAGTAGCGCGCGGCCTGCAATCATATTGCTGATATTGGTGTTTGTAGTTGCCGGCTTCGGCGTGAAGTACGGATTGCAGACGATGACCTGGATCGAAGGGAAGCTATGGACTTCCGATAATCCCTGGCTCACAGATGTTCCGCAGCCTCTTTCGCAAACGCAGGCGCAGCTCGCGCCGCTGGCTCCGCTTCCAACTGCCGCCAAGCCCGGGAAACCCGCGCCGCCCCCGCAGTTGCGTGCTTACAACTACGAATTCAAATCGCCGTGGCCGGGTAATCCCGCGCCCAAGGGCTCGCTTACCTATACGGAGTTCCGCTACGATTCGGGCCAGGTAATCGTTTTTTTCGATCCGGATTCGCAGGTGGATACGATGCGCACGCTGAAGGCCTCCAACCCCGCCGAATATCAGAAGTTCGCGACCGTGTTTGCGGATAAGCCTCTCAACACGAACTTCGAAATGTACCAAGCGGTTTACCAGACGACGCCCGCGCAGCTCTCGCCGTTGATGAGCCCGCCTGACGCAATGCGGATGAACGTGCTGCTGCTGTGGAAGCTATCCTTCGGCCTGGACCTTCCCTGTGACGGAGACTTTTATTCCTTCGAGTGGAGCAACGCGAAGGGGTTTCAGTTCGGCAATCCTGACAAAAAGGTTCCTGTCGCGGTACGCGCATTTGACGACCGCGATCATCAGTTCCGGTTCATCTTCACCGCCGCGAACGCAGCCGCTGACAGGATCACGCAGAACGACATCAACGCAGTTCTGCAATCATTGCAAACTGTTCCGCTGGTTGATCGCTAAGCTTCGGGTGCTGGCATTCAAAGCACCGATATTCCGCGCCTTCGCGCTCAACGCGTGGAATTCACCACTCCAGCCGCGACGTCCGCAGCATCCAGCACCTTACGGTAGTAAGCCTCATACATTGGAATCACATCGTTCGCACAATATTTCGCTTTGGCGTGTATGCGCGCCCGCTTGCCCATGCTGCGACCGCGATCGGGCCGCGTAAGTATTTCCAGCGCGCGCACGGCGCCGTCCTCCACGTCATGCGGCGCGATCAGGTAGCCATCCACTCCATCGGTCACCACTTCCGGCACTCCGCCTACGTTCGTCGCAATCACCGGGACTTCGCAGGCCATCGCTTCCAGTGCCGCGAGGCCAAACGATTCTTCGTCGCTGGGCAGCAGGAATAAATCAGCCAACCCAAGTTTTTCCTGCACGTTGTCCTGCTTGCCCATGAAAAACACGTCCTTGGAGAGATTCCTTCTCCGCACGATGTATTCCGCGGCGCCGCGGTCGGGGCCGTCGCCCATCATCACCAGCTTCGCTGGAATTTTTTCACGGACCAGCGCGAAGATCTCGACTACATCGGTAATGCGCTTCACCGGCCGGAAATTCGAAAGGTGCATCAGGACCGGCTCGTCGTGCTCGGCCCACTGTTTGCGCGCGGATTGGTCCGCGCAGCGCATGTACTGATCGCAATTCACAAAGTTGGGGATTACTTCGATGGGCCGCTTGATCTCGAATTCGCGAATCGTGCGCTCGCGCAGATAGTTCGAAATGGAAGTGACGCCGTCGCTCTGCTCGATCGAAAATCGCGTGATCGGCAAATAGCTGCGGTCGCTGCCCACCAGCGTGATATCGGTGCCATGCAGCGTGGTGATGAACGGCAGCTTTTTCGGCATCGCCATCATTCGCGCCAACAGAGCACTCACCGAGTGCGGAATCGCATAGTGAACATGCAGCAAATCCAGCTGCGCCTGCTCGGCCACTTCCAGCATCTTCGTCGCCAGCGCCAATGTGTAGGGAGGATGATCAAAAAGCGGGTAGGAAGTCACTTCCACTTCATGAAAATGGATGCGCTCGTGCGGGGAACTCAGGCGGATGGGCATCGCGTAGCTGATGAAATGAATTTCGTGCCCGCGCGCGGCAAGTTCGATGCCGAGCTCGGTAGCCACGACTCCCGAACCGCCATACGTCGGATAACACGTGATTCCGATTTTCATGGGCTCTCCCGGCACTGTAACAGCCATCGCTCGCAAGCGGCAAGCGAGGCGATAAAGCTGGGCTCGCTTGCGCCGGGGGCGGCCGGATGCTAGATTCGCGCCTTCCGGTCTGACATTAGACGGACTTACAGGCTATCTAGATGCTGCAACTTTCAGGCAAAGTGGCGTTCATCACGGGCGGTGGCACCGGCATAGGCCGAGCCTGCGCCCTGGCATTTGCTCGCGAGGGAGCGCAAGTAGCGGTCGCCGGCCGGCGCAAGGAGCCTCTCGACAAAGTCGCGGGCGAAATTGCGGCGGCGGGCGGCAAATCGCTCGCGCTCTCCTGCGATGTTACCCAGCGATCGTCGGTAGAAGGCGCCCTGGCGCAGGCGGAGAAGCACTTTGGGCGCCTAGATACCCTCGTGAACAACGCCGGCGCCGTGGTGGTCGCAACCGTGGAGCACACCTCCGATGAGGATTGGAACCGCGTGCTCACTGTGAATTTGACCGGAACATTCTTCGTCTCCAGGGCTGCGCTCGCTCCGCTGCGCAGGGCAGGCGGCGGATCGATCGTCAACATCGGTTCCGCGCTCGGCCTGGTGGCTCGCAAGGACCGTGCGGCCTACTGCGCGGCCAAAACGGGAGTGTCCGGCCTCACCCGCGCGATGGCGCTCGACCACGCGCACGAGAAAATCCGCGTGAATTGCATCTGTCCCACACTGGTGGCCACCGAACTGGGCATGAAATCGATTCATAGGACGGCGAATGCCGAAGCCGAGATCCAAAAACGCATCGCCGAAATTCCCATCGGGCGTCTGGGCAAACCAGAAGACGTGGCCGCGATGGCAGTCTATTTGGCTTCGGAAGACGCGTCGTGGGTCACCGGCGCGTCGTTCCCGCTCGATGGAGGCCTCACGGCATATTGATATGGCGACGGCGCAACCTCAATCTCGATCGCTAACGTCCAAATCCATCGAGCGCCTGGCCGCCGAAGAGATGCGCTGGCGATTGCGCGAGAACCAGACCACCAAGCATTTTGGGTTTTGGTTGGTCCTGGCAGAGCGCGGCAAAGTCGCGCTGCGGATGCGCGTCGGCAAGAAACACTTGCAAGTACACGGCGTAGTCCACGGCGGAGTGCTCGCGGCTCTCGCGGATACGGCAGGAGGCCTCGCGACCTATATGGCGGTTCCGCGCGGCACACGCGTCGCGACCATTGAAATGAAAATTAACTATCTGGAAGCGGTTGAAGGAGGCAACGTCACCGCCGAAGCGAGAGTGGTGCGCATCGGGCGGCATGTCGCGGTGGTGGACTGCGATATTACGGATGACGCGCACCGCCTGGTCGGCAAAGCCCTAATGACTTTTTTTGTGGGACCCTTCCGAAAGAACCGCAAGAAACGGCCGGTTTAACGCACACACCGGACGCCGCGCAGCGTCCTCGTGCGTGCACTTCTATGATTCACAAACCGCTATTCGTCCGAGTGGTCAGGCCCGCCTGATCCGTTCGATCCGTTAGTGCCGCCCTGCGCTGCATCATCACCTTCTTTATATAGATATTTGATGCAGTGCTTGTAAACGAGCAGGTTGGGGCTGCCGTAACGGGTCAGCTTGATGCAATCCCGGTCGTACCATTCCACGCTGCCGCGCAGCACCTCGCCGTCGGTCAGCACCACCGCGACCGGAGTCCGCGATTGCATCTGCTTTACGTAATAAAAATTTTCAGCGTGAGTCTGTTCGGGAGGTGCGGGCTTCTTGCGTTGCGCAGACTGCGCCGGCACGGCCTGAATGGGACGCGCCGGAAATTGTTGTTCTTTTACATCCGTAAGCGTAGGACGAAAAAGCTTGCGGTTTACCATGAGTGCTCCTTCCTATGACTACATCCTGTTATGACTGTGGAAAAACGTTTTAGGTTGCAGACATTTTGCAAAAAGATTCGACTTCGCCCGGCCGCTTAGCGATTGCCCAACGAAAGCAGGAGCGCGTCCAGCCCCAGCTGGCGGCTGATATTCCGCTTCAGGCGGTTTTCCAGGCGATCCAGCCCTTGGGTAGCCCGCGAGACCCACGCGAAATCTATTTTCCTGCTGAGTGCTTCCAATTCACGGCGTAAATCGGGATTCCGAGCGAGACTGCTCTTCGGACCTTGGGATAGTTCAAGAAGGTCTGTGAGCAGACTATAGAACAGCGTCAGAATATTTTCAAACGATTCCTTTTCCTGCTTGGCGAGCTGCGCGGTGGCGGCGAAAATCTCCGCGGTCTTTCCGCCGTTGATTGTTTTTTCCAGCAGGCTCAGGACGCTGCGCCGCAGCCGCGCAGATTCTTCCAGGTTCAGAGCCAGCGCCATCCCGGGGCTGCCGCTCGAAAGCTGCGACGCAAGTTTGCGTTCCGGGGCCTTGGCTTCGGTGCGGTCGCCGAGAAACTTTTCGATTTGCTCGACGGCCACTGGCGCGAAATGGAACTGCAGGCAGCGCGAGCGGATCGTTTGCAGCACGGAATCGGGAGTTGGCGCCAGCAGAATTAGCGTAGCGCTTTCAGGTGGTTCTTCCAGGATTTTCAGGAACAGGTCGGCGTCGTTCCAGCGCATGGTGTGCGCGTCATCCAGAATGAAAATGCGCCGGCGGCCCTGCGGTTTGAAATACGCGGCGCGCTGCACAGCGCGAAGCTGGCCCACGCGAATCATCGGGCGCGCGACGGGCGCGAGGCGCCGCACTGGATCGGGCACCAGCAGCCACACATCCGGATGCGTTTCGATGATCAGCGGCATGCGCTCGATCATCGCGGCATCGGCCGATTCGCCGCGTTCTGTGAGGCCCGCACTGATTAGCGCAGCGGGGTCGGCGAGCCGGGCCATGCGCTTGCAGGATTCGCACTCGCCGCAGAAATCATCTCGCAGGCGTTCGCAATTCGCGGCTTGCGCAAACATCCGCGCGAGGGTGTATTTACCGATGCCACGCGGCCCGGTGAAGAGCAGCGCGCCGGGCGCGCGGTCGCGGCGCAGCATTCCGCGCAGCGCTGTGACGACGCGTTCGTTGCCGAGAAATTCGTTGAACCCCATGGGCTCAGCGGCTGGCGTGCAGCGCGGGGAACACGCGCGCTTCGATCGCCGCCAAAATCTCCTTATGAATTGCTTCCGGGGAGCGCAGGGCTTTTGCTTGCGCGTCGTAACACTCGATCTTCACCCAATTGGGCTGGCGCATGAGCTCGTCGTAAACCACCGAAGCAGCGCGCAGATGCGCCAGATCCGCTTCCTGCAGGTCGCGGCGCAGTTCGGTGTACTCGCGCTTTGCTTTTTCTCCAACCAGCCGGTGAGCTTCTTCGGCGGGCACGCGCAAGTAGATCACCAAGTCCTCAGGCGGCAGCGCGTAGACTTGATATTCCAGCTCTTTGAGCCAGGCTAGAAATTCGCGGCGCTTTTCGGGCGAGACTCGCGCTCCCTGATGGGCCAGATTGGACGCGATGTAGCGGTCGGCCAGCAGGGCCTTTCCGGCTGCCAGGTCCGATTCCAGCGCTGGACGCGATTCGCGACGGTCTTCCGCATAGAGCAGCGCGGAAAAATGCGGGTCAACGGATTCCAGCGGGCCGAAGTCGCCATTGAGAAAGCGCGCGACGAGTTTACCGAAGAATCCCTCGTAGCGAGGGAAACTCACTTGCGTGAATGCAATTCCGCGCGACGCGAATGCGCGCGCTACCATTTCCAGCTGCGTGCGTTTCCCCGAGCCGTCGATACCTTCGAGGACGATGAATTTGCCGCGGGCAGGCATCTATTTGAAGCACAGTCTAGCATAGGCGGGCGATTCGGCAGGTGCGGCGCGTGATGAGACGGCGGTGCGGACGTTGTGGCTTTTTGCCATGTTAGAATTGCGGCGATGACAAACCAATCTTCCTTGATCGCCGCGAACTGGGCGCAAATTCAAGAACGTGTCGGGCGAGCCGCCGGGCGCTGCGGCCGCCGCGCGGATGAAATTACCGTGGTCGCGGTGTCGAAGACTCATCCGGCCGAAGCGATCGTCGCGGCTTACGAAGCCGGGCTGCGCCACTTCGGAGAAAACCGTGTGCAGGAGTGGGAAGCGAAACAGCCGAAGGTGGCGGATCTCGACGCGACATGGCACCTGATTGGCCACTTGCAGAGCAACAAGGCGCGCCGTGCAGCACACCTTTTTCGTCGTGTGGATTCCCTCGACGATCTGGCGCTCGCGAAAAAACTTCACGCTGCGGCGGATGCAGAAGGGAAGTGCTTGCCCGTGCTGATCGAAGTGCGCTTGGGCGACGAAGAAACAAAAAGCGGCGTAGCCGAAGCGGACCTGTTATCGCTGGCGACGAGCATCGCGCCCTTCGCGCATCTGGAACTCGTCGGACTGATGACCATCCCGCCGTATTTCGATGCACCCGAACGAGTGCGCCCCTATTTCCGCAAGCTGCGCGAATTGCGCGACAACCTTGCCCAGCGGCTCAGCCGGTCGCTGCCGGTTCTTTCGATGGGGATGAGCCATGACTTCGAGGCCGCCATCGAAGAGGGCGCGACGGAAATTCGCGTCGGCACGGCGCTGTTCGGCCCGCGCGGATCTGTGGCCTGATTCGCGCGGACAGCACTGGCTCCTGGAGGCCCAGCGCGTCCGATTGAACGTTTAGCGGTTAGCGACTTCCTTTCTTCGGCTTCTTTCTTCCCATCCGCGAATGAACTCCGCGAGGCGGAACTTTTCTCTTTATCACGGTGACCGATTTCGCTTTCTTCCGGGACTTGCTGGCGGACGTGCCACTGCTAACCACGTGCTTCGTCAAATCGAGCGTGAATTGGTCCATCACGGAACTCTCGCGCGTGGTTTCATCGACGCCGAGTGACTGGCATTGAATTGACTTGGCGCTGACTGTGATCCGCAAAAATCCAAAAACATTGTCGTTGTAGGCGACCAGCGTGAGCTGGTTTCCCTTGCCGTCATTTCCCACGGCGCCGGGCTGCGGCAACGCTCCATTTTTCCCGGTCACTGGTTTACTCAGATTGAAGTAGCCGCCATTTCCCGCAACGAGGTAGGGAATTTGGCGCCCGTCCGCCTTCATCACGCGCGTATAGCGCTCGTAGAGATGCGCGTGGCCGGAAAGCACCAGGTCCGGCCAGATGCCCGCCGTCTGGCATGCGCTATCAATTTGCGCGAGCATTTGCGGGCTGGGAAAATGTTCGCTACTGATCGTGAACGGCGGATGATGCACCGCTATGATCAGCGCGAATGGAGCGCCGCCGGATTGTTTGCGTTGCGCGGCCGCGGCTTGCAACTGAGCGAGCAGGAACGCGGTTTGCTGCGTGCCGGCCGCGCCACCGCTGATTACTCCCACCGTTTCACTCGTATTTGAATAGAGGCCGATGATTTTCACGAAGGGAGCGTTCAACGTGAAATAAACGCCCCCTTGCGTCATGGTCGTCCGTGCAAAACCTTTGGCGGAGGGATCATTGGTCGGCGTCTTCGAGCAAAAATTTTCGTAGAACGGCTGCAGCGAATATTTCACCGGCTCGCTTGGAAAAAGTACGCCATCGTGATTTCCCGGGATGGCGAAAATCGGCCCGGCGTAATCGCGGTAGGGATCGTAGAACTGATCGTAGTAATAGCGTTCCTGGCCGAAGAAATAGACCACATCTCCCAGGTGGAAAAAGAAGGCAGGGCGCGCGCTTGTGAAGTCTTTTCCAGTCAGATCGTCGGTCATCGCGTCGGCGACGGCGAACTGGTGCGAGGGTTCCTTAATGCCGCCGGTATCGCCTACGGAGTGAAACGCGATTTGTCCGGAGTTCTGGATTTCTTGTACCGCGGCGTTCCCTAGCACGTCCGCCAAAGCCATGACCGGCGGATTTTTCCATGGGGCGGGGATCGCTTCGGTCACGGGAGTGGCTACTACCGCCGAATCGGCGTAAACGTCCTTCGGGTCGAAAGTGTTAAAATTGTCAGGGGACGATTGCGGGTTCGCGAAAACAAAGCCGGTGCTGGACATGAGTGGCGCCCTCCTTTTCAGGCGAGGTTTCGAATGCGAAGGCCGTGAGTATACCTCTACTTCTCGTCTCTGAGGAGTTATAAGTTGTGCCGGTCTCGGCCGCGTGCCGCTACGCAGGGCATAGGAAATCGCCAAAAGAAATGGAAATCACTGCTAGTGACGAGGGTGTCTCATTTTACGTGCACGTACAGCCTCGGGCGAGCCGCGACGCCATCGAGGGCGAGCACGCCGACGCATTGAAGATTCGCCTTACCGCGCCGCCCGTCGATGATCGCGCCAACGATGCGCTCGTACGCGTGCTCGCGCAGCGTTTGAACGTGCCGCTGGCGGCTGTTAGAATCGTGGCCGGCGAAAAGAGTCGCAGGAAACGCGTGTTTGTTGCAGGTGTGAAGCGCGAACAGGTGCTGGCTCTGCTTTCAGAGAAAAAACACGCCGCGAAGAAAGCGAAGGACTGACGAAATGCCCGATATCAAGGCCATCCAGACCGCATTGCGCGCCGCCAAGCTCGACGGCTGGCTTTTTTTCGACCACCATCACCGCGATCCCATCGCAGGTAGCATTCTGGCACTCGATCCAGCCGCTCTGGTTACGCGGCGCTGGTTCTATTTCATTCCAGCCAAAGGCGAGGCGCGCAAGCTGGTGCACAAAATCGAGCAGGGAACGCTGGACTCTCTGGAAGGCAAGAAATTCTTGTACGCGGGATGGGAAGAGCTCCACAAGATGTTGCCGAAAGTGCTTTCCGGATCCAAGATCATCGCCATGCAATACTCGCCGGAAAACAATATTCCCTACATTGGGCTGGTGGACGCCGGAACGATCGAGCTGATTCGCAAGCTGAAGAAAAAGGTCGTGAGCTCCGCGGATCTGGTGCAGAAATTTGAGGCGAGCTGGTCGGAAGAGCAATTCCAAGGGCATCGCGAAGCCGGCAAAATCGTGGACCGCATCACGCGCGAGGCTTTCCAGCGCGCCGCGAAATTCGTGCGCGAAGGGAAGCCGCTCACCGAATACGAGCTGCAGCAATGGATCGTCGAACAGTTTCGCGCGGGTGGATTGACCACCGCCGAGCCGCCCATCGTGGCCGTGCAACCGAATAACGGCAGCCCGCACTATGAACCAAAAGCGGAAGGCTCGCGCCCCATACGCGCCGGCGACCTGCTGCTGCTCGATATTTGGACGAAGCTGAATCGGCCGGGCAGCGTGTATTACGACATCACTTGGGTCGGTTATTTGGGCGAGCGTGTGCCGGATTCCTACGCCAAAATTTTCCGCATCGTGAAGAACGCGCGCAACGCCGCGATCGAATTCGTCAAGGACGCAGTGGCGAAAAAACGCGCCGTTCACGGCTGGGAAGTGGACCGGGTGACGCGCGAGGCGATTCGCAAAGCCGGCTACGGGAAATATTTCGTGCATCGCACCGGACACAGCATAGGGCAGGAAGTTCACGGCAACGGCGCGAATATGGACGGCCTGGAAACGCGCGACGATCGAAAAATCGCGCCGCACACGTGCTTTTCCGTCGAGCCTGGGATTTATCTGCCGGAATTCGGCGTGCGCAGCGAAGTGAACGTGTACGTTGGTGAGAACGAAGCGCGCGTTACCGGCGCCATCCAGGAAGAAATTCTTCCGTTACTGGCTTAGGTGACCGTGAACGAAGTCCCGGGTAATGAAGCAGCGCTGGGCGAAGCGCCAGCCAACCAAGAATCGGGAAACCAAGTCGCCTGTGACCAGCCGCCGGACAGCAATACTCAGGCGAACAGCGTTGTCGGCGAGCGCGCCGTCGCGGCCCGCCATTCCCTGGGAGCGAGCATCAGCCGCGCCGCGCTTGCGCTGCTCGCCGCGATCTTGGCGTGGCTGGTGCCGGGCCTCGGTCATCTGCTGCTGGGTCGCTGGGGTCGGGCGCTGCTGTTTTTCGTCGCGGTCGGCGGCCTGGCGGTCACAGGTTATTTACTCCGCGGCAACGTCTTCCCTCCGCATTCCGGCGATCCCTTCGGCACGCTGGGTTTTCTGGCGGATGCGGGCGCGGGAGTCTTCTATTATTTCTCGCGATTCTTCGAGGCCGCCGGGCCAGACGTTTCGCGCGCCGCGGGAGATTACGGCACGCGATTCGTCGCCGCCGCAGGAGTGGTGAATGTGCTGGCAGTGCTAGACGTAATCGAAATCGCCACGGGCAGGAGAAGCTGAGTGATTTGTGGCGCGTCCATATTGATCACCACTGCGCTGCGCCTCAACCACTTTGGCGCCATGCTGTTGTTCGCGCTGCTGGTTTCGCTCGTGCTGGCCTGCCTCACGCAACGCTCGAGTTCCGGCGGCGTGAAATATGCCCTGTGGTCGTTTGCGCTGTTCGTGCTGGTCGGGGTGGGCGTGGCGTGGCTGATGTATCCCATCTCGCGCTAAAGGATTTCGCGGTCGCGCAGGTGGCATATCGCGCAGCGCGTGCCTGTTCGGAGCTCGTCGTACATGTCGGCGGCGCACACGACGAGCGCCCAAAGTTTGACAGTATTTTTCCGCGGATGTTACAGTCGAACAGGCGCCGAGGTAGCTCAGTTGGTAGAGCAGCCGATTCGTAATCGGCAGGTCCCCGGTTCAAGTCCGGGCCTCGGCTCCACTTTTTTTCCTAAAGCCTGCAAACTCAATTAATTGGCTTTTTCGTTTTCTGCGGCCGGCTCGATTTTGTGAACTTTAGTGAACAAAATGTCGGCCACCTTGTCCACCGCACGCCGCTGTGCATCAGGGATCGCGTGCGTGTAGACGTTGAGCGTCGTTTCCAAATCCGAGTGCCCGAGAAGCGAATGAGCCGTACGCATGGACTCTCCTACTTCGGCAAGCTGCGTTGCATGCGTGTGCCGAAAGCTGTGCCATGAGACCAAGGGAAGCCCCAGGCTCTGGCACGCTGGTCGTAGGGCACGGCGAAGGACATTCTTGGGGTTGAGGGGTGTGTGATTGCGAGTCGCAAATACGAGGTCTTCCGGTCCTGCCGCGTGACAGCGCGCACGTTGTGCGCTCAAAGAGTCAGAAACAGGTTTGCTAATCGGAATTTCTCGCCTGCTACTCTTTGTCTTGGGCGATCCAAACTTGCCTGATTAGTAACCGGAAACTGGCCCACTACCGGAAAGATTGGTAGATCGGCCAAACATTTGAAGGCCAGTGGACTCGGATGCAGAGCCACCTAAGGGGCGGCTTAGCTGTGAGCGGAAGTTATGATTCGACTAGCTGGCCTCGGTCCGTGACCGTCACGTGCTTCACCGCGCGCAAGGGAACGGCCAGATCGTAGCGGGCATGCCGCCTTTCACCGGCTCGAACTAACGCGCCTCTTTCAACCAAATCTGCCAGATCGCGCGTAACTGTGGCCGGTGAGGCTCCGGTAATGGTGCTGTATTTCCCAGCCGTGAGCCCCCCTTGGAATCCTTCCGGGCCTTCACGGAACATGCGCTGAAGTGCTTTCTCCTGTCTCTCGTTGAGTTGACCCTTCAGGCAGTCCAAGAGCCTCGCCTTGTCGATTAGGAACTCAACGAGCGCGATTGTGCGGTGCTGGGCTTCGATGGCGACTCCGGCAAACCATGCCAGCCAAGCCGTAACTTCATTGTTCTTGTTTGCGGCTTCGAGTGCTTCGTAGTAGGCTTTGCGCCGGGCAAGGATCGCAGCCGCCAATGCCGTCAGCGTCGGTTGTCCGAGGCTCTCCGCCAGGGATTTCTCGGAAATCGCTCGTCCGATCCGCCCGTTGCCGTCCTCGAATGGATGGATACGCTCAAAGTAGAGATGCGCGATTCCAGCCCTCGTGAGGGCAGGTAGAGGGTCTTCGCCGCGCGGTCCAGTTCGGTGGAACCAGGCAAAGAACTGCGCCATCTCGGACTCCATTTGTGAGGAAGGCGGCGCCTCGAAATGGACCCTGGACTCGTAAAGTGCATGTGAGACAACTTGCATGGGCGCAGCGCCGGTTCGATACTGTCCGATATCCTTCAGATCTCGCCTGCCACTCATCACCATGCGATGCCACCGAAATAGCATCTCCGTGGAGAGCGGATCGGCGAAGGAGCAGTACAAATCGACCATCATCTCCGCAATCCCTTGCTCGGCAGGTCGCACTCGGCGAGCGTCTGTACTGAGTCCCAGCTGCCTACGGACGGAGGATTGCACGCTGGCCCGGTCCAGAATTTCGCCTTCGATCTCCGAAGTTGTGAGTGCTTCGCTGCTCATGGCTTCGATCATCAGTTGATCGCGCTCTTCGGTTCCGAGGTGCTTGGCGGTCCCAACGAGCACACCTCCGCCGACTAGGAACTGCTGCTCCGCTGCCGCTAGGCGGGAACGGTCCCAGGTAAAGGTGTGCCAATCAGGTTGTTGCCAGTTCCAAGCCATGAGCGATAGGAGCCTCTTCTATCGCTCATACAATAGCCTAATGGTGAGCGATAGACCATACTCTTTCGCTCAGCTAACTCTTGGCTCTAAATGTGGTTACAATCTCGAATTGTGGAACCCGAACTAGCCCCCAACCCGCGATCATCGCCCGAGAACGAATATTGGACCCGGGACCGTCGAGAATTGCTCGAGTGGCTGCGGAAGACTAGCGCTTCGCTCGCAGAGTTATGCGAAGGTGCAGTGGAACTATTGTTCGGACAGCGAGTCGCCGGCTTGTCCCGATTCGTCTCTCACGCAGTCCGCGAGGTGCGCAATCGTCTGCCGGGCGCGGTTTCTGGGATAGTCGCCTCGGGGAGATTGGATTACAAGAGGCGCATCGACGATCTAGCTGCGCTCTGGAAAAAATCAGGTGTAATCCTCGAAACCAAGCCGTCCGAGGACGGAAAAAGACCTTCCGCGACCCACGCCTCCGATGTTGTGTTACCGAGGAGAGTTGCGCGAACGATTAAAAACCTGATCACCGATCACGAGGCGACTCGCCTGAGGCCGCAGGACGCGGCGCTGAAGCTGTTTGAGGGCATCGCTCCGAGTAATCAAATGTTCCGCGACGGCCTCAGGCCGATGGTGCTTCAGTGGATGCAGGTGTGCGATTGGTTCATGGAACGAACCCACGAATCGGGTTACACGGATGCCGACATCGAGCTGCCTGAATTCGAAAACAACTTCGAGCTATTCGAGTCGACGTCATTGGCCATCGTGCGCGGCGTGTCGACGTTTTTCGATAATACCCTCGTCAGTATTTCTACGAATATTCAGCGGCCGGCGAATGTGTTAGCGTGAGTCGGGGCGCTTTTCGGCGCTGCTGCGGACGCGACATGGAGACTGGGGCTCGGGCGAGGGGCTTGGCTGGCCGACCCCTTCGCGGCACCCGAACGATCGCGCGACGAAGTTCCGGGCGACGCATCCTTGCTAACGGTCGACAGTTGACAGTTAAGAGTTAAAAGCTAACTGCGAGAGCGGAATGCTATTGGCGGGTGGGAATGTCTGCGGCGCCGGCGTTGGCAGGGACCAGGTTTGAGAGGCCGGGGTTTCCGTTGGCCGCTTTCCAGTGTTCCACCAAGGCTGGGGCGCCGTCTTGCAGTTTGGCGGCGTAGACGGTGCGCCAGGTTCCGGCGGCGAAGGCCATGTAGATCATGGTGGCTTGTTTGGCGTCGCCGCCTTCTTTAGTATTTTTTTCGCCGCTTGGTCCGCTCTTTTCAATGTTGCTGGAATCTTTGTCGCCATTCTTGGCGTCCTGCTGACCCGGCTCGGCGCCGGCTGGGCGGCGGCCTGCGCTCTTGAAGATCAAAGCGCCCGCGGGATCCATGGTTAGTTCGTCGGCGTGCAGGAAGACAGAATCGCCGGGAAGGTTTGGCTCTTTTCCGTTGAGAATTACGCACCAGTAGTAGCTTCCGTACTCGATCGCGGCCATTTTGCCCGTCCTTTTGGATTGCTAAAGCATAGGGGCATATTGCGACTTCGGTGGCTGGAGGGTAGTGCAGATATTACTTTATTTCCGGGTGAAATAATATTTACTTGCGGAGTGCTCCAAATCGGTACGCTGGGAGCGCGCTTTCCAAGGCTGCGTGGCCGCCGAGAGTGGGCGGCTGGCCCGGACGCGAGGCAGGAGATGTCAAAAAGGCGTGACAGGTGCGCAGGTTGGCGGAATACTGCGGTATGCCGCATGGCGTTTTGCTGGAGCGATGTGGAATGAACGGCCGGGAGGAGACATGTTGAACGCGGGACCTGCCAAGAAAGTGAGCATCTATGTTGGTCAGGACCAGCAGTATCACGGCGAATCGGTGTACGCGGCGATTCTGGAATTTCTTTTCTACCGCAAAGTTTCGGGAGCGACGGTGACGCGGGGCGTCGCGGGATTCGGCGCGGATCACCATATGCAGACCGATCGCATCCTGGTGCTCACGGAAAATCTTCCGATGAAGGTGGAATTTATCGAGACGCCGGAGAAGGTGGAGGAACTCCTGTCCAAGCTGCACGAGATAGTGGGCAGCGGATTGATTGAAATTCAGGACACGACGATCGTGAAAGCTTCCGAGACCGCGAAGCAAGTGGCGCAGCGGGGAAGCGCGCGTCCTTTGAAACAGGCGGGAACGGCCAAGTTGATGCGCATCTTTATCGGCGAGAACGATAAATGGAATGGGAAGCCGTTGCACACGGCGTTGCTGGAAAGCATGCGCGCTAACGAGCTTGCCGGCGCGACTGTGTATCAGGGGATTCTTGGTTACGGCGCGAATCGCAGGATTCATAAGGACAGCGCGCTGCATTTGTCGCATGACCGGCCGATGGTGCTGTCGGTGGTGGACACCGAGGAACGGCTGCGCGCGTTTCTGCCGCTGCTGGATGATATGGTGCAGCAGGGGCTGGTGGTTTTTTCGGATGTGGATGTGATCAAGTACACGCACAACTACGAGGAAGCGGAACGGCGGAAGGCGGTGCGTCCGTGAAACTCGAAGGCAAAGCAAAGATGCTGCGGATTCATTTTGGGGAAGACGATAAGTGGAAGGATAAGCCGCTGTATCGCGCGATCGTCGAAAAATGCCGCGAGCTGGATCTCGCTGGCGCGACCGTTTTTCGCGGGATCGAAGGATATGGCGCTAGCACATTGATTCATCGCTCGCACTTGCTGTCGTTCTCGTCGGACGCGCCGATTATGGTGAGCGTGATTGATTCAGCTGAAAACATTCAGAAGCTGCTGCCTTTTTTGGATGAGATGGTGAGCGAGGGGCTTATCGCGATGTCTGAAGTGCAGGTGATCAAGTATTCGCATCAGGATGGGTTTCGTTCCGGATAGGCGAAAAAAACGGAGCCGCCGCGGTTAGGCGACGACTCCGTTAGGGGTGGGGGCCCCTTGGGTGTAAAAGCGTTGCTGTAAATCAGAACAGAAGTTTCAATCCGAATTGTATCTGCCTGCCCGGATTTGCGGACTGCACAAGTCCGAACGTTCCAGCCGTTCCTGTACCGCCGCCGCTTGCTCCCGTCGTTATGACGCCACTGCACGACGGCGCGCAGGAGCCGTTCGGAGCAGAGAACACCGGTGTGTTGGTGAAGTTGATGAATTGGGTCATGAACTGTAGGTTGAATCGTTCGGTGATGTGGAAATTCTTGGTGATGTTGATATCCGCAGTCGACAAGCCTGGTCCGCGGAATGAACCCACTCCGCAATTTCCGAAGGTTTGTGCTCCCGGCAGAGTAACCGCGGCCGGGTTCAGGAATTGCAGGCCGATATTACCCGCGATATTCTCCAGAACGCCGCTGCCTTTTTGGTTGACGCCGGCGACGCAGTCGGGCCGGTAAGCAGCTCCTACACCACCGCCGGTACCTGACTGATCGGGCGCCGACGGATCGATTGCAAATCCAGAGTGGACGTTGAACGCGGTCGCAACTTGCCAGCCGCCGATGATCTGATTGACGACGCTGTTGACCCCGTCGCCAAATTGTTTCCCGTGACCGAACGGCAAATCGTAGATCACGTAGCCGTTGAATGCGCTGGCGATGTCACTGATGCAGCGGCCGTAATCGGCCTTCTGATCGTAGATGTTCTGGAAGAAGAAGTATCCGCCGCCAGTTTGGCTGACGCCGATGCCTTCTTCATCGCCGTACTGACCGAAGTAGCCGAGAGAGTTGGAGAGGCACTTGGACCAGGTATAGTTCGCCTGAGCCTGCACGCCATGAAATGGACGCTCGATCAGTGTGAGTTCCAATGCGTTGTAGCGTTGGATGGCGCTGGAGTCGTTATAGCGCACGTTCGCGCCAGCCGCAATGAGCGGCGGCGCAAACGGGCTGGGCGACAGTACGCCGCCGGAGAGTATTTCCTGGTTCAGCAGGTATATATCGGACATGTGGTCAATCTTGTTGCCCACGTAGGCCGCGGAAACTGTGGTGCTGTTTCCAAATTGCCGTTGGATGGTGACGTTCCACTGCTGATCCACAGCCGGCTGCAGATGTGGATTCGTCAGATGCAGCGTGGTACTGGATAAGCAGTCCGGCGAAAAGGCCTCCAAAGCTGCGGCGGTGCAAGGCGCACTCGGGAAAGCCGTATAGCCCTGATCGAGAGTGAAAGGAGGAGTGGCCAGGCCCGTGTTATTGGCCTCGCGATTCACCACGTAGGGAGGATTTACGACGGCCAAGTTGTTGACGCCGTTGCCCTCCATGTAAGTGGAAATGCCGTACGCCGCGCGAACTACGGTATTGGGCATAAATCCGGGCTGCCAGGCGAGACCGATACGCGGTTGGAAATTGTCGATGCCAGTGTAGGTCTGGTAGTTCGCGCCGATCTCCGGCGCGCCGGTGAACCGGTCGAAGTTGACGTTGTTCAAGCCATTGGAATCGCCGCGAGGTGTAGTCAACTCATAGCGAAGGCCGAGGTTCAGCGTCAGATGGCTGGTGATACGCCAGTTGTCCTGCACGAAGGCGCCCAGCAAGGTATTCCGCAAGTGAAAATCGAGCGGTGTGCCGAGCGTGACGTCGCTGGGAAGGCCGAGCAGAAAATCAGCGAACCCGTTCCCAGGCACGGTTCCGGTGGCGCTATTGCCGGTGTACTGGCCGCTGAAGGAAAATGACCCCGCCACGCCCTCGTTACCGGGGTAAATGTCGTTCATGATGTAGTGAAAATATTCAAACCCGAAATGGATCACGTGATTGCCGTGAGTCCAGGTGGCGGTGTCTTCAGCCTCAATCGTAGTGTCGTGGAAAATCTCGACGCCGTCGGTGCTGCCGAGGCTGGTGTAAGTTCCATTGTTACAGGAAGGGCCAGCGAAGGTGATGCAGGGCAAGATCGTGCTGGGAACGCCAGGAATTCCAAAACTCGCTGGGAAGTTGACGCTGGTTGGGTTCGTATAGACTTGGTCGTTCGCCGGAAAATCCTGGAAGCCCACGCGCGCCTCGTTGAGAAACGAAGGCGAGAAGGTATGGGCGTAATCCAACACGAAATTTTTCAGGGGATAGTCCCTCGTGAGGTTCGGTAGCAGCGCGATACTGTTGGTGGTGTTGTTGATCACGTACTGCTGCGACCAGCGGCCCATGAGGTGATCTTTCTCGGTCGCTAGCCAGTCAATTTTCGCGTCACCCTGATACGAATCAACATAGCTATGTTGCGTGTAGCTGGTTTGGTTGGCGGCCGGGAAATACGAAGAATTAATAATATTCTGCGCCGCGGTACTCATAATCGGAACCTGGTTGTTCAGATAGGGCGTTCGGGTGGCCGGATTGGCGCTGGAGAACGGGTTATAGAGCTGTTCCGACGCGGTCGTGCAAACTCCAGCTGTAAAACCGGTGGTGCAGAGTGATGAAAAATCGCCCGTGCGAAATGCTGCCGGCACGGGGGCGAAGGCCATCGAATTGGCGGGCGTGTTGTACAGAGATTCCTGGTAATCCGTAAAGAAAAAAAGTCTGTTCTTGATGACGGGACCGCCAAAAGTCGCGCCAAAATTGTTCCACTGCAGCGGGTTGCGCGGCAGGATCGCCCCGCTTCCGCCGGGTTGCTGATTAAACTGAGAGATGGCCTTGTTCTGCCAGGTGTTTGCATTTAGGTCAGTGTTGCGCAGGAATTCGTAAATGTCGCCGTGATACTGATTGGTGCCGGACTTCAGGGTCTCCACCACGACGCCGCCGATGTAATTGCCAAAGTCCGCCGGAGCATTTCCCGCGATGATGTTGAACTCCTGAACGGCGTCGAGGCTGGGTACGTAGCCAACTTCGTTGTTGTCGGCTTGATTGGTGTCCATTCCGTCCAGCGAGAAATTGTTGTCTTGCTCGCGCGCGCCATTTACGTAGGGACGTCCGGTGCCGAAGGTGGCCTGCGGTGCCTGGAAGGCAAAGATGTTCGGGCTAACGACTCCGGGCGTGAGCAGCGTCAGCTGATTGAGATTGCGCGTGGACAGAGGCAGCGCCGTAGCGGCGCTGGAATCCAGCAGCGTGCCCAGCTCCGTCGAGTCCGTCTGAAGCAGCGGCGGCGCGGCGGTAACCTCCACGGTCTGCGAGACGTTGCCCACCTTCAACTGGAAGTCGATCCGCGCGACCTGATTGAGAATCAGGGTGAAAGCCGGGTAGACCTCCTTGGAAAAACCGGAAGCTTGCACCGCCACTTCGAGATTGCCCACCGTTACCTGGGGAAAGGTGTAGGCGCCGGAGCCGTTCGTCTGCGTTGTCAGAATGGTGCCGCGGTCCACGTCGCGGGCGGTGACAGTCGCATTCGCGACGGCCGCCCCTGATGCGTCGGTCACCGATCCGGTGATGGTACCCGATGCTTGCTGCCCCCAAGCCGGCGGGACAATTGCGATTACCCCGAATCCAAGTAACAAGGAACACAGCAACACGACGGCGCTGCAGCGCAAATTCTTGTTCACAATTGCCTCCTGCGTGGATTCTGTGCGGCGAAAGCTCATAAAACCCCCAAGGCACCCTGAAACGTGAAAAGAGCTATATAGCGGAAAATATATGTTGTCAAGAGAAAAATGTGAATGTATAAGGCTTCTGATAGATTGTATGAATAAGCTCTATAGCGGATATGCGAGCTCTATAGCACCGTAGTTGCACTTAGGGTGCGGACCCCGGCGCCTTTTTGGCCGCGCTGATGGCCTAACCTGCTAGACTCTCAACAATTTCCGGAGCTTTCATGACACCGATCGGCCGTAATGGGGAACCCACCTACAAGCGCATCCAGAACGTAATCCGCAAGCGCATCGAGTCCGGCCAGCTGAAGCCGGGGGATGCCGTGGCTTCCGAGCGCGAGCTCGCCAAGATGCACAAAGTCAGCTTGATGACGGCGCGCCACGCGCTCGCGGACTTGGCGCGCGAAGGCATGGTAGAACGCCGCCACGGCTCCGGCACGTTCGTCGCGCCGCCGAAAATTCATTTCAACAAGCTGATGAGCTACACCGAGCAAATGGCCAGCCGGGGTCTGATGGGAAGATCAAAAATTATTTCTGCGAGCGTGCGAGACAACGAGCATGAAATTGCGGCGCGGCTTTCACTGCCGTCTTCGAGCCACTTGTTCATGCTCGAGCGAGTGCGCCAGGCCGGCGATGAGCCTTTTGCACTGGAGACTTGCTATTTGTCGGCGGACGAATTTCCGGCGCTAGCGGGCGGAACGCTGGAGCGCGGTTCGCTGTTTGTAACTCTCGAGCACGAATACGGAGTGGAGCTTGCCTACGCCGATGAGGAAATTGACGCCACCGCAGCGGATTTGAAAACCGCTGAGCTGTTGGCTGTGCCGCGTGGCTCCCCGCTGCTGCGAATCCGCCAGTTGATTTTCACTACGAAGGGCAGGGCCTGCATGTATGTGCTGGGCCTGTACCGTTCCGGCCGCCACACGCTGGTGATCCGCAGATTTCGCTGACGCGCGGGTTTTTGGTGACACCATACCTGGGAACGCCATTCTCTTGAATGGCGTTTTTCTGGGTGCTTTGTGCCCCGCGTCAAAAAGTTCAGCTTGCGCATCCTCCAGTTCAAGCCGCGTGTTCGGGCGAGGCGTGCCCGCGGGTTAGTTCGCGCGACATTTGCCAGGCGCAGAGTGCAGCTAGCGTGGAGAGGCAAAATCCCAGGGTCCATCTTTGCATCAGCAATTTGCCGACACCGAAGAGCGCGCTGTAGACCATCACCGTGCCGAGAATCCAGCACCACAGATTGCGGGCTAGATCGTGCGTCGCGGAGATTTCCGGCGCCAGCGCGGCGATGGTCTTCCATCCCGTGACGTCCGGGCGCACTTTGCGATAGAACGAGAGCAGGATGCTGGTGGGCTCTGGCGCGGTGAGAGTGGTGATTAGAATCCAGACAGTCGTCGTCACCAGCGTCGTGGTGAGCACATTTTTCGCGAATAGAACCGTGGCCGAGCCGGTGTAAAACGTAGGGCGGCCGATGAGCGCGTTCCACAGTCCTTCCGAATTCAGCGCCAGGGTTAAAATAAGCGCGGTGATCATTGAAGAGATTTCGCTCCAGGCATTAATGCGCCACCAATACCAGCGAAGCAGATAAACGCTGCCGGTTCCGGCGCCAACTTCCAGCACGGCTTGCCAGCCGGAACGAATCGAAGCCAGTTGCGCGGAAACGTAGCCGCTGGCGATCACCAGCAGCACGGTGACAACCTGCGAAGCGCGCACGTAGTGGCGTTCAGAAGCGTGGCGCACCAGAAAGCGGCGATAGAAATCTTCGACGACATAGGAAGTGCCCCAGTTGAGTTGCGTCGCGATCGTGGACATGAACGCGGCGAGAAAACCGGCGACGATGATGCCGCGCAGGGCGTGAGGAACGTGATCGTTGACCATCATCATGTAACTGGTTTCCGGATGCGCAAGGCCCGGATAAAGAACGATGGCTGCGAGCGCCGTGAGAATCCACGGCCACGGCCGCAGCGCGTAATGCGCAACATTGAACCAGAGCACGGAGAGCAGGCCCTGACGTTCGTCGCGCGCGCTGAAGATGCGTTGCGCGATGTATCCGCCGCCGCCGGGTTCCGCTCCCGGATACCAGAACGCCCACCATTGCACGCCGAGATACACGCAGAAAGTAATCACCGGCAGGGTCCAAAGCGTTTCGCTGGCAAAGCCTTGGGAAAAATCGGGAAGAAACCCGAGCGGGTCGGCGCCGCCATTTTTCGTGCGCAACGCTTCGATCTGCGCAATCATCGAGCTCATGCCGCCGGTGGCTTTCACGGCGTACCAGGCGATCGCGATTACGATGCCCATCTTCAAGATGAACTGAAACAGATCGGTCCACAGAACACCCGAAAGTCCGCCGAGCGAAACATAGAAACCGGTGAAGGGAATCAGGAAAAAAATACAGATAATCAATGCAAGGCCGTCGGTGCCGGAAAATACCGGGCCGAAGATTCCAGTCAGTCCTGAGGACATGCTCTGCAAAAAATGCCATTGGCTGATGGTGACGCCGAGCGTGGTGCCGACGATGTTGATCATCGCTTTGGTGACCCAGCCGAGGATCAGGCAGTTCATCAGCACGCCCAGATAGATGGCGCGAAAGCCGCGCAGAAATGCGGCGGGCTTGCCGGAGTAGCGCAGCTCGGCGAATTGCACGTCGGTCATCAGGCCGGAGCGCCGCCACAAGCGCGCGAAGAGGAAGACCGTCATCATTCCGGAGGGCAGGAAGGCCCACCAGATCCAGTTTCCGGAAATTCCCTGCGTGTAAACCAGGCCTGCGACGAGCAGGGGAGTGTCCGCCGCAAAGGTGGTGGCAACCATCGAGGTGCCGGCGAGCCACCAGGAAACGGTGCGTCCGGATACGAAATAATCTTCGGAACTTCTGCCGGCGGAGCGGCGGAAATAAAGTCCCAGGAGCAGCGTGATCAGAAGGTAGGCAATAATCGCCGACCAATCCAATAAAGTGAATGTCATGGCGGGGCGGATTTATGGCACACTTCGCGGCGCGGAGGCAATGGGAAATCGCGGTGGCTATTTTCTATTTTTGAGGCGAATGCAAAAACTCGGCTGAAAAGCTCTTGCAAATGCTCTGACGAGACGTACTGTTCCGCGTCGTTGCTGGGAGAGAAATGGGCGCTCATACTGGAATCCGAATCCGCCGTATGTTCTGTAGTTACTTGCTGACTCTAATAGTTTCATTGATTAGTTCTGCCGCGACCGCGCAGGCCCCTCAAGCACCGGGTGCGCCCTCACCTATCAATGTGCTGCCCATGCCTGCGACGGTGACGCCGGGTACAGGCCGCCTGATGGTCTCGCAAAGTTTTTCCGTCGCGATCGCGGGCTATAACGAACCGAGACTGGAACGCGCGGCGCAACGATTTCTGCACGACCTCAGCCGTCAGACCGGGTATTTTCTCAGCGACCGGCTCACCGACGAGAGTCATGCGACTTTGCAGATTCACACTGAGCATGGCAGCGAGCCGGTGCAGGATTTAGGTGAAGACGAGGGTTACGTGCTGGAGGTCGGCAGCACGGGGGCCCGGTTGACGGCCGCGAACCCGCTGGGGGTGATGCACGGCCTCGAAACTTTCTTACAATTGGTGCAGGTCGCGCCCGAGGGCTATGCCGCTCCGGCGGTCCATATCGAGGATAAGCCGCGTTTTCCGTGGCGCGGGCTCTCCATTGACGTCAGCCGGCATTTCATTTCGATAGAAGTACTGAAGCGCAATGTGGACGCGATGGCCGCGGTGAAAATGAACGTGCTGCATCTGCATCTTTCCGATGATCAGGGATTCCGACTGGAGAGCAGGGAATTCCCAAAGCTGCAGGAGCTGGGTTCGGAGGGAATGTATTACCGGCAAATTGAAATGCGCGAGCTGATCGCGTATGCCAGCGACCGCGGAATACGCATGGTGCCGGAATTCGACATGCCCGGGCACAGCACGGCGTGGTTCGTGGGCTATCCGGAACTTTCCAGCGGTCCGGGACCGTACCAAATCGAGCGCCGCTGGGGAATTTTCGATCCAGCGATGGATCCGACGCGCGAAGCCACTTACAAGTTACTCGATAAGTTTATCGAAGAGATGACTGATATATTCTCCGATCATTATTTCCACATCGGCGGCGACGAAGTAAACGGCAAACAGTGGGACGCTAATCCGAAGATCCACGAATTCATGCAAGCGCACAATCTGAAAAACAATCACGAGCTGCAGCAATATTTCACGGATCGAGTGGAGAAAATTGTCAGCAAGCATCACAAGTTCATGGTGGGCTGGGACGAAATATTAACTCCGGGAATGCCCAAGGACGTCGTGATCCAGTCCTGGCGCGGGCAGGATTCGCTGGCCGAAGCAGCGCGGCAAGGTTACAGGGGGATCCTTTCCAGCGGCTACTACCTGGATGCCATGGCGCCCGCGGCGCAGCATTATTTAGTTGATCCGCTGGCGGGAGCAGACGCGACGTTAACACCCGCGCAACAGAAATTGATTTTGGGCGGCGAAGCCTGCATGTGGGAAGAGTTTGCGTCCGACGAAAACATCGAATCGCGAATTTGGCCGCGCGCCGCGGCGGTCGCCGAACGCCTGTGGTCGCCGCAGCAAGTGCAGGACGTGAATTCGATGTATCGCAGGATGGCGGCGCTCAGCGCGCATCTGGAGCAACTGGGCCTGAAGCATCGGTCGAGCACGATAGAAATGCTGGCTCGACTCGCCGGAACAGATGACATCGGCGCGCTTGAGGTTCTGGCTCAAGCGGTGCAACCTGCCAGCGTTCAGATCCGTGAGACGGAAGCGGAAAAGGCCGGCGGCATTCAAACCAGCGACGTTTCGCTGAATCGCATGGTGGATGCAATCGCGCCGGAAAGCGAAGCCGTCCGGGAATTCTCAGCGGCAGTCGATCAATTTGTTGCGAGCAAGTTTCAAGATGCCGCTGCGGAGTCCTACATTCGCAAAAAATTAGGCGAGTGGCGCGACAACGGCGGCGCGTTGCAGCCCGTGCTGCAGAATTCATTTCTATTGAAAGAGGTTGCGCCCGTTTCGCAGAATCTGGCAGCGCTGGGCGGATCAGGATTGCAGGCTCTGGATTACATTGACGCGCACAAAGTACCGTCGGCTGAATGGAAGCAGCAACAAATCACCATGATTCAGCAGGTGGCGAAGCCGACGGCGGATTTGGTCTTGGCGGTTGCGCCCGGGGTGCAAAAGCTCGTGGAGGCCAGTGCTGCCACAGCGGCCGCGCCCTAAATTGCCAAACGCGCCCTGCGGCAAACTACGGACGAAGTTCCGGATGCATCTCAGGAAGCTTACCGGGACCGCTCTCTGGCCCAATATTCGGCCGAATTACCGGGTGCCCAGGTTGACGCATCAATTGGTGGGCGGGCGAATTGTGGAATCGCCAGACCGGTGCGTGTCTCGGTTGGATCGGAGGCCTCGGCCCAATCGGTCGCGGCGGCACTGGCCAGCGCCGCGCCACGACTTTTCTGAATGGCACGTCGGTGCCGGAAACGCCAGTGCAGGCGCCTGCAACGCCCACGTACGTGACGTAAAGTCCGCCATCGGGCAGCGGTTGTTCGTTTGCGTCCGTGTTGCTGGCGATAAACGCAACCACATTGCCGCTACTGTCTGAGCCGAACGCTTGGATCACGTCTCCGCTTGCCATACTAGGTCCGAAGGAGTTCGCGAGTGGCGTGGCGACCGTGAGATTTGAAAAACAGACTTGCCCGCCACCAGTTGACGTAATCGAGCCGGTCACGTTGAAATTCCAATCGGTCGTCAGGCCCATCTGCACGGTGGCACTCGATCCGCCACTATTCGATTCGAACGATCCGTCATACATCCCGCTGACCGTTGGGAACAGGGTTGCAGTGAACGATCCGGAGTCGCCATTCATGCAAGTTCCTGTCGAAGTGAAAGTGCCAGAAAACTGGCTGCTGTTCGACGAACTTGTTCCGGTGAAGGTTACCGTTGCGCCGTTATCGAGCACCACGGTCACCACCGCCGTATAGGCGCCGGAAGGAAGATATCCGATGGTAGTGATGCTGGTGACATTTCCCATGGCGGAGCAGCCGGAATTCGTAATGCTATCCGCCAGCATGGTGGCATTTGTTCCGCCGCCTGGAATCGTCGGGGCGTGCCAGTCAGTGGTAATCACCAGCGGGTTATAGCAATTGGGATTCGCGTCACCGGAATTGTCGGGGTTCTGCCCGCTGCACGGATAAGGATTACCGCTAGCATCCGTCAGCGGCGGTGCGTTCGGCGCGGATTCGCTGGTGGTCAGGATCGTCCATTGCTGCGATTGCGGCGGATAGGAGACCCAGGTCCACGATTCAACTTTTTGGCTGGCCGTCTCACCGCCAGTCCCGCCCGTGAATCCCGCATAAGCCAGGTTTCCGCCGATGATCGCCGGAATATTGACCGGCCAACTCTGGGTGAAGGTTTTGTTTACCACGGCATCAGTGATAGTCATCGTCAAGGTTGTGCCGTCATAGGTGACGTGCACAGCCATGGTGTCGCCGCTATGCAGATCGATACCGGATGGAGTCAGATCGATGGCAGGGATGGTCGGTGACGCTCCGTCGGTATAAAGGCCGGTCGAATCGTCGCCTTCACCTTGGTTGTTGTAGAGGTCAAACTTGATGGCGACGCTTGGTGTGATTCCGCCCGTGCCGCCCGGTACATCCGGACCGTAGCCAAGTCCTCCACCCACGGGACCAAGAGCCGTAGCGCCTGCGGTGGAATTCTGCAGTGTGAACGTAAGACCGTCCGCTTGAGCGTCGGAAAGCTGGAAGGTGAAATCCGTGACGAACCCGCGCACGTCCACCTGAGTGGTGCAAAACGCGCTGCCGGCTTCGCTCGTTCCGCCGTTTGTAAGTTGCAGGCGGCTGTCGTCCAGATCGGTGCTGCCGTTCATTTGCATACAGCCCGGATCGCTGAAACCAAGACCGAAATTGATGGGAGTTGTTCCGTTGGCGGTAATCGTGAACAAGCCGGTCACGACGGCGCTGTCGCTGAGGCCAGAGTACGAGGCGAGAGCCTTAATCGTTGTGGTGCTGCTCACCGCGATAGGGCTCGAGTAGACGGCGGAACTATGGGTGGGCGTTGTGTTGTCGGTGGTGTAGTAAATGACCGCGCCAGACGTGTCGTCCGTCAAGGTCACCGACTGCGCCGAAACGTATGTGCCGGCGGCCGGCGTGAAATTAGGCGGCGCTGTTTGCGAGGCGATCAGGTAAGCCGCGGTGGCCTCGGTGCTCTGAATGGAACCGCTGGCTATCGCGATCGCGTTGATGGTCGTGGTGACCGTCAACGGGATGGCTCCGGAGTACAAAGTCGAAGAGGTAGAAGGCGCCGTACCATCCGTCGTGTAGTAGATGGTCGCGTTAGGAGTGGCGCTGGTCATCGTCACGGAAACCGCACCCTGGTAAGATCCGCCTGGCGGGTTCATCACCGGCGCGGCGGTTTGTGGGTAGCTACCCAACAGACCGAACACGTCCACTTCCTTCTGCGCGCCCACGTATACTTTCCCGTTGGTCACTACCGGAACGACGAATTTCACTGCCGGCCCCAACTGGTCGCGCCCGCTGGTGAGGTTGGAACCGTACAGCAAGGTGGAGACATTGCCCGCGTTAAAGGCGCGCAAGATGGCCGGGCCATTGGTGGAATATGCATCGCTTTGCACCGCCCATACGATCCCATTGGCGGTGCCGTTCGAAGAGACAGCCACGGTCGAACCCGGAAAACCGCTTTCTTCAGCCGACTGCGAGGTAGGAGAGGTTGAAAGCAGGCCGGCGCTCAGCGAGTACGCTTTCAAAACATCCCCGCTGCCCCAGATATAGACATTGCCGTTCCAATACGACGGCATGGACCACAGTCCGCCGAAACCTACGACGCCTTGGATAATCTCTGGATCGCTGGTGCAGCCGTTGCAGTAATGGCTGCCATCACTGGTCATTTGGTCGCGGTTCACGACGTACATTTTCCCGCTCTTTCCCGACTCGATCAGAATGTGCGGATAAGGTCCGGTCTGATCGGGCGGGACCAGCACGCCGCCTGAGCCAAGGTCGGCGTCAGAAGCATCCAGGCTGGCCTGGTTGAAGGGCGTGAAATAATCGGTAGGAGTGGGATTGCCGCCCGCCAAACTGATGCGCACGAGGCTGTCGCCGTAATCGATATTTTTCGAGGGAGCCGGCGCTGGAGTTGTTACGGTATCGTCGCCGTTGCCTGTCGCAATATACGCGTTACCTTCGGAATCCGCGGAAAGGCCCGATCCCGCGCCCCAAATCCCATTGCCTTTTCCGTTCGGTGATGTGTTCCAAACTCCTGTTTGCGCGAGCGTGGTGGCGTTGTACGCCAAAATCCAGCCATGCCATGGGCCGTTGTCGCCGTGCGACGCGAAACCGATAAACACGTATCCGCCTTGCAATAACAGGCCGGGCCGCTGATTTTCCCACTGTGAACTGAACGGGACGCTGCCATCGGTTCCGTCCGGAGCAGTTCCCGGCGCGGAAGCAGTCAACTGCATGGGACCGCCAAACTTTTCGGTGCCGGTAGTGATGTCCAGTGCGTGTAGCCGGTAAACGTACGCTCCACTTTCTTTGGTGTTTGCCACCACGTACAAAGTGTTTGTCGAAGAGTCGATGACGGGCGTTCCGGTAATGCCGATTTCAGGATTGATGTCCTGGGTGTTGCCCACGTCGGAGGTCGAAAGCGTCGTCGCGCCGTTCACGAGAAACGTCACCTGCCAGAGCGGCGCTCCGCCAGAGTCGGCGTCGAACGCATAAACTGAGTCGTGTTCGGTCGCCACGTACAGAACGTTGTGCGTTCCCTGGCCGGGTATGGAGACGCCGGGGACATACAACGGCTGCGCGTAAACTTGGCCGTCCACGCCCAGCGCGAACAATTTTCCGAACGTGGTGGAGTTCACGCTCGACTGAGTCAAGATCGTCTCGTTGGTATTTTGTCCGTCGCGCGCATTGTCGTAGTGCTGCGTCAGGACGGGGGTCTGAGCGCGCGCGGAGAGCGGCGCGGCAACGGTGAGGAGAAGGCCGAGGCAGAGTTTCGCCACAGTGGTGTGCGATGCGATGCCCCGCGGAGATAGAGGTACCCGACGTTTTAGCACGCGTTTCCCAAGTTGTAGACTCGCCGACGCGCCGGTGGCACCGGAATAGCGCAGGAACCAGGACCGGTACTACTAGCACTTGCCGTGGACGCAAGCCTCGCCTACTGAAGGTGCCGCAATTCGAGGTCCACCAGCACCTCTGGAAATTGGCGCCAAAGTAGAGCCTAAGCCACTGCTTGTCAACAGCACGTGAGGCCAAGCGAAAGCGAAGACGCGAAGAAATTGGCAGGCGAAGGAAATCGTTTGCACGTTTAGAGAAGTCCAAAATCCGCACCGCTTTGCACATGCGGCGCTGTACTCGCGATTCCGTGAGCGCGACCGTACTTGTTACTGGAAGATTACAGGGACGCAGAGATGAACGGCGCGGCCAACCGCTGGGCCGGATTGCTGTGCTTAAGGATGAGGCACGGGACGCTGCGGCACTACTCCCGGTGGGTACTGAGGTCGTGGCATCTGCACGTTGAACGGGGCTTGGTTGGGGCCGCCTGGGCCATTGGCCGCCGCAATGATCATTTGTTTATCGCGCAGTAAGCCGGGCTCGCCGGGGTAATAGCTCAGCATCACGTCCACTAGCTGCGAGGCTGCGGCATAATTCCGTTGCTGGTAAAGCTGGGTGACCTGCGTCTTGTAGATATTGTCGATCTGAACTTCCAAAGCATGGCCGTTTTGGTTGCCGGCGTTGCGCGCTTGTATGGCCCAGAAGAGCGCTGAGTTATTCAGGGGAGCGAAATAGCGGCCTTGGGCGTAGGCTGCTTGCGCATTTTGGAGTTGCTGCTGTCCGGCGGCGGCTTGTACGGGCATGGGAACCGGCGCGGGCGTGACCGCACGGGGAACTTTATTCTGAACGGGATTTGGGGACTCGTGGCCGTTTGAGTCGTCACTCGCGACGGCCGGTGCGCCGGCATCTGCCACTCGAATTAAATCTACGTTGCTCGTGCCGCTACTCTTAGTCTGCCACGCCAAGTCGAAAACCGCTCCCTCATGAATATCAATGGCGCCTGATCCGCTGGCCTGCATCGCCTTGCGTCCCGGGCACGAAATCAAGCCATCAATCGTGTATTCCTGCGCGCCGGACTTCACGCCACTGGCGGCGAATGCGTTGGACGTGGGATGAAAAACCTTTCCCGCGATCGTCACGTTCACATCTGGAGTGCATTTGTGACGGTCGCTGGCATAGCGAATCATCACCGTCGCAGTGGTGACGGCGGGCGCTGGTGGTGGCGGTGGCGCGTGGTGCAAAACTTTCCAGCCTATTAGCGCTAGGACTGCCACCGCGGCTGCGATTCCGATGATTGTCCACGGCGGTTGTTTTGCGCCCGACACCGTCGTTACCGCTGGGGCTTGCGACGTTGGCACAGCCGTCGCCACCGTTGGAGTGTGCACCCCCGTCGTGGGCTTCGCCACGATGGCGGCCGCCCTGGTGGGCGAAAGCTGCGAGTTCAATATGGCCTGCGGAACCGTGGTGGTCTGCTTTGGCGGCTCGGCAGTCGCCCAGCGGCCGTTCGCATGCGCCTGAATGCCCTTGGCGCCCAGGCCAGCAACGAG
>Ga0181520_10000492_pt1 | contig 87385 bp, 70 predicted proteins | sample PEATcosm2014_Bin_29_FD_132451 | JGI IMG/M metagenome (GOLD analysis project Ga0181520, IMG submission 132451) | Peatland microbial communities from MTU Mesocosm Facility, Houghton, MI, USA - PEATcosm2014_Bin02_30_metaG | ecosystem: Environmental > Terrestrial > Soil > Wetlands > Peat | place... | reverse complement strand
GCCGTGGCGCTGTGGGTGTGGAAGAGCCGGCGCGACCGGTTGCTCGGCGTGGCCGTGGCGGCGCCGGCGCCGCCGGCGCCGCGGGCCGCGGTCGTGAAGAGAAAGGCGAAGCGGAAATGAAATACGGGCTGCTGTTTCTGCTTGCGCTCGCCGCTTTGCTGCCGGCCTGTTCGCTGACGTCGACCAATCTTCGCCTCGACGAACTGAATCGCCCGAGTCTGCCGGCGTCGGAGGTCGGCAACGACATTACGGTGCTGCGCGGCCGAACCGAGGCGCTCTGGAACCGCTTCGAAAGCGCGAAGCTGACGACGTATCTGACCAAGAGCCGCATTTCCGAGTTCTTCGAGAACGACAAAGACCGCAGCGACTTCACCGCCATCTACGCCAGCCTGTTCCGCCAGTCGAAATTCCAACGCGAGTACGTGCAAAAATACGAGGTCGGCAAGATCCTCGTCGAGCAGAACGGAGTGATCGCGCGCGTCGAAGTGACGATCTGGGGCACGGTGTATCTCGTTTGGCGCCACCGCATCCACGAAACCGAAATGTGGAAAAAGGTCGACGGCGTCTGGATGATGAAGCCGGAATCGTATTAGGCGCCTTCGCGGCGTTCGCGCGCGATTCATTGCGGCGTGGCCAGCACGAAATCTCTGAAAAGTGTGTAGACCGGGCCTTTGACCGACGGCGTCATGTCGATGACGACCGAGTAGTGGTCGCCGCCGACCAGCTTCGCGTAGCGCACGTCGGCGCCGGCGGCGCGCATCGCTTGCGCAAACCGCGCCGCCTGGACCTCGCTGGTCAGCGTGTCGCGATCGCCGTTGACGATCAGCAGCGGCGGCGCATCGACGCGCACGTGATGAATCGGCTGCGAATCCTGGTAATTCGCCTCGTCGCCCATGATCTCGTGCAAAATCTTTACGTCGAGCAAATTTCCGGGACCGAAATCGTAGGCCCCGCTCATCAAAATCGCCCCGCGCAGATGGCGAATATCGAAGTGCAACTGCCGCCGGAAGCGCTCGTTGACGACCAGGTCGGCGGCGATCGTGCCGCCGGCGGAATGGCCGGCGACGAAGAGGCGCGTCGGGTCGCCGCCGTAATCGGCGATGTGGGCGCCCACCCAGTTCAGCGCCGCGACGGCGTCTTCGCAAAACGCCGGATAGCGGACCTGGGGATACATCCGGTAGTCGATCAGCACGGTGACGATGCCGAGCGGGGCGAGCGTTGCGGCCAGCAACGCGTACTCGGTGCGGCTGCCGGTCTGGAAATAGCCGCCGTGAATGAAGACGACGACCGGCGCGAGCGAATTTCGCGGCAGGCCGTAGACGTCCAGGCGCTGAAACTCGTCGCCGTTTTCCACGTAGGGAATGTCTTTGGTCAGCGCCGGACAGCGGGCGCGATAATTCGCGCTCTCGATTTCCCCGCGGGTCAGCGGCGCGACCCATTTGGCCGGCACGCAAGCGAAAAGCAGGAAAAAGGAAAAAGGAAAAAGGAAGAAACGGGCCAGGAACCGGCGGCGGAAAAGAGGCGCGTTCATGGAAAGAGTCCTTTCGCGAACTGCGCCCGGGCCGAACGCCCCGGGCCGATTTCGTCACGTGTGCCGGCGATTATAGCAAAATGCGCGAGGCGGCGTCACACGCCGCGTGAAGTATTATTGAATTATTTTGACGGATCAAAGGCGCCCCGCCGCGGGCGTCGTTCTCCGGGTGCGGTCACGCCGCTGCGGCGGCGCGCCAGACCAAACGATTCACCACAAAATCCTCCCGGCGGATGGCCATCGCCCGGACCCTCGCGGCCAGTTTGCGTCCCAACCTCATCTTCGCCTCTTTCTCGCAGCCCTCGATTTGCCGAGCCGCCTCGGCCTCGACCGCCAGCCGCCCGTTCAACGTGCTCCGGAACGGCGCCGGCAGTTCCACCTGCGCCAGCCACGCGTGACCGGTCGTGCCAGACAGCGAGCGCACCGGCGGCCGGCGGTTGTTGCGTTGCAATCTTCCTCGGACCGACCTCCTTTTTTGGTTCCATGGGGTTGTGCCCCATTTATGCCGACCGTTTCGACGGCCGAGCATCTGTCAAGAAAAACGTCTCCATGCCGGAAATGCGTGCGCGGCGTTGCCTTGACGCTCGCCGCGGCGCCCGCTAGCGTGGACGAAAATCGAACGGGGAGAGCCGCATGCGCGGTTTTTTTGAGGCGCGGCACATTGCGATTTTCGGCGCGTCGACCCGGCCCGGCAACCTCGGGGCGCGCATCCTCACCAACCTGCTGCAATACGGTTATCAGGGGCGGATCACGCTGATCGGCCGCGGCGGCGGCGCACTCGCCGGCCACGGCATCTACGAAAGCCTGCCCGACCATTGCCGCGACGTCGATCTGGCCGTGATTCTCACGCCGGCGGCGACGGTCGCGGCCGTAATGGACCAATGCGGCCGCGCGGGCGTGAAACGGGTCATCATCGAGTCGGGCGGCTTCGCGGAACTCGACGCGGCCGGCGCCGCATTGCAGGCGGAAGTTCAGGCCGTCGCCGCGAAATACGGCATCCGGTTCATCGGGCCGAATTGCATCGGCGTCGTCAACACCGGCAACGGTCTGGCCGTGCCGTTTCCGATGATGCCGCAGCCGCCGAAGGGGCCGGTGAGCCTCATCACGCAATCGGGCGGCGTCGGCCTGCTGTACGCCCATTTGTTCCGCGAGAATTGCGTCGGCCTCGCGAAATTTGCGTCGATCGGCAACAAAACCGACGTTGACGAAGTCGACATGATCCGCTTCTTCAGCGGCGACGACGGCACGGGCGTGGCGCTCGCCTATCTCGAATCGGCGGGCCGCGGGCGCGAGCTGTACGAAGCGTTGCGCGCCTGCCCGAAGCCGGTCGTCGTGCACAAGGCCAACACCAGCGAGGCCAGCCGCGAAATCGCCAGCAGCCACACTGCGGCGCTGGTCAACAACGACGCGGTGGTCGACGCCGCGATCAAGCAGGCCGGGGCGATGCGGGCCGCGAGCCTGTCGGACGCCGTCGCCACGATCAAGGCGCTGCTGCTGCCGACGATGAAGGGCGACCGCGTCGTCGTCATCAGCCGCTCGGGCGGCCAGGCGATCATCGCCGCCGACGCCTGCGGCCACGCGGGCATGACGCTGCCGGAACTGCCGGCGAGCGTGCGCAAATTCGTCACGACGGTCGATCACGCCAACATCATCCGCTATGGCAATCCGCTCGATCTCGGCGTCCTCTTCGACATCGAGTCGCTGTTCGCGGTCATGGACGGCGCGATGGCGGCGCCCGAGGCCGATGCTGTCGTTTGCCTGATTCAGTTGCCGCAGGTCGGGCTCATCCCCAATCCGGAGCGGCTGCTGCACCGCGCCAAAGCGTTGTGCCAGCAGTTCGACAAACCGCTGGTGTTCGTGCTGCAAACGGCGCCGGAGTTGGTCACAAAGGTGCGGACGCTCAGCGATTTCCCCTTTTTCGAAGCCGCCGAAGAGGCGGTCGCCGCGCTGGCCGCCGGCCGCGACTGGGCGCGGGCCCGTCGCCAAACGCCGCGCCGTTCGCCGGCCGTGGAAAATTGTCCGCCGGCCGCCGCGCTGCTCGACGTTCTCGCACCTGGGGCCTACTTGCCGCAAGAGCAGGCATTCGCGCTGTTGGATGGCTATGGCATCGCGCACCCGCCCGTCGCGACGGCGCACACGGCGGCGGAAGCGGAGCGATTTTTCGAAAAGCTCGGCGGCCCGCTGGCGATGAAAGTCGAAAGCCCCGACGTGGTGCACAAGGCGGACGTCGGCGGCGTGATGCTCGGCATTGCGACGGCCCGCGAGGCCCGCGCCGCGTTCCTCAAAATGAAGAAAAACCTCGCGGCCCGCGCCCCGCGCGCGCGGTTCGCCGGCGCGCTGCTGATGCCGATGGCGGCGCGGCCGATCGAACTCATCGCGGGCGTCAAACGCGACCCGAGTTTCGGCCCCGTGGTGATGCTCGGCTGGGGCGGCGCGATCGCGGAGGCGATGGAAAAAGTCAGCCTGCGGCTCGCGCCGATCGCACTCGCCGAGGCGCGGCAGATGCTCGCGGAACTGCCCGGCCAGAAGCTGTTCGGCGCCTTCCGCGGCCGACCGGCGATCGACCGCTCCGCGGTGGCTGATTTGCTCGTTCGGCTGAGCCAATTGGCATGCGCTCCCGGTGTCGGCGAAATCGACCTGAACCCAATTGCGGTCGACGCCGACGGCGCGTTGGCGCTCGACGCGCGCGTGCGCAAGCAGTCTGCCCTGGGAGCGCCGACGTCCTCGTCGGCTTCGAAAGCGCGCGACGGGCGCGCGCGCAAACAGTCTGCATGACCCGCTTCGTCGGTCGCAGGTTGCTGCTGCTTATCCCGACCGCGCTGGGCGTGGCGACGCTCGTCTTCTTTTTTCTGCACATGATTCCGGGCGATCCGGTCGAGGTGATGCTCGGCGAAACCGCGGCGCAGGCGGACAAAGAGGCGCTGCGCAACGCGCTCGGCCTGAACGATCCGTTACCCCAACAATACGGCCGGTTTTTGCGCGGGCTGGTCCGCGGCGACGTGGGCGAGAGCTTTTTCTATCGCCAACCGGTGGCGCACGTGCTGCTGGAGCGCGCGCCGGCGACGATCGAGCTGGCGCTGGCGGGGCTGGCGATCGCGCTGCTGATCGCGATCCCGACCGGCGTGCTGGCGGCGGTCAAGCAGTACGGAGTTTTCGACAACGTCGCCATGTTCGGCGCGCTGGTCGGGGCGTCGGCGCCGAATTTCTGGGTGGGGCCGATCCTCATCTGGCTGTTCGCGCTGAAAATCGGCTGGTTCCCGGTCGGTGGCCGCGAGGGGCTCGCGAGCCTCGTGCTGCCGGCGCTGACGCTAGGCCTGGGCATGGCGGCAATTCTGTCGCGCATGACGCGGGCGAGCGTGCTGGAAACACTGTCGGAGGATTTCGTCCGCACCGCGCGCGCGAAGGGGCTGCCCGAGCGCGTGGTGCTCTTCAAGCACGTGCTGCGCAACGCGCTGATCCCGGTCGTCACGCTGGTCGGGCTGCAATTCGGCGCGCTGCTTTCCGGCGCGATCATCACCGAACGCGTGTTTTCCTGGCCGGGCGTCGGCACGCTGTTCATCGAGGCGATTCAGAGCCGCGACTACCCGGTCGTGCAGGGCTGCGTGCTCTACATTAGTTTCGCGTACGTGCTGATCAACCTCGCGGTCGATTTGCTGTACGCCGCGGTCGATCCGCGCATCCGCCTGGGGGCCCGATGAAATCGCCGGCCGCGATCGTCGGCCTCGCGGTGCTGGCGCTGCTGGCGATGGCGGCGGTCTTCGGCCCCTGGCTGGCGCCGCGCGATCCGGCCGCGCTCGACCTGGAAAACGCGCTCTCCGGGCCGAGCCGCGCGCACTGGCTCGGGCAGGATGAACTGGGCCGCGACCTGGCCTCGCGCATCATCGCCGGCGCGCGGGCGAGCGCCATCGCGGGGCTGACCGTGGTGGCGATTTCCGCGGCGCTGGGCGTGACCGTCGGCCTGCTGGCCGGCTGGTTCGGCGGCGCCGTCGACCAGATCGTCATGCGCCTCGTCGACGTTTTGCTGGCGTTTCCCGGCATTTTGCTGGCGATCGCTATCGCCGGCATTCTCGGCCCGTCGCTGCGAAATGTGATCTTCGCGCTCTCGATCCTCGGCTGGACCGGCTTTGCGCGGCTCGCCCGCGGGCAGGCGCTGAGCCTGCGCGAACGCGACTTCGTACTGGCGGCGGAAAGCTATGGCGCGCCGGCCGGCCGCATCCTGCGCCGGCACATTCTGCCGAACGTGCTGCCGGCGATCGTCGTGCAGGCGACCTTCGGCCTCGCCGGCGCGATTTTGGCGGAGGCCAGCCTGTCGTTTCTGGGGCTCGGCCCGCAAAATATTCCGACCTGGGGCGGCATGCTCGCCTCGGGCGTCGATTACCTGCTGTTCGCGCCGCATTTGTCGCTCGTGCCCGGCGCGGCGATCGCGCTGACAGTGCTGGCCTGCAATTTCCTCGGCGACGCCTTGCGCGACAAGCTCGATCCGCGGGCGGCGCCGACGCTCCGCTAGTTTTTTTCGTTCGCCGCCACTGGCGTTTTCCGCCCGCCGTCGCCATCTTGCACTCAAATAACCACGCCGGAGGGCGCTATGGCTGCGGATTGCAAGAGCGAAAGCGAACTGGAAAACACGACGGCGATGGAAGGCAAGACGGTGCTCATCACCGGGGCCAATTCCGGCATCGGCAAAGCGGCCGCGCGGGCGCTGGCGAAAATGGGCGCGCGTGTTGTCATTTCCGGCCGCGACCGGCCGGCGCTGGAGACGGCGTTGGCCGACATCCGTTCGGCGTCGGGCAACAACCGGGTCGAGATGCTCGTCGCCGACCTTTCTTCGCAAAAGGAAGTACGGCGGCTGGCGGCGGAATTCAAACAGACGTTCGGCCGCCTCGACGTGCTGCTCAACAACGCCGGCGTGATCCTCAGCCGTCGCACCGTCACCGTCGACGGCCTGGAGACGACCTTCGCCGTCAATCACCTCGCGCCGTTCTTGTTGACCGCGTTTCTGCGCGACGCGCTCGTCGCGTCGGCGCCGGCGCGTGTGGTGACAGTGGCGTCGGAGGCGCACCGGCAGACGGCCGGGCTCGATTTCGACGATCTGCAGCACGAACACCGCTATTTCGCAAATTCCGTGTACTCCCAGTCGAAACTGGCCAACATCCTCTTCACGCGTGCGCTCGCGCGGCGGCTGGCCGGAACCGGCGTCACCGCGAATTGCCTGCACCCCGGCGTCGTCGCCACGGGCTGGGGGGCCGGCGGCGATGTGACCGGCCCGTTCGACTGGGCGATGCGGTTGGCCCGGCCGTTCATGATGTCGCCCGAAAAAGGCGCGCGCACCAGCGTTTATCTGGCCTCGTCGCCCGACGTGGCGGACGTCACCGGGCAGTACTTCGCCAAGTGCAAGCCGAAGCAGACCTCGCCGGCCGGCTGCGACGACGACGCGGCCGAACGGCTCTGGGCCGTGAGCGCGAAGTTAGTGAACAGCGAGCAGTGAACAGTGAACAGTGGTTCGCGACCCTTTGTTCATCGCCGTCTGCCTATTCACGCCAAGTCACATTTCGGGAAATGTTGACGATCGCGCTGCGATGATGCGACCTGTGTCAGAAGATGAGACTTCAAACCACTGCTCACTGATCACTGTTCACTTTTCGCTTCTCACTGCTCACTGTTCATTGCTTTCGGTGAGTCAATGATGATGGTCACCGGGCCGTCGTTGACCAGCTCGACGTCCATCATCGCGCCGAATTCGCCGGTCGCCACCGGCGCGCCGAGCGCGCGGGCCCGCGCAAGGAATTTCTCGTATAGCGGAATCGCGAGCGGCGGCGGCGCGGCGTCGACGAAACTCGGCCGTTTGCCCTTGCGGGCGTCGCCGTAGAGCGTGAACTGGCTGACGATCAGCAGCGCCCCGCCGACCTCGAGCAGGCCGCGATTCATCTTGCCTTCGTCATCGGGGAAAATGCGCAGGCCGATCGTCTTGCTGACGAGAAAATCGACGTCCGGCTCGCGGTCGTCTTGGTGAACGCCGAGCAGGACCAGCAGGCCCTTGCCGATCGCGCCCGTTTCCCGGCCGTCGATCGTCACCGACGCCCGTTTGACTCGCTGTATCACAACGCGCATGGGATCGCTCTCTCGGCGGCGACCGGGGGATTCGAGCGAGCGCCGCCGGGTTCACGCGGCAAAGCGCAGAATTTCCACCTCGGCGCCTTTGCCGGCGGCCTCTTCGGCGATGCGCAGTACGCGATCGGCGATTTCCGCCGACAAATAGTATTCGCCGCAGTTTTCACAAACATCCGCAGGGACTTCTTTGATGATTACGGTGGTGGGTCCGCGTTGCAAGGTTACGGTGACCGCCCCGGGGTGTGTTTCACCGTGTCGGCACAATACGCAATTCATCGCGGCCTCCGTTTCTTAAGTTGCTCGTCCCAGAGCGCTGGGTCCGGATCATACACTGTAATGACGTACACCATGTGTTTCTTTGCATCTTCCGCAATTACCACGTGGAGAAAACGATCGCCCACGCGCGCGAGCTTGACGACGCTCGGAAAAGGACTGTCGTTCGGATATTCCTCGATTACCTCTCCGTACTCGATCGCGGCGAGAACTTCGTCCTTGCTGATCGAGCGCTCGAACATTCGCTCGATCGCATGCCGGCTGAAGACAAAACGCCAGCCGTTCAATTCCGTCCCTCTCTATATTTTGGTTGCTGCCAACGACCGCACTGTGAGTGTTTGAACCTATTTTGCTTCAGCGGCGGGCGAATGACAAGCTGGCCCGCGCTATCGTGCGCCGGCGTGTGTCAAATTCGGTTGCCATCCAAAAGGGCGACAATTTCTGCTTGCAAAAGCTCAGCGGGAACCGCCGGCTTCCGAGCGCCGGCGGCCAGCGTCACGCGGCGCCGGCCGTCGCCCAGCCAAATCACCGTCGGCGCCGCCGGTCCGGCCAAGAAGACCATGTCGCGGATCGCGTCGGCGGCGTAGATGTCCTCGTCGAGGCCGGCGATATCGAAGCGCGCAAACACGACCGGCAGCCGGGTTTTGCCGATGAGTTCCGTCGCCAACGCGCGCGTCGTGTGCAGCGCCAACGCCCGCCCGCGCGCCGGGTCGTCCGCGCGCCGCGCCGCCTCGGCGTCGCGGGCGTGGACCAGAAAGCGATCCAGGCGTTGCCGCGCCCGCGGCGCCAGCGCTTCGGCCGCGTCGCCGGCCAGCGCGGCCGGCGAAAATCGCCACGCGCCCGGCTCCGCCCCGAAGCCGAGCACGGCCACGCGGTCCGCCGGCCACGACAGTTGGCGCCAGAGGCCGTCGGGCTCCACCGCGGTCTCGATCTCTTGCAGATGCGGCAGCCGCAGCAACAGCCGCGCCTGCATCGCCGGCGCCGAGTCGCAGCGGACGTCGATGACCGCGCCCCGGTTCCGGGCGCAAGCGATCAGGCCGAGCAGCAGGCAGCAAAGAGCGATGGTGTGTTTCATGACGCTGCTAGCATAGCTTCCGCAACGCATTCCAGACAACCCGAGGCGCCGCTGCCATTGGGAGATTGCGGTTCTTTTGACTGATCAACAGGATCTACAGGATTCCCAGCGCGGCCTTCGCCTGCACCCAACGCAGATTTTTTCACCGCAGAGACGCCCCTCGACTTCGCTCGGGGCAGGCGCCGGCCGCAAAGGTTTTGTTGCGCGCAAACCTGCGCAACGAGATCGCGCGCCGGCGACAATTATTTGGCATAATGGCCGGCAACTCGGGATGTTCGCGCAAAGGGAGGCAACATGGCAGTCGTCCGCCGGCCGTCATCCAGGATTTTGCTTTTTGTCGTCGCCGGCGCGCTTTTTGCGTTGCTGGCTTCCGTGATTTGGTCGTCCGCGGCCGAACCGGACGACGCGGGTGAAAAACGGCTCCCGCCGAAGACAATGCACGAGTTGTTGGACAAGATCCAAAAGACTGTGGAAGACGTCCACGTCAATCCGTATTACCGGATGAAAAAGGAAGATTATCACGCGTTGGCGAAGCGGCTGCACGAGCAGTGCGACCAGCCGATGACGATGGCCGACTTTTATTTGCTGGCGACGCAATTGGTCAAACCGGTCGGCGATGTCCATGACTCTTTGCGGTATCACGGCCGCGACAAATATTTGCCGCTGTCGTTCGTTTGGGCGGCGGACGGCATCGGCATCGTCGATGCGGCCGAAGGTTACGCGGAGTTGCGGAACAGCCGCGTCGAGACGATCGCCGGCGTCGACGCGGAGGGAATTCTCAAAAATTATCTCGACGTATATGCGGCCGAGAACGCCGAAAGCGCGCGCCACTTTGCCTTGGAATTGCTGCCGACCCGGTTCTATTTGCGTTTTTTGACGCGCCAGCCGCTGGGCGACGTCGTGGAAATCAAAGTGCAAAAGGACGGCCAAACAAGAACGGCGCCCGTCGCCTTTTCGGGGCTGCGCCGGATGCCCAACCCGCCGGCCGTGCCGAATTTTTGGAAAACGATTCCGGAGATCCACACCGGCTACTTCCGGTTGGCGAAATGCGAACTCGACGACGACTATCGCCATAGCGTCCAGAATTTCTTTTATCGGTTGTCGCAGGAAGAAATGACGCGAATGGTGGTGGACGTGCGCGGCGATCCCGGCGGCAAGATGGACGTCTTCCAGGAATTTTTCAACAAGATGCCCGGATACCGGTTCAAGAACTTCACCACGCAGATGCGGGTCAGCGACCAGGCGAAGGAGCAGCGGCATCTGCTGCGAAGGAATTATCATTTCGTGGAGGGCAGCGACGTCACGACGCCGACGGAAGACGTTTGGCGCAAGCCCGGTTCGGAGGCCGGGGTTTCGTCCTTCAAGGGCCGCGTTTTTTTCCTTGTCGACAAAGGGTCCATGAGCGCCGCCACGGATTTGCCGACCTTGTATAAGGACAACGAAATCGGCGTCGTTGTCGGGGAAAAGACGGGCAACGCGCCGACCCATTACGGCGATTTGCTGCATTTCAAATTGGGCCACGGCTTGACGCTTCGCGTCTCTTTCTGCACTCGGGTTCGCCCGCGGCCGAAATCCGATCCCGAAGATGGACTCAACCCCGACGTGAAAGTGCCGCGGTTGCTGAGCGATTATTTCGCCGGGCGCGATCCGCAACTCGAATGGATCGTCGCCGCGGCGGTCAAAGAAGAAAAAAAGACGGATGATCCGGCCCTGGTCGCCCAGGTGATGAAGAAGCATTTCTACGAGCCGTACGGCGCGGCGGTCGTCTCGTCGGCGCCGCGCTCCGGCGACGAGGCCGTCGACCCGGCGACGACGCGCCTGCGCGTCGTGTTCGACAAACCCATGTCATTCGAATGCCGCACTTTCCCCAGCCATGCCGGCAAAATGCCCGTAATCGTGGGCAAACCGCGGTGGGTCGATGCGAAGACCTGGGAGGCCGTCGTGAAGCTCGAACCGGGCAAGGTTTATGCGCTGTGGCTCAACCGCGTGGGCGACAACGGCTTTCACGCCGAAACCGGCGAACCGGCGCGGCCGTTTCACCTGATTTTCCGGACCAAAAAGGCGCCGGGGCCCGAGCGCGAGAAAAAAGACCAGCCGGGCGCAGTCCCCGATGTTGACGACAAGGAATGAAAAGCTTAGGTCTGCAATCGACAAACGCTTTTCGATCAATCGCACCGATTCGTGACCCGAAACGAGCAATGGAGGCGTCGCTGTGAAACGCGCCAATTGGTTATTTTTGCTTTTCATGACCATGACGATGGTCGTCGGCGCGGCGGCTTGCGATTGTTCCGGCGGCAGCAGCCACAGTCACGCTCTTAACGTGATTGATGATGACAACAAGCCTTTCCGGTCGCCAATGAACGGCGGTACGACGGCGGATTTACTTGGCGTTTGGGGAGGCGCGGCCTCGGACGTTTTCGCCTTGGGAATCAATTCTTCGAACGCCGGCGTGATTATTCATTACGACGGTTCGTGGTCGTCGGCGATGACGCCGCCGACGAGGCAATTGTACGGCGGTTGGGGAAGCTCGGCCTCAGACGATTTCGAGGTGGAAGATATCCCTCTTCCTGCAATACACGCTGCAATTCCCCATTACGACGGATCCGTGTGGTCGGATATGGACGTACCGACCGGGGCGCTGGGGCTGTCCGGCGTTTGGGGAACCTCACGGAGCGATGTATTCGCCGTCGGCGATCGGGGCACGATCTTGCATTACGGCCCGTAGCCGCGCGGTTCGTCGCGCGGCTCGTTTTCGACTCGCCGGGGCGGATCGACGCAGTCGTGAATTTCCCGCCACATCGGGCAGTTGGCGCAGTCGCCGTTGCACGGCGAGGCGGCGCGGTTTTTTCGCCGGTTCCGCCAACGCCAAATGAGGTGTCCGGCGGACGACGCGACGAGAATTATGACGATTACGTTTTCCCAACCGATATTCATATCACCGCCCCGAACCTGCCTACGCCAAAGCTACGGCAGGCAGGCCCAGAATCCCGAATCCCGGACCCCGGAAGCCGGAACCCGTTACGAAATCGCGCGCCCGATTTGATAGACGAGCGTCGCCAGCAGCCAGCCGAGCGCCGTCAGGCCGCCGAATTGCAGCGCGGCCCATTTCCAGGCGCCGGATTCGCGGCCCATCACCACCAGCGTCGCGGCGCAGGGCGCGGCGATCAGCATGAACAGCATGATGCAGAAGCCCTGCAGCGGCGAATAGCTGCGCGTGAGCGCGTGGCGCAGCGAATCGGGCGCCTCGCCCGACTGGCCGAGTGAAAAGACGATGCCGAGTTGCGCGACGAACAGCTCTTTGGCCGGCAGCGCGCCGACGGCCGCCGCGGCCAGCCGCCAATCGCCGCCCATGGCCGCCGCGGCGGGCGAGAGAAATTTGCCGACGCGGCCGAGCACCGAATGTTCGAGTTGGCGCTCGGCCGCTTGCGCCGCGAACGAATCGGCGGCCGCCGCGCCGGGCGCCGGGGCCGCAACAGAATCGGCGGCCGCGGTTTCGGGCGCGGGCGCGGGCGCCGGCAGGGGCGGCGCTTTGGGATACGACGCGGCGGCCCACATCACAATGGACATCGCCAGGATGATCGTGCCGGCCTTGCGCAGGTACATCCACGCGCGCTGCCCCATTTTCAAGACGACTGCTTTCAGGGTCGGCAGGCGGTACGGCGGCAGTTCCATGACGAAGGGCGCGTCTTCGCCGGCGAGAATGGTCACGCGCAAGACTTTCGCCAGCGTCACGGCCAGGGCGATGCCGATGAAATAAATCAGCCAGAGCATCGGCGCCCGCCAGTGCGGCGCGAAAAACGCGGGGATCAGCAGCAGGTAGATCGGCAGCCGCGCGCCGCAGCTCATCAGCGGCAGCACGAGCATCGTCGTCAGGCGGTCGCGTTCGTTGTCGAGCGTGCGGCAGGCCATCAGGCCGGGGATGCTGCAGCCGAAGCCGGTGAGCAGCGGCACGAAGCTCTTGCCGTGCAGGCCGAGGCGGTGCATGAAGCGGTCCATCAGAAACGCGGCGCGCGCCATGTAGCCGGTGTCTTCCAGCAGCGACAACCCGAAAAACAGCAGCATGATGTTCGGCAGAAACACGAGCACGCCGCCGACGCCGCCGAGCACGCCGTCGACCAGCAGCGAGCGCAGCGGCGACTGGACGCCGCCCGGCCAGGCCGACGTCGCCGCCGACGCCAGGTAGTGGATGCCCGCTTCCAGGCCGCGCATCGGCCATTCGCCGGCGGTGAAGGTCAGCCAGAAAATCACGTACATGATGCCGAGAAAAATCGGGATGCCGAGCAGCCGGTGGCAGAGCACGGCGTCGGCCATGTCCGAGGTGCGGCGCGAATCGCGGCGCAGCGGCGCCAGCCGCACCTCGCGCAGCAGGCCCGCGATGTAGGCGTAGCGGTTGTCGGCAACCAGCAGCGGGCCATCGATTTCGCGCGCGGCCACGAGCGGCGCGGCGCGGCCGCGCGCAGCGGCGGTGAGGTCGGAATCCGGCGCGCGCTCGCGCAGCCACGTCGCGATTTCCGGGTCCTCCTCAAGCGTCTTGATCGCCCACCAGCGCGACGACGGCGCATTCTTCGGCAGGCACGGGTTGATCACGTCGGCCATCCGCGCCAGCGTCGCCTCGAATTCCTCGCCGTACAGCACGCGTTCGCCGTGCGTCGGGCGCGCGGCCGCGCGGCGAATCGCCTCGCGCAACTCCGCGACGCCGCCGGCCTTGTGGCCGATGGTCTCGACAATCGGCACGCCGAGCAGGGCGCGCATCTGCGGCACGTCGAGCCGCTGGCCGCCGGCCGCCGCTTCGTCGCTCATGTTCAGCGCGAGCACGGCGTTCGCGCCGAGTTCCAGCACCTGCAAGAAAAGGTAGAGGTTGCGGTCGAGGTTCGTCGCATCGACGACCACCACAACCACGTCGATGTCGTGGCGCATGATCTCGCGCCGCGCAATGCGCTCCTCGGGCGAATACGCGGCGAGGCTGTACGTGCCGGGCAGGTCGATCACGTGCACGACGCAGCCGTCGTCGTCGTACCGGCCTTCCTTTTTCTCGACCGTGATGCCCGGATAATTGCCGACGTGCTGGTTGGCGCCGGTCAGCGCATTGAACAGCGACGTCTTGCCGGAGTTCGGGTTGCCCGCGAGCACGATCCGCAGCGGGCGTTTTTCGACATCATTTCGCGCCATGGCTTCTTGCCTTCACAGAACGCGGTTGGGGTTAGATCGGCGAAACGAGAATGCCCTGCGCCTCTTCCTTGCGCAGCGACAACTGGAAGCCGCGCAGTTTGATCCAAATCGGGTCGCCCGACGGCGCCACGCGCTCCACTTCGACCTCCGTGTGCGGCAGCATGCCCATGTCGATCAGCCGCTGGCGCAGCGCCCCGCCCGCGCGAATCTTGGCGATGAGCCCTCGCTCGCCGGGCGCGAGGTCGCTGAGCGTTTCGGTCGGAAAAATCGGCGTGCAAGGCGGCTCGCCGGCGCGGCGTTCGCACGTTTCGTCGCACACGCGGTGCTCGGGGCCGACCTCGGGGCAGCTCTGGAACGCGGCGAGCGCGCGCCGGCCCTCGGTGCACGTCTCCAGAAATTCGAGCAAACGCACGAAGCGGTCGACGGTTTCGTCGGAGACGTGGTGCTCGATCTGGCACGCGTCGGAGTCGGCGGTCTCGGGCGACACCTGTAGAAATTCGGACAAGAACCGCCGCAGGATTTCGTGCCGCACCAGAATCCGCCGCACGACCTCCTGCCCGTGCTCGGACAGTTCGATGTACTCGCGCTGGCTGTAGATAATGAGACCGAGTTCCTGCAAGCGCCGCATTGCCGTCGAAACCGACGCCATGCGCACCTTGCGTTCGCGCGCAATGTCCTTTACCCGTGCCACTTTACGCGTCTTTTGGAGATTGTGTATCGTTTCAAGATAATCTTCGAGCGAGTCGGAAATTTCCGGTTCCGCAGGCCGCAAGTCGAACATCAAGTCGTTCCTTCCGCCGGTAGTGGCGACTAACTATCGTAGAAGCGACGCGATTTGTCAAGAGGTATTATTTTTGTACGTGAATTGATGTTTTCAATAGAATCAAGGACTTACCGAGGAAGAGCGATCAACGGGTGTCCGGGATCGTTCCTTTATACACGTAGCCGCAAACCTCGCACTCGTAGCGAATCGGGCGCTCACGCTTTTGAAATGCGCGGCCGTCGCACCGCGGACAACGGGCGCTCACGATGCGGGAGAAAATCATATTGACCAACAAGACGCCGAGCAGTCCAAAACCGAAGAAAATCACGAGAGTTGCGCCGGAACCGAGGCGTTTGCCGACGTCCGGAAACCACTTGCCAACGTAAACCCCCGCAATCATCCCGCTGAATGCAACGGCCGCGCCGGCCGCATTTTGGAATGCGATATGCCGCCGAATCGGCAAGAGCCCACGGCGCATGTGCATGCGCGGTGCGTTCGGCGCCGAAGCGGGCGGCTCCGCCGGCGGTTGCCAGTCGGTGATTTGCGGTCCGACAAACGGCGCGACGGCCTTCTGTTCCCGGCGACGGAAGAACCACATCGTCAGTGCGTGGCCGCCGGCTCTTCGCTGTCCGGCGAGGCGGCCTGGCTGTCCCACTTGACGGTGACCCACTTGCCGGTGCGGTTTTCCCAGTCGATGCGGCCCTTCCAAATCAGCGGTTTGCCGCCTTTTTCGATGCGCAGCTTCACGTAAATCGAGCCTTGCGTGCGGCTGATGCGCGGGTAGGCGACGACCGAGACCAGTTTCATCGCCTTGGTCTTGCGCAAGCCGTCGACCGACGGCACGTTCGGGTCGGCGCGCATCGCCCGCGCCTTGACGTACTCGCCCTTGTTGACCGCTTGCACGTAGGCGTTCATCGCGGCGGTCAAATCCTTGCCGCCCGGCTCGATCGGCGGGGCCGGCGGCTCGGTCGACGGCGGCGGCGTGGCGGCGGCCGCCGCCGGGCTGGCCGCAGGGGCCTCGGCCTCCGGCGCTTCCGCCGCGGGCGCCTCGGCGGCGATGGCCGGCGCGGCCGGCGCGGCCTGGGCGGATTGCCGGGCTTGCTTCGCCAACGCGCCGTTCATCAGCAGATAGTAGGTCAGCAGGCCGCAGGCGATGTAGCCGCCGAGCAGCAGCAAATCGAAGAGGCGCGTCAACGCCATGGTGCGCGAACTGCGCGGCGACTGCATTTCGAACATGCTCTTGCGGCTCATGGCGCCGCCTCCGGCGGCCGGCGCCGCGACCGGCCCGCCAGCCAGAACGACGCGGCCAGCGCGGCCGAGCCGGCCGGCGCCACGCGCAGCGCCGTGGCGGGCGAGCCCCAACCGAAGAGGCCCCACATCGCCAGCAGGCCGAGGAACCAGAGCAACAAGAGAGCCAGCGCGACCAGGCGGAATTTCCACCAGCCGCTGAGGTGGCGCCACGACACCGGGCGACCGGCGGCAAGGATCAGCGTCGGCGCCGGCGCAGCGGAGGCGCTGAGTTTTTGCCCTTGTTCCGCCGGCTCGCTGAACTTGATGATCGCCAGCGACGCGCTTTCGGGGCCGCTGCCGTTTTGCACGAGGTCCATCAAACCGTCGCAGGCCCCCTGCGGCGATCCGGACATCACGCGTCGACCGATCTCGACGTCGTTCAGGCGCGAACTGAGGCCGTCGGTGCAGAGGATGAACGTCTCGCCCGCCTGCACGAAATGGGCGTCGGAAACGTCGACCTCGACGATCGGATACATGCCCACCGCCCGCGACAGCACGAACTTCGCGCCGCCGGGCCCGCCGCCGGCCGGCGCGGCGACGAGGTGATCTTCGGTGAGCTGGTCGATGAGGTAGTTCCGCTGGCGATAGGCGCGGCAGTTGCCGACGTGGGCGATGCGCACCGCGCCTTCCTGATGGTGCAGCAGCGCCACGCTGACGGTCGCCGCGCTCAGGCGCTTATCGCTGGCCGCCGCCTGCCGCCACGCCGCGTTGGCGAGGCCCACGGCGTCGACCAGCATCTTGCGCGGGGCCTGGCCGTTCCAGTCGCGGTAAAATTCGAGGACGGTTTCCACGACCAGGCGCGCCGCGACGCCGCCCAGGCCCGTGCGATCGTGGCCGTCGGCGACCACCAGCAAGTGGCCGTGCTGGTTCTGCTGGTTGCCGCAGCAATCCTGGTTTTCCGCCTCGCCGCCGGCCCCGGGGACCGACCCCGCGGCTCGCGAAATCCGGAGAAAGCGGTTTTCGTAAAGCCCCGTCATGCGCTGACTTCCGCCTTGGAGTTGCGGCCGTCGAACCGAAAAAGATGCAATGCAATGGTCGCTCTGACAGCCCCGAAACTATCGCATTCGGCGCGAATGCGCAAACCGCCGCCCGCCCGGTTTTCCTCGGGCGGCAGGGCGGCTAGAATAACCGCCCGGAGGCAATCATGCAGCAAAACAAAGCGCGTCGCCGCGGCCTCGCCGCCGGCTTCGCCAAACGCGACTTCACGCCGCCGCTGCCGTTTCCGCTGGCGGGCATCGCCGGCAAGAAAGAGCGGCTGGCCGAGACCGTGCACGATCCGCTCTTCGCCCGCGCGCTGGCGCTGGGCGACGGCAAGAAAACGGCCGTGATCGTCTCCGCCGACCTGCTCATCATCACCGAGGGGCTGCGGCTGGCGGTCGAACGGCGGCTGCACGAGCTGGGCGTCGCCTACGACGGGCTGCTGCTGGCCGCGACGCACACGCACTCGTCGACGGGCGGCTACTGGGATGCGCCGTCGGCCAAACTGTTCCTCGGCGCCTATCGCCCGGCGATTTTCGCCGCGCTCGTCGAAAATATCGCCGCCGCCGCCGCGGGCGCCGTCGCCGATTTGCAGCCGGCCGAGCTGCGCTTCGGCGAAACGCAGACGACCTATCTCAATTACAACCGTCGCCATCCGCAGGGGCCGATCGACCGCACGGTCGGCGCGCTCGCGATCGCGCGGCCGGGCAAGAATATCCGCGTCGCTTGTTTCGGCGCGCACCCGGTCGTCGTCGCCTTCCGCGAATTGCACGCGGCGTCGGCGGATTACCCGGGGGCCGTGGCCCAGACCATCGAAGCCGAGGGCGACGAGGCGCTGTTTCTGGTCGGGCCGGTCGGCGGCGTCAACGTGCTCTTCCCCGAGGGGCCGCTGGCGCTCGCGGCGCATCTGCCGCTGCTGGCGCGCCTGTTGCGCGAGGCGCTCGACCAGGCGCTGGCGGCGGCGACGCCGGTGCGCGGCGGCGACGTGGCCTTCGCCGCGGGCGAGGCCGCGTTGCGCCTGGCGACGCCGCGCCTCTTCCCCGATCGGCTGGCCTGGCTCGACGCGTTGGCGTTGCCGCTGCGCCTGTATGCGCGGCATTTCGGCCGCGGCGGCAAGCTCGAAGGCCGGCGGCCGCGCGTGCCGGCGGCGCGCGTCGGCGACCTGGTGTTCGCCGGCTTCCCGGCGGACCTGGGCGCCGGCGTCGGGTTGGCTGCGCGGCAGGCGATCGCCGCCCGCGGCTGGCGGACGGCGGTGACGGCCTCGCACACGGACGACTACCTCGGCTACGTGCACCTGCCGGCGGAATATCAGCAATTCGAAACCGTCGACCGCGAAGCGATGTGGAACAGCATCTACGAAAATGCGATGGCCTTCGGCGGACGGGGCATGGGCGAGGAACTGCTCGGCGCGCTCGGCCGGGCGTTGGCGGAACTCGCATAGGCCGGCTCGGCAGACAGCGGCGGCCAGGCGCGGAACTCAGTACGTCAGCAGCAATCGGTCGTGCACGACTTCGGATTCGAGCGTTCGCCCGCCCATCTGAAACCGGCGCAACATCGAACGGCCGCAGTCGACGAACGCCTCCCGCCGGAAAAGTCCTGCCGGAATATTCACGTCGCAATTGAGCGTGCCGGATTTCTTGATCCCGTCAATGCTCAGCGCGACAAAAACTCCGCGCGCCTGGCAGTGGGCAATGGCGTCGAAGAGGTCGCCGACTTTAAATGATTGCGCGCCGTACAAGATGCCTTGGCTGTGGTGATACGGCGGGTCGCAGTAAACCAAATCGCCGCGTTTGGCTCGCGCCGTCGCCTCGCGGAAGTCCAGCGCAAAAAAGTCGGTTCCCGTGACGCGCTTGCTCCATTCATCGACGCGCCGCGCAAAACTCTCCGGGCGAATCGGATCGTGCGCGCCGACCGGGGTCGAGATATGGCCGTCGGCCTTGCGGAAACGCACCACGCCGCCGTAGCACGAACGGCTGATGAAAAGCAGGTCCGCCCCGTTAGGCGACCGGTTGTACCCCGATTTGATGTTTTCGTATTCCGTGGCCTTGTCGCCGCCGACGAAGCGACGCCACCGTTCGGCGTACCATTCCTTCAAAACCTCCGGCGACTTCTTGAGCGCGTTCCAAATCTCGATCAGCGGCGGGAAAATATCCGACGCGACGGCTTTGGGCGGCGCGACCGCGGCGAGAACGGCGCCCGTGCCAAGAAACGGTTCAAAGTACGTTCCGTATGACCGTGGGAAGTAGGACGCGATTTCCGCGGCAAAACGTTGCTTGTTGCCGATCCATTTGAGCAACTGGCCCCTCGGTGGATTGGCCTTGCGGCAATTCGGAATGTCGAGCGCCAGTTGTTCCATTCCACCACGCCTTCGCCTGCACGTACCCTTGGAGCGTACCACAAGCAAGAAGATATCCTGTTTTGGGATACGTGTCAACATCGTGTAACCTTTGCACCTGTGAACCATGATCGAGATTCATTGCGCTATGCGGACCTCTGCAATCTTCTGAGGAAGTTGCGGAAAGAAGCCGAGATGCGCCAGGTCGATCTGGCCGCAAAATTGAATCAGCCGCAATCGTTCGTGAGCAAGTACGAGTCCGGCGAACGGCGCTTGGACGTTGTCGAAGTCGAAGCAATCTGCCAAGCAATAGGAATTTCGTTGGCGACATTTGCCCGCCGGTTTCAGGAAACGAAGTAATGCTGCCCCATCCGGACTTTGTCGCCATGCCACGAAACTTCTGGGGTTACGTACGTTTCATCAGCCAATGGCGCGGATACACGGAACGAGGAACCCAAAAGGTGCTTGTGCCGCAGATCGACGACATGGTGCAGACGCTGGAGGCGAATGACTTCGACATCCGGGCCGTAATCGACAAGCGAGGCGCTCCGACGAGACTGGGAAAGGCGCTGGCGAATTATTTCCTTTATCGAGCCGAAGTCCTTAATGTTTTTGTTGAACCGCGGCTGATGGACGTTGCCGAGGCGAAAAAGCTCTTCGAAAAAGTTCGGGCGAAATGGCCCGGCGCCGATGTCCCGACGAACAAGCAGTCGGGCGAGAAAAAAGGGCTAAATTACTTTGCCGGAATCATTAATACTCTCGTAAAGGCTCACATCGGCGGTCAACCGTGCGCTTTCAAGCCAAGAAAGCTGGCGACAGTTGTCGACGAGCATGGCGCCATCTTGCAGACCTCCTCGCGATGGTTTGACGGCGCATTTCCGGACGTCATCAATCCGATCGCCGTTTGGGAAATCAAGGAATTCTATTATACGACGACCTTCGGCAGCCGAGTCGCTGACGGCGTATACGAGTCGATTCTCGACGGAATGGAACTCAACGAACTGCGTAGGTCCGACGACATTCACGTATTTCATTACCTGATGGTTGATTCCCACAACACGTGGTGGAACGACGGTCGATCGTATCTCTGCCGGCTCGTCGACATGCTGCACATGGGTTTCGCGGACGAAGTGTTATTCGGAAAAGAGGTCGTGGATCGCCTTCCCGCGTTGGCGAAAATTTGGTTGAAAGAAGCGCGTCGCCGCGGTCGCTGAGCCTACTAAAACAGATCATGGCCGTCGAACAACGCCGCGGCGGACGGGAAAAAACGCGGGGCTGAAATTGCGAGCCAGGCGCGCCGTCGCGGCTTCGGCGAATGATCTCGACGCTTTTCAATTTTCCTGTTTCGTTGTATATGCTCAACGATCACGATCTGTGGGCAGTTGCGATAAAAGGTTCACCGGCGCATCGGAAACGCTCGTAAAGATTGTTTTTTCGCGGCGGGACGCCGCTGGGCATGGCGCCGCAAACAATGGCCGTGGCGCGCGGCAGGAGTTCGCCGGACCGGCCCGCGAACCGGCCGCGGCCAAAGCGCGGTTTTTTTCCGCGCCGAGCGTCGCGACGATGCAGATTTTCGCGCGATTCGTCGGGCGGCGAAGCGTCGAGGTATGGGCGCCGCGGGGCGCCGCGGCGATCCTGCGCCGCTCGGCGGCGGCGCTGGCCGCCGCGCTGTTGCTGGTCGCCTGCCAGTCGCTGACGGCCGGCGACCGTGCGCCGCAGGCGAAGGCCGGCGTGATCGACCTGACGCACTGGGACTTCGCCGCCGACGGTCCGGTTGACCTGCGCGGCCAATGGCGGTTCGCCTGGAAACAGGACGAGCCCGCCTTTGCGCAGACCGACTTCGACGATTCGCGCTGGGAAACGATCGAGTCCGGCGTCAGTTTCGACGCGCGCGAAGGCACGCGGCTCGGCTACGGCTGGCTGCGGCTGCGCGTGCTGCTGCCGCCGGCCGCCGCGGCCGCGGCGCCGCTGGGCGTCGCGGTCCCGCCGATTCATTCGGCCTCGGAAGTTTATCTCGACGGCGCGCGCTTGTTCGTCAACGGCCTCGTCTCGCATGCGCGCGACGAACCGCATCAGCCGAACATGATGCCGCGTCTGCTGCCGCTGCGGCTTGATCCGGGCCGGCGCGAGATCGTGCTCGCCGTGCGCGGTTCGAACTACGAGGCGCTCCAGGCCGGCATGCTCGACCATCTGCGCCTGGGCCTCGTCGACGATTTGCGGGCGCGGCAATGGCGGCACGACGTGTGGGATTCGATCCTGCTCGGCGTCTATGGGCTGCTGATCTGCTTTCACATCATTATCTGGGCGTATCGGCGCGAGGATCGGTCGTCGCTGTATTTCTCGGCGTGGTGCCTGTGCATCCTGCTGCGGATGGCGACCGGCAGCTATTTTTTCGAACGCGCCTTTTCTCCGCATGACGTTTTCGCTCTGTCGCTGAAATTGCCGTATGTGGCGGCGGCGCTCGGCGTCTTCACGCCAGCGTTCTACCGCGAACTTTTCCCCACGGAATTTCCCCGCCGGCTGATTCGAATTTTCAATGCGGCGGCGCTTGCCGAAATCATCTATCCCATTTTGGCCCCGTCGAGCCTGTACGCGGCGACCGTGGTCGCGCACGAGCGGATCGTCAGCGTGTCGTTGCTCGCCGCCTGCGGCGTCATCACCGTGCTGCTGGCCGTCGCGCTGCGCCGCCGGCGGCCGGAGGCCCTGCTGGTCTGGTGCGGTTGGATCCCGATGTGCTGGGGCGCGACCAACGACATCGCCCACGGCTGGAATTTGCCCGTGCCCGGCAACCGCGCGCAGTACGGCGGCCTGATTCTGATTTTGTTGAACGCGGTGGTGCTCGCGATCCGCCAGGCGCGCGCGTTCCGCACGGCCGAGCATCTTTCGGCGGAGATGCAGCAGGAAGTCGAAGCCAAGACGCTCGAGCTGAAAAAGAAGAACGTCCAACTGCAGCAGCTCGATCGCCAGAAGACGCAGTTCTTCCAAAACATCAGCCACGAGTTCCGCACGCCGCTGACGCTGATCATCGGGCCGCTCAACGCCGCGCTCAACGCCGCGCCCGGGAACGTCCTTTCCCTGGCGCGCGATCAGGGCGTGATCATGCTGCGCAATTCGCAACGCCTGCTGCTGTTGATCAACCAGCTCCTCGATCTTTCGAAGCTCGAAGCCGGCCGGATGCGCCTCGCGGTGCAGCGCGTCGATCTGGTGAAAATGCTCGGCGCCGCGGCGACCTCCTTCGAGTCGCTGGCCCTGCGCAAGCGCATCCAGTTTGATTTTCTCCACGACGGCCCCGCGCTCGACGCGTGGCTCGACCCCGAGAAAATCGAGAAGGTGTTCTTCAACTTGCTCGCCAACGCCTTCAAGTTCACGGGCGAGGACGGCAAAATTCAGCTCCGCCTTTCCCGCCACGAACACGAGGCGTTCGTCGGCGTCGCCGACACCGGCGTCGGCATTCCGCCCGCCGAACTGCCGTACGTCTTCGAGCGCTTCCGGCAGGCCGACGCGTCCACGACGCGCCAATTCGGCGGGACCGGCATCGGCCTGGCGCTCGTCAAGGAGTACGTCGATCTCCATCACGGCCGCGTCGAGGTCGAAAGCGTCGTCAACCAGGGCGCGAAATTCACCGTCGCGTTGCCGCTGGACCGGGATCGTTTCGCCCCCGAGGAGATCGCCGCGGAAGCGGACGCGCCGCGCCCCGCGGCCGGACCGGACGCGCACGGCGGGCCGCCCCCCGCCGCCGACGCCGCCGGCGCCGCCGCCCTGGCGACGGCGGAATTGCTCGAAGCCGCCGCCGACGGCGCGGGCGCCGCGGCGCCGCCGGCTGCGCCGGAGGGGGCCGACACGGTGCTCATCGTGGAAGACAGCCGCGACATGCGCGCGTACCTCACGCAGACGCTCGGCGGCCGCTTCCGGCTGCTCGAAGCCGGCGACGGCGAGGAGGGCCTGCGGAAGGCGCAGGAGTCGCGGCCGGACTTGATCCTCACCGACGTGATGATGCCGAAAATGGACGGCTACGCGCTGCTGCGCGCGCTGGCGGCGCGGCCGGAAACGCGGCGGATTCCGGTGATCGTACTCACCGCGAAAACCTCGGAGGATTTGAAGATCGAGGGCCTGCAGGAGGGCGCGCAGGATTTCCTTGCCAAGCCGTTCAACCCGAAGGAACTGGCCGCCCGCGTCGCCAACCTGCTGCGGTTGGTGCACCAGGAAAAAGAGATCGACGCGCTCAATCGGCGCATGCGCGAGAACGTCTTGAAACGTTATCTGCCGCCGCCGTTGGTCGAGCAGATCCTCGCGGGCGGGTCGGATGTGGCGGATAAACCGCAAAACCTCCCGGCGACGATCCTGTTTGCCGACCTCGAAAATTTTGTCCGCGCTTCGGGCGAGTTGCGCGCGCACGAAATGGCGCGGCTGCTCAACGAGTATCTCGATGCGATGATCGAAGTGATCTTCCGCCACGGCGGCACGATCGACAAGTTCATCGGCGATTCGATCATGGTCATTTTCGGCGCGCCGCTGCCGATGACGCCGGCGCAGCAGGCGCTGCGGGCGGCGTCATGCGCCGTCGCGATGCAGCAGGCGATGGATCGGCTCAACGAACAGTGGCGGCAGCGGGGCGGCAACGCGTTGCGCATGCGGATCGGCGTCCACCACGGCCCGGTGGTCGTCGGCAATTTCGGCAATCAGCGACGGCTGGACTACACCGCGATCGGGCCGACGGTCAACTTCGCCGCCCGCATCGAGTCGGCCTGCGAACCGGGGGAGATCTACGTTTCCGGCGAGGTCTGCGATTACCTGCCCGCCCGCACGTTCGAACGCGCCGGGTGTTTCTCGCTGCACAATATCGAGGGCGAGGTCACGCTCTACCGTCTGAACCGCCGCGCCAATTGGGATGAATTTCGCGACGGCTGGCGCCAGGCCCGGCTTCAATAAAACGGATAATAGCCGTCGTACGTCGCCGCGGTGATGACGACGACGGCGAGGGTCAGCGCCGACGCCGCGATGCCGGCCCAGGCGGCGCCGGCCCCGCCGCCGCGCTGCTCGACGACCTGTAGCGCGCGCGCCGCGCCGGCCGAGAGAAACGGCACGGCCGGCAAGAGATAACGCGGATTCGGCAGCAGGATCAGGACGAACAAAAGGTAGCCGCCGCCCAGCGCCAGCAGCGTCGGGTTGCGCCCCGCGCCTTTCCATAACGCGAGCAGGCTCAGCGCGGCGATGGCGATCACGTGCGCCCCGGCGTGCAGCGGCCAGAGCGGCAGCAAGGTCTCTTTCAAATAGAACATGCCGCCCGGGTTGAGCAGCAGCGCCATGCCCTTCATTTTGCCGGCCTGCGTCATCAGCAGGCCCGTTTTCGCGGCGACGACGAGGAACGGCGCGAACAGCAGCGCCGGCAGGCCCAGCAGCCACCACGTGCCCGGCTTTTTCAGGACCGCGCGGTGCTCGGGCGACAGCAGCAGCAACGCCACGCCCGGGGCCAGCAGCGCCACGTTGTAGCGGCACAGCAGCGCCAGCGCCAGCCAGCCGCCGACGGCGAGCGCGCGCCGGGTCGACGGCGTCTGCAGGAACACGGCCACCGCGTCGGCCGTCAGCAGGAAGATCAACAAAAACGGGCCTTCCATGATCGCGGCGGCGCCGTTGTACAGCCACAGCGGATAAAACACCCAGCACAGCGAAGCGAGCGCGGCGGTCGGCGCATCGGTCACGCGGCGCACCAGCCGGGCCGCCGCCGCGAGCGCCGTCAGCGAAAAACCAATATTGAGAAGGCGGCCGGCGAGCAGGTGCGGGCCGACCAGGGCGTAGAAGCCGCCGTACATCAAGGCCAGCAACGGCGGATGGTGCGGCCCCATCCAGGCGTTGATCGCGCGGTAATTCCGGATCCATTCCCGCAGGCCGTGCGTCGTCAGAAACACCGCCTGCTCGACGTTCGACACTTCGTCGTTCCACGGCCGCATCGCCAGCGCCGTCACGATCAGCAAGGCGCCCTGGCCCGCCAGCGAAAACCAGAACAGCCGGCGCGGGTTCGTTTCGGCCAGGCGCGTCAGCGACGGCGCGCCGTCCCAATGCGTGAGCAGGGCGGCCGCCAGCAGAAAGGCCTGCGTCAGCAGCAGGCCGAGCAGCAGCCGTTGCGGCGCCATGGCCTGGCCGACGTACGCTGCGCCGATGAACAAGGCGCCGTAGCTCGCGGTCGCCAGCAGCCACGTGACCAGCAGCAAGGTGCGCGCCGGCCGCCAGGTCCGCGGATAGCCGATTTTCATGCGGCCGCCGTTTCTGCGCCGCGGCCCCGCGGACCGTCGCCGCACTCCCATTTCGCTTCGGGTTTCGTCACCGCTTGACCTTACAGCGTCGAACGCACGGCGGGGCTGGCCTCACGCCGCAGCCAGCCGTCGCGCCAACCCGCCAACAAGCCGCGGGCCTCGGCGTCGCCGGCGAGCGCGCGCGGGCCGTAGTATAACAGCGCCGCGGCGACGGCCCAACCCGCGACGCGCAGCCACGCGCCGGCCCCGCCGTTTTTGCGCGCCACGAGCAAGCTGTTGCGCCCGAGAAAATACGCCTTGGCGGCGCGGCGCGCCGGATCGCCGCCGGGCCCGCGGTGCCTCACGACGGCGCGCGGTTCGAGCCAGATGCCGTAATGCGCCCGAGCCAGCCGCCAGCAGAGGTCGACCTCCTCGTGATAGGCGAAGAGAAATTCGTCGAAGCCGCCCACCGCCCGCGCGGCTTCGACGCGCAGCAGCAGCGCGGCGCCGTGGCCGTGCGGCACAGCCAGCGGCGTCGCCGGCGCGCCGCAGTCGATCGCGCCGCCGCCGAGGCCCGACGTCAATTTGTGCCGGAAATTGCGGCGGCCGGCGAGGCCGGCGAGCACGTACGGCTGATCGAGACGCACGACCTTCGCGAACGCGGCGCCGAGCGTCGGGTCGGCGCCAAACAGCTCGGTCAGGCGCCGCACGCCGGCGAGGTCGATTCGCGCATCCTGATTGAGCAGCAGCAGACCCGTCGCGCCGCGTTCTTTCGCCCAGGCGAGCGCCGCATTCGCGCCGGCCGCGAAGCCGCGATTTTCCGGCAAACGTCGGATCGTAACGCCGGCCGGGGGCAGCGCGCCGTCGGTCGACGCATTGTCGACCACCAGCACGCCGGCCGCGCCGAACGCCGCGATCAGATCGCCGGCCGCCGCCGCCAAATCGGCGCCGCCGTTGCGGGCGACGATCGCCCCGACGATGTCGTTCACGGCCGGCTCTCCTCTCCCACGCGGCGGTGACGATGCCAGCGGCGCGGCCGGCCCGCGAGATCCGCCAGCAGCGCCACCAGTTCGGCCGCCGCGTCGACCGCCGCCAGCGCCAGCGCTGGAACCGCCCGCGCCATCCGGCGTGGCGGCCAGCCGTCGGCCGCCATCGCCAGCGGCGCCTGCAGCACCGGCAGCGCGGCGACGGCCAGCAAATATTGCCACGGCATCCACAACGACGGCAGCCGTACGGCGGCGACAGCGAGCCCGCACCCGAGCAGGAACGAAAAACGATCCAGATAACCCGCGCAGAACAGGCCGCGGTCGATTGCCAGCCAGGCCGACGGCGTCGCGCGCACCGCCCCGCGCAACCGTCGCCGCGCAACCTGATGGAACCCGCGCGACCACGCGGTCCGCTGCGCGAGAAACGCGCGCCCGTCAGCCGGCGGCCGGTGGCAACAGCACGCCGCCGGCGCCCACGCCAAGCGCCGGCCGCGAGCCAGCAGGCGCAGCGACAGGTCGATGTCCTCGAGCCGGTGCGTCGGGTCGAAGCCGAGTTCGTCGAGCGCCGCGCGGCGCACGAGGTAGGCCGAGCCGAGCAGCGCCGTGGTCGCGCCGAGCCGCGCGGCGCCGGTCATCGTCAGCCGCTGGTGCACGGCGGCTTCGAGCGCGGCGTAAACGGCCGCGGGCCGGTCGTCGGCGTCGGGGATCATCCGCCCGGCGACGGCGGCGACGACCGGGTCGGCGAGCGGCGCCACGAGCCGGCGCAGGCAATCCGGCGCCGGGCGCGCGTCGGCGTCGAACACCGCGACCGCCTCGCCGTCCGGGTCCGCCGCTAACCCGGCTTGCAGCGCGGCGCCCTTGCCGATGGCCGGGCCGGCGCGGCGCACCAGCGTCGTCCACGCGCGCGCCACGGTGAAATCTTCCAGCAGGCGCGCTGTGCCGTCGGCGCTGGCGTCGTCGATGAACGCCAGCCGCAAGCGGTCGCGCGGATAATCGACCGCATCCCACGCCGCCAGCGTCGCCGGCAACGCCGCGGCCTCGTCATGGCACGGCACGAGCACGGTCAGACGCGGCGGCGGGTCGAGCGGCGGCGCGGGCGCCGGCGCGCGGCCGAGCAGCGCGGCCACGGTCAGCGTAATGCGCCGCACCGAGACGAGGCTCAAGTGCAGCAGGACGACGACGTTCAACAGCAGCGCGACGAAGAGCAGCGCCGCCCAGCCGAACGTCGCCGGCGGCATGGCGGGGTTAGTCCTTGGCCGCGTCGGCGGCCGGGGCGGGGGCGGCGGGGCGGCGCTCCGGCTCGACCATGCCGGCGGAAACGATCATGCGGAACGCCTCGTCGACCGTCAGGTCGGTGGCGATGGTCTGGTCGCGCGGCACGATCAGAAAATAGCCGGAGGTGGGGTTCGGCGCGGTCGGCACGAACACGGCGCAGCACGGTTTGTCGTGCGGCTGCGCCAGGCGGCCGGCGTCCTCCGCGGTGACGAACGCGACCGAGTGCATCCCGACGCGCGGAAATTCGACCAGCACGACGCGCGAGAAGCGCTGCTCGTCGGACGAAAAAATCGCCGTGGTCAATTGCTTCGCCGCGGAATACACGGAGCCGATGACGGGAATCCGGTTGAGGATGCTCTCGTAAAAGCGAACCAGCCGCTGGCCGAAATAATTTCGCGCCAGGAAGCCGATGAGCACCAGCAATAGAAACGTGAGGATCAGGCCGAACAGGCCGGGGATGCGAATGTGCAGCAGCTTCTCCGGCCGGACCGATTGCGGCAACCATTGCAGCGTCGCGTCGGCAATGTCGAGCACGATCCGCAGCACGTACATCGCCGCCGCCAGCGGCACAACGACCAGCAGGCCGGTCAGCAGATAGTTGCGCAGCCGCACTCGCCACGTCGCGGGCGCGGATTTCTTTTCCTCATCCATCCCCTAATTCACTTCCAGAACCGGCGGTTGCGAGGGGTGCGGCGGCGAGATGTCCAGCACGCCGAAGCGTTTCTCGAAGGCCTTCACCTGTTGATCGAGCAGGAGAAACAGGCGCTTGGCGTTTTTCGGCGACATGATGATCCGGCTGGCCACTTTCGCCTTCGGCCGGCCCGGCTGGATAAACACGTAATCGAGCACGAATTCGGAATCGGAATGGTTGACGATGCACAGGTTGGCGTACACGCCGCTGGCGATGGCGTCGTCGACCTTGATCTCCAATTTTAACGGTTCCTTTGGCTGTTTTTCCGGCTGTTTGTCGTCGGGCATGGCGGCCTCCTTTGCGGGCGAAAGCATGTACCACCGTTGACCGCAGGTCAACTGTGGGAATGCGGAATGCGGAATGCCGAACGCGGACCGGCCGGCCGGAAATTCCGCATTCGCCATTCGCCATTCGCCAATTGCCGAACCCCGAATCCCGAATCCCGTTCACCAGTTGAACCCCTCCCCCGCCGGTGCTAAAAAAGCCGCAACCCTGAAAAAGGAGCCTCGCATGCGCGACCTGATTCTGGCGATCGACCAAGGCACGACCGGTTCGCGGGCGTTCGTGCTGGACCCGCAGCTCAACGTTCTGGCCATCGGCTACGCGGAGTTTCCGCAGCATTTTCCGAAGCCGGGCTGGGTCGAGCACGACCCCGAGGAAATCTGGGCCAGCGTGCGGAAGGTCATCCCCGAGGCGCTGCAAAAGGCCGGCGTCGGGGCCGAGCGGATCGCCGGCATCGGCATCACCAACCAGCGCGAAACCGTCGTCGCGTGGGACCGCCACACGGGCAAGCCGTATCACAACGCCATCGTCTGGCAGTGCCGCCGCACGGCCGACATGTGCCGCGTGATGCGCGAGCGCGGGCTGGAGGAAATCTTTCAGAAAAGCACCGGCCTGCTGCTCGACCCGTATTTCTCGGGCACGAAGATCGCCTGGCTGCTGGAGAACGTGCCCGCCTTCGCCAAGGCCGCGAAAAAGGGCGACGCGCTCGTCGGCACCATCGACACCTTTCTCACGTGGCGGCTGACCGGCGGCGCGGCGCACGTGACCGATGTCTCCAACGCCAGCCGCACGCTGCTGATGAACCTCGAAGACCTCGCGTGGGACGAACAACTGCTCGACATCTTCGAGTTGCCGCCCGCGATTCTGCCGGCGATCAAGACCAGCAGCGAGATTTACGGCCAGACCAGGGGCCTCGACGTGCTGCCCGACGGCCTGCCGATCGCGGGCATCGCCGGCGACCAGCAAGCGGCGCTCTTCGGCCAGGCCTGCTTCGCGCCGGGCACGGCGAAGTGCACCTACGGCACCGGCTCGTTCTTGCTCTGGAACACCGGCCCGGTGATCGTGCCCAGCCTCAACCGCCTGCTGACGACCGTCGCCTGGAAGATCGGCGACGAGGTCAATTACGCGCTCGAAGGCTCGTGCTTCATCAGCGGCGCGGCCGTGCAATGGCTGCGCGACGGTCTGCAGATCATCCAGAAAAGCTCCGACATCGAAGCGCTCGCCGCGCAGGCCCCCGACAACGGCGGCGTCGTCTTCGTGCCGGCGCTCGTCGGCCTGGGCGCGCCGCACTGGAACGCCGAGGCCAAGGGCGTCATCTGGGGCCTGACCCGCGGCACGACCCGCGCGCACATCGCCCGCGCCACGCTTGAAGCCATCGCCCTGCAGAACTACGACCTGCTCAAGGCGATGGAGGCCGACGCCGGCGCCAAACTGAGCCTGCTGCGCGTCGACGGCGGCGCCAGCGTCAACAACCTGCTGCTGCAGTTCCAGGCCGACCTGCTCGGCTGCGACATCAGCCGGCCGAAAATGGTCGAGACCACCGCCCTCGGCGCCGCACTCCTTGCCGGCCTCGCCGTCGGCATCTGGCCGAATCGCGACGAGGTCTCCGCCCGCTGGCAGGAAGACAAACGCTTCAAACCACAGATGGCCCCGAGCAAGGTCGACCGGCATCTGACGCTGTGGACCGCGGCGCTCGGGCGAGTATGAATCGAATGCGCGCCACGGAATATGCCGTCTCTTTTTCTGTCGTCTGTCTGCCGCTAACCGCTAGTTTCTTGTGCTTGCCCAGAGGTTCCGCCTCGGTTCATCCCGCATTCCGCAATCCGCAATCGGCAATTTCGTTGCGGCTTTGCCGCGCGGCGTAATGAGCGACGTCGCGGCCGGCCTGCGTCTGACCCCCCGCCTGACGCCCCACGGCCGCCTCGGGCTCGCGCCGTCGGACGACGCGGCCGAACTGGAGCCGGCGCTCGCCGAGCGCCTGCAGCGCGCGTTTGAACGCGGGGCGGGGCACGGCTTGCTGCGACTCGGGGCGGGCGAGACCGGCCAGGGTCTGCCGCCGGTTTTCGCCTATTGGCGCGAGTTCGGCGCGGGCTACGTCACGGCGCTGTGCACCCGGCCCGATGTCAACGAACGCGCCGCCGCGCTCCCGCCCCCAGACGACCTCGAAGCGCTGGCCGCGGCCGCCCCGGTCATGCCGGGCGCCGAGTACCTGAGCGCCGATGTCCTGCGCGCGCTGTGGGCGGAAACCGGCGCCGCCTTCGCCGCGGAATTGGCCGAAGCGCGCACCACGATCCAGGAATTCCTCAAGCGTCTGAATCCCGTTTGGAACGTCGTCGGGCGCGTGCACTTCCACCTCGCCGAGAACCGCAAGGACGAGCAGGCGCCGTTCGCCTTCCTCGCGACCTACACCGACCGCCTCTCGGCGCACGGCAAGGCCCGGCATTTGCCCCTCGGCCAGGCGTTGCGCGACTACGCGGGCGCGGCCAACAAAGACCGGCTGCTCTCGCTGCTGCTGCCCGTGCAGCGCGCGGCCGAACGCTGCGCCTGGCTCAAACAGATGGTCGACGCCGGCGAGATCTTCCACCCGCTGCGCTGGTCGCCGCGCGAGGCGTTTCGCTTGCTCGGCGACGTCGCCGAGTTGGAACGCGCGGGCGTCGTCGTCCGCATGCCGGCGAACTGGAAAGCGGGGCGCCCGTCGCGCCCGCACGCCGCGGCCACCGTCGGCGCGAAGGCCCCGTCCGTATTGGGCAAGAATGCGCTGCTCGATTTTGAAATGGCGGTCACGCTCGACGGCGAACGGCTGACCGCCGCCGAGGTGGAGCAGATCCTGGCCGGCGCCGGCGGTCTCGCGCTCATCCGCGGCCAGTGGGTCGAGATCGATCCCGAGCGCCTGAAACGCATGATGGGCCGCTTCGAAGAAGCGCGGCGCCTCGCCGCCGCGCGCGGTCTTACCTTCGGCGAGGCCATGCGGCTGCTCGCCGGGGCGGATGTCGCCGGCGACGCCGCGGCCGCCGCCGATCCGGAATGGTCGCACGTCGCCGCAGGGCCGTGGCTCGCCGAAACGCTCAAAGGGCTGCGTTCGCCCGAGGCGCTCGATCAGGTCGATCCGGGCCGCGAACTGCACGGCGTGCTGCGGTCGTATCAGCAGGTCGGCGTCCGCTGGCTGCACCTGCTTTCGCGGCTGGGCCTGGGCGCCTGCCTGGCCGACGACATGGGCCTGGGCAAGACCATCCAGGTCCTGTCGCTGCTGCTCGTGCTGCGCCGCGCGCCGGACGAGGCGCGGCAGCCGAGCCTGCTGGTGGCCCCCGCCTCGCTGCTGGCCAACTGGGCGGCCGAGATCGCCCGGTTCGCGCCGGGCCTCAAGGCCGTCATCGCGCACGCGTCGGCCATGCCCGCCGGCGAATTGAAGTCGTTCGCTCCGGAAAAGCTCGCGGGCGTCGACCTGGTCATCACCAGCTACGGCTCGCTGCTGCGCCTGCCGTGGCTCGCGACGGCCTCGTGGCGCCTCGCGATTCTCGACGAGGCCCAGGCCATCAAGAACCCGGACGCCAAGCAGACGCGCGCGGCGAAGAAGATCGAGGCGCGGGCGCGGATCGCGCTCACCGGCACGCCCGTCGAGAACCGGCTGGGCGACCTGTGGTCGATCTTCGATTTCATCAACCCGGGCCTGCTCGGTTCGGCGAAGCAGTTCACGCGCTACGCGAAGGGTCTGGCCGACAAGCCGCACAACCCGTACGGCCCGTTGCGCGACCTGGTGCGGCCGTACATCCTGCGGCGGCTGAAGACCGACAAGACGGTGATCGCCGATCTGCCCGACAAGACCGAGGTCAAAGCCTTCTGCCAGCTCAGCCGCAAGCAGGCCGCGCTCTACCAGCAGGCCGTCGGGGAACTGGCCGAACAACTCGCGGAGGCCGACGGCATTGGACGCAAAGGGCTGGTGCTGGCGTTCCTCATGCGCTTCAAGCAGATTTGCAATCACCCGTCGCAGTGGTTGGGCGACGGCGCCTGGGCCGAGGACGACAGCGGCAAGTGGGCGCGGCTGCGCGAGTTGTGCGAGGTGATCGCGGCGAAGCAGGAGAAGGCGCTGATCTTCACCCAGTTCCGCGAAACGACCGCGCCGCTCGCGTCTTTCCTGGGCGGGGTTTTCGGCCGCTCCGGGCTGGTGCTGCACGGCGAAATCGCGGTACAAAAGCGCCAGGAACTGGTGCGGCGGTTCCAGGAGGACGAGGCGATTCCGTTTTTCGTATTGTCGCTCAAGGCCGGCGGCTCGGGCCTCAACCTGACCGCCGCCTCGCACGTGGTGCACTTCGATCGCTGGTGGAACCCCGCCGTCGAGAATCAGGCCACCGATCGCGCGTTCCGCATCGGGCAGACGAAGAACGTGCTGGTGCACAAGTTCGTCTGCCGCGGCACGGTCGAGGAAAAGATCGACGAACTCATCGAATCGAAAAAACAGCTTTCCGCGGAACTGCTCGAAGGCGGCGGCGAACTCAACCTGACCGAACTCAAGGACGAGGACCTGCTGCGCCTCGTCGCGCTCGATCTCAATGCCGCGATTAAGGAGTGAGGCATGTCGTACTACTACGGTTGGCGGCCCTACGTTTCCGTGGCCGAGCGGCGGCGCAAGGCCGAACGCGAGATGCAAAAGCTCCGGAAAAAGGGCCACCCCGTTTCGCCCGTGACGATCGCCGGCCGCACGATCGCGAGCACGTTCTGGGGCCGTGCCTGGTGCGATAACCTCGAAGGCTACAGCGACTTCGAAAACCGCTTGCCGCGCGGCCGCACGTATGTCCGCAACGGCTCGGTCGTCGACCTCCAGATTGCGCCCGGCGAGGTCACGGCGCTGGTCAGCGGCTCCGAAATTTATCGCGTGGCCGTGCAGGTGTCCGCCGTGCCGCCGGAGGCCTGGGGCTCCATCTGCACCGACTGCGCGGGCGCCATCGACTCGCTGGTGGAACTGCTGCAAGGGCGTTTTTCCGACGGCGTCATGGAGCGCCTTTGCCGGCAGGAAACGGGGCTGTTTCCCACGCCGGCCGAAATCCGGTTCTCGTGCAGTTGCCCCGATTGGGCGTCGATGTGCAAGCACGTCGCGGCCGTGCTCTACGGCATCGGCGCCCGGCTCGATCGGCAGCCCGAACTGCTCTTCCAACTGCGCCGCGTCGACGAGCAGGATCTCATCGCCAAGGCCGGCGCGGGTTTGCCCCTGGCGAAAACCGGACCCGCCGGCGACAAGATCCTCGCCGCCGACGGCTTGTCCGAACTGTTCGGGGTGGAGTTGGGCGCCGGCGAGGAGGCCGTTGCCCCGGAGAGTGCGCCGTCGGCCGAACCGGAGAAGCCGGGCAAAACCCGACGCACGGCCAAGGCGAAACCCGCCGCCATCGTCGCCCCGCCGCCCGCGGCGCCAGTCAAGACGCGGCGATCGGCGAAGAAGATGACCATGCCCGAGATCGAGGTGTTGGCCGAGCCGCTGCCGCGCGTCACGCGGCGAACTTCGTCAACGACCAAAAAACAAAGCCGCAAGCCAAAACCGAAGCGAACGCCGAAGCGAAAAAGCAAAAAGGATTAACGAGGCGGGCGGCCGTCTCACGGGCTTCCCTCAAATCTCACCGCCGTAATGCAGGATCGTGCCGTTGTCGCCCACGGCGAACACATCCGAGGCGGAGCTTCCCCAAACGCCGAGCAAATCCACGGTCGTCCCGCTCGACATCGCAGACCACGCGGAACCGTCGTAGTGCAGAATCGCGCCCGATTGGCCCACGGCGAACACGTCGACGGCCGAGCTTTCCCAAACCTTGAGCAGTGGCGTCGTTGTGCCGCTCGTCATCGCCGTCCACGACGAGCCGTCATAGTGCAGGATCGTGCCGGTGTCGCCCACGGCGAACACGTCCGCCGCGGAGCTGCCCCAGACGCCGTACAATTCCTCATAGCCGCCGTCGTAGTACGTGTCGTCGTCCCCCGGCAATCCCGACGACCACGAGGAGCCGTCATAGTAGGCGACCATCGGCAGCATGGCGTCATATTCGAAGCCCACCGCGATCGCGTTCGACGGCGAGGTCCCCCAAATGTCGTACAACGCCCCCGACATCCCGCCCGAGACGTCCGACCACGAAGAACCGTCGTATTGCAACAGGACGGTGTTCTCGCTGCCGTCATAGCCCACGGCGAACGCGCTCGCGGCGGAACTTCCCCACGCGCCCCACAATTCACCTAGCGTCCCGCTCGTCATCGCCGACCAGGAGGAGCCGTCGTACTGCACGACCACGTCGGCGACCCAATTATCGCCGCTGAATTCCGTGCCCACGGCGATCACGTTCGCGGCCGAGCTGCCCCAGACGCCGGTCAAACACGCCGTCGTTGCGCTCGTCATCGCCGACCACGACGCGCCGTCGTAGTGCGCAATGACGCTCGCGGTGTAGCTTCCGCCGACGGCGAACACATCCGCGGCGGACGTGCCCCAAACGCGGGCGAACCCCACTGTCGTGCCGCTCGCCATCGCCGACCAGAGCGGCGAGGCGTCGTCGTCGTCATTGTCATCGTTGTCGTTATCATCGTTGTCGTTATCGTCATTGTCGTCGTCATCGTTGTCGTCATCGTCCGCGCACGTGCTCGCGAAGCAGTTAGTCCACGGTCCCTGCCAGGTTCCGGGGCCGTTGAGGCACGGAATTTGGTACATTTCCCGGCACTCGCCGCCGGCCAGGCAGCAAGCCCCGATCGTGTCGTCGTCGTCGGGCGAGATATCGTTGTCGTTGTCGTTGTCGTTGTCGTCGTCGTCGGGCGAGATATCGTTGTCATCGTCGTCGGTCACGCTGGGAGAGTGATTGCCGCCGCTGCCGCCGGAGCCGCCGCAGCCGGCCGCCAAGGCGACGGAGGCTAAGGCCAGGAAGGCGAGAAAAGCCAAGTCAAGAATCCGTTGCATGGTCACACCCCGCACGCGGTCTGAAACTTTGGCGAGCATTCGTCTTTCCGCGCGTCCGGAAAGGCGGTTGCGACCGCATTACACGTCCGCCGCCGGCGGTGCGTCAAGACCGGAAGAGAAAGATCAAACACCGTATGACGCGGAACTCCCGTTCAAGCTTCGCCTCTTTGCCAAAATCGCCGGACTCGGCAGCTGGCTGCGCCCAGGACGGATCGCATCGGCCGCAAGCTCCTGATAAGCGACATCGTGATGTTGAACGCCGCGACCGTCCTGGAGAGGATTATGGGGCCTTTTCGTGATGTCGCGCTAGCTGGCGGAAAGGCGGCGACCGGAATTGAACCGGTGGTGGAGGTTTTGCAGACCTCTGCCTTACCACTTGGCTACGCCGCCAAAAAAAAAGCGGGAAACGGGACTTGAACCCGCGACCCCCGCCTTGGCAAGGCGGTGCTCTACCACTGAGCTATTCCCGCATTCCCCTCTCGGGGAGCCGCCATATTGCCGAACCGCAAAAAAAAGTCAAGCGCGAAAAAAAGGGCCGAAACGAAGGCGGCCAGACGCCCAAAAATCGACGAAAACGGGCCGCGATTCTCACGCTGAATTTAGGACCAAGATGGCGCCGGTCATTGCGCCGCCGTCAGTTCGTACTCGCCGGCGACGCGGCGCGGTTTCAGCGCCACGCCGCGCGCGCGCAGACTATCTTTCAGCCGCAGAAATTGCGCCGTATCGCCCTCGTAGACGAACCAGTTATAGCGGTCGATGACTTGCTCGGCCTGCCCGGCGGCGAAACCGCGGAAGAAGTCGGCGCCGGCGTCAACCGGCGGCGCGATGCCGAACGACGCCGCCCAGAATTCGCAAAACTTGGCGACCTGTTCGTCGCGCCACGACGCGTCTCGTTCGCCGATCGCGGCGGCCGCCCCGCGCAGAAAAGCGCCGTAGATCTCGCAGGCCGGCAAGCGCGGAAACCGGTCGAGCGTCGTGCGCACGGATGCAATAGGGCCGCACGGGTAATCCGCGCCCGATTCGCTCGCCGCCACGAAGCCGAACGCGCAATTCAGCGTCGTTTCCTGCCGGTCGCTTGCCAGGTCGGCCGCCAGGAAACCGGCGCCGGCGCCTTCGACAAACGCCGCGGCGATGTCGGCGTCGGCGTCGGCCAACAGTTTCCAGCATTCCGGATCGTCGTCATCCGTCTCGACCGGCACGTAGCACGGGGGACGCGTTTGGGCGAACAACTGCCGGCCCCATTTTTGTCCGGCGCCGAAGACGGCCGGCCGGCGTTCGCCCGGCGAGACGGCGAATTCCGGATCGCCGCGCAGCAGCTTGGTCAGATCGGCCTGCCGCAACTCGCCGCCGGCCGCCGCCCAGCCGCAATCGCGCCAGGCGCGGGGCAGCTTGCGAATCGCCGCCGCCGCGGCCGGCCAATCGCGGCCCCAGCAGGGCGCCAGCCGATGGCGGATCAAGAATTCGTAGTCGTCGCCGCGCTTCATGGTCAGTTCGCGCCGCGCCTGGCCGAACTGCGGCCAATGCCGCACGGCAGGAACGGCAATGTGCAGCAAGCCGACGAACAGGAACGGCGCGGCGACGAGCCACTTGCCCCGCCGCATCGACCCGACGGTCCAACAAACAAACGAAAGAACAACCGGATACAGCGGCAGCGCGTACCGCAGGCCGTAATAATTGAAGTTTTCCGGATGCACGCGCCCCAGGGAAACGCCGTAGGCGAGCGTCCACAGGAAGAGCCAGACGAGCAGCGTCGGCCGCAGCCAATCTTCGACCGGCGTCGCGAACCGCGCGACGTGCGAGCGGACGCTCGCCAGCGTCGCGACGACGATTCCCCAGCATGCCAGGCCGCAGAAAAGCACCGACAACAGCGGCACGGCGGCGATGTTGAAAATCGCCAGGTAGGGATTCTGCCAATCGAGCGAACCCCGCCACGCCGTCATGAGGTTGCGGACGAACGGGGCGAATTCGGCATTGTATCCCATGAGCGACGGCAGCACCGAAAACCACAGCCCGCCGATTTTCTCCCACGTGCGGGCGCGCCCGAGATTCACGAGCAATTCGGTCCACGACGAGCCGTCGACCGACCGGAAAAAGAGCAGAAAAACGACGCCGGCCGGCAGCACGAAGCGCCACAGCGCCCGGCGACCCCAGCGCCAAACGGCGACGACCGCCAGCGTCGGCGCCAGCGGCGCGTTCTGCGGGCAAAAGAACGTCGCAAAGCCGGCCACGCCGCCGAGCGCGGCGGCGCGCCACGGCGCCGGCAAGCGGTCGCCCAGCCGGAAAAACAAAAAAAACACGAGGCCGGAGAAGAAGATGCTTTCCAGATGGTTGCCCCAAAATCCGCAATGCGACGTCCATTGGAAAAACGGCGGCGGCAAAACGCTGAACGCGAAGAACAGCAGCGCGAACGGCGCGCCCCAGGCGCGATGCAGCACGCGCGTCCAAAAATACACACCGCCCGCGACGAACAGCAGCCCGAGCAGGCGAATCCAGAGAAATTTGGAGCCGGCGATGCAGTAAACCGGCGCCAGGAGCGCGCCGTACACGAGGGGCCCGCGGCTCGGGCCGTATTGGTATTCGCGCGGCGGGGCCAGCAGCCCGGCGTTCAACCCGGTGGCGAGCAGGCCGTTCATTCGCGCTTCGTCGTCGGGGTCGGGGCACGGGGGGTCGATCACAAAGAACTGGATGGAATAGGCGGCCAGCCACAACGCGGCGAGCGCTGCCCAGAGCCACGTTTGCCGGTTCATTGTTTCCTCGCGCCGCCTGTCGAGCATCCCTTATACAAACTGTGGGCGGCAAAAACAAATGTCGGCGCCCGCGCGCCGCAAATTCGCCGGTTTTGTCTTGAGCAGCGCCGGCCCCGGTGCTAGTCTGGGCCGAATTCACCAACGACCGCGAAAGCGACGATGCGATATGTTTTGACCGGCGGCGGCACGGGCGGCCACGTTTATCCGAACTTGGCGATCGCCAGCCAGTTGGCGCGGCACGATCCGCTCGCCGAATTCCTCTATCTCGGCGTGGCCGGGCGCGCCGAGGCCGACATTGTGCCGCGGCACGGCATTCCGCTGCGGTTCATCCCGTCGGTCGGCATGCCCGACCGCAAGTACTCGCCGGCCATGGCCGTTTTTCTGCTGACCCTGCTGGCCGGGGCGTTCAAGGCGTTCTTCATCCTGCTGCGCTGGCGGCCCCAATTGATCGTGGCAACCGGCGGCTACGTGAGCGCGCCGGTGCTGCTGGCGGCGCGGCTGCTGCGTCGACCGATTCTGGTTCACGAACAAAACGCGTTTCCCGGCTTGGTGAACCGCACGTTCGGCAAGCTGGCCGGGCGGGTTTGCGTCACCTTTAAGGAAACGCTGGTTTACTTTCAGCACAACGGCGTGCTGGTCGGCTATCCCGTGCGCCGCGAGATTCTGGCGCTCCGCGAGCCGGCATCCGACGAGCAGAAACGGCAATGGAAACGCGATCTGGGCGTCGACCCGGACCGGCGGGTGATCCTCGCGACCGGCGGCTCCCTCGGCGCGCGCTCGCTCAACCGCGCGGTGGCCGCGCTGGCCCCGAAGCTGGCGGCCGACGCGGCGTTGCGGCGCAGCGTCTTCGTCATGCACGGCGTCGGCCGTTATGCGGACGCGCACTACCACGCGGCCGACGACGTGGCGGCCCGGCTGGCGGCCGGCGGTTTCCGCGAGGACGACGGCCGCGATTTCTACCGGCGCGAAGAATATCTCTATGACATCGACAAATGGCTGCGCGTCGCGGATATCATCATTTGCCGCGCCGGCGCGGGGTCGCTGGCCGAAACGGCCGCCGTCGGCGCCCCGGCGGTCGTGATTCCGAAGAGCGGCCTGCCCGGCGATCACCAGGTCAAGAACGCCGAGACGATGGCCGCCGCCGGGGCTTGCCTCGTCATTCAAGAGCGGCGGGTCGTCGAACGCGGCGAGAGCGTCGACGCCGTCGACGACGAGCGGCTGCTGGCCGCGATCCGCGAGTTGTTGTCGGCGCCGCCGGAACGCCGGGCCGCGATGCGCGCCGCCGCGGCGGGGTTCGTCGTGCCGGATTGCCTCGAGCGCATCGAGGCCCAGGCCCGGGCGCTGGTCGCCGGCCCGAAGCCGCAGTCGGAAAAAGCAACGCGCCGCCGCACGTTCCTGGTCGATCCGCAGGGCCGCCGGACGGAAGCGCTCTACGACAAATCGCGCGTCGGCAGCGGCCGCTGGGACGATGTGCGGCTGGCGCTGCCGGGGTTGGCGCCGGGCCATTTCTGGCTCAAGCGGACGGCGCGAATGGTCAACGGGCGCGTCGAGGAAACGTGGACCGTCATTCCGCGCGAATCCCTTCGCCTGCGCCACGCGGACGGCGCCATCGAAGCCGTGAACGGCCCGACCGCACTGGCCGAAGACGACCGCCTCGTGCTGCCCGACGGAACCGAATTTTCGCTCGCCTTCGAGTGGGTGACCGTGACGCGCGAGAAGGCGACGAAGGGCGTGGTCGAAAACGTTTTCTCGCAAGGGCTGGGCACGTTCATGGCCAAGGGCCTGGGCTTCGTGCGCGAGGCGTTCCTGGGCCGCTTCTTCGGCGCGGGCAGCATCATGGACGTGTTTGCCGTGGCGCTGAGCATCGCGAACCTGATGCGCGAGGTCGTGGCCGAGATGGCGCTGGAGAACGCTTTCCTGCCGTCGTTCCTGCTCTTCTACCATCGCAGCGATGACAAGCGGCCGGCCTGGCGGCTGGCGTGGCAGGTGTTCAACTTCTTCTTCGTGCTTTCCTCGGCGTTCACGGCGCTCGCGATTCTCACCTGCCCGTGGTGGATTCACCTCGTCGCGCGCTTCAACGATCCCGCGCTGATTGCGCAGACCGTCGCCATGACGCGGCTGATGTTCCCGTTCCTGATTCTGATGAGCGTCAGCGCGTTTCTCGGCACGCTGTTGCAAGCCTTCGACCGCTTCGGGCCGAACGCGTTTTCGCCGGTGCTCTACAGCCTCGGGCTGATTTTCATCGTGCCGATTCTCGAACCGCTGTTCGGGCTGTACGCGCTGGGCGTCGGCGTGCTCGTCGGCGGCGCGCTGCAAATCGTGTACCAGATGTTCTTCCTGCTGCGGCGCGGGCTGCGCGAAAAGATCGCGTGGAACGCGTACCAGCCGCGGCTGCACGGCGAACCGGGCGTTCGCAAAGTCGCGGCGCTGGCCGGGCCGGTGTTTATCGACGCGACGATCAACAAAATCAGCGGCATTGTCGACAAGGTGCTGGCGACGCCGCTGATCGCGGGCTCCGTCAGCGCCCTCTATTTCTCGCGTTTGCTGGTGGTGTTTCCCTTCAGCGTGTTGGCGATGAGCGTCAGCCGCGTGTTCCTGCGCGATCTTTCCGACGTCGCGGCGGAGAGCGACGCCAAGGAATACAGCGCGATGCTCCGGCGCGGCATCGACGCCACGCTGATGTTGATGATCCCGACGACGGCGATGCTCATCGCGCTCGCCACGCCCCTGGTGCGGTTCATTTTCGAGGGCGGCAAATTCACCGCCGTCGGCACGTCAATGACCAGCCTCGCGCTGGTCTGCTACGCGATCGGCCTGCTCGGCTGGTCGCTGACCTCGCTGTACAGCCGCGTCTTTTCCAGCCAGCTCGACACGCGCACCAGCATGCTCACCAACGCCGGCAGCCTGGTGGTTTACCTTGTCTTCGCCGTCGTGCTCGTGCGGACGCCCCTGCGGCACGCGGGCCTGGCCCTGGCCACCAGCCTGATGTTCGCCTTCAACACCGTCTGGCGGCACCGCATCATCGCGCGGCGGCTCGCGGCCGACGGCGCGCCGATCGGAATGCGGCAATTCGCGCCGACCTTCGGCAAGACGATCGCCGCCAGCGTGGTGATGGTCCTGGTGATGCAGTTGGCGTTTGTCGCGCCGCGCGACGGCGCGGGGTTCGTGGCGAAGGCCTGGGCCTTCCTGGCCCCGGCGGGCCTGGGCCTGTTCATCTTCCTGATGTTCGCTTACCTCTTGCGCACGGATCCGCTGATCGACTTTCTCAACTATTTCGCGGCGCGGTACGGCCTGGGCCGGCCGTTCGGCAATCCGCCGCTGCGGCTGCCCGAAGGCAACGGCAACGTGCGCGCGCTGTCCGCCGCGGCGTTGCTGGCCGAGGCGCAGCGCCGCCCCTTCGACGACGCGGAACTGGCGATCGTGCGCGAGCGCCTGGCGACGTACCTCAGCCACGACGATTGGTGGGTGCGCAACTTCGGCGTCAAGCTGATCGGCGCGCTGAAAATGGCCGACCAGCTCGACGTGCTCGTCGACGCCGTCGCCGCCCCGATCGAACGCCGCCCGTGGCTGCTGCGGCAATGGCTCGGCTCGCGGCGCGACGCCGGCTTCGTGCGCCGCAACGCGCTGACGGCGCTGACCGACGTCGGCGTGTTCGACGAGCGCGTCCGCCGCGCGATCCTCGCCGGCCTCGACGATCCGTATTACGAGGTGCGGCAGTTCGCCCTGCGCACGGCCGTGTCGTTCCGCGAACAGTTGCGGGGCGATGCGGCGTGCCTGGCCGGCGTCGCCCGTTGCCTGCGCGACCGCCACTTCGAGGTCGCCCCGGCGGCGATCGCGGCGTGGGCCGAGTTGGCGGACGCGCCGCACGCGATCGACGAACTGTTCTGGCTGCTCGACGATCCGCGCTGGCCGGTGCGGGCCGCGGCGGCGACCGGTTGCCGGCGGCTCCACGACCGCGGGCTGGCGCCGGATCGCGCGGCGTTGCGGCGGGCGCTGCAGCGCACGCTGCTGACCGCGGAAATGGTCGAGCCGGTTTCGCCGCTGAAGACCGCGGTCAAGCGGGCGATCGCCGGGCTGACCGAGGAGGGATAGCGTGCTCTACCTCATTCACCAGCAACATGCCGCGGCAGGCGAGGCGATGACCACGATCATCCGCTTGCTGGGGTATATCACTTTTCGCGCCGGCGTCGCGGCCGTGCTGGGGATTCTGCTGACGCTGCTGCTCGGCGCGCCGCTGATCCGCCTGCTGCACCGGGCCGGCATCCACGACACGCCGCGCGACTACGGCGTGATGCAGGTGCACGACAAGAAAGGCACGCCGCAGATGGGCGGGCTGATATTCTCGCTGGTGACGATGCTGGTCAGCCTGCTGTGCTGCGACATCGGCAACCGCTTCGTGCAAATTATGATCTTGAGCCTGATCTGGTTCACGGCGATCGGCGCGGCGGACGACTACTTGAAGATCGTCGTCCGCAAAGACGCGGACCTGGGGCTGTCGCGCGGCGAAAAAATGACCTACCAGGGCCTGTTCGGCCTGCTGCTGGCGCTAATTTGCTTCATTCCGGCGCTCTCGCCGCACGAGCGGCACCTGATCGGCCGCATCGCCATTCCGTTCATCAAGGGCACGCTGCCGCTGTCGATTTTCTATATTCCGTTCGTTGTGCTGGTGGTGCTGGGGATCAGCAACGCGATCAACCTGACCGACGGCATGGACGGTCTGGCCACCGGCCCGGCGATCATGGCGGCGATGGTCTACGCCGTGTACGCGTACCTGCTGTCGCACGCCAAAATCAGCCCCTATCTGCTCTTCGACCATATCAAGGGCGCCGGCGAATTGTCGGTGTTTCTCGCGGCGCTATTCGGGTCGCTGGTCGGGTTCCTTTGGTATAATTCGTACCCGGCGACGGTGTTCATGGGCGACACCGGCAGCCTGGCGATCGGCGGGGCGCTCGCCACCGCGGCGGTGCTGATCAAGCAAGAACTGCTGTTTCTGCTTGCCGGCTTCCTCTTCTGCGCCGAGTTCGTTTCGTCGCTGATCCAGGACCGCTTCGGCGTCAACCGCGGCGGCCTCGGTTTGCGCATCTTTTCTCGCGCGCCGCTGCACGACGCCTTTCGGCTGCGCGGCATGGCCGAGCCGAAGGTCGTCGTGCGCCTCTGGATCATCGCCGGCATCGCCGCCGTGATCAGCCTGCTCGCCTTGAAATTGCGCTGAGAAATTGCTCGATCAGGATCTCTGAACTGGGGAAGTTCGGCCAAACGCCGTCCTCGCGGCAGAAACTCCGGCGGCTGTTTTTTTTATCGCAAAGATCGCGAGGAAGGAAAGGCCGCGACGCTCAAATGCTTGTCCGCCTTTGCGCTCTCTGCGTTTTTAGGGTAAAAATTCCGGCCGATCCGATCTGCTGAAACAGTCTAGGTCACTTGAATTCGATGCGCAGAATTTCGAGTTCCCGCAAGCCGTTGGCGGTGTCGAATTCGACCAGTTCGCCGGCGCGTTTGCCGATCATGGCGCGGGCGATCGGGGAATTGACGCTGACCATCGCCGCCTTGAGGTCGGCCTCGGAGTCGCTGACGATCATGTAGGTTTTCTGCTGTTCCGAATCCAAATCGAGCAAGGTCACGGTGGCGCCGAACACGACCTTGTCCTCGCGAATCTTCGTGGGGTCGATGACCTGCGCGATCGCGATCTTGTGTTCGATATCGGCGATGCGCGACTCGATCTGGCCCTGCTTTTCCTTGGCGGCGTCGTACTCGGCGTTTTCCGACAGATCGCCGTGGCCGCGAGCTTCGGCGATCGCGAGGATCACCTTCGGCCGCTCCACGGTCTTCAACTCGTGCAGCAGTTTTTTCAGGTTTTCATAACCTCGGATCGTCACTGGATATGTTTCGACCATGCCATCCTCCGGGCCGTGCGGGACAAGCGCAAAGCATAAAAACAAAACGTCGCTAAGGCAAGCACTTTACTTTCTGCGTGAGCACTGTGAAGACGCTCGGCGGATCCGGCGTCTGTTGCCGGTCGCCGTGCAAGCGGGAATACATCTCGTAGTTGCGAAAGATGCCCAGTACGTAGCCGCGCGTTTCGTCGAACGGAATCAGCTCGATCAGTTCGTCGTAATCGCGGCCTTCGTACTGCATCCACCAGCGGCGCGGCCGGCTGATGCCCGCGTTGTAGCCCGCCAGGGCCGCCGCCAGATCGCGGCCCGCGTCATCGAGCAAATCGGCCAGATACCAACTGCCGAAGTCGAGCGACACGTCGATCTTGTAAAGATCGGTCGGGTTGAATTTCTTCAGCCGGCGTTTGCGCGCGATGATGCGGCCCGTGCCCGGCATCACTTGCATCAGGCCGCGTGCGCCGGCGGAACTGGTGACCGCCGTTTGAAACGCGCTCTCCTGTTTGATGACGCTGAACAGCAGGAACGGGTCGAGATTGTGGTTCTTCGCCGCCTCGAACACCTGCTCTTTGTACAACAGCGGAAAGCGGCGGCGCGAGGTCAGCGCGTGCGGATCGGCGAGCCGGCCTTCGCGGACTTGCTCGAAGGCGCGCTGCGCCGCGAGGGCCGCCGCCTGAAAATCGCCGCACAGGGAATAGGCGACGCTCAAGAAGTACGGCCCCTCGCCGGTTTGGCAGATGCGATCCTTGATGAAGTTCAGCCGCTGCAGGCCGTCAGCGCCGCGGCCGAGCGCCAGCAGTTCGCGAACCGCCCGGAACGCGGGCGTGAACTCGGCCGGGCCCATCGCGATATACGCGTCCAGCGCCTGGCGCGCGCCGTCGTCGAATTCCGCGCCGCCGCCGTTTTGTTGTTCCCACTCACTTTTGAGAACGACAATTCCCGGGGCGGCCGGCGGCGCCGCGGTGAACGGCAGCAGCGGCAATTGCGCCCGCGGCTCGCCCAGCGCGAGCAGCCAGGCCTCGGCGGCCAGGCCGTAATACGTGCCCTGCCACCGGTCGTAGCATTGGCGAAACAACGCCAGGGCGTTTTTCTGATCGCCCAGGCGATACGAGGCGCGGGCCAGCCAATATTGCGCGCGGTCGCCGTCGCGATCTTGCGGGCTGGCCTCGAGCAGCTTCCGCAGGCTGTCGACGGCCTGGTTGTAATCGCCGAGCAGGTAGTGGGCGAAGCCGGCTTTCCAGTAGATCTCTTCGGGCCGCAACAACTCGGCGGCATTCTCTTGCAACAACGAATCGGCCCATGCCGCCGCCGGGGCGAGACGATCTTCCCCCATTTCTAAATCGAGCAGGGCCCGCCGCGCCTCGAGCCGCGCCTCTGGGGCCGTCGCCTTGGCCGCGACCGCTTCGTAGAAACTGCGTTTCTTGTCGACCGCCAGTTTCTTGTCCAGCCGCTTCAAGCGCAACGTCGCGGCCAGCCGTTCGTCGACGCTGGCGCCCTTCTTCGCCAGCGTCTCCAGCAAGCTCTTGGCGCCGTCGCGCTGATGGCGCGCCAATAGACAATCGACCTGCGCCATGTACGCCCGAAACGCCCGCGGGCCGTCGCCGTAGATCTCGGCAAAACGCTCCGCATAGGCGCCGGCGGCGGCGAACTGCTTTTGGGCATAGCTCTCGACGATTCGCGTCCAGAGCGCCGTCGGCGACGGCGGGGTCACGGCGACGCCATCGCGCGCCAACTCGTCCAGCCGCAGGCGGGCTTTGGCGGCAAACGGCCCCAGGCTCCAATAGGCGGCCTGGGCCGCGACTACCGCGGCCTCCTGCCGCCGTTCGAGGCGCAGCAACGCCTCGCTGAGCAACCACAGAGCGTGGCCGTCATCCCGTTCCGGGTAGTCGCGCAGATAGGTTTGCAACAACGGGGCCGCGGTCTTCGGGTCGCTCTCGACGGCATTGGCGGCCAAATCCAGCAACGCGTCGGGGCGGTAGAGGCTGGTCGGAAACCGATCGACAAGGAAGCGCTGCCAATTGGCCTTTCCGGCGGCGTCCTGCAAGCCGTCGGCCATGGCGCGCAGTTTGTCGGCCGCCGCATCGGCGAGCGGCCAGTCGCTGTTGGCGAGATCGAACAGGATCTGGCGCGCTTCTTCCGGATGGTTGGCCGCCAGAAATTTTTCCGCGTCGAGGAATTGCTGGCGGCGCGCGGCGTACGGATCGTCCGCGGCAAACGCGGGGGACCCCGCCAAGGATAATGCGAGCAAGGTCAAAATGGCCGCGGGCCAAGCCAAAAAACGATCGATCATGGCAGGCAAAGTGCCAAATCGGCCACGGAAGGTCAATGGCGCGCCGCGGCGGGACGTCCAGCGTCGGAAATTACCTTCTTGACAGTGGGCGACCGGGCTACCAAAATCCAAAAGCGGCGGCGAAGGAGCGTTCATGCCAAAGTTGAGAAGTTTGTTGTGGATTTTGACGGTGGCGGCGATGCTAACCATGGGCGTGGCTTGCCACAGCCATCCGACCCCGCTGTACCCCGGAAGTTCCGGGCCGATCATCAACGGTCGGCAAGGCCAGATGTACTTCTCCGGCGAATTCGCCGGCGTGCCGGGAACGTACCTCATCGACTTGACGTACCAGTCGGCGACGATGATCGGTCCGTTCGTCGGGCGCTACATGCAGACGGCTTCCCCGGATGAGCTTTTTATGATCGACGATGCGAACCAGGCCTGGATGGTCCGGGCGTTCGATGGGCAACAAACTCCGCTGGTCAAGACGCAGGACGCGCTGTTGGCGCCCAACGGCCGCAAGTTCTTTTACCACGACTCGAACGGCCAACTGCTTGAAGGTCTCGTGGATGCGAGCGGCGGACGCGTGTTCACGGCCGACGGGCGATTCGGTTCGCACTCGCCCTCGATGGACAAGGTCGCTTATCTCAATTCAAACGGCTTGGCGATTTCCGATTCCGACGGCGGCAACGTCGTGCAGGCCGATCTGAAGTCGATCGTCAATACGGGCGAGGCCTTTCTCGTGCCGACCACGGGCGCATATTTCCCGCGCTGGACGGCCGATGAATCCAAGATTGCGGCGGCGGTGGTGCTGGAAAATCAGACGACAAAAGTCCAACGCGGCGTCGGCGTCGTCTGCGACGCCAAGGGCAATCTGTTATTGTACCTCGAAAACTCTCCGACCGACCCGAACTGGTCGACCGACGGCACGATGTTCTTTTACGTTTCGGCGAATATCATCTATTACTGGGACTTCACGACCAACAAGAACGTGATTGTGTCCGGCGGCTCGCTCGTGTCCGGCAACATGCGCGTCGGTCAAAACGGCGCGTACATGGGCTACGTGCAAACCGGCTACGAGAACCTGAGCCTGGCTGTCGGTTATGACTTCACGGAGCACGAGGTCTTTCTGGTGCTGCCGCCGGGGTCCAATCAGGCGTACAGCGTCGATTGGCCGGTCAGTTCGTATTGCCCCTCCAGCAACAGCGCGCCGCAGATCGTCGACATCGAGTCGATGGTCAACGGCGTTGTCGTGCCGGAAATCGTCGTCTCCTCAGGCGTCAATGCCGTGTTCCGCATCCAGGGCGACGATCCGGATTGCAATCTGACCCACGGCGTCGCCGTCTACCAAATCGGCAGCGGCCCCTGGATTCCGCTCTCGTGGAATCTGCCGGCCGGCGCGCTCTGCAACGGCAATTGGGCCGACGTGCTGCCGCCGTACGAGCCCAGCGGCAAATACACGCTGAACATCCGCGTCGAGGATATTTGCGGCGCGCAGAGCAATATCGTCTCGGTGCCGATCACGTATCAGTGGTGACCGCGCCGCTCGCGCAGGCCGAGATCTTCGCCAAGAATTGATGCGCCCGCGCGGCCCGCAACCGTTCGCCAGGGTCATTTTCGTTCAGCGCGTTGCGCAGATCCGACAAGTCTGATTTGTCTGACGCGTCCGACCTGTCAGACATTGGCGCCTCGCCGAGTCATGTGATCGTGGGAATATGTCGCCGGTCAGGGCGGCGGAATCACTTGTCCGCCGACCGAGCCGGATTCGAACGACACCGACGTCGTCTTGTTTCCCGTGTAGTCGCCGCCGATGACGCGGCCGTGGGTCGACCCCTCAATGAAACTCACGCCGCGAAAGTTGCCCGTCGCGACGCTGTCGACGGCCAGGCAGCCGTCGCTGTCGTAGAGGAACAAAATGCCATCGACGCCGTTGCTCGTGGATTGCACCGCGGTCAGAATCGTCTCGGGACTGGCGCGCACGCTGACGCCTTGAAACGCACAGTAGCTGGCGCGGCAGCCGCGGACCGTGCCGTGCGGCGAATAATAGAAGAAAAAGCCGTGCCGATCGCAATATGACGCCGTACAGTTCACGAAGGCGACGCGCGGCGACGCGTTGGCGTCGAAACCGCTGTCCGGCGCGAAGCGCACGTCGAGATCCTGCACGACCACATCGTGGGCGCCGTCGATGTAGACTCCCTGCTGGGCGAAGCCGGCTTCGACCGCGCGCGGCAGCGGCCGGTCGCCGAAGTTGATCGTGAGCTCGCTTTGTGCGGCATCGAACCAGCACATGCCCGGTTTCAATTCTTGCCGCGAGTCGGCCATCGGCAGCACTTCCAGGTGCGACGCGCTACGCACGACGAAGGCGCCGAAGACGCGAAAATCGGTTTTGGTGCGCCAGATGCCCTTGGCGTCGGAGGCAAAGGCGGCGGCGGGAATCTGGCGGGTCGGCGAAATCACCGGGCGGGGCCGACCCGGCCAGGCGAGGATGCGCGTCGGGTTTTGCGCCTCGCCCGACAGCGACGCCGGCACGAGCACCGGCTCGCGAATCGGTTGCCCGCCGGGCAACCCGGCGATCATCAGCGCGTCGCCCGGCTGCAGCAGCGCCAGGCCGCGGCGAATCGTGCGCACCGGCTTTTCGCGGTAGCCCTTGTTGGCGTCGTCGCCGGCGGCCGGGTCGACATACACGCCGGTCGTCGCCGGCATCGGCGCCGGTTCGGCCGGCCGTTGCCGCGAGCCGATCCACCCCGGCCCGAGGCTGCCCGCCGCTTCCAGCACGCGCGCGGCCGCCAACGCCGTGGGGCCGTCGCCCTGGCGGGAAAGCTCTTCCAGTTTGCCCGCGACATAGGGATTGACCTGCCCGTCCAGCGCTTCGATGGCTGCCGTCCGCACCTCGCGCACCGGATCGGTTATCGCGTCCACGAGCGCGCCGACCGCCCGGTCGCCGCCGATGCGGCCGACCGAATACGCGCAGGCGGCGCGCACGGCCGGATCGCGATCGCCGCGCAACTGGCGGATCAGCGTATCCAGCGCCCAGGCCTGGCGATGGATGCCCAGACGCAACGCGGCGAAACGGCGGTCGAGATCCCGGTCGTCGTCCGGATACATCAGCGTGGCGACCCAGGATTCCGCCTCGGCGCGGGCAACCGTGGTCGGACCTTTGGCGGGGTTCTTGGCCGCCGACGCCTGCGCGGCAAGCAACAGCCCGGCGGCCACGGCCAGCGCGCCGAACGCGAATAAACTAGGAAAACGACGCATGCCGTTGGTGTACCACAAAAATAAAAAAAAGCAATTCTTGGCGCGGCCGGATCGTTGGCGCCAATTGGTGGATGACGAAACCGAATAAAAACTCCGGGCGCGCCGATCGCGGTTCACCGTTCGAGCCGCCTTGAAAACCCACGCCGCGCCGCTCACAATAAGCCGTCACGCAAAACGAAGCAGGAACGCATGAAAGACAAGCCCGTTGAATCGCCGGCAGTCGAGCCGGATCGTTACCCCGACGAGTTGGAAATCGCATTCGGCAAAGGCGAGAAGCGCCAGACGCTGATCTATCACAAGGTCACGTGGCCCGTCGGCGGGCAGGCGGCCGGGCTGCGGCACGGCGACAACCCCGGGCAGCCGGCGGCGCTGTACAAGCTGATCAACGGCAACATCGCCATCGGCGACGTGACGCCGCTGGACCCGAGCGACCGGCTGACCAGCGATCCGGAACTGCTGCAGCGCGGCAAGCACCCGGGCAAGACCGGCATCCGCGACGTCGACATCGCGCTCGACGTGCTGCGCTACGCCGGCGAACAGCCGACCTGCATCATCGTCAAGCACAACAACCCGTGCGGCGCCGCCCAGGCGCAAACGCTCGAACGGGCCGTGCGGCGCGCGGCGCTCGCCAACCGCCTTGGCGCCATCGGCGGCTGCGCCGCGCTCAATCAGACCATGACCGTCGCCGCGGCCGAGGCGCTGCTGCCCGTGCAGCTCAACGTCGTCGCCGCGCCGGATTTCGCGCCGGAGGCGCTGGCGAAGCTGGCCGCGCAGCCGTCGCTGTGCCTGCTGCGGATCAACAACATCGCCCGCCTGAACGAATGGCGCGGCCGGCCGCACCTCGACCTCGCCAGCCTCCTCGACGGCGGCCTGATCGTGCAGTGGGCCGAAATCCCCGGCGCCTTCACCCGCGAAAATTGCCGGCCCGCGCGCGCGACGCTGCACGGCGCGCAGGAGGTCCGCTGCAAGCGCCAGCCGACGCCGGAAGAATGGGAAGACCTGCTCTTCGCCTGGCGCCTGGCCGCCGCCGCCGCGAGCGACAGCATCGTGTTCGTCAAAAGCGGAGCGACGGTCTGCATCGGCATCGCGGGGCAGGACCGCGCGGCGATCGCCCAGGCCGCGCGCGACAAGGCGTATCACAAGCTCGCCGACCGCCTCGCCTGGGAACGCTTCAAGGCGCCGTTTGCCGCGATCACCGAGGAAACCATGCGCGACTCGATCTGGACCGACGCCGTCGAACTCAAAGGCGGACTGATCGGCGCCAGCATGGCCAGCGACGGCGCGCTCGACGGCCCCGACGCGATCGAGGTCGCCGCCAAGGAAGGCGCCACGGCGATCATCCAACCCGGCGGCTCGCCCAACGACGCCGACCTGATCCGCCTGTGCAACGAACACAATATTGCGATGGTGTTCACTGGAAGGCGGATTTTCCGGCACTGACCGTTCCTAGGGCGTTGCCCCGGGCTGTGATAATTCTGGCCCTTGGCCCTCCCTCCGTTCGCGCCGACGTGGTCCGCGCCGAGGGAAGCGCCAACGGCGTGGTCTATTACAGCCTGGGGCAGCGCCCCAGGCGGGCTTGCGACCAACCCTGGCGCCCCGCCGGCAATCGCGTTACGCTTACGCCCGAAACGGCGGGGGGGGAATTGTGAAACCTCAGCCTTTATGCGTCCTTGCATGAGCCAACGAGCGCGGGGTTGAACGTAGCGATGCCGCGGCGTGTCGAAATGGATGAAGGCGAGATCAACCACGACGAGTCGCCAGTGAACGACGACGACAGAACTCTGGTCGAGCGGTTCCTGAAGGATCGCGACGAGTTCGCCTTCGAAGTGATCGTCAAGAAATACCAGCGGATGGTGTATTTTTTGGCGCTGAAGATGGTCGGCAACCACCATGACGCCGACGAGGTGGCGCAGCGAACCTTCCTCTCGGTGTACAAGAATTTGCCCGGGTTCGAGGGCCGCTCGAGCCTGAAGACGTGGGTCTTTCGCATTGCGATGAACTTCTCGAAGAACCTGATCCGCGACCGCGGCCGGCGCGAGGGAGAAGAGATCACGGAGCGGTCGGCGATGGCCGCGAGTTCCGTCGAGGACGACATCAACACCCACGAGCGCCGGCGCCTGGTGCGCGACGCCATGGAAAAGCTGCCGCCGCGGCAGCGCGAGGTGCTGCAGATGCGCGCCTTCGGCGACATGAGTTTCGCCGAGATCGCGCAAGCGGTCGGCATTTCGATTTCGGCGGCGAAGGTGAATTATCATTACGCGGTCAAGGCGCTCAAAACGCTGCTGGCCGAGTACGGGGAGAATGGGGCATGAGCTGCGACAAAACCACGGAACAACTGCTCGACTGGTTGGAGGGCGAACTCGCGCCCGAGGTCGACGCGGAAATCGAGCAACATGTCGGCGGCTGCGCGGATTGCGCGAAAGAGGCGCACGAAATTCGCCAGGTCCTGGCGGCGGTGGCGCACCCGATCGAAGACCCGGGCGCGGGATATTTCGCATCGTTCTATGCGCGGCTGCGGCAATCGCGCGAGGAAGCGACGGCTCGCGGCTCGTGGATTCGCCGGTGGTGGGAAGCGCTGTTGACCCCGCGCGTTTGGACGCGCGCGCTGGCCGGCGCAGCCGCGGCGGCGCTGGTCGCGTTCGGCGCGCTGACGGCGACGGGCACGCTGTCGTTCCAGCGTTCGCTGCCGCCCGCCTTGGTGAAAATCTCGCCGGCGCGGTTGGCGACCGCCCGTGCGACGCTGGCGCGCGTCGACCCGACGGTCACGCAGGAAGTCTTCTCGTTGAAAAAGGAAGAAGTGCGCGATTTGCAAATCCAGATCGCGAAAGTAATCATGGGCCAACTGGTGAATTCGCGCGTCGTGGCGTTGCCGGGCGAGCGGCCGTCGAGCCCGGTGCTGTACGCGCCGGCGGTGGCCGATCTGAATGACGAGGAACTGGCCGAAGTGACCAAGACGCTGTCGCAAGACGCGAAAAGCTGGACCCTGTAAGGAGGTTGTTCCGCATGCGGCGCATAACCCTGGCAATGTTGACATTCGTTTTTTTGGCCGCGGCTTCCCTGCCGGCGGCGGCGCAACCCGCGGACGACCAAACGCCGGACGCCTCGCGGCGCGATCACGCCGCCGCGTTGGAGCGGCTGGAGATGGTGCGGGTCTATCTGCTGGTCGAGGCGCTCGAGTTGACCCCCGAGCAGGCGCCGCGGCTGATCCCGATTTTTCAGAAGTACGATCGCCAGTTCCGCGAAAATATCGAGCGGAAAGAGGAAGCGTACGTGGCGATCAATCAGGAAATCCAGGCAGCCAAACCCGACGCGAAGAAACTGACCGAACTCACCGAGATGGTCCTTGCGCTGGACCGCGAGGCGATCAAACTGCGCGACGTGCAATACGCCGAGTTGAAGAAACAGCTGACGCCGTTGCAGTACGCGAAGTTCATGATCTTCGAGCGGAAATATCACCGGGAAATTCACCGCATTCTCGATGATATCCGCGACAAGCGGCCGCGCAACGCGAACCCCAGGCCGTAGCGGCAACGGAAAGAAATTGAACCACGGAGACACCGAGGACACAGAGGTTTCTCAATATTTTTTTCTGTGATCTCTGTGCCTCTGTGGTTCAAGCTAAAGTTCTTGGCGCACCCGCTTGCACCAGCAGCTTCGCGTAAACGTCGAATTCTTCCCGCGTGAAGCAGCAAAAGCGCACCTCGGCGACGGCCGGCTCGGCGGCCAAAAAGCCGGCGACGGTTTGCACGGCGACGCTCGCCGCATCTTCCAGCGGATACCCGTAGGCGCCCGTGCTGATGCACGGAAAGGCGATCGTGCGCGCGCCGACGCGCATCGCCTCTTCCAGGCAACGCCGATAACACGAGGCCAGCAGCGCCGGTTCGCCGCGGCCGCCGCCGTGCCACACCGGCCCCACCGTATGGATAACGTGTTTCGCCGGCAGCTTGCCGCCGCGGGTCGTTTTGGCGTCGCCGGTGTCGCAGCCGTGCAATGTCCGGCATTCGGCGAGCAGATCCGGCCCCGCCGCGCGGTGAATCGCGCCGTCCACGCCGCCGCCGCCGAGCAGCGAGCGGTTTGCGGCGTTGACGATGGCGTCCGTTTTCTGAAAGACGACGCCCTCGTTCACGACCTTGATGCGCTCCCAGACGTTCGTCGCCATGGCTATTTTTGCACCCCTTCGACGAGCGCGACGCGCAGCGAATCGTGCGGGAACGCGTGCACTTCGGGCATTTTCGCAAACAGCCAGCCGGACCAATCGGGCTTGCCGGCTTCGCGGATCGTCACCTTGGCCGCGGGGTTTGTCGGTTCCGCGCCGTCGCTGACGATCGCGTCGGCGGTCATCTTGAACGCCGGCACGAAGGCGATCACCTCGATCTCCAGCGGTGTGCCGTCGACCTTCGCCTTTTGCCCCACCGGTATCACAATTTCCTTGCCGGCTCCGGTTTTCGGCCCGACGGCCAGTTTGACCTTGGGCCACCGCGCCGCGATCGCCGGTTCGACCTGCGCCGGCCGGCCGGTTTTGAAGGCGCCCCCGTCCGGCGCGCCGGGCGCGCCCGGCATGCCCGGCATGCCCGGCGGCATTTCCTTGGCCATGCCCATGTTCTTGCCGCCGCCCTTCGCGGCCACCTGGGCTTGCAGCAAATCTTCGAGTTGGAGGCAGCATTCGGCGCCCATCGCCCTCGCGTTTTCGTCGCAGCAGTCGATCAGTTTTTTCATGTCCGCCGGCCCCGGCGCGCCGCCCATCGGCCGCTCCGCCTTCGGCTTCAACACGGCCAGGTCGCCGGCCTTTTCCGCCTTCAAACAAGCGGCCGACACGAGCAACGCCAGCGCGATCGCAATCAGGACTCGCCGCATGGGATTTTTCCTCCGCGGCGAATGTAAAAGACTGAGCGGCCGAAAGCAACTTGACCGCTGACGCGCGGTCACGCAAGCTTGACGCCATGAAACGTCGGTTCACTATCGCCTTGCTCCTATTCGCGGCACTGCTCCTCGCGGGCGCGTGCGCGACGGAAAATCGGCGGCCCGACGAAGCCGCCGGCGCGCCGGCGTCCTGGCCGCCGGGCCATCGGGCGTCGGATGAGTGGCGGCCCGGCCGCTGGGCGGCGGATCCGTATGCGCCGGCCGCGGCCGCGTTGCCGCCCGCGGCGCACGCGCGGCGCTGGCGCATCACGGTCGAGGGCCGCTTCCAGGTCAAGGAGAACCCGGACAACGAGAATGTGCGCGTGTTTTTGCCGCTGCCGGCGGAAAGCCCGTACCAGCAATTGCACAAATACAAGATCGATCCGGCGCCGGCCGAAATTCGCGACAGCGTCAACGGCCATCAGATTGCGGTCTTCGACTTCGGCAAGCAGCCGGCCGGCTGGACGTTTGCGATCCGCTATACGGCGATGGCGACGATCGGCAAAATTCGCTGGCCGATCGATCCGGAGGCGATCGGGCCGCTTACGGAAGTGCCGGCGCCGATCGCCGATGTCTATCTGCGCGACGGGCCATTCTTCAAAATTCACGATCCGGCGATCGAGCGGGCGGCGCGCGAAGCGGTCGGCGACGAGCGCCGGCCGTTCGAGATGATCGCGCGCATTGTGTCGTTCGCGAGCAAGCGGCTGACCTACGATATGCACCCGACGAAGCTCGACGCGGTGGAAATGCTGCGCACCCGCCGCGGCTCGTGCACCGAACACAGCTTCGTGATCATCGCCTTGGCGCGGTCGCTCGGCTTGCCGGCGCGGTACATTTGCGGGTCGGCGATTCGCCAAAACCCCACGCGCGGCGAGTACATCGCTCACGTCAACCACAAAATCGTCTAGGTGTCCCTGCCGCGGTTCGGCTGGACGCCGGTCGAGAGCACCGGCAATCCGCAGGTCGGCGCGGCCACGCCGGAGCGTTACGTCGGCGCGTCGATGCACGTGATGCTGTTTTTCGCCGCGGAATTCGAACCCGGCGTCGCGCCGATCGACCCGCGTGCCAACCTCTTTACGATCGCGCCGTTCGGCGAAACGACGGCGGTCCGCCTCGGGTCGCATGTCATCACGCGCTGGGAAGAGATCGGGTGACGCGCGGCGGCGAGCGGCCGGTCGCCGCCGAATTGCGAATTACGAATTACGAGTGACGAGTTATGGGGCATACGAGTCCCAAAGGTCCGATAGCTCTTATAGGTCCCATAGGTCTCATAGGTCCTATAGGTCTTATAAATCGTGAGAATTCAGTGATTTGCGCGGTTCCCATTGTTTGCCGGGCGCCGCGCGGCGAGGGCGCATGAGCGGCAGCGATTTGAATTGGCTCCCCGGCCGCTGGGCCGCGGACCCGTTTGCGCCGGCGGCGGCGAATCTGCCGCCCGCGCGCGACGTGCGCCGGTGGCGCATCGCCGTCGAAGGCCAGTTCGAAGTCAAGCGGAACCCGGGGCGCGAGGATGTCCGCGTGTATTTGCCGCTGCCGGCCGACAGCGTTTATCAGCGGCTGCACCGTTATGCACTCGATCCGGAGCCGACGGAAATTCGCGAAAGCGTCAACGGCCACCAGACCGCGGTTTTCGATGTCGGCACGCTGCCCGCCGAGTCGATTTTTGTGATCCGCTACCTGGCCGAGGCGACGATCGGCAAGATTCACTGGCCGATCGATCCCGAAAAGATCGGGCCGCTCGCAGAGATTCCGCCGCCGGTTGCCGAGGTTTATTTGCGCGACGGGCCGTTGCTGAAGATTCACGAATCGGCAATCGAGCAAGCCGCACGTGAAGCCGTCGGCGACGAGCGCCGGCCATTCCAGATGATGGCGCGCATCGTGTCGTTCGTGAACAAGCGACTGAGCTATCAAATGCACGGCGGGCCCAAGCTGGATGCCGTGGATACGCTGCGCGTCGGCCGCGGCTCGTGCACCGAGTACAGCTTTGTAATGATCGCGCTGGCGCGGACGCTCGGTTTGCCGGCGCGGTACATTTCCGGGTCCGCGAACCGCGGCTACCTCACGCCCGGCGAGCACCTCGACCGCACGAATCACAAAATCGTCGAAGTGTATTTGCCGCGGTTCGGCTGGGCGCCGGTCGAGAGCCATGGCGATCCGCAAATCGGCGCGACCGAGCCGCAGCGTCTCATCGGCGTGTCGAACCGCCTGATGCTGTTTTTCGCCACCGAATTCGAACCGGGCGTGGCGCCGATCGACCCGCGCGCCAATTTGTTTACGATCCGCCCGTTCGGCGAACCGACCGAGGTCCGCCTCGCGCGCGACGTGGTCGTCCGCTGGAACGAACTCGTCTGACCGCCAATGGTGTTAACCGCGAATTGATGAACGTTGATTTGGTTTCTTATTAACCGCGCGAATGCCCGCGAATAAGAACGGATCAACGGGCACTTGCGTGCATTCGTGGTTTTCAAATTTCATATTCGCGTGCATTCGCGTGCATTCGCGGTTCCCAACCCCCTCACTCTCATTCATTCGCGGTCCCGCTTCGCGGTTGCATCTTGCCGCCCGCGTTCGCGGATGATAACTTGCGGTCCACGGAGATTGGGCATGCGGTTTCGTCGTTTCGTCCCGCTGGGCGCGCTGGTTGTGTTGATGGCCTGCGCCGGCGCGCGCGTGCGTCCCGATCTGGTCTACGAGGGGACGTATCGCAGCTACGAAAAAATCTTCGACAACTGGACGCGGGTCGGGCGCATTTATCACTATTTCTCGACGAACGCGATCGTCTCGGCGACGTACTTCGCCACGCCGATGCGTCGCGCCTATGTATCCGAGTGGGGCCGCGCGTTCGACCTGCCGATGGAAGAACGCGAACGCCGGCTGACCGAAACCACCGCCAACGCCGCGCAGCGCCTCGAATTCGTCGTGTCGTTCTACACGCCAACGCCGCGCTACAACGATCTCGACCAAGGCGACAGCTCGTGGCGGCTGTGGTTCGTCGACGGGCAGGGAACCAAGGTCGAGGCGGCCAAGGTCGAGCCGATCCGCGTCAAACACGAGAAAGACACCTATTTTTATCCGACGTACACCGACTGGGGCCGCCTGTACCGGGTCTATTTTCCGGCGGTCGGGCCCGACAACAAACCGTTGGTCGCCGAGTCCGGAACCGTCACCCTGCGCGTCACGGGCGTCGAGGGCATGACCGACCTCGTGTGGCAAATTCCGCCCGGCAATTCCTGAGCCGTCGCACCCCGAGGAGAGATTGCCCCGGTTTTTCCTGCGCTTTGCTCGCCTGACTTCCGCCCGCCTCGTCGGCGCGGCGCTCGCGCTATGGCTGGGCGTCGCGGCGCTGCTCGCGATTTTGCACATGCCGCGCGAGTGGCTGCTCGCCTACGCCGGCATGACGATGATCTATTCCTTCTTCATCGCGGGCTGGGCGATGCTGCGCACCTACGCGCGCCTGAAAGGGCTGCTCGACGAGGGCGAGGCGCCCGACGGCGGCTTGCTGCTCGAGGCGTTGCCTGCGGCGGCGGTGGCGCTCGACGGCCGGGGCAAGGTCCGCGCGCTGAACGGCCGCTGGCTGGAAGTCTTCGAGATGCCGCGCAACCAAGTGCACAATAAACGCTATGACCATTTTTGCGATCCGGTGTTGCGCCGCCACATCGCCCGCGCCTTCCGCACCGGCGATTCGGCCGCCGATTTGCGCCTTTCGACCCGCACGCCGGACGGCGGCAACGTATTTTTCCGCGCCGACATCGCGCCGCTCGGCGAAGGCTGGCTCGTTTGCGCGCGGCCGGCATCGGCGGACGAGATGGCGCCGCCGGGTTCGCTCGCGCGCGAGCGGCTGTGTCTGCTGGGGCAGGCGACGGCCGCGTGGGCGCCGCGGCTGCGGCTGAATGCCGCGGACGGCGGCGCGGACGCGACCTCGCTCGCACGGCTGCCCGCGTTGCTGGCGCCGCTGGCGAATCTGGCGAGCGGCCTGGATGATGAAGCGGCCAAACCGTTGGCGCTCGACCCGGCCGAGTTGCTGGCCGAAGCGGCGCGGCTGGTCGAGCCGGCGTTTGCGGCGAAGGGCGTCGCTTTGGAGCCGCCGCCCGCCGCAAAACTGCCGGAAATCGTCGGCCATCGCCCGCAACTCGTTTTTATGCTGGCCGCCATGTTCTTCGCGGCGCTGGATGAAACGCCGGCGGGCGAAAAGGCGACGATGACGGCGCACAAGGCCGGCGAGGATGTGGAAATTGCGATCGCCTATCCGGCGGCCGAGCCTTCGCCCGATCCGTTCGACCCCACCGCGCGGACGCCCAACCTCGCCGCCGCGCGCCAGATCGCCCGCCGCCACGACGGCGAACTGCGGCGCCTCCCGCCTGCCGACGGCTGCCGCCGCTTCGTGTTGCAATTGCCGACGGCGCAAGCGCTTCAGGAATAGTCATTGAACCACAGAGGCACAGAGGGCGCAGAGCCGCAACCGAAATGCGGAATGCGGAATCCCGAAGCCCGAGTCCCGAATCCCGAACCCCGGATCCCGGATCCCGGATCCCGGATCCCGAATCCCGCGCCTTCCCTACGGCAACAACGTCATCGCTTCCGCCTCCCATTTGCGGAAGGCGGCTTCGTCCCAGGTTTGCGGATAATTCTGCCAATGGCGGCCGACCCATAGAATTTTCGGCCCGCCGGCGGCGAACTTCAGCGCCGCGCCGGGATGTTTGGCCGCGCCGCCCAGACGGCCGGGCAGCGAGCGCAGCGAAAACGAGAGCGGGGCGGCCTCGGCGGCGCCGAGCATGTCTTCCGCGCAGACAACACCATCGGCGAATAGCGGGTCGAGGTCGCGGAGCGTATTGATCGACTCTAGCAGGCGCCGGTTGGCGTCGTACGTCGCCAGCACGGCCCCGCGGTCGCGCATGTAATCGGCGGCCCAGGGCCAGAGCGCTGCGGTCGTCGCGTCGCTGCCGCGGGCGTAGATGGCGCCCAGGCGCTTGCCGAGGCTGTCGCCGGCCAGCATCGCCGAAGCGACGCCGCTGCCGTGCGCCGGAATCACCATGCCGCCCGCCTCGCCGATCGCGGCGAAGCCGGGGCCGACCAGCCGCAGCCCCGCGCGGCGAATGCGGATCACGCCGTGGCCGTGATGCCGGAGCTTTTTGAAACATCCCAAATCCCGCGCGCACGCGTCGGCGAGGTCCGCCGCCGTCGGCGGCTGATGGTCCTCCTTGACGCCGGTCAGGAGGTAGCCGAACTGGCGTTCGAGCGAGACCATAAAGGCGCGAACGCTGTAGCCGCCTTGCAAGCCGATTTGCGTCTGCATGTCCTCGGGCGAGAACCGGCCGGCCTCGGCGGCGGCGCGCGCCGCTTTCGCATCGATGTCGTAATACCGCGCCTCCGCCCAGACGCGGTCGCCCGGGCGATCGACGAAGTCCATCCCGAACTGAAGCGGCAGCTGCCGGACGAGCGCCGCGTCGAACCCCGTCGCGTCGACCACGACCCGGGCGCGCAATTCCAGGTTTCGGCCGCGCCGATCGTGCGCGGCGACGCCGACGACGCGATCGCCCTCGAGCAGCGGCCCGCGCACGGTCACGCCGAAGCGGGTCGTGGCGCCGGCGTCGCGCGCGAGGCCGAGCAATTGCGCCGCGATTTTTTCGATTTTGACCGCGCAAGCCGTATGGCCGCGGAAGTGAAAGGCGGGCTTGCCCGAGGGCGAAAAAATGCGCGTCGTCTTGGCCGCATAGACCACGTCCGCGCGTGCGGGCGCGGGCACGCCGCAGCGGCCGAACACGCTTTTTTCGACTTCGATGATGCACGGTTTGCGCGGCGCTTGCGCGGCGTTGCGTTCGAGCAGCAGCGGCCGCAGGCCGGCCCGCGCGCACGACAGCGCGCACATCGCGCCGCCCGGCCCGGCGCCGACAATCAGAACGTCCCAAGACGCTGCTGCCATGAAGTTGCCTCCGCCCGCGAAGTCGCGAGCGCTGTATAGCACGGTTTTTCGGGAAGGAAAAAGGAAAAAGGAAAAAGGAAAAAAGAGGCCGCGGAGCCGCTCTATTTACCGGTTGCGCGGTTGTTTCCGCCTTTTTCCCGTCTTTGCGAAGGGCGACAACGCTGCGACGGGTGCGGTGTTCGGACTTTTTCATTTTTTTTCCTTCTTCCTTACCCTGCGTGAGGGCGGCGACGCTACGACAGGCGGGGTGTTCGGACTTTTTCCTTTTTCCTTTTTCCTTCTTCCTTAATTGTGTATTGTTTGGTTGAAAGCTTACCCAACTGCAGGACAGGATTGTGAAACAGGCATCCGCCGACCGTTCGCGCCGTCATTACGCGTGGCTGATTCCGGCGACGGTCATGGCCTTGGCGGTCGCCGCGCTCTTCTGGCGCGAGCGTATTCGCGAACTGATTGACCCGGTCGACGCCGGCCGCCTCGGCGAACAACGCCAGCAGATCGCAGAAATCCTGCCCGTGCGGCCGGCGCAATTGCCGCGCCTCGCGCCGCGTGAGGCGTTTACACGCAGCCTGGCGCGTTCGTTCACCGAATGGCAGCCGCCATTGGAGCCCAGCGGACATTACGATCCGGCCGCGACCGCCGCCGCGTTGGCCGAGGCGCGCCGCAATCTGGACAGCGCCGGGAAGCAAAACGATTTTGACGCACTGCTCGACGCGGCCGTGTCGCCGCGGCAATTGTTTTGGGTCGTGGAGCAAGCGCTTTCCGCGAACAACACGCGGTTCCTCGATCCGGCCGACGGCCGCCGAATCATGACCCGGTTGCGCGGGCTGACGGGCGAAGCCGCGGGCGACGTGTTGCGCGTCGAGGTGTCCATGCTCATCCGCGCCGTTTCGATCCCCGACCCGGCCAAGGATGAAATCCGCCTGGATCTGACGATCGACGCCGGCGCGCCGGTCGACCGCGTCATCCGGCACATGGCCGCCAACAAGATGATCGACCCGCGCGACGGGCCGGCGCTAGCGGCGCGTTGGCGACGCGCGGACGCGGCAATCGGCGAAACGGAAAGCGAACGGCAAAACCTCGCCAAGTGCCTGGGCCTCTCCTTCACCGACGCGGTCGAGCAAACGGAACTGGCGGTGTTTTACAACGTCGGACCGGCCAGCGGCTACATCTGGCGCGGCGCGGCGATGACGGTTCATTATCCGGCCCATTTCGACACGACGCGATACCCGTTCGACACCACCCTGTTCACGGTGATGTTCGGCGCGACCACGTCGCTGGACTCGTCGAAACTGTCGCTCGCGCCGTACGCGCTGGCCGGCGCGCCGCTCGAACCCCGCCTCAGCAGCCCGCCGCGCGGCTTCCAGTTCCTGCGTCAAACGCCGAGCCTCGTGCCGGTCGCCGTGCAGGACAATTCCAACTCGCTGCCGCGGCCGGCCCTGGTTTACGTCTTTCAATTGTCGCGTCAACTCGACACGGCGATCTGGCGCACGTTCATCCCCCTGTTGTTGATCGTGATCTTCACCTTCGCGGCGACGTTGCGCGCGCTGACGACGCACGAGAACATCAACTCGATCATGACCTCGCTGCTGCCGACGCTCACCGTGGCCAGCGTCGCGCTCCAACTGACCGCGAGCACCGCGATCCCCGGCAACGCCGGCGGCACAGTGATGGACAAGATTTTCGTCAGCATCTACCTGCAATTTTTCTTTTTGTTCTTCGCGCTGAACACGCACCACCTGAAAAAAACCTCGCGCGTCATGCTGGCCGGCTCCGTGGCGGCTTTTATGTATGGGGTGCACTTTTTCTTCTGACGCGGCGCCGAGAAAGGAAGAAGGAAAAAGGGAAAAATACGCTCCTCGGCCGCCCTTGTTGCCGGTTTCGCACTTGTTCCCACCTTCTTCGTTTACTTGCGAAAGGCGGCGGCGTTGCGATGTGCGCCGCGTTTGGACTTTTTCCTTTTTCCTTCTCCATTCCTTCGCCCCGTGCGACGTTTGACAGGCGAGCGCCTTTCGCAGTATAAGACGCGCTCAATTTGTCCGGGCTGCATGAGTCAGGAGGGTGCCATGGCGTCGAACACGAAGATTCTCGTACGGAAACGCAAAGTGAAGGTTCGCAAAGGCGGCAAGGCGAGCAAGCGCGCCGCGCGCCGCGGCACCACCCCGCCGTTCCCGATTCACAAAGAGCAGGCCGAGTAAGATCCTACCGCCGTCGCGAGCCGTTCCAGGCCGTTCGCCGGGACGGCTTTTTATTTAATCGCCGGGATCCGCTTCGGTCGCCAGCGCGCGGTAGATCGCTTTTTTGTCGGCGTCGAGCAGCAGCGCGGCCGCGGCCGCCGCGTCTTTCGTTTTCAGGCCCAGATCGCGTTTGAGCCGCCGGGCGCCCGATATCGCCTCGGCCAGTTCCGCCGGTTGCGGCTTCGGCAAGCGCACGACGATCGTCACTTCGCCTTTGATTTCCCGGCCGGCCAATTTTTCCATGACGTAACTGAGCGGCCCGCGCAGTGCTTCCTCGTAGAGCTTGGTCATCTCGCGCAAAACGGCGCAGGAGGCGTCGCCGATTGTCGCCAGCACGTCGGCGAGCGTCTCGTGAACCCGGTTGGGCGATTCGTAAAGAATCAGCGTGCCGCCGAGGCGCCGATAACTGTCCAAGCGTTCGCGGCGCGCCGGCCCCTTGCGCGGCAAAAAGCCTTCGAACGTGAAACGGTCCGGCGGCAAACCGGATAGTTGCAGCGCGAGAATCGCCGCGCACGGTCCCGGCAACGCCTCGACCGGCAACTCCTCGTTCAAGCACGCGAACACCAGTTCGTAGCCGGGGTCGGAAATCAGCGGACTGCCGGCGTCGCTGACCAGCGCGACGGTCGTCCCTTCGCGCAGCGCCGTGAGAATTTGGCGTTGGCGGCTTAGCTGATTGCCCTCGAAAAACGACCAGAGCGGTTTGCGGACCCCGAGGTGATCGAGCAGCACCGCGGTGCGGCGCGTGTCCTCGGCCACCACGACGTCGGCGGCGGCCAAAGCCGACGCCGCGCGTTGGGTGATGTCGCCGAGATTGCCGATCGGCGTGGCGATCAGAACCAGCTTGCCGCCCACGCCGGGAGCCTTACGGAATCGTGACGGCGAACGTCAGCATCGACCACGAGCCGTCGGTCTTGGCGCACGACGGCGCGCCGAAATTGTAGTTGCCGGCGGCCAGCGTGCCGATCGTCACCGGGACGGGCATGTGGCACGTCGGATCATAGTTGCCCGGGTTGTCGAGGTCGTACCAGTCGTACGAAAAGACGTGGTACATGTCTTGATCCTGCCGGACCATGAAAACCGCGTCCGAATAATGATAGTAGTCGCAACCGGCGTATTTGGCGGTAAACGGCTCGACCGTCGGATCGCCGGCCATGAAGGCGTCGGCGAGCGGCACCAGCCACTGCTTGTTTTCCGCGCCCAGCGGCAGCTCGAGTTGGAAAATCGACGAAGGCGTCGTCGCACCGAGATCCTGCCGTTGGATGATCAGCGTGACGCCCGGGATGTCGATGCCGTGAATTTCATAACTGAAATTGTAGGGGCACTCGCAATGCGCGGCCGTGCCTGTGCCGGTTTCGGTGACGGTGACGGTGTTGCCGCTCGAGGTCACGTCGACGGCCAGCTTCAACCCGCAATTGGCGTATGCGTACAGGTTTTCAATTTTCAACACGCCTTTGTCCCAAGACGGTTGCACCACGTCGATCGGACTGGTCGTCGGGTCGTAGGAATTCGAAAGGCACGCGCTCTGCGTAACATTCTCGACCGTCAGCGAACCCGGGCTCACATCGTCGTCGTCGTTATCGTCGTCATCCGCCGGCGAGGCGTCGTTGTCGTCGTCGTTGGTCTGGTCATCGTCGCCGCTGCTGGTGGAACTGGAACACGCGAACAACACGCCCACGGCCGCGCAAAGGGCAAACAAAAGCACAAGCCAGGTGGTCTTCATGGATGAATCTCCTTCGAACAGGTTAAGCCGCCCCCAACTCTCGAAGAGTAGAGGGACGCCCGGGTTCCTGTCAACCGCTTGAGCGATCCGGGCCGACCGCCGAACCGAAGGAGAATCAAGTTGACGACCCCTCTGCCTTGGCGCTCGTCGGATTTCTTGCCGCGTGCGCGCCGCCCCATCGCCGCGACGATCACGTCTCGCCCGCATTTCGATGGCTCGTCGTGGTCGCGGATGCCCGGCGTCGAGACCGAATACTTGTATGGCGTCTGGGGCAGTTCCGCCACGGACGTGTTTGCCGTGGGCGCTGGCGGCGCGATTTTCCGTTACGCTGGGAACGATTTATGAAAGCGCCGAATGGCTAGGTCACAATGACCTTGCCGTTTTCATACCGGACGCGGCCGGCAGCGATCCAGTCGAGCGCCTCGCTGTAAAGTTCCCACTCGACGGCGAGGCCGCGTTTTTTGAGGGCGTCGAGGTCGTCGTCGGGCAGCACGGGCAAGAAGCGTTGGGCGATGATCGGCCCGGTGTCCATGCCGGCGTCGACGAAGTGGACGGTGACCTTCGTTTCGGTCAGGCGCGGGCCTTTTTTCGTCAGGCCCATCGCGAACTCGTAACCGTGCTCGCCCTGGTAGGCGCGCGTGTCGGCCGGGTGGATGTTGACGATGCCCGGCAGGCCGAGCCGCGCGTTGAAACGGCGGCCGACGAACGCGGGCGTGAGCAGCCGCATCCAGCCCGCGAGCGCGATCAGGTCGCAGGGATAGTCGCAAAGCGCTTCGACGATCGCGGCCTCGTGCGCCTCGCGCGACGGGTAATCGCGGTCGTCGCGGATGATCACCGGCGTGCGGTACTTCGCCGCACGCTGCAGGCCGAAGGCCTCGGCGCGATTGCTGACGACGACGGCCACCTCGCAGGCGATGCGGTTTTCGGCGCAGTTTTTCGCGATCGCTTCGTAGTTCGAGCCGCTGCCCGAAAGAAAAACGGCCAGACGCAGTTTGTCGGTCATCGCCCTGCCCTCGTCGGTGGACGCCGCACGTGCGGCGGCGCGGCGATCTTAGCAGGGGCGTCGGGCGGGGAACAAGCCGCGCGGAGGCGCCTTGGAATTGAACCGCATGGGCACGGCATAGCCGCAACCAAATTGCCGATTGCGGATCATGGAGAATCAGAAATTCGGGCGGCGCCAAATCTCCATTCTCGATTCGCCGCTCGGCGTCGGCCGGCCGAGGAAATTGGTTGCGACGAGAACGGCGTCGATGGGCTTTTCCGCGAGAAGAGCGAGAAAAACTGCCGTGTCCTTCGTGACTCTGCGGCTTGTTCCCCGCCGTCCGTCCGCTGTCCGTCCGCTTGACTTGCCGCGTCAAATACGACACGTTGAACGCCGTTCGGCGGACCGCATTCTATTAAAGGAGCGAGCACGTCATGTCGATTCTGGCGCAGGCCGTCGCGGAAAAAGCGGCGTTCCTTTCCGAATGGGAAGCGAAGCAACTGCTGGCCGAATTCGGCATTCCCGTGACGCCCGACCGGCTCGTGCGCACGGCCGACGACGCCGTCGCCGCCGCCGCCGCGATCGGTTTCCCCGTGGTGCTCAAAGGCTGCGGCCGCACGCTGTTGCACAAGACCGAGTTGGATCTCGTTCGGCTCAATCTGAAAGACGTCGACTCCGTGCGCCGTACGGCGGCCGAACTGCTGCCGCGCCTGCCCGCGAACGCCGACGGCCTGCTCGTCGGCCCGATGCTCGACCCGCGCCGCGAGTTCATCGCCGGCGTTTCGCAAGACCCGCAATTCGGCCCGGTCGTCCTGTTCGGTCTGGGCGGCATTTTCACCGAGACGCTGAAAGACGTGGCCTTCCGCGTCGCGCCGTTCGACGCTCGCGAGGGCTGGGCGCTGGTGCACGATGTCCAGGCCCGCAAACTGATGAACGCCGTGCGCGGCCTGCCGGCGATCGATAAGCAAAAAATGGCGCAGCTTCTCGCCGACCTCTCGCAATTGGCCGCGAATCAGCGCGTCATCGAAGAAATCGACTGCAATCCCATCCTTGCCGACGGCGATCGTCCAGTTGTCGTCGATGCGCTGGTGAAGCTGCGCGTTGGCGCGGCGGACTGAGAAAGTGAGCGCCTGAGAGGCCGGCAGGCTGGGAGATCGTATCCTTCATTGCCCGTCATGGCTCATTCCTCCGGAGGAAACGTGATCCAGCCGAGCAAAAAAAGCGTCGATATCCCGCCGTTCCTGGTGATGGAGGTGCTGGAGCGGGCCAAGGCGATGGAGGCCGAGGGCGCGCACGTCATTCACATGGAAGTCGGCGAGCCGGATTTCGATTCGCCGGCGTGCGTCATCGAGGCGGCAGCGGCGAGTTTGCAGCGCGGGCAGACGCACTACACCCACAGCCTCGGCCGGCGCGATTTGCGCGAGGCGATTGCCGCGCGGCATGCGGCCGAATACGGCACGGCGATCGACCCGGACACAATCGTCGTCACCAGCGGCTCGAGCCCGGCGCTGCTGCTGGCCTTTTGGGCGATCTGCGACCCGGGCGACGAGATCATCCTCGCCAATCCGGGGTATGCCTGTTATCCGCAACTCGTGCGCTTCGGCGGCGGCGAGCCGGTCTTCGTCGACGTGACCGAGGCCGACGGTTTTCAATATCGCGCCGAGACCATCGCCGCGAAGGTTACGCGGCGCACCAAGGCGATTCTGGTCAACAGCCCGTCGAACCCGACCGGCAACCTGCTGGACCCCGAGCGGCTGGCGGCGATCTGCGCGCTCGGGCCGCTGGTCGTCAGCGATGAGATCTACCACGGGCTGGTCTACGAGGGCCGGGCCGCGAGCGCGCGGGAGTTCACCGCGAATTCGCTGGTGGTCAATGGTTTCTCGAAGTTGTATGCGATGACCGGCTGGCGGCTGGGCTATCTCATCGCGCCGCCGGAGTTGGTGCGGCCGATCCAGAAGATGCAGCAGAATTTTTTCATTTCGGCGGGCGATTTCATCCAGGCGGCGGCCGTCGCGGCGCTCGGCGGCTGCGGCCCGGAAATCGAGCGCATGCGCGTCGAATACGACCGGCGGCGGCGGCTGGTGTTGGCGCGGTGCCGCGAGATCGGCCTGGGCGTTACGGTCGAACCGACGGGCGCGTTTTACGTGTTCGTCAACGTCAAACGGTTTTGCGCCGCGGAGGAGTTGTGCAGCTACGACCTGGCGTTCGATATTCTCGAAAAGGCGCGCGTGGCGGTGACGCCGGGCACGGATTTCGGCTCGGGCGGCGAAGGTTACCTGCGCCTGTCGTACGCGAACTCCGCCGAAAATCTCGCCGAGGGGATGAACCGCCTGGCCGACTATTTCGCCGGCCGGCGGTGAGCGGCCAAAACGAACCGGACGTTTGCGGAAGGGAACTCAGCCGCCTTGTGACGCGGGCGGCCCCTTGTCATCCCGAGTTACGCGGGGTTTCGAACCCACAGCCAGTAACCGATCGGCGTGAGAAAATGCGCGCCCAGATGGGCAAAGATGTTCATGACGGCGGGGTTCGCCACGCTGAAGCTCGAGGTGGCGACGGTGTCGCCGCGGGCGGCGAAGGTGCGGAGGGCCTTGCGATAGAGCGACGAGCCCGAAATCGCGGCGTCGCGGTGCAGCATGGCGAGCGTCAGGTCGATTTCCCGGCGCGGTCGCGAACAAAGAAACCAGCCCTGTACGGCGTCGCCCTGAAGTATGGCAAGACAGGCCGCCGGATCGTTTTTGATCAGCCGCTTCCCCCAGAGGGCGTACCGTTCATTGACTTTCGCGGCGGTGACGCCGGGCAGATGGAAGAACCGTTCGCGACGAAACGCGGCCATTTGGTCCGCGGCGACGTCGAACGGTCGCTCGTCGGCGGAATAGGCCGCCAGACCCTCGATGCTCCGCGCGTCGGCAACCGCGTCCAGATTGACTTGGAGCGGGATCTGAACATCCGTGAAGAAAAAGCCGGCCCGGCCGATCGTTTCGTGCAGACTGCCGCCTTCCTTGAGCGGCGCGCGGAATTCCACCCACGCGTATGGCGACAATAGCCGCTCGCGTTCCGGCTGCGGCAGGTCGAAGAATTGCGGGTCGTCGACGATGCCGACCGGGCTGCCCCACCATTCGGTGTTGAAATCGTGCGTGCGGATCATTCGACTTTTCCACGCGGCGGGCCGCTCGCCGGATCGGCGGCGGCCGCAATGTTGAGCGTCTCGCGCACCACATATAGCGGACGGTTCTTGGATTCGTCATAGAGCTTGCCCAGATACAAGCCGATGACGCCGAGATTCGCCAGGATCAAACCGCCGACGAAATACAGCGAGACGACGACAGTCGTCCAACCGGCGACGGGGATGCCCAGGAACAGCTTCAGCAAGATCAAGACGCAGCCGTAGGCCGCGGCACAAAAGGCGATGAACATCCCCAGCTTGATCGACAACCGCAACGGCTTGCTCGATTGCGAAACGAGCGCATCGACGGCCAGCGCCAGCGCCTTGCCGAAACTGTAGGCCGACTCGCCCGCGAAGCGCGGCCGGTGCGGCGTTTCGATCGTGGCCGTGCGAAAACCGAGCCAGCGCACGATCAAGCCGAAGGCGCGGCTGCGTTCGCGCAGGCGGCGATAGTTCTCGACGACCGCGCGCGAACAGATCGAGAAATTCGACGCCAGCGGATCGTGCGGCGTCTCGGACAGCGCGTTGTAAATCCAGCCGAACAGGCGCGAATACAGCACTTTCTGAAACGGATCCTGCCGGTTGACGCGGCGGGCGAACACGACGTCGAACCCTTCCTGCGCCTTCCGGTACAGGTTCGGGATCTCCGCCGGCGAATCCTGCAGATCGCCGTCCATGACCACGACCCAATCGCCGTCGGCCACGTCGAGCCCCGCGGTGATCGCGAAATGCTGGCCGAAATTGCGCGACAGGTTGACGCCCTTGACGCGCCGGTCGTGCGCGGCGAGCCCGGCGACGATTTCCCAATCGTTTTCGGGGCTGGCGTCGTTGACGAAGACGATCTCGAAAGCGGGCGTGTGCGGTTCGAGCGCGGCGCACAACTGGCGGTGCGTTTCCGCCACGCACGCCGCGCAGCGGAAGAGCGGAATGACGACGGACAGATGCGGTCGCGGCTGGTTCGGCACGTTCGATCCTCCTGCGGCGCGGCGGCGGCCGGCCCCGTTACGGCGTGAACGCCAGCACCGCCGCCATGACCACGTCTTGCTCGTCCGGCGACAAACTATTGAAAAAGGGCAGCCGCAGCAACGTCGCGGCGACGCGTTCGGCCACCGGGCAATCGCCCTCGCGCCCGCCGTAGCGCCGGCCCATGGCCGACAGGTGCAGCGGCAGATAATGGAATACGCCGAGGATGCCGCGCGCCCGCAGGTGGGCGAGCAGGCCGTCGCGCGCCGCCGGCGACGGCAGCAACAGATAAAACAGGTGCGACGGGTGGCGGCAATGCGCGGGCGGCGCCGGCAAGCGCACGCCGCAGCGGGCCGCCCAATCCGCCAATCGCGTCGAATATTCGCGCCAGATGCGTTCGCGCCGCGTTTGGATGCTCTCGCGATTCTGCAATTGCGCGTAGAGAAACGCGGCGTTCAGATCCGACGGCAAGTAGCTCGAACCGATGTCGACCCAGGTGTATTTGTCGATCTGCCCGCGAAAAAAGCGGCTGCGATCGGTGCCTTTCTCGCGGATGATCTCCGCCCGCTCGTGGAAAGAAGCGTCGTTGATCAGCAGCGCGCCGCCCTCGCCGCAGGTGAAGTTTTTCGTTTCGTGGAAACTCAGCGCCGCCAGCGCGCCGAACGTGCCCAACGGCCGGCCGCGATATTCGCCGAGCAGGCCGTGCGCGTTGTCCTCGACCACCGCCAGGCCGTGCGCCCGCGCGAACTCCATGATGGCGTCCATCTCGCAGGCCACGCCGGCGTAATGGACGACCGCCAGGGCTTTCACGCGCGGCGTCAGCAGGCGCGGCAGTTGCGTTTCGTCGATGTTGAGCGTGTCCGGGCGGATATCGGCGAAGATCGGCCGCGCGCCGCGCAACGCGAACGCGTTGACCGTGCTGACGAACGTGAACGACGGCGCGATCACCTCGTCTCCGGCTTGCAGATCGAGCAGCAGCGCGGCCATCTCGAGGGCGTGCGTGCACGAGGTCGTCAACAGCGCGTGGGGGGCGCCGGTCATTTCCTCCAGCAGCGCCTCGCACTTTTTGGTGAACGGCCCGTCGCCGGCGATCCAACCGTTGTCGATGGCCTGCGAGATGTAGTGAAGTTCGTCGCCGGTGAACGACGCGCGATTGAAGGGGATGCGCACGGGCGCCGCCGCCGATCGCACGCTCGCAGTCATGCTTCGCTCCCGACTGTTCAACGTTGAATGGCAGCCCATTGTCACCGGTTCCGCGGCAATCCGCAAATCGGCAACGTGCGGCCGTTCAACGGAATGTCACGATTGCCGCAGCGCCGGTAACCAGACGCGCCTGCCCGGCCGGCGCCGCCGGCGGCAAGACGCCGCGCGCCGCGTCGATCGCCGAAACCAACAACTCGTCGTCAGCCGATCGCTGCCCGTACGGAAGATCGAACGCGACGCCGACCACCTGGCCGGGCTCGACGTTGCTCCAGGGTTGCAACTCCGCCGGGCCCGCGGCGTCGCTGTGCCGCCAGGTCAATTGCAAGGCCAGCTTCGGCGGCGGCGAGCCGTATGGCGCCTGGCGAAAGAACAAAACGAGCGAGGTCAGTTTGCCGTCCGGCCGGATGGTCGCTTCCGATCCCAAAAGGGCCAGCGCATTGCCGAAGAGGACGCCGAGGTTGCGGCGGCGGTGTTCCAGAACGAGCGTTTCGTGCGGACACGCCGATGCGGCGCCCAGCGGCAAGGGGATCATTTTGACGATCTGGCCATCTTCGCGCACCTCGATCTTGTCGCGGACGACCATGCCGGCCTCGCCGTTGACCAGCGACAGAATCAGCGGAAACGCCTCGTCCGACGCGCGTTCGACGTACGACATGTTCTTCGAGTGGGCTTGCCAACGATCGAAACGCTCCGGATATTGCGTTTGCAGCAGGCAAGGCAACGACCAGTCGTCGGCGAACGTGCGCGCCCGGCGAAAGTGCGAAATCAGTTCTTCGACGTAAAACGTGGCGTCCGACGGCAGAGGTTGCGGCGCACAGGCGGCGACGCGCGCTGCCACGATTTCTTGGTAATCCCAGCTTTTCGCGTAACTCTCGGCTTCGCCGAGGTTGACGACGGCCGCGGGCCAGACAAACAACGTCAACGCGATGGCCGCGGCGCCGGCGAACCGGCGCTCGCTCGCCGCCGGCTTCTTCTCGCCGAGAAAGCGGCGGCCGTAAACGAGCGCGGCGGCGACCAGCGCGGCGCCGAGCAGCGGCAGCCGCAGATGGCGGTTGAAGATTCGCGCGTCGGGCCGCAACGCGAACAACACAATCGACGCGACAAAGAGATAAACGCCCATGGCGGCAACGACCCAGAAGCGGCGCGCGGCGAACGGCGGCGGCGCGTCCTGGCGGCGCAGCCCGCGCCAGACCGTGGCCGGCAGCGCCACGGCCAGGGCCAGCAGGCCGGCCGCCGCCGTCGGCGACCGCCGCGCGGCCGCCCAGCCGTCGGCGAACAACGCGCGCGGGGCATATTCGTCGCCGCCGTCGAGGAAGGTCCGGACCGCCCAATGCAGCACGCGCCAACCGCGCTGCGCGAGACCCGCATCGAGCGCGAAGGCGTAGCTGGTCGCCATGGCGCGGCACACGAGGTGCTGCACCGCCAGGTAGGCGCCGGCGAGCGCGAGAAAGACGGCGGCGAACCAGCCGGCGCGCCGCCACGAGCCGCCATAAAGCAGCGGCACGGCCGCGAGCAGCGGGAAGGCGACGTACGCCTGTTCGAGGCAACCCATGGCGCAAACAAACAACAAGGCCGCCGCCGCCGCGTGGCGTTTGCGGCCCGTTTCGGCGAAGCGCGTCATGGCGAAGAGCGCGGCGATGACGAACACGCTGACCGCCAGATGCGCCCAGCAATTCGACCACAACACCGTGTCGTTCGCCGCCGGATGCATGGCGAACAGGGCGCCGGCCGCGAGCGTCGCCGCGCGGTCGGACGTCCATTTCCAAACGACGCCCATCAGCAGCGCGGCCCCGGCCAGCAGCGTGACGAGCGAAACGAGGTGAATCAGCGGCCAGTGCCGCCAGAGCAAGAAGTACATCGTATTCAGGAACGCGGTGTGCAGGAAACGCGGCCGCCAGCGCGTCAGCATGTCGACGATGGTCGCGCCCAGGCCCTGGCTGACCGCCGCATGACCGAAACACAGATCGTCGGAATTGCCGCCCAGGCGCGGGACGAACCAGCCGTACGAGAAGAGCGCGGCGGCGAGCACGACGACGAGCGCCGCCCAGGGAAATCGGCTCGATGATGATGCTGGCAAACGGCCCTCCGCTCTCGCTAACGGCACTTTGCCAGATTCGGGGTTGATGTAAAGCAGGCGGAGATTGCGCTAGAATCATTTCGTCATGCACAAAAAATTTCGCCCCATTCTTCTGGCAATCGTCCTTGTCGCGTTCGCGGGCGCCCTGGCGCATTCAAAACGCCCCGTCAATTCAAGCGAAGAATTGGTGTGCGCGTGGGAACGCCAGGATTCCGGCACTGACAAATCGCTCAATAGCGTTTGGGGCACATCGAGGAGCGACGTATATGCTGTCGGGGCAGAGGGAACGATGCTCCATTTCAACGGGCGCCAATGGACAGAGTTCCGGACGGATGCGGTTGACGGTCTGAGTCAAATTTGGGGCGTTTCGCCCGATTCGATCTACGTATTACATGATGCATGCTTCAAGTCGGATGTGATTGTCATAAAACCGGGTATGGGCCAACTTCTCCATTTTGGCAGCAAGGGTTGGTCATTTGTGCCAGGGCCCCGATGCGGAGAAGCGCCTACGCTTTCGGGCGTATGGGGCTCTTCAGACAACAATGTTTTCATTGTTGGGCGCAACGGCGCGATATTTCACTATGATGGAAAGTCCTGGACGAGGATGGTGGAAAGCAATCGACCGGTGCGCTTCGGTCCGTGGCACGGTGCTCTTAGCGAACGGACCTCGAACGGAATCAAAGGCTGGCCTGAAGAACTGCACGCGATTTGGGGATCCAGCCGCAACAACGTTTATGCGGTCGGCCGCAACGCGATCGTGCATTACAACGGCATTCAGTGGTCGGTGGCGGATGAAATACGCGGCGACGGACAATCGCTGAATCTCGTGGCGATTAGCGGCACGTCAGCGTCCAATATCTTTGCGGTTGGCAGCGGCGGCGCCGTGCGCCGCGATAAAAAGAAATGGACGCTCTTGCCGCCGCTGAGTTACGCGAGTGACGGGAGCACCACCTTCAAGGGCGTCTGGACCGGTGAGGATTCGAAAGCATTTTTCGCGGGACAAGCCGGAGGAATTTACTATTTTGACGGCGCCGAATGGAACAGAATGGACAGCGGCGCGACCGAATCGCTGAACGGCATTTGGGGCTCATCGCCGACCAGCGTCTGGGCGGTCGGCAATCACGGCACGATTTTGCATTACACCTGCCGCGGAAAATGAGGCTCGCGGCCGGTCAGCCCGATCAGCTCATCGGTTGCGGCCGGCCCGCCATTGTTCGTAACACGCCGGATACCGGTCTTTCAGCAGCCGCAGGCCGCGGTCGGCGGGGCGGAAGTTGTCCGGCTCGTACTCCGTCGGGCACAGGGTTTGCTGGTCGAGGCGCGCGCGCGCGACCGACTCGTTCGACCAATAGGCGAGCGCTTCGAAGTCGGCGGCCGTATGGGCTTTCCAGATGCCGGCGCCGATGAAGACGTAGATTGCCGCCAACAGCGCGCCGGCGAGAACTCGCAACGCCCCCCGATCGATTTTGCCGTACAGAAAACGCCCGACGGCCAACGCGGCCGCCGCGATCAAGGCGATGCCCGCGCCGGAAACGTACCAATAGCGCAGCGCCATCCCGTGCGTCGGCCCCCACATGGGCGTCGTTCCGCGGACCAGATCGGACATGCCCGCCATCGTGACGACAACCCACACGCCGCCGAAAAGGCCGATGCCCAGCAAGCCGGCGAGTTCGCGTTGCTCGTCGACATCCAACGGCCGGCGCCGAAAGAGCAGCGCCAGCAAGATCGCCAGCGCCACGGCGCTGCCCGCCAGCCACGGGAACGCGAACGACGGCGCGAAGAACGACGCCAACATGCGCGGCCCGGCCGCCGCCATCGCCAGCCATTTTGCCGCGCCGCCCAAGTGGACGCCGAACAACGCCGGCCGCATCGCCGCCGCGCCAATGGCGACCGCCGCCGGCGGCAAATAGGCGCGCGCGCGCCGCAGCCCGCCGCCGGCGAGCGCGTCGGCCGCGATCAGCAACAAGGGGGCGAGGAGCACGAATTCCTTGCACAACGTGCCGGCGAATAACAACGCGCAGGCGAGGGCCGTTGCGCGTTTTCCGGCGCGCCGCCAGGCGAGCACGCTGAGAATCAGGAACAGCGCGCCCAGCGAATCGCTCCGCGCCGAACTCCAACAAACCGGCACGATGCCGATCGGCGACAACCCCGCCAGCGCGGAAGCCAGCAGCGCCGTCGTCGGCTGGCCGGCGAGGCGATGCGCCAACATGAATACGGCCAGCGTGGCGCCGGCGTGAACCAGCAGATTCAGCAGATGGTTGGCAAAAATCATCGCGCGGTCGTCGGCAATCAGGCTCAACGCCCAGAACGTTGCGCTGACCAACGGGCGATAATACGGGGCGGCGGCGCCGTGCAGCAGGCCGACGTCGAAGCGGCCGAACAAAAAACCGGGCAGGTCGCGGTTGGTGAACGAGACGAACGCGTAATCGTCGACGGCCAGCGGAAACGACAACGTGTAACCGTACGCCGCGCACGGGATCAGGAAAGACAACAGCGCGCAGCACCGAAACGTTTGACGTTCGCCGAGAAAAAGCGGCGTTTTCCGCACCGGCTGCTCCATGAACCCGCCCTGGCGTGTCGAACCCAGGTCGTTGCCCACCGCAGGCACGATGCCAAACGCCCGGCGAAAACACAACGGGGATTTCGCGATGCGGCGCCGGGCGCCAGGGGCGAGGGGCAAAGGGTTGCGCCACGCAAAGCTGCTTGGTTGCAGCCGAAGGTCTGGCGTGCGTCTCTCCGCCACCAACCACGAGTTTTGTGTTCTTGCCCAAAAGGTTCCGCCTCGGTTCATTCCGCAATCCGCAATCCGCAATCCGAAATTTAGTTGCGGCTCTGCCGCGCTGTGAAAGAAGCGCGGATTCCCTTCCGCGGGGATTTGGCCGGAGGCCGGGCTATTGAAAAGACTTCGGCCTTCGTGTTAAACAGGGATTCTCTTTGAGGGGTTCGCCGCCTTTTCGAGCGGCGCAATGTCAGGCGAGTTGAACGCATGTTTTCCTGTTTCGCGAACAGTCGAACGCGCCGCGGCGGCCGCGGCGGGACGCTTGCCCACCACTTCGCAATGAGGGACGAAAAATGCCGATGAAACCAGCGGAAAAACGGAAGCTCGAAGACATTGCTCTGCGGATACGCGAGAGCATCATCGACACGACGTTGGCCTGCGGCGGCAGCCACCTGGGCGGCGCGCTGAGCCAGACGGATATTCTGGTCGCGCTGTACTACAAGTACCTGAAGATCGATCCGAAGAAACCGGATTGGGCCGACCGCGACCGCTTCATCCTGAGCAAGGGCCACGGCGGCGTCGGCCACGCGGCGATCCTGGCCGACCTCGGCTTCGTCGACCCGAAGGAACTGAAGAAGTTCAACAAGACGGGTTCGCCCTTCGGCATGCACCTGGATTGCCTGAAGGTCCGCGGCGTCGACGCCTCGACGGGCTCGCTCGGCCACGGCCTGGGCATCGGCATCGGCATGGCGATCGGCGCGCGGCTGACCGGCCAGAAATGGCGCACCTACGTCGTCATGGGCGACGGCGAACAAAACGCCGGCCCGGTGTGGGAAGCGGCGCAGTCGGCGGCGCACTACAAGGTCACCAACATGACCTCGTTCATCGACCGCAACAAACTGTGCATCGACGGCGAGGTGGAGAAGATCATGGGCATCGAGCCGCTGGCCGACAAATACGCGGCCTTCGGCTGGCGCACCGTCGAGATCGACGGCCACGATTTCGAGCAGATCGGCGAGGCGATCGAACAGTCGTTCGCCGAAAAAGACAAGCCGTTCATGATCATCGCCAACACCTGCAAGGGCAAAGGCGTCGATTTCATGGAAGACAAGGCGCAATGGCACTACGCCGGCCTCGATGACGAAACGGCCAAGAAAGCGCTCGCGTCGCTGCGGAAAGGACACAAAAATGCCTAAGAAACCCGCCACCCCCAAAGGCCTGACGTGGACCATCGACGACGCCGACCGCATGACCTCCGCCGAAATCTACGGCGAAGTGCTCACCAAGCTCGGCCACGAACACAAAGACCTCGTCGCGCTGACCGCCGACCTCGCCGGCTCGACCAAAATCGGCCGCTTCAAAAAAGATCACCCGGATCGCTTCTTCAACATGGGCATCGCGGAAATCAACATGGTCGCGGTCGCCTCGGGCATGGCCGCCGCCGGCCTGACGCCCGTCCTCTCGACGTTCGCCGCCTTCGCCGCCCTGCGCGCGGCCGAGTTCGTGCGCACCGACATCTGCTATCAAAAGCGCAACGTGAAAATCATCGCCACGCACAGCGGCACGTCGTTCGGCCAGGCCGGCACGACGCACCACTGCACCGAAGATTTCGCGGTGATGCGCGCCATGCCGCACATGATCGTCATTTCGCCGGCCGACATGTACGAAACCGCGAAGGCGACCATCGCTGCGGTCGAGACGAACGGCCCGGTGTACATCCGCATCGGCCGCAGCTTCGAGCCGCCGGTGCACAAAGACATGAATTTCGAGTTCACGATCGGCAAGGCGATCAAGCTGCACGAGGGCACCGACGTGACCGTCATCGCCACCGGCCGCTGCGTCGCCGGCGCGGTCGAGGCCGCGGAGATCGCGAAGGAGCAGGGCATCTCGGTGCGCGTGCTCGACATGCACACGATCAAGCCGATCGACGAAGCGGCGATCATGGAAGCGGTGCTGGACACGCGGCGCATCATCACGGTCGAAGACCACAACGTTTTCTCGGGCCTGGGCAGCGCGGTCGCCGACGTCATCGCGGCGTCCGGCAAAGGCTGCGTGCTGCGCAAGAACGGCTTGCAGGATGAGTTCTCGATGGTCGGCTATCCCGACGACCTGCTGCACGTTTACAAGATGGACGCCGACGGCATCATGGAGGCGATCCAGGCCATTTTGAAAATGGATTTCGAAAAGGACGAAGACTGGGAAGACGAGGTGTAGTCATGGCGAACCTGGACGAAATGCAAGCGCGCTTGTTCCTTCGCGCCGCGTTGCCGCTGACCAAGGTCGTGCGCGAAGAGGTCACGTGGATTCGCAAGTTGACCAAAAACCTCACGGCCGTCGTGCAATTCGAAGTCAAAGACGCCGACTTCGCGGCGCACCTGATTTTCGCGAACGACGCGCTCGACGTGAAGCAGGGCCGGCACGAGAAGCCGACGATCCGCTTCGTGTTCCGCGAGCTGAAGTTGTTCAACGACTTTTTCGCCGGCCGCATGCCGCCGCAATTGGCGTACCTGCTGCTCGATTCCACCGGGCTCTATCGGTTGGACATCGTGCCGCGGATTCTGCCGCTGCTGCTCTCGCTGAAAATCCTGATGCCCGACGCCGATCCGAAAGAGCCGGAAAAGCGCGCGCTCAAGGTCAAGCTGCTGCTGTACATGGTCACCACGGCGCTGTCGCAGCTCAACAAGGCCGGCGACCCCGAAATGTCGGAGATGGTCAAGCTGAGCCCGGACCGCATTTATCAATACCAGGTCGAAAACGGCCCCGCGGCCTACCTGCGCATGAAGGCCGGCAAGAGCAAATCCGGCCGCGGCGTGTACACGCGGCGCCGGCCGTTCGTGCTGTTCAAGTTCCCCGACATGGAAGGCGCGTACCAGGTGCTGACCTCCAAGGTCCCGATGGTCGATGCGGTCGCCAAAAGGTATCTGGTCCTGGAAGGGGCGATGGAGTACCAAAAGGAAATCGGTCTGCACATGCAGCGCGTCGAGGAATTGCTGACGCGTTGAGGGCGCCGACCGGCGAATACGCCCGGCCGGCGGCGACGGCCCCCGGCCGGGAAACGAACGAAACAGGCAACTTGACCGCGCCGGCAAGTTGACACACGATGGCGAATGAGCGCCCCTCTTGCTTCACACTGGGATGGGTGGCGCAGGGAAGAAAAATAAATAAGGAGGCGGTGAGGGTGAAATCAATATCCACGAAACTGGGAATCTGGCCGAACGACCGGCTGCTCGCGGTGAACGCCGACATGAAAATCGTCGAGCGCATTATTGCCGAACACAGCGGCATGTTGACGTTTCTCACCGAGCCGCCCGCGGGCGCCACGGTGCCGATGATCCTGATCTGGTTGCGCGAAGAAGACGACCCGACGGCGTTGGCGAACGCCTACAAGCCGTACGTCGACCACACCGGCCAGCTTTGGTTCTTCTTTCCGAAGAAAGAATTCATCCGCAAGAACCAACTGACCGTGACGCGGGAGACGGTCGCGCAAGACGTGTCGCGCGCCAATCTCGAAATGACCAAGGTCTGCTCGATCGACGCGGAAACGCAGGCGATGGGGTTTGTGCTGCCATTCTGAGCAGCGGCCAGTGGTCAGTGGCCGGCTGAACACTGGCCACTGAACACTGGCCACTGCTTCACGCCACCACGATCGGCTCGCGCCTCTTGCGTTCGTGTTCTTCCGCCGCCTTCTTGGCTTCTTCTTCCTTGAACTGTTTCTCGTACGGGCAGCCGCCGGGCGGCGGGCCGGACGGCTGGGGCGTCGCCTGCTGCCGCACGAAATTCACGTTGCCCATCGATTTCAGTTCGTTGAGCATCTCGTTGTGCGTGCGTTGCACGCTCATGCCGAAACCGCTGAGAATTTTCGTGAGTTTTTTGCTGCGGCAGTGCTGGCAGCGCTTCTTGCCGCCGAACAGCCGCGGGCGTTCGAACATCTTTTCGGTGAAACTGCTGACTTTGCCGCAATCATCGCAGCGGTATTCGTAAACGGGCATGGCGCGCAATTCCTCCTGGCTCTCAGGTCGAATATGCAACGGGGCGGGCGCTGGGTCAACTGGCGCGGGGCGGCTGTCGGAACCCGAGGGCCCGCACAGCGAGTTCGAGACGTACGGACTTAACCGTAATTTCATGGTCGAACCGGTATCGTTGTGATGTTATTGTATAGAATAATATCCTTTGATGTCCGGCTCGTGTGCGTTGTTTTCATAGGGATTCTGTTTTTCAGGCAAATGTGAAATACTAACGCGCAATCGGTGGCGGTGGCGCGGTTGACGGATGTGGGATGAGCCTATTTCGAAAAAACAAGACAACGCTGATGGCGGCCAGGCCGCTCGTCCTGCGTCACGCGCGAATTTTGTCGACCGACGGCGTGCGCGAGGGCGATCTGCATTTGCGCAATGGCCGAATCGCGAGCGGCCCGGAGAGCACGTCGGCCAGCGACGAGTTTGAGATCGACCTGGATGGCCTCCTGATTGCGCCGGGCTTGTGCGACGCTGACCATGCACTTGACCAGGATTTCCTGCCGCCGATCTTCCCCGGACCCTATCTCGATCGCGACCGGCGCGAGGCAGAAATCGAGAAAGAGTCGATGAACCAACCGCCGGAGGCAAAGCGAGCGGACGAGGATGAAAGTTTCCGCGCTGCGGCGCTTGCATCCTTAAAGGAAGGGGTCACCTGCGTGGCGAGCCCCCGCCGGCCGGTCGGCCCGACCTTTCCGATCCGCATTCCCCAAGCGGTTTGGTTTTCGTCGTTGGTCGCTGAGAAGCACCCGTCGCACAAATTCGCCAAAGCGGAGAATCGGCCGGTCTTTGCGCCGCTCGCCGATGGCGACAGCCGCGATTGCGCGCGCGAGACCGAACGGTTCACCGAATACGGGATGCTGCGCGACAACCTGCTGGCCATCGGCGGCGTCGGTCTGCGCCCGGCGGATGCGGCGGCGCTGGCGTTCGTCGGCGCTTCGCTCGTCTGGCGACCGGTCACCGACGAATTCGTCTTGGGCCGCACGGTCGGCTCCGACGTGCTGCGCGCCGAAAATTTGCGCGTGCTGCTCGGGGCCGGATCGCGGCGCGATGGCGGCAAGGGCCTGCTGGCCGCCTTGCGCCGAGCCGATCGTCTGGGCCATATTGATCGAGCGCGACTGCTGCGGGCCGTGACGAGCGACGCCGGCGAGGCGTTCCGCCTCCCGGTCGGCGTCATTAGAAAAAGCGCGTGGGCCGATCTGGCGGTCTGGCGCGCCAATAACCTGGCGGAGGCGATCTTCGAGCTCGGCCCGGCAGCGCTGGAGATGACGATCGCCGGCGGCGCGGTCGTTCTCTGCCGGTCAAGTTGGGCGTCGAAACTGGCGTTTTTCGAGGATCTTCGGCCTGATTCTGGCGACGGAGGCTTCTTTTCGGTGATCTGAGCCGCAAATTGTTTCACGTGAAACAATTTCGGTCATCCGGCCGGTCGTTTGTGGTGGGGAAGGAATTGTTTCACGTGAAACATTTTCGTCGATCGGGGGCAAATTGTTTCACCGGTCGAGAGCAAATTGTTTCACGTGAAACATTTTCGCCGGTCGGGGGCAAACTGTTTCACGTGAAACATTTCCGCCGGTCGGGAGCAAATTGTTTCACGTGAAACATTAAGCGAAGAAGGATCCGGATGGTCGAGAAATTCGACGTATTGGTGATCGGGGCCGGTCATGCCGGCGTGGAAGCGGCGTGCGCCGCGTCCAGAATGGGCGTGCGGGTGGGGCTCGTCACGCTCAGCCTCGAATCGATCGCGCGCATGTCGTGCAATCCGTGCATCGGTGGGATGGCCAAAGGACACCTGGTGCGCGAGATCGACGCACTGGGCGGGGTCATGGGGCGGGCCGCGGACGCGACCGGCATCCAATATCGCCGCCTCGGCTCAAAAAAGGGCGCAGCCGTGCGCTCGCGCCGCTGCCAATCCGACATGGCGGCTTACAGTCAATGGATGCGCGACCTGGTCGAACGCGACCCCGGCATTCATTTGCGACAGGATTCGATCAACCGCTTGTTCCTTGAAGGGCGAACCGTCGTCGGTGCGGTAGGCGTCTCCGGCCGTAAATACCTGGCAAAGGCGACCATTCTGACCACCGGCACGTTTTTGCGCGGCTTGCTGCACATCGGGTTGTCCCATTTCGCCGGCGGCCGCCTCGGCGAACCGCCCAGCAACGCGTTGTCCGACCAGTTGATTGAGCTCGGACTCCCGCTCGGCCGATTGAAAACAGGTACGCCGGCGCGGATCGACGGCAAGACGATCGATTATTCCGGCTTGGAAGTGCAGCTCGGCGACGACCCGCCGTCTTTTTTCTCCTTCGAAACTCCGCCGCACCCCGTCGACCAGATTCCGTGCCACATCACCTGCACCAACGAGAAGACGCACGCCGTCATTCGCGCGGCGCTCGATCGCAGTCCGCTGTACACTGGCAAGATCAAGGGCGTCGGTGCGCGCTACTGCCCGAGCATCGAGGACAAGGTGGTGCGCTTCGCCGAGCGGACAGCGCACCAAATCTTTCTCGAACCGGAAGGGCGGTCGACGACCGAGGTTTATCCGAACGGAATTTCTACGAGCCTGCCGTTCGACGTGCAGGAGGCGATGATCCACACCCTGCCCGGGCTCGAGAAAGCCGAGATCGTCCGCCCCGGGTATGCGATCGAATACGATTATCTGAATCCGATTCACCTGCGGCCGAGCCTGGAAGTGAAAGCGCTCGACAACATTTTCTTCGCCGGGCAAATCAACGGCACAAGCGGCTACGAAGAAGCCGCGGCACAAGGGATAGTGGCTGGCGCCAACGCAGCCAACAAGATGTTGTGTCGTCCGCCTCTCGTCTTGCTTCGCGACCAGGCGATGATCGGCGTTCTCATCGACGATTTGACCACGAAAGGCGCGGAAGAGCCGTATCGCATGTTCACCAGCCGCGCCGAATACCGCCTGCTGCTGCGCGAGGACAACGCCGACCTGCGGCTGACCCCGCTCGCCGCGTCGCTGGGCCTGGTCGACGACGACCGCGCGCGGCGCGTCGAGGAAAAACGCCTGGCGATCGAGCGCGAACTAGAACGGCTGGCGAACGTCTTCGCGACGCCCGCGCCGGGCGTGCTCGACTTTCTGCAATCTTGCGGCTCGCCGCCGATCCACAACAAATTGTCGCTGGCCGAACTGCTGCGCCGCGCCGAGTTGTCGTACGCGGACCTCGCGCCGCTCGACCAGAACCGCTCGCCGCTCCCCGAAGAGGTCATCGAAGAGGTAGAGATTGAGATCCGCTACCACGGCTATCTCGGCCGACAGGAGATTGCCGCCCGGCGGTTGGCTGAAGCGGAATCCATCGAGCTGAGCGACCAGATGCCCTACGCTGACCTGCCCGGCCTATCCGCCGAGGCCGCGGGTAAGCTCGCCTCCGTCCGTCCGCGCACGCTCGGCCAGGCCGGCCGTATCCCCGGCATCACGCCCGCCGCGATGCAGGTGTTGATGGTCTATCTGCATCGTCAGAAACGCGTCGTCAGCTGGCCAGCGGATGACCATTCACAGTCGTGACGATGTCCAATGACCGCTAATGATTACCAATAATATACAACCGAAGCTGTTTGATCACTCCGAATTCGGCAACTCCGCCACCAGCGCATCCAAAAAATCACCGGCCAGACCCGGCCTTCCGGACTCGGGGTAGCTCCCGGCGGTAATGGTGAGCGAGCCGGCGAAACCGCTGAGGCCGACGAGGAAATTCGGCGGATGCATGGGCGGCACGAGCAACCAGGCGGCGCGGGGTCGGTCTTCGAAGATCACGGATTCGGGGTCGATCGGCCCCATGTTCGTCCACGAGTTTTCCATGTTGTGCCGCGCGGCCAGCCAGGCGAAGACGCGCCGGAAAAAGGCGACCGTGGGTTTGTAGAAAAGGATGCCGAAAACGGGAAAAAGCCCGACGTAATCGTTGAGGCCGAACCAACTGGCCTTGCGGCGTTGCATGGCCGCCGAAACCTTCGCCAGCGTCGCCGCGTAATCGGCGCCCAGCTCGCGGCCGAGCCGGTGATGCTCGACGCCGCTCAAATTACAGACTGCTTCGGTCGTCTTGCGCGGCAGATAGCGCCGCAGATCCACGGTGTGCCCGAGGCGCAACACGTCGCGCCCGTTCCAGCCGCCGACTTCTGCGTGGGCACGGTAATACGCCGCGATGCACAAGTCGTTGATGGTCGCCCCGCGCGCGCGGCCGTATTCCGCCAGGCGCGCAACCCGCGCGGCCGGCAGATGGCGCCGCAGCACCCGCATCGGGCCGCGCGGCTCCGGTTGCCACGGCAGTTTGTGGGTGAACAGCGGAATCATCGCCCCGGCCGTGCCGACGAGGTTGTTCCATTGAATGCGCAGCACGCCGCGCAGCGGAATGCGCCGCACCAACTGCCAGATCCCGCGCGAGCCGAGCAGATTCGGCTCCGGCCGCCAATCCGGTTCCCGCCGCAATCGGCGGTAAAAGCCGGCGACGAGCGCCGCCGTGTCTTTGACGCCGGCCGCGTCGCCCGCTTCGTGCGACAGCTTGAGGCATAACCGGTCGCCCGTCGCCGTGCGTTGCAGGCAGGCTTCGAGTTGGGGCCCCTCGGCGGCGATCGCCGTGCGGTGTACGAAAGCGTCATACGCCGCGTCATCGGGCGCAATGACGAGAACGTCTTTCGCCGGATCCGGCAGGCGTTCCCAATACGGCCGCCGCGGATGCTCGACCAAACGACAACCGAGCACGGGTTCGGCGTCCATCGCCAACGCGAGGGCTTTGGTCAGGCGGCCAACGTCGAGCGGCTCGTCGAACTCCAGTTCCATTTGAATCATCATCTCGCCGATGCCGCGCAACATCGCTGCCGCGAGGTCGGTGCACACGGAGGGATATCGTTGGGGCAGCGGCGGCATCGCGCGAAACTAGCAGAGGCGGCGGCCGGGCGTCAAACGGCGAGGGCAAACGCGGTTGGGGTTTGGGATTTGGTCCAACAGCGATCTTTACATTTGCCGCGATTTTGCTAATGTTCGGCCACTTGTCGGCCGTGGGCGCAAGGAGGCGAAGGTTTATCGAATAGTCAGTCGGACTGATTGTCGAATACTTTCGCGAGGTTGCGAACATCGGGGAGAGCGGATTGGCGGAGATCGTTTCGAACGAAATGATGGAACGGCGACGGCGGCGCCTGCGGCGGATCATTGCGCTCTTGGTGTTTGTCGGGGCGACGGCGTATTTCGTTTCCGGATTGTCATATCTCGAAGCCGATCTGCTCGAATCGCAGGATTTGGGCATCGCTCATGAGATGTGGGCCTGGGGAACCGACAACCTGCCGCAGGACCAATCGCCGGTCTACTATTATTTTCTGAACATCTGGTCGCAACTGAATTATTCGTCGTTCGCGTTCTTGCGTTTGCCCTCGGCGGTGTTCGGCGGACTGGCGGTGATGCTGGTCTTCCTGATTCTGGAGATGTCGGGCGGACTCGTAGCCGGGCTGCTCGGCGCGACGGCAATGACGCTCAACCCGTTTGTCGCCTACAACTGCCGCCTCGCGCGCATGTACGGTCTGCTGATCTTCGCCTCGGCGGCGGGTTTGTACTGCGCGTACCAATATCTGGTGAAGCAGAACAAGATCCGGCACCTAGTCGGGTTCATTCTGGCGACGGTCCTCGGCATCTACACCCACATGTTCTTTTTCCTATTCGCCGGATCGATGGCGCTGCTCTTTCTCATCGAGCAATTGCGGCGGTGGCGCGATCTCCGGTCGTGGCTCAAACTGGGCATCGCCGGTGTCTGCGCCGCGCTGCTGCTGATTCCGCAGTTCCTGCGCATCATCAACGTGCTGCACTACACGGCGGCGCGCAGCGGCGTTTACGGCGGCATCTCGCACCAATGGATTCCGTTTTTGCGATCGATGGGACTGGAGTTTTTCCTCAACGTTTATCAGCATCCGGAAAGCCCGCTGCTCGGCCTTCGTTTCCTGCGTCCCGACAACTGCCTGATCGCCATCACGGCCGTCGTGCTGCTCGGCATGATCGCCGGCTCCTGGCGGGGAATCGTCGCCGGCATATTGATCCTGGTCCCGAGCGAACTGGTCGCGTGGCATCTGACCGCGTCGGCGCCGTTGTCGCCGCGTTATCTGGCCCATCTATTGCCGCCGATCTTCGTTTTCGTCGGGCTGTTCCTCGGCCGGCTGCGGCGCGTTTATCTCTGGGGGCCGGCGGCGGCGGTGATTTTCGCCGTCAGCTTCGGCGCGCTGAACTTCCAGTTTTTGCCGAAGTCCGATTGGCCGGTCGCGGCCGATTACATCCAATCGATTCGTCAGCCGGGCGATGCGGTGGCGGCCTTTCCCGGTTTCTGGAAATGGACGTTTCGCCGCTACTTTCACGACGATGACATTTTGGGCTTCAACATGACGACGGAACTCGATCGCGCGTTTGTCCGCGGCGGGCCGGTCATCGTCGTCCAGGGGCCGGGCCGCGATTACAACAACCCGGCGGCGTATCTGGCGAAATACGGCACGGTCCTCAACAAGTACGAATCGCGGATTCGCGCGCGGCTCTTCGTCAATCGTTACGAGGCCGAGCCGATGACGCCGCCCGATCTCTCGCCCAACCCGGCGCCGACGGTGATCCTCGGCGGCATTATCGGGTCCGGCGGGTATCCGTGGCAGCTCAAGCCCGAGGCGGAAAACCCCTTCGGCAAACTCGCGCCGCTGTTCAAATCCGCCGATCTGACGCTGACCGGCTACGTCCCGCACGGTCCGGCGACCGGGCGCTTCCTTAAGATGCTGTGCGGCAACTGGGACGGGATCGTCCGCACGCCCAACGCCGTCGTCGCCCGGTACATGGCGCAGGCCGGCATCAACGCCGCCGCCACGCTGGCCCCCGAGCCGGGCGTCGGCCACCCGACCGGCATTCTGAGCGACGCCGGCATCAAAGTCGTCCCCATGCAGGGCGAGTGGGCGACGTCGACCCCGATCGTTTTTCCGTTGAAAGGCACGCCGGTCGGCATCTTGTACGTCGCGCAAAATGTGTGCACCGACGCGCCGCGGTGGAAAAGCAAATCCGACGCGCTCGTCCCCGCCTGGGATGACGCGGTGGTCCGCGCCAAACAAGCCCTCGGCGACAAAGGCCGCCTGATCGTGCTGGTTCCGCATGCGCCGAACTACGACCGCTTGTTCCCGCGCGAAGACCAGATGCTGGCGCGGCGGGCGATCGACCTCGGGGCGGACGCCGTCGTGTGGGAAGGCGGGCTGGGCTTCGCGGAAGTCGAGCCGTGGCGCAACGGCGTGATCGCCTACTCGCTGGGGTCGCTGCTGCGCCCGCCGTTCCTGGGCATGAGCATGACGCTCTCCAACGGCATCCTGCTGCGGTTGCGTTTTCCGGAAGGCGGCAAGACGCAGTTCGACGTCATCCCCGTCGCCTATGACGACCGTTTCCGGCTGAACTACACGCGCCCGTCGTACGTCGAG
>Ga0181520_10000491_pt1 | contig 87418 bp, 73 predicted proteins | sample PEATcosm2014_Bin_29_FD_132451 | JGI IMG/M metagenome (GOLD analysis project Ga0181520, IMG submission 132451) | Peatland microbial communities from MTU Mesocosm Facility, Houghton, MI, USA - PEATcosm2014_Bin02_30_metaG | ecosystem: Environmental > Terrestrial > Soil > Wetlands > Peat | place... | reverse complement strand
GCAGGCTTAGCCAAGCGTACGCTAGCGGAATGTTCTGCACGTATTTCGACGCGTACTCGACCGTCCAGAACCAGAACTTCTCCCACACGCCGGCCCGCCAGAGCCAGAAGCAAGTCAAACCGTAAGGTAGCACCGCGGCCAGCGAATACAGACCCAAGGCTGCGGGCAATCGCTTGCGCGGGTAGACGGCCAGCCGCAGCCCGAGCAACAATAGATATCCGCCGCCAAACATCATCAAAAACACGCCTTGCTGCTTCATCAGAAAAGCGATTCCCATCAACAGCCCGCTGGCCAGCGCCTGCCACAAGTGGCCCGATTGCAGGTGCCGCCAGAGCAGATAGGTCCCTGCCAGCCCGAAGAAGGCCACGAAATGCGTGGCGTGGGCCGCCATGCCCAGGAAGGCCGGACTTTCCGACAGGATCGCATAGGCGATAGCCGCCATGCCCGCCGAAAACGGATCGAACAACTCCCGCACAAAACGATAGAGCAACACGATCGTCGCCAAATTCACGGCCAGCAACCCCAAGTGGATGCCCGATGTCGTCTGCCCAAAGACGGCCATCAAGGCCGCGTAGGCCAGGTAGGTGCCGGGCAGTTTCATGTTGTAGGCCAGCTTGTAGGGCGGCACGCCTTGCAGGATCAACTGGCCGGCATAGGCGAATTCGCCTTCATCGCGTTCCAAGGGGAATTCGCGCAGCCGGACGCGCACGTAGATGGCAAAGATCAAGGCCATCGCCAGCAGGGTCCAGGCGATGATGTCGGCGATGCGTGGTCGAGTAGCGGATACTGCCATTGGAAAGTCGGGACGTTCGGTTCTGGTTCATGCGAGGAAAGGATGCAATAGCGTCTTAGAGTCTGTTCCGAACGGCTGGGGACCGGTGCTGGAGTCCCGGCTTTAGCCGGCTAAAGCCGGGACTCCGGCATCTTTCGGAACAGACTCTTAGTTCCACTATAGCTGAGCTTTCCCGGTTCGACAATTTGCTGTTAGCCTGTATTACCCCAACATGAAAGATCCTCACACTAACCCGAAGCGCAAGCGAGGGCCCTCGCTTGCGCTTCGGTTTGGTATTGATCAACTTGGTTGCCGGAGTAGTAGCCGCAAACCGTTGCCACTAAAAGGCTTAGAGCCGCAGGGACCGGAAGGTCCCGCGGCTCTTTCTCGTCGAAATTCGTACTGCAGTCAAGCGAATGGTCGCCTCGATCGAGGACAACCATGGCTGGAAAGTCAGCCTAGCACTTGCAGGCGGCCTTCTTGGCTGTCTTCTTCGCCGTCTTCTTGGCGACCTTCTTCACGGCCTTCTTGGCGACCTTCTTTACGGCTTTCTTCGCTGCTTTCTTCTTGGCCACGGTAATACCTCCGTCCAAATGTTGCACCGCACCCAATGCCTTGCGATCAAAAACAGATCACGCACACTGACGGCGGCAGGGGACTGAAACAAATCATACGGTCAACTTCGTTCGATGCGATTCCTTCGCCTCGCATCCTTGAAGCGACCCGGCACACTCCTGTGCGCCTGAGAGCTTTGAACAAGATATCCGCTTCATGGAAGTTCTCAACTCGCGTGAAGCCGACGTTCGATCAAGCATCTTAAACTATATTTGTAGCAATTCTTAAATAAATTGCAACAGCTATTCGCAATTTTTTGCGAATCTTCGTGCGATCGTGTCTCGCTGCTCAGCGCCAGCCGCCATGATAGGACTGAAGCATCTCGTAGCTCGTGAAAGTCAGATAGCCGAAGAACATCGGCATAAGGAAGAGGGACATCGGCCCTAAGAAATCTTGAAACAGCCCGCCGCCAGCCAGTTTCAGCCCGTGCATAGCCTCGTTCAATGACTGGATGAGCGTAATCGCGGTCATCAGCCCGCCGACGAGTACAGAAAGAATCAACGATTGGCGGACCGCATCCTTGGGACTGGTCAGAACGAAGATCTGTTGGGCGATCTGGCCGCCGTCCAAGGGATAAATCGGCAAGAGGTTCAACAAGCCCCACATCACTGTGATATAGAAGACGTCTCCCAGGAAGAGGGTCAATTGGAGGTTTGGAAGAATCACCAGCGGCACGAAATCTCGCCACGACGAACCCAAGATGATAAGCCGATAGCCGCCCAGGAAATGCAGTCCCAGAACCAGGACTGCGGCCAGAATGAATCCCGAGGCCGGACCGGCGAAGGCAATCAGCATATCGCCCCAGGGGCCAGGACGGCGGACACCATAGGCCCCCGCATGCGGGATAGCCAGGCCGCCGAAGGAATACAGGACGATCGAGGGTCGATATCCGTAGGCCCGCATGACCACCGCGTGGCCCAATTCGTGCAAGAGAATGCAGACGAGCACGGCGACGATCCACAGGAAAACGGACATTGGAGCACCCAAGCCCGAGAGAAACAGCGCCATGATCCAAAACCAGGGATGGATCCGCACGGGAAATCCAAATAGCGAGAAATGCAAATCACCCTGGGAGGGCGACGGTTCAGCCAATATCACGGGCAAGACTCCTCACGCGAACAGAATTGCAGATCAACTTGAAAATTGTAGCATAGCAACGGGATTTTCGTAGGCCGGAACAATCGCAGCGGTAACATCTCAGTGCAATGAAGTGCTTCTTGGAGACCCCACCGAGCTTGTCTCGGTCGGTGAATAAGGCTGGAAGGCTAAGACCGCGCCTCGCGCCACTTGCCGTCCGCCGCCTCGCAGCCTGGGCCGCCTTCGGCGGCCCAGGCTGCGAGGCGGCGGACGAAGGTTGCGCATGGGGCTTGTTAGCCGTTCAACCTCCCTCACCGACCGAGACAAGCTCGGTGGGGTCGTTGCTGCATTCCACTGAAATGTTACACATCGCACAGTTTCGGCATCGATTCATCCCGATTCTGCCGGAACTGCGCAGGCTTGTTCCGGCCTACGAAAATCGCTGCCGAGTCCCTTCGCGCCGGCCAATTCGCGCAAAATATAGTTCGCCGCTCGGGCGGAAGCCCCGCCGTGGGCCACTTCCGCCTTCAGTTGCTCCAAGGCCGCAATCTGCCGGGCTAGCGCCGCGGGATCCTGCAACCATTGGATCACGTGCCCCGCCACGGCGGCCGATTTGTCTTCACAAGTGAGATACTCGGGAAACAAGACCTTTTCCGCGCCCGGCTGCGACGGGTCATAGGGACTCAAATCGGCAGGATAAAGTTCGCCCGTCGAGAGCAGGTTCACCAGCGTGATGTACTTGACCTTGCGGAACCGCTTCTGCACGGCGTAGGCCAGCGGGCTGATCCAATAATGGATGACCGTGGGCTTGGTGAAATACAGCAGTTCCATCGACACCGAGCCCGAGCAGGCCATGCAGCAGGTGGCCGCGTTCATCAATTCCGGCGTCCGACCGGAGTAGACATCGATAGAACGGGGAGGAAGAAGCAGGGGAGATTCCAGATTCTCCCTTTCTCCCCTTCTCCCTTTCTCTCTTTCTCCCCTGCTCTCTTGCTCCGCATGCTCCCCGCCCACGGTCCACTGCCCGCTGGCTGCTACCATCCGCTCGGCCATCTGCGCGTGCTTCGGTTTGAAAGCCGCCACGGCGAAACGGGCCTCGGGCACGGCCTGGCGCACGCGGGCGGCAGCCTTGAGGAACCAGGGCAGATTGTGCAGCACCTCCTGCGTGCGCGAGCCGGGCAGAATGGTGACCAGGGGGCTGTTGCGGCGGTTGTGGTCGAGAAACGACTGGTCGAGCTTGTTCTGCCGCACTTCGTCGAAAAACGGGTGGCCGACAAACGTCGCATTGCAGCCGCGCTGGCGGAACCAGGCCTCTTCGAAGGGCAGGCTGCACAGCACGTGGTCGCTCAATCGCCGCATTTTTTTCGCCCGCCACGTGGCCCAGGCCCAGATTTGCGGCGGCGTGTAGTAAAAGACGGGAATACCGTGGATCTTGGCCCGCCAGGCGATCCACCAATTGAAGCCAGGGTAGTCGATCAGGATGACCGCATGGGGACGATGGTGTCGGAAGTAACGGTCGGCCCGGCCGGCCAGGTCCCAGAACTTATGCAGATTGGCCAGGGCACGGCCGAACCACATGACCGCCAGTTCCGTCAAATCGGCATGGAGTTGGCAACCAGCGGCCGCCATCCGCGGACCGCCGTAGCCGACCGCCTCCAGATCCGGGCACCGCTGCCGTAGTCGGCAAATGAGATTGGCGGCGTGCAGATCGCCGCTGGGTTCACCGGCACAGAAGAACAGACGCAAGGCTCTCGAGGACATCCGGCAAAGTATCGCAGATTCCTGCCAACCAAGGCAAGGCCAGGGAATAATTTCCGTGCTACGGCAGGCAGGGCCAGGGAATAATTTCCGTGCTACGAAGGACTTTGCAGTTCTCCCGGGATGGTCTTCCCCCAGGGGCATTGGTCCGTTACGATTACTTACGTCGGAGGGTCATTATGGAATCGCTAGAAGGCCATTTATTGCTTGCATCACCTGAACTGTTGGACCCCAATTTCGTCCGCAGCGTGGTTTTGCTCGTTGAACATAACGACATGGGAGCCTTAGGGTTAGTGATTAACCGGCCGACGGAAAAGACGGTCCAGGAGCTATGGCAACAAGTGGGCGAATCGCCCTGCGAGAGCGTACAGCCCATCCATCTGGGCGGTCCCGTCCAAGGTCCCGTGATGGCTATTCACACTTCCGACAAGCTGGCGGAAATGGAAATTGCCGCAGGCGTGTTCTTTGCCGCCAAAAAGCAACACCTCGACGAACTGGTTCGCCACGCGGCGAGTTTCAAGATCTTCATTGGCCACTCGGGCTGGGGTCCGGGCCAATTGGAGAGCGAGATCGAGCAGGGGGCCTGGAAGGCCATTCCCGCCAAATTGGAGGATGTTTTCGACGCTACTGACGATCTCTGGCAACGGCTCATGCAAGCGGCCACCGCCAGCGTTCTGCCGACCATGCTTGGAATCAAGCATATCCCCATCGATCCGTCGCTCAACTGAACGTATCCGGCCGCCTAAGCCTGCCGATACAGCCCGTGCGTCTCAATGTACTTTTCCACGGCTCGCGGCGTGCGGTAGCGAATTCCCTGCCCAGCCGCCACACGCTGGCGGATGTCGGACGCACACAGGCCGATCTCCGGCATGACAACCTCGTGCCGTCGCATGGCCTCGACCCGCTCGGGCGAGACAATGCCCACGAACGCTTGGAAGTCCAGCGGCGGCTCGCCCCAGCGACGCACGGCCATCGGCAGGGCCAAATCGCAAATGCGCTCCGGTTGCCGCCAATGGGGCAGATCGCGGAACATGTCGGCTCCCAATAAGAAGAAGAACTCGCCTGCCGGGTCCTCCGCGCGGAAATGTGCCAAGCTATCGGCGGTATAATTGACGCCGCCGCGATCCGCTTCATAGCGGCTGACGGAAAACGCCGCATGTCCGCCAATGGCCAATTCCAACATCTCGATCCGATTCTGGGCCGCAGTCAATTCCCGTTGCTGCTTGTGGGGCGGAACCGCGGCCGGCACGAACCGTACGGCGTCCAATTGCCCCTGTTCGCGGCAACATTCCGCCAAGAGCAAGTGACCGAAGTGTACGGGATCGAAACTGCCGCCGAAGATGCCGATACGCATAACTTGAAAGCTCGGAAGAAAAATGGGATAGTTAGAATGTCAAAATCCGGAATCCGAATGTCGAAATCCGAAACAAATGCAAATTCAAACGAGGAAATTCCAAGTACGAAACGGCGGGTTCCCGTCCGCGTTTCTGTCATTACATTTTTGGTAATTTGAATTTCTTTCGGATTTCGATATTCGTGCTTCGAATTTTCGCTTGCCATTCATCATTCATTGCCAGTTTACCTCCTTCATGTCGCCCCAGCAACGCAACTTGTTCAACACCGAGCCTGAGCCTTGGGAGGCCGACGACCAAGCGGAGCAACTCGTTGCCGGGATCGTGTTTGCCACGGGGCCGGCGCAGGAGTTCGACTACCTTGTTCCCGATGCCCTCCGCGATATGGTCGAGCCGGGTCGCCGCGTCCTGGTACCGCTGGGCAAGGGCAATCGGCAAGTGCAAGGCTACTGCGTACGGGTTGAAACCCGCCCGGCCGGACCGCGGCCGTTGAAGCCCCTGACCGAGGTCGTCGATCGCCGCAGCCTGCTCTCGCCGGCTATGTTGCGGCTTACCCGCTGGATCGCCGATTATTACCTCTGCGCCTGGGGACAGGTCTTGGAAACCGTTCTGCCGGCCGGCGTGCGCGGGCAGGCGGGCACGCGCATGGCAACGTTGCTGACGCTCGATCCCCGCGGGGTCGAACTGCTGGCTCGTGCTCATCACGCTCCGCGTGATGTCGTTCGTCACGCGGAGCGCGACGAGCAAGATGATCGCAATCGCCTTTCAGACAAGCAGCGCGACATCCTCCGCGCATTGGCCGCCGCAGCTCAACCGCTCACGCCCCGGGAACTGGCCCGCGCGGCGGATTGCTCGTTGGGCCCCATCGCCACCTTGCGCCGCAAGGGTCTCATTCGTTCGCAGACCGCGCGGGTGAACTCAGTGCGGCAGGCCGAAGCGGCCATACCGCGGGAGGAACATCTGCGGCTCAACCCGGACCAGCAAAAGGCGCTCGATACGGTGCTGGCCGCGCTGCGTTCGCAGCAGCATCGCACATTGTTAATCCACGGCGTGACGGGCAGCGGCAAGACCGAGGTCTATATCCAAGCCATCGAAGAGGTGGTACGCTACGGCCGGCAGGCGATCGTGCTGGTGCCGGAGATCAGCCTCACGCCGCAAACCGTCGAGCGTTTCCGCCGGCGCTTTGGCGCGGTCGCCGTGCTGCATAGCCACTTGAGCGACGCCGACCGGTATTGGCACTGGCAGCGGATCGCCGAAGGCCGGGTGTCGGTGGTCGTGGGCGCCCGCAGCGCCGTTTTCGCCCCCACGCCGCAGCTTGGGCTGATCGTGCTCGACGAAGAGCACGAATCGACGTTCAAGCAAGAGATTGCGCCTCGCTATCATGCCCGTGCGGTGGCCGAGGTGCGGGCCGCGGCGGAAAACGTGCCCTTGGTGCTCGGGTCGGCAACCCCTTCGTTGGAAAGCTGGAGTCGCGCCTGCCAAGGCCAATATCAATTGATCGAAATGCCGCGGCGGGTCTTGAACCGCCCGTTGCCGGAGGTGGGAACGATCGATCTGCGGGCCGATGGCCAGCGCATTGGAAGTCGCGGCAGTATCAGCCGCCTGCTGCACCAGGCCGTCGCGGCCGCACTGCACGATGGCGGCCAGGTGATCCTGATGCTCAACCGCCGAGGCTATTCGACGCACATCCAGTGCCCGGCCTGTGGCGAGGTGGTGCGTTGCCCCGACTGCGACATCGCCCTGACGCACCACAAGACGGGCAACCAGGTCATCTGCCACCTGTGCGATTATCGCGCCGCGCCGCCCGGCGCTTGCCCAGCCTGCGACTCGGGCGAGATCCGCTACTCGGGTGTGGGCACGCAGAAACTGGAGGCCGAAGTGCGTGCCCGTTTCCCCGACGTTCCGCTGCTCCGCATGGACACCGACACAATGCGTGGGCGGGGAGCACACGAGAAGGCCCTCTCCGAATTTCGCCAGGGCAAGGCCCGCATCCTCTTGGGTACGCAGATGATTGCCAAGGGGCTCGATTTTCCCAACGTGACCCTGGTGGGCGTGATCCAGGCCGACACAGCCCTACACTTGCCCGACTTCCGGGCAGCCGAACGGACGTTTCAGCTTGTGACCCAGGTGGCCGGCCGAACGGGCCGCGGGGAAAAGGGGGGCCGGGTGCTGGTGCAGACCTTCAGCCCCGATCATCCGGCCATTCGGGCGGCTGTGCGGCACGACTACGCGGCCTTTGCCGCCCAGGAGCTGCCTTTGCGGGAAATGCTGCACTACCCGCCCTTTGCGGCCATGATCCGGCTGGTGATTCGCGGTCCAACCGAGGCGGTGGTCAAGGAATTTGCCCAGCGGTTGGGCCAAAGCATCTCCACGGCCCTGGAGGCCCGGCAGGCCCAGGCGCGCCTGCTCGGACCTGCCCCGGCGCCCACTCCACGGGTCAAGGGAAAGTACCGTTTTCAGATTCAGATTCAAGGTCCCGATGGTGACAAGCTGCGGGCCGCCGTTCGCCAAGCCGAAACCGAGGTCCCCGCGCCGACAGAGGTGGAGTGGATTGCGGACGTGGACCCGGTCAATATGATGTAAAGGATAAAAAATCCGAAATTCGAATCTCGAAATCCGCGACCCGCAAGCGGGTGCCCCGATTCAAATTGCGAAATTCAAATTACCGAAGGACAAAGGCCGCCGCGCTTGTACCGTGGGTGAAATGGCCAAACAGGAAGTCTCAACAGCGTCGGAACAGCCACCGTTTGGAATTTTTTCCTTTCTGCATTTGAATTTGTTTCGGATTTCGAGATTCGGATTTCGAATTTTGCCTTTCATCCCCGGCCTGCGTCACGTAAAATAGCCCTTCATGGCCTACAACGCTCTTAAACGCATCTTCGGCGAGACCAAGCTGGAGCTGAAACTGTTGTTTCTGTTCGGCGCCGGGCTGTTTCTAGTCATCGTGACGGCGTTCTATTGGTATGGCTCGAGAACTGCCAAGCTCGTGTATGAGCAGAACCGCAATACGGCCCAGTTGGCGCTCCAGGAGAAAATGGTGGCAACCCACCTTGGGGCCTTCAATAATCGGGAGATTCGTCCTGGGTACGTTAAACCGTCCCCGGAACAGGTTGAAGAAGAACGGCGATGGATCGAATCGGAAAGGAAAAAGTATAGCAAGCAGCAGGGAAAGGTTGAGTGGATTTGGTCATTCGAGCATCCTGGCGCAGTCTCCGCTCATGATTCGGTGGAAGAGGAGATCTGCGAGGCATTCCGTAGAAACCCGCCCAAGCAGACTGAGTATAAAGAACTGACCAACGACCACGAATATCGCTACTTCGAGCCAATCCGCGCCCAGAACAGTTGCTTTACGGCGGCATGCCACGCTCCGCCTCTGGGCGGTTCCGGCATCGATGCGACGGGCTCGGTTGGCATGTCGTTTGCCGGCGGTGTCTCTTCGCCGGGCACGCCCCCGCTTCAGCCGGGCGACGTAATGGCGGTCGCCAAAGTGTCTTTCCCCGTGAAAGACACGCAGAAGAAGCTTAACGAGAATTCGGCGATCCTTTGGGCCTGCGCCATTATCACCGTCTTTCTGGGCATGGTCACGTCCTACTTCATCGTCCGCTACGTGATCGTCAAACCGCTACGGCACCTCCGCGACGTGAGCGACGCCGTGACCCGCGGCAATATCGCCTTGCGGGCCGAGATCCACACGGGCGACGAGTTCGAGGATCTTGCCACGGCCTTCAACCGCATGTTGCGGACGCTCATCACGATTCAAGAGGAACTGCGGCAGGCCAACGTGAATCTCGACGGCAAGGTCGACGAACTGGCCCAAGTCAACATGCGGCTGTACGAGATGAACCTGGTCAAGAGCGACTTCCTGGCCACCATGAGCCACGAGCTCCGCACGCCGCTGAACAGCATCCTGGGCTTCAGCGAAGTGCTGGCCAGCATTGATTCGTTGGACGACAAGCAGAAGCGCTACGTGCAGAACATCCAGAAGTCGGGCAAGACCCTGCTGGAGATGATCAACGACATCCTCGATCTGGCGAAGATGGAAAGCGGCAAGATGGAGTTCCGCCTCACCGATTTCCGTTTGCCGCAGATCATCGGCGCCCAGGCCGACATGGCCCGGCCGCTGGCCGAAAAGAAGAACATCGATCTGGAAACCAGCGTCGATCCCGACTTGCCGCCCATGCACCAAGACCAGGCCCGTGTGCAACAGATCCTCAACAACCTGCTTTCCAACGCCATCAAGTTCACGCCCGAGGGAGGGCGGGTCTCGATCACCGCCCTGCGCGATGTGGAGGACTACCTCGTGATGCGCATCATCGACACAGGCGTAGGAATCGCCGAGGAGGACCAGCAGGTGATTTTCGAGAAGTTCCGCCAGGGGCGCGTGGGCGTGCCCAGCGGCGACGCCATGACCCGCGAGTTCTCCGGCAGCGGACTGGGGCTTTCCATTGTCAAGGAATTGTGTAAGCTCTTGGGCGGCGAGATTTCGGTTGCCAGCGAGCTGGGCAAGGGGAGCACGTTCACCGTACGCATCCCCTGGACGCTCAGCGAGCCTGCGCGGGCCGATGCGCCCATCAGCGTGGATTTTGACCCCGTGACGCCCTCGCGGTTCGACTAGAACAATATGAGAAATGCCGAAAATGCCCGATACCTTGCCTGACGAAATGCCTGAAGTGCAGTTGTTTGCCGACGGGGCTTGCAGTGGAAACCCGGGGCCTGGCGGCTGGGCGTTCATTCTCCGCCATGCGGCCACGGGCAAGGAACTCGAATCATCGGGCGGCGAGCGCGAGACGACCAACAACCGCATGGAAATGACGGCCGTGATCCGCGGCCTGCAGGCCTTGAAGCGCCCCACGCACCTGGAAATTGTCAGCGACAGCATCTACGTGGGCAAGGGCTTCAGCGAATGGATGCCCAAGTGGAAGCTCAACGGCTGGCGGCGGCGCGAGGGCGGCAAGTTCAAGCCGATCAAGAACGAGGAACTCTGGCGGCAGATGGACGAATTGCTGGCCCCGCATCAAGTCCGCTTCACGCACGTCCGCGGGCATCAAGGCCATCCGGAAAACGAGCGCTGCGACACCCTGGCCGTGGCCGCGTATCAAAAATACCGATGAGGAACTGCAAATCAATCTCCAATCTGTTTATCGTCCGGTCCCTTACGCCGACCACGACCATGAGTACATGGTGCCCGCGCCGCGTTAAGTTGGCATGCCACCCGCCGGCATGGTGCCCGTGCCACGTTGCGTTGCAATGCCACCCTCCGCTCACGGCCCCAGCCCGCGCACATACTCCCGCCATTCGCGCTCGAATTGCTCCAGGGGTTTGTCGACCAACTGCTCAAACCTCTGGACAGGGGCCAGCCGCGGATTGACGGCCAGCAGATACTTTTCCAGGGCGGGACTGCCCAGCAAGTGCTTCTCGAAGGTCAGGTAATAGGCCAGACCCCAGGCATTGACATAATAGCGGTCGACGGCGGCCGGCCGCACACCGGCGGCCAGGAGGAATTGCCCCTCGCCGGCGGACAACAGTTTCTCCAGCGCCAGCGGTTCCGGCCCGGTCATGTCGGCCTTGAGCTTCTTCAATGCGGCCGGGCTGGGAACGTCGACCCGCAATGTGTTGCCTTCCAGCAGGCCACCTTCGAAGATTACCGCCAGGCCCTCGTTGAGCCAGGGAGGCACGTCGTACTTCTGCCGCGGATAGACGTTGTTGGCCAGGTAGGCGTGAAAGGCCTCATGGTAGAGCCTGACCAGCGTCTGACTTGCGCCGCGCTTGAAAAGCTGGTCGATCTGCTGGTCCGAGAGCCGCAATTCTTCGCGCTTCTTTTTGAGCTGCCGTTTGAATTCCTCGCGCATGCGAGTCACCTCGCTCGCGATCTCGCTACTGCTGGCGCCGCTCTTGCGCGACTCGTTGGCGAGCGCCTGGAGGCGGGCGGGCAAGCGGCCTTCCAGGTCGCGGAGGTCCTTGCGCAAGTCGGCGTTCTGCTCGCTGATCTGGCAGGTGGCGGTGGCCAGCCGGGCCAGGTCGCTGCCCACCACAACCACATTTTTGTCTTCGAGGAAACAGGCCGGATTCTCGATCTTCATCTTCAGCCCCAGTTTGGCCAGCAGCGCCTGGTACTGGTTCATCGATCCCAGCACGATCAGGCGGGGCGGTTGGGCCGGCTCGCAGCGCGGCGCCGCAATCTGGCGATAGGCGGCAAAGATCTGCTCGGCGCGGACAATCACGCGGCGCGTGTTCTGCTCGTCGGCCGTGCTGTCCAGCGTGAACCACTTGCTGCGGTAGTGCCGATAGTTGTTCCCTTCGGCCTCGTAAGGCTTGAGCCGCAGGGCGTCCATGCGGACGGCCTCGATTCGCGCGCGGTTGCGAAACTCGTCGATCCGCCGCGCCAACGCCGCGCGCTGGTCCGCATCCAGTCGCGAAATAGAGACGATCTGCTGCCGCTCGAAGGGCTGGATCACCAGGTGCATCTGCTGGCCGCGGGGAGACTGAATGCGGATCAACGTGAGCCAGTCGCCGTCTTCGGATTCGATCAGGCCGGGATAAGAGGAATGGTCCTGCAAAGTGATCCGCTCATAACGCGGATCGGAATCTTCCCCGCGCTCGCCGTTGGCCAGGACGCCGGCCGGACTGGCCGCCAGGCCGCAAAGACTCGCCCAAACCGTGATCCAGGAAACAACGCGCGACATGGCAATGTTCCGCCAGGCAGCCCCCCAAAACATCTTTCCTACCCCAACCGGCGGACTCTATTATACACGCTTTTGCGCGTGGCAAAAGATGTGGGACGGCGCGCGATTAGAGCGCGAACCGCCGCATGAACTGGCAGCCGACAAGGAACTTCGATTCCGTTCTCGGGAGCGTTGACATTGCGCCGGGCGAGGTCGGGCAGGGTTCGACAACGCCCCCCCAAGCATCAATCAATACTGGCCGCCAGTGGTTAACCCGCGCCGCCACATAGATCGGTTCCGCCAAGCGAAACATGGCCACGAGCCGCTCAAAACCGGGCTTCTCGTCGAGGAAGAAGGAGAAGCCGCACTGCGCCAGGTCGTGGCAACGCACCTCGATCCAGGCCGATTCCGGCGGCACGTCCCAGCAATAACCGGGAGCGATTCGTTGCACGTGCCGAAAGGGCCGCCGCAGTTTATCCCGCCGTTCGGCGTCCGTCTCGTCCAAGACCATGCCGCCGTCGCCCTTGTTCGCGGCGGCCAAGAAATGATGCATGAGGTTGAAAAACGCGGCATCGGAATCTTGGGCGGATTGGGCCATACGATTTCATAGGACACGGTTGCCCCGCGGGCAAATCCGCATTGCAACCCTGCCATGCGACAGAGGAATATGGGGGCCAGTTCTTCGTAATTTGCGGTTTGTATCGGCGAAAGGCGACATTTAGGACACGCGGGACCGGCAAGGCACGTCCCCTTGACCGCGGCCGCGCCACATTTGACAATTGAGTTCTTATTCACACCAGCGAGACCGCTCCCATGCATGCCACCACGCGCGTTCCCGATTCAGCAGGCCGTTTCGGCCAGTTCGGCGGACGCTATACGCCCGAAACCCTGACTCGCGCCCTGGACGAACTGACGCTCCAGTACACCCAGGCCGCGGCCGACCCGGCTTTCCAGGCCCAACTCGACGACTTGAACAAACACTATGTCGGCCGGCCTTCGCCGCTGTATTTCGCCCGCCGGCTGACGGAACACTGCGGGGGGGCGCGGATCTACCTGAAACGCGAGGACCTCAACCATACCGGGTCGCACAAGATCAACAATACGCTCGGCCAGGCCTTGCTCGCGCTGCGGATGGGCAAGCGGCGGGTCATTGCCGAGACGGGTGCCGGGCAGCACGGCGTGGCCACGGCCACGGCTTGCGCCCATTTCGGCCTGTCCTGCGCGATCTACATGGGCGAGGAAGACATCCGCCGCCAGCGTCCCAACGTCTTCAGCATGAAACTCCTGGGCGCGGAAGTGCGGCCGGTGAGCAGCGGTTCGCGGACCTTGCGCGACGCCGTGAACGAGGCCTTCCGCGACTGGATGGGCAGCGTCGAATCGACCTACCTCTGCGTCGGTTCGGCCATCGGGCCGCATCCGTACCCGCGGATCGTGCGCGACTTCCAGTCGATCATCGGCCGCGAAACTCGGGCGCAGAGCATCGAGCAACTCGGCCGCCTGCCCGACGTCGTCGTGGCCTGCGTGGGCGGCGGGAGCAATGCAGCGGGCATGTTCTATCCATTCATTGAAGACGCCGCCGTGGAACTCGTGGGCGTCGAGGCCGGTGGACGATCGGAGCGGCCGGGCGATCACGCCGCCACGCTCTCGCTGGGCCGTCCCGGCGTGCTGCACGGGGCCTTCAGCTACGTCCTACAGGACGACGATGGGCAGACGGCCGACGTGCATAGCGTTTCCGCCGGGCTGGACTATCCGGGCACTGGTCCGGAGCATAGCTATTGGAAAGACACGGGCCGCGTGCGATACACGTTCGCCCGCGACGACGAAATCTTGCAGGCCTTCGATGTTTTGGCCCGATTGGAAGGCATTCTGCCGGCCTTGGAAAGCTCGCATGCCTTGTGCCGCGCCATGGAGATCGCCGCCGCACGAAGAGCCGACGACACCATTGTCGTTTGTCTCTCGGGCCGGGGAGACAAGGATGCGGCTGAGATTGCGCGGCTGAGGGGACTCGAGTTTTAACGGAGATGTCGAGATCCGAAATCCGAATATCGAAATCCGAAACAAATTCAAAAACCAAAAGTAAAAATGATCAAAACAAGGGAACCACGAAAGACACGAATGACACGAAAGGGAAGACAAGAGGAACACGAATTTTCGCCGATCTGCACTAATTGAATTGAACGCATATTTCCTGCTTCCTTTTCGTGTATTTCGTGTCTTTCGTGGTTTCTTTCCCGTACTGTGATTTCGGCATCTGGCCGCGAATCTTTGGTGGACGTTGGGGACCGTAGGCCCATTGGTTTGAAGCCTTTAGATTTTCTTGTTTGAATTTGTTTCGGATTTCGACATTCGTATTTCGGATTTCCTTCGGATTTCCTCCTTCATCATTTATTGATTCCTACCGATGCCTCTCATTCTTCTGACTATCCCCGGTTTGCGTGAAAAAGACGTTGCCGTGATGCCGCAACTCCGCGAGATGACCGCGGCGGGCCAGATCGTCAACCTCGTGCCAAGCTTCCCCTGCGTGACCTGCCCGGTGCAGGCCAACATGACTACCGGCCGTCTGCCCGCAGTCCACGGCGTAGTGGGCAATGGGCTGTATTGGCGGCAGCAGCAGCGGATCGAGATGTGGACCTCGCCCAACGATTGCATCGAGCGGCCGCAAATATGGGACTTGCTCTCGCACGTGGAAGGGGCCTTGACCTCGGCCCTATGGTTCGGCATGCATAGCGTGGGAGCAGAGGCCGACTACATCTGCACGCCCAAGCCGATCCACAACCCGGACGGCACGGAGTCGCTCTGGTGTTACACGCGACCGACGGAGTATTACGGCCAACTACGCGACGAGCTGGGCCATTTTCCCTTGCAACATTTCTGGGGACCGATGGCCAACATCCGCTCGACGGCATGGATTGCGCGATCGGCTGCGACCGCCGCGCGGCGGTGGAATCCCGACTTCTTCTGGATCTACCTGCCGCACCTCGACTACGCGGCCCAGAAAGTTGGTCCCGACAGCCCCGCCGCTGTCGCCGCTGTCAGCGAGTTGGACGCCGAATTGGGCCGCCTGCACGCGGCCATGCAGGAAACCTACGGCGATGCTTTGCTCTGGCTCGTGGCCGGCGAGTACGCCATTACGCCCGTCGATCATGTTGCCTATCCAAACCGCGTGCTCCGCGAGGCGGGGATGCTTGAAGTCCGCCGGCAGGCCGATGGCGAACACCTTGATCTGGCTGCCAGCCGTGCTTGGGCACTGGCCGACCACCAGTTTTCACATGTCTTCGTGGCCGACGACGATGCGCGGACGATCGATTTGGTGGCCGGCATCTTCCGTAACCAGCCGGGAATCGCCGACGTGCTGGTCGGTCCGCAGCGCGGCCGCTACGGGCTGGACCATCCCCGCAGCGGCGAGGTGATCCTGATCTCCGAGCCTAACAGTTGGCAGGCCTACTACTATTGGCTGGCCGACTCCAATGCCCCGGCGTTCGCCCGAACCGTCGATATCCATCGCAAACCGGGCTACGATCCGGTGGAATTACACGTCGATATGGCCACGCGGAGCATTCCTTTGGACGCCAGTCTGATCCGCGGCTCGCACGGCGCTCCGGCGGCCGATCCCACGCAGCACACGGTGCTCTTGGCGTCCAAGCCGGTCCTGCCCGATGGCCCAACGGTGGCGGATACCGATCTGTTCGGGATTGTAATGAAGCAGTTCGGTGTAACGATGGAGGGGTGATTTATTCGTAGGATGGGCCAAAATTGTGGGTTGGAACCAGCGAGCTTGCGAGCGCCGGCCTACCCTACTGACGCTATTACTGGACCGCTTAGGACCGGCGAATCGATAGGTGTCGGAAGTTGACGCCGCAGGAGTGCTTTTAGTCGCCCTATTGTCGAAGAGGGCGACTAAAGTCACCCCTAGAACACGACACCGATTGATTCGCCGCTCCTAAGGTTGCAATTTTTACGGTACTCGTATCCAGAGCTAGTACTATCCGCAGCGCCGAACTAGAATGGAATAGATTGTAGAACTTCCATAGTTTGACGTGGCCCTCTTCTTGCCCTTGCTGGTATTGGACTGGTTATGCGAAGCACTCATTCTTGGCAGGCGAAAAGCATCGCTGTTCTTGCGGTAGTTTTTTTCGGTTCTTGGCAGCTTGTCCATTCGTGGGCCGAACCTTCGGCCGAGAAAGAGAGCAAGCCCGCGGCGCGTGCCGACGGCGGGTCAACCGTTGCCGGCGTGGCGGCGCCGATTGAGCGCGTAAGAGAGCCCGTTGGAGAGGATGCCGACGCCAGGTCAGCCGCTGCCGGGGTGAAGGCGTCCCTGCCTGTTCCCCTGCCGCCGCTGGCGGTTGAGGATGACCGCTCGGCGCCGAACGCGAAACCAGCCGCCAAGGAGGCCCAGGAGCCAACGCCCGAGCCGCCGCGCCGGCCAGGTGACCGATCGAGGAGGCCGAGGGACGCCCGCCCCATGTCCGAGCAGAGTCCACCGTCTGGGGCCGAGAAGCCGCTGGCCGACGCGCCCAAGAAGAAGACCGAGAAACTTCGCTTCGAGTTCCGCTTCCAACCTTGGAAAGACGTGCTCGACTGGTTTGCCAAGCAGGCCGATCTCTCGCTGGTCGTGGTGGAAACCATGCCCTCGGGCACGTTCAACTATAGCGACGCGCGCGAATACACGCCGGCCGAGGCCATCGATCTGCTCAACAGCATCCTGCAGACCAAGGGCTTCGCGCTGGTGCGCCGCGATCGCATGTTGTGGCTCGTTCCCACCGAGAACGAGTTTCCGCCCGGCCTCGTGCCCACGGTGGCGCTGGAATCGTTGGACACCCACGGCGCGTCCGAAATGGTAAACGTTCGCTTCCCTCTGAAGAAGCTCCGGCCCGAAGACGTCGAGGCCGACGTGCAGAAGTTGCTCAACCCGCAAGGATCGGTCAAGTCCTTGGCCAAATCGCAGTGGTTGTCGGTCACCGATACCGTGGCGCGGCTCCGCGAAGTTCGCGAGTATCTGAAATACATCGAATCGGACCAGGGACCGGTGACGGGCACGTTGAAAACCTTCCAACTGAAGAACACCACTGCTGAGGAAGTGCTGCCAATTGTCCGCCAGTTGATGGAGATTCCCGAAGACAAGATCATGTCGGCCGATGGTTCCATCCGCATCGTGCAGAAGGGCGGCGGCGATCTGTTGATCATCAGCGGACGGCCCGACAAGGTGGCCCGCGCAGCCGAGATCATCGAGAGGCTGGAGAACCCGACCGGCACGGATAGTGCTCGCCTCAGTGGCACGCCGCAACTGGAGATCTATCCGTTGAACGGTTCCGACGGGGCCTCGGTACTGGCGGTCTTGCAAACGGTCATGACCGGGCAGTCCGACGTACACATTTCCCTCGACAACAAGGCGGGCAGCCTGATCGTCCTGGCCCGTCCCGCGCAACACATGGCCATTCGCAACATCCTCAAGCAAATGCAGCTTCAGGTACAAAAGCTCGAGGTCCTAACGCTCTCGCGACTCGACGTGCAAACCGCGCTGGATACGATCAACAAGTTCTTCAACTCCGGCGATTCGAAGCAGTCCTCGGCCACCGCCCCGCAGATCCTTACCGATCCGACGAATCGTAAGCTGATCATCCACGCCACCGAGGCGCAGATCACGCAGATCCGCGATCTGCTGACAAAGATGGGCGAGCATTTCGACTCCGGCGGCGTCCCCCAGCGCGACCACGTGCGTGTGGTGCCGATGGGTGAAGGGGAGTACCAGGCCGCCTTGCAGCGGGTGCAGGAGGCCTGGACGCGGTCCAACGCGATCCGCATTGTCGGCTCGCCAGGCCCAAGCAGTCCGGCCCCATCGCCCAGCGGCGCGGAATCGCCCCGCGCAAGACCTGACCAGCCGCCCGCAACGAGATTGCCGCTAAAGCCCAAGATGGTCCTGCCGCCGATCGACGACCGGCCGGCGGACCCGCCTCGGGCGCCGGAGGAACGCGCGCCGGAAACGCCCAAAGAGGCGCCCGCGGCGAAAGTCACCCTGATTCCCCCGCCGCGCTCGGGCAACCTGTCGGGCGCGCGCATCCTCTGCGTGGCCGATCCCGTCCCGGCCGCACCGCCAGCAGGTAAGCCATCCGCGCCGATCTTCGTCATTCCCGGCCCCAACGGCTTGACGATTTCCTCCGAAGACCTTGAGGCGCTCGACGAGTTCGAGCGACTCCTGGCAGCCGAGACCAACGGCGGACCCATGACCGTTTTCTACCTCAAGTACGCAAAGGCCCAAGTCGTGCAGCCAGAGCTGGAATCGCTCCTTTCCGGCGGATCGACCGATTCCGAAGGTTCTGCCGGCAAGTCGACCGGCCGCCAGGCGCTGGCTACCGGTTCGATCAAGATCACACCTGAACCCCGACTGAACGCCTTGATGGTGCTGGCCAACCGCGCCGACCAGCGGACGGTCGAGAAATTGCTCAAGACCCTCGACATGCCGGAGAGCCCGGTAGACGTCGCCGTGTCCCCCAAGCCGCAGATGATCACCGTGCAGTATGCCAGGGTCAAGGACATCGCCGAGGTTCTGCGCCAGGTCTATGCCGATCGGATGGTGATTGCCGCGGGCCAGGACCAGCAGGGGCGCATGGGGGGCCTTGGGATGTTGATGATGCGCGGAATGATGGGCGGCCAGGGCGGCCCCGGTGGGCCGGGAGGTGCGGGCGGACCGGGCGGCGGCTTCGGTGGGTTTGGCGGCGGGCAGAATCGCGCCGACCAGGCAAACCGCATCGCCATCGGCGTTGACGCGAAAACCAACACCCTGATCATTACCGCCGTCGATTCCTTGTTTAACGAGGTCAAGCAGTTGGTCCAGCAACTCGATGAGGCCGCGGCTACGCAAAACGAAACGGTGCGGTACGTCGCCTTGCACCGCACCAGTGCGGTGGCCGTGCAAAAGGCATTGACGGCCTTTGCGGGCGATGCTGTGCAAACCAATAATCCGGACGCAAACAACCCCAACAACCAGAATCAGTCGCCGTTTGGGCCCGGTCGAGGCTTTGGACGCGGCGGATTCGGTGGACAACCGGGGATGGGTGGTGGTTTCAACGGTGGTGGTTTCAACGGTGGTGGTTTCAACGGCGGCGGTTTCAACGGCGGCGGTTTCAACGGCGGCGGTTTCAACGGCGGTGGTTTCAACGGCGGACGTGGCGGACGTGGCGGACGCGGCGGTGGCGGTGGTGGCGGATTCAACGGTGGTGGATTCAACGGCGGTGGTGGGCGCGGCCCAGGGCAGTAGTGAATCGGGGGTAGAGAACGAAAATGAGCGATTCGAAAGGCGGCGGGTTTGATCCCGACTTCTGTGAGAATTCCTGCCCGGTTTGCACCAGGGCCAGGAACGGGAACCGCTTTGCCCAGTTCCTGCAGGCCATCGAGACGTTCATTACCTTTGGTGGTTGTCCCTGGGGGCGGGCGCGGCAAAAGAAGTATGGCGTGAAGCCCAGCGAGCCGCTGCCGCGGGCTGCGAAGTAGGACCGGCCATTCAAAGCTGTCGCAAGAATGTATCCGGCACACTCCGTGTGCCGTTGCAGGCGGCACACGGAGTGTGCCGGATACATTCTCCCTTTGCTGGTCCCTGCCGCCGCATTCAGTCGCGGCGAAGGACATTGACCAGGCAGTGCAACGTGCCGAAGTTTCGGCCGCAGGCGTCACACTCTATGGGCCGCACCTCGTAGCCTGATTCCTTCCAAATGGCCGCCGCTGCGCGATTAAGAACCTCCGCGGAGCGGAATACGGGCATGTATACAATGCGGCGGCCATCGCGCTGATCGAGGATGGCGTTCACATAAGTCACATAGGTTCGGCTATCCATCCCGGGAACTACCGGAATGCGGACCACCTCGTAACCGGCCGCTTGGCACTCTCGGGCGACTGCATCAAAGCGCGCGGCTGTCGCGTCGCTGAAGTCTGGGCCGCCGGGCAGATAGGATTCCAAGTCGGTCTTGGCCGACGAGTCTGCCAGCACCCGGCGCGCCATTCTCGGGTCGCCCACCAGTACCCGGTGTTCGCCAATCGGCAGCATGAACATTGCCAAGTGGTGGTCGGGCGCCTCTTGTAACAGGACTACGCGACGCTTCAGCAGAGCCGAAAGATCTTCGACAAGTTCATCGCGAGTTTCGACGGTCCGCTGAAGGTTGCGAAAGAGCGTGGCCGGGCGGACGAACACCGTCTGGCTGTCGGCGGTGAAGTCGCCGCCGTCGAAATACAGGTCGCTGCGGCGCGACGACACGCCTGGTCCCAGGGCAGCCGCCAGGTCCTCGGCAACCCGCTGATCACCCTCCCTCGGCGGCCAGACACCCGCCCCGTCTTCGCCGCGAGGGCACAAGAGCACCGCATGTTGCTCCTTGGACGCCCCCAGGGCCAGCCAACGATCGCGAGACCATGCGGTGATGGGGTGGCCCACGATCACCGGCGATAAGGAGCACGTAGTCGGGCCGATGCGGGCCAACAGATCGTCGTAGGCCTGCTTGTCGGGGCAGACCACGCGTACGGTTACCTCGGCCGGAAGCTGCCGTAGAAACCCGCGATAGGTCGGAACGACGACCTCGGCCGCCTCCGCAGTGTAGTGCATGACAATCTGCCGGAGCCTGCCGTCGCACTCGCTCAGCAGCGGCCCGGTGGAAAGCTGCGGCATCCGGCTGGCACCGCCATCATAGATGGACAAAACGCCCGCGGAGACGGCTAGGCCGAGCAAGACGCCCAGCATTACGTGAAACTTCATCGCCATGTTTGCCCGCCTTACGGTCTGACTGCCGCCGTCTGAGCCGCGTGCGATACTTGGCTGGCACCCTTGGGATCTTTGACACCGAGGTTGCCTGCCAGCACCGTTCGCTCTTTGTCGGAGATCGTGAACGAGATGTTCTGCCCCGCCGGCAGTTTGGCCTCCGAGGTGACGCTCAGCGTCCTGGTTTCACCCGGCGCGAGGCTCACCACACACCGCTGGGACCAGAGCATCTGGGGAATGGGAAGCATGCGCGATAGGGGAGACATCGGGGCGGTCGCCGAAATGTTGATCCAGACTGTCGCTACAGCGGACCTGTCGCTGGGATTGGACGTTTTGATTTCGACGACAGGACGGTCGCCTGCGCCGTATTCGGCTTTGTCGGTCTTCAACGAGAACACGCAGCCCTGCGAGGTGAAATGCGGCTGGGCGATTACCGCCTTGATTTTTGGGACGGCGTCGCCGGCGCCGACGCCGCGGGGTGCAAGCAACATGACCGTCAGTGCCGCCGTCACGGCGGCCGTTCCGAGCATGACCAAGACGTTTTGTCGTTTCATCGATTCGCTCCTTTGTGTGAAGTGCTGGTGGGTTCGCGTACGAGATCCTCTCTCGCCAACCGTATTGTACCGAGCATTCAGCGTTCGATTGGTAACGAGTTTGTAACTTGAACTGTCAACGCCGCTGCTGGCCGAGCAGTGTTTGGCAACTACGATTGCCAGACCCGACCCGGCTTGTCCGGGTCGGTGAATGAGGTTGAACGGCTAGAATGCGGAACCGCCCCTTGATCTTCCTTCGCCGGGAAAGGCCGCTTGCGGCGGCCTTTCCCGGCGAAGGAAGAAGGTGAGGAAGACGCATGGATTGTTAGCTTTGCAACCTTATTCACCGACTCGGGCAAGCCGAGTGGGGCCTGGACCACTTGCCCAAGACATCAACGTTGGAACAAAGATTGAATCAGCAGCGTTGCCGTCGACCGGTTGCCGTTCCACAAGCTTTTAGCAGCCCACGTGCAGAGTTCCCGGCCGGTAGCGTCGAAAACAACACGCGGTTTGCCGTAGAACATCGCCCTTAGCCGCCATGCTGATTTTCCTGTGGCAGATTTTGCCGCAGGTCAGTGGTGACAGTACCTTCTCTTCTCGGTTGCCTAGCCCTATGGAATTGCCAGGCTGTGACTATTGTGGTCGGAATCGTCATTCCGACGGTTGAAAGAAGAGCAAAAAGGCGTGCCGCTGTTTCATCAAAAACGCCGGCAAAAGCCAGCGTGCCGATTTCGTCGAGGATTCGATGGACGCGTGTCTTGGACATGTTTGCACCGATGAACGTGGATGTATGGGATAACGGAGGCTGTAGAAGTCATTTTACCCCTTGAACTTGGGCATCACCAGAGTCGTCGACGCTGGGGCAAGAGAACTGCAAAGTCCGCGACACAGTACTTCTGGTACCGCCTTTAGGCGGAATTTGCGATAAGGGCGTTCGGAAGGAATGGCAGGATGCTGCGTTGTGGAGGGTGGCTGGGGCATAGCGCAGTGGTGCCCTAGCCGAGCGACTGGGGCACCGCTGCGCTATGCCCCAGCCACCCCGCTCATCTCCTCCGAACGCTCAAAGGGAACCGGCTAAAGCCGGGACTACGAACGACCCTCGCAGTGTTGTCCTTGACTTGAACCGCGCTTGTTGTTCTACTGATTCAAGCACAAGCAAATCGGTCACGGATGTATGAGAATGTTGTCATGGCCCTCCCGATAGTCCACTCGGTCCTCGATTTGATCGGCGACACGCCCTTGGTCCGCATCAACCGCATGAACCCGGCCCCAGGTGTCGAACTCCTGGCGAAACTGGAGATGCGGAACCCCGGCGGGTCGGTCAAGGACCGCATCGCCCTGCGGATGATCGAACAGGCCGAGGCCGCGGGGGACCTGATCCTTGGCAAGATCGTGCTGGAGGCCAGCAGCGGCAACACGGCCATCGGACTGGCCGTGGTCTGCGCGGTCAAGGGCTATCAGCTCCTGGTCACGATGAGCGAGTCGGCCAGCGAGGAACGCAAGCGGATCCTGAGGGCCTACGGCGCCCAGATCCTGCTCACGCCGGGCTACCGGGGCACCGATGGGGCCATCGAAGAGGCCTACCGCCTGGCACGCGAAGAACCTGGCAAGTACGTGCTCGTCGACCAGTTCAACAACGACGCCAACTGGCAAGCCCACTACGAGGGCACGGGCCGGGAGATATGGGAGGCCACCGGTGGCAAAGTGAATGTCGTGGTGCTCGCCATGGGGACCACCGGGACCTTGATGGGCATCACCCGCATCTTGCGGCAACTTGGTCCGGCCGTTCGCGTCGTGGGCGTGGAACCCTTCAAGGGGCACAAGATCCAGGGCCTCAAGAATATGAAGGAGAGCTATCCGCCGGGGATCTTCAAGCCCGACGAACTCTCGGCGATCGTCTCCGTGGACGACGATTCGGCCTACGAGGCCGCCCGCCGCTTGGCGCGGGAAGAGGGGATATTCGTGGGCATGAGCGCCGGGGCGGCCATGAAGGTGGCCATGGACGAGGCCCGGAGCCTGGAGCAAGGCGTCGTCGTGGCCCTGCTGCCCGACGGCGGCGAGCGTTACCTTTCCACGTCGCTGTTCGTTTCCGAGACGGTCCCTGAGCCGCTGCGGTTCTACAACACGCTGCCTCGCCGCGTGGAGCAACTGGAGCCGGCCTCGCCGGGCAAGGTGACCATCTATTCCTGTGGGCCGAGCCTGGACGGGCCGCCCGACCTGGGCCTGTGCCGCCGCATGGTCTTCTCCGACGTCTTGGGGCGCTATCTCGAATACCGCGGCTACCGTGTCGTCCACGCCGTGAACCTAGGCGACATCGACGACCGCACCGTCAAGGAATGTCTCAAGACGGGCGGAAAACTCAAGGAGTTCACCGCCGCGTGGGAGCAAGTGTTCTTCGAGGCCCTGGAGGCCCTTCGCGTCCGCCGCGCGCAGCACTACCCCAGGGCCAGCGAGCACGTGGCCGACATGGTGGAGGAGACCCGCGGCCTGCTGGAAAAAGGACTGGCCTACGAGAAACTGCGATCGGTCTATTTCCGCATCAATCGCTGGGCCGACTACGGCAAGCTGTCGGGGATCGAACTGAAGCAGGTGCGGGCCGACGCGTCGACAACCTACGATTACTACGAGAAGGACGACCCGGGCGATTTTGCCCTCTTTAAACGCCCCACGCTGGCGGAATTGAAGGCGGGCATCTTCTGGCCGACGCCCTGGGGCAACGCCAGGCCCGGCTGGCACATCGAGTGTGCTTGCATGGCCGTGCGCTGCTTGGGCCAGCCGATCGACATCCACACCGCCAGCACCGACCTGACCTTCCCGCACGGCGACAACGAGATCGCCATCGCCTGCGGACTAAAAGACAAGCCCCTGGCGCGGCTCTGGCTGCACTCGGAGGTGGTAATGTCCGAAGGCAAGAAAGTCAGCCGCGGGGCCGGTAACGACCTCACGCTCCAGGACCTGCAAGCGCAGGGCTTCCAGGGCGCGGCCGTCCGCTACTGGTTGCTGGCCGCCCATTACCGCACCGTGTTGCACTACTTGCCCGGCGAACTGCGGCGGGCGGAGCAGTCAGTGGCGCGGCTCAACGAATTCGTCTCGCGGTTGCAGCACTTCCCGCCGGGCCGCCCCCACGCCGGCCTGCCGCAGATCCTCCATGCCGCCCGCGCCGGCTGGCAGGAAGCCTTGGACAACGACCTCAACATGCCCAAGGCCCTGGGCCGGCTCTTCGTCTTCATTCGCCAGATCAATCGGCTGCTCAACGACGGGGAACTGGACGGCGACCAAGCCAGGCTAATCCTCGACTTCATGCGCCAGGTGGACGCGGTGCTGGCGGTGATCGACTTCGATCGCCGGGAGTCGGACGAACGCGTGGCCCGCTTGATCGAGGAGCGAACCCGCGCCCGGCAGGTTAACGATTTTTGCAAGGCCGACGCCCTGCGGGACGAGTTGTTGGCGATGGGCGTCAGCCTGACCGACACGGCCGCGGGCACGCTTTGGAAGAGCAAGCCGACGGTGGCACGTCCCTGAGCTTGCGAAGGTCGCGGCGAACTAGCGGCTCGCGTTTGGAATCTTGTCGAGAAACGGTACCGTGTGTTATGCCTCCGCCATGCTGCGTCTGCGTCGCGAGAACGGCGGCGATGCTTGGGTAAAGCGGTTTTTCCGCCACCTGGCCACCTGCCCTGAAGCTGATTCCGGTACTGAAGCCGGAGCGCTCAAGCAGGGATGATGTCAGAGCGCCGCCCGAACATCCTTAGGCTCAACATCGCCGACCAACTCCACGTGGCCCATGCGCGTGGGCAGAATGAACCTCAACTTGCCGTGCTCGACCTTCTTGTCGTGCATCATCGTGGCCAGGACCTTCTCCGCGTCGAGTTTTGGGGCCTTGCTCGGCAAACCGAGAACGTCGAGCAGGGCCTGCTGCCGGGCGACAAAGGCCGCGTCCACCTGGCCCAGCCGCTCGGCTAGGCGGGCCGCACACATCATGCCCATGCTCACCGCCTCGCCGTGCAACAGTTCGCCATAGCCGGTTAGCGACTCGAAGGCGTGCGCAAAGGTGTGGCCATAGTTCAAGACGGCGCGCAAGCCGGTCTCCTCGCGTTCGTCCTTCTCGACCACGTCGGCCTTCAGCCGGCAACAGCGGGCGACCACGCGGACGAGCGTCTGGGGATCGCGCGTGAGGAGTTTGGCCGCGTTGGTCTCCAGGTCGGCAAAAAACTCGGCGTCGAGAATCACGCCATACTTGACGACCTCGCCAAGCCCCGACAGGTATTCCCGCTTGGGCAGCGTGTCCAGCGTGGCCGTATCGACGAACACGCCCAGCGGTTGCAAGAATGCCCCGACCATGTTCTTGGCCTGCGACAGGTTGATGCCCACTTTGCCGCCCACGGAACTATCGACCTGGGCCAGCAGCGTGGTGGGGATCTGCAGGAACCGCAGCCCGCGGGCGAAGGTGGCGGCGATGAAACCGGCCAGGTCGCCGACCACGCCGCCGCCCACGGCCGCGACGACCGTCTTGCGGTCGACATCGAGTTCCAGCATGCCTTCCCAGAGTTTCGCGGCCACTTCCACCGCCTTGCTTTTCTCGCCGGGGGCGACGGCTACGATCGCCACCTCGATCGACGCGCTGGTGAGACTTTCGGCCACTTTGACTGCATGCGGTTCCTGCACGTTGGCATCGGTGAAAATGATGGCCTGCGAGACCTTCCCGCGGTCCTTCAGGAAGCGGCCGGTTTCGGCCAGGTTGCCGGCGCCGATTTCAATATCGTAGCTGCGCGGTCCCAGATCGACGCGGACGTTTTGGGAGGTGAAAGACATGAAGAATCCTTGTCCAAGCCGGTATTCTCACGTGCCCGTCAACCGCGCGATATCTCCCGCGGTAACCGTGATGCGGCGGCTGAAACCCGTGTGGAGACGGACATATTCAAGCTTTTCGGCGTGGGCCGGATCGGCGTGCAATTGGGCCTCGATCCGTTGCCGATCGGCGGGGTTAACGACGTTCAAATCGGCGGGCCAGATGGTCTCCGACTCTTGGACCAGCGATTCGCGGTAGGGGTTCCAGGGATTGGCGGCCATTGATGGGTTCCATGTAGTGAATCGTTATGCTCATTTCGAATTATACGCTTGGCCCCGCGCGGTCCGCAATCAGGCCCGGTCCCATGGGAAGGCGATTACCTCGTCGATCGACTTGGCCCCGGCGGCCAGCATCACAAGCCGGTCGAATCCCAAGGCGCAGCCCACCGCTGCCGGCAGGCCACGCTCCATCGCCTGCAAAAGACGGCTTTCCTCGGGCAAGGCCGGTTTGCCGTCGCCGCGGCGGAGTTGGTTCGTCCGGGCATTGCGGCGGCGCAATTCGCCCGCATCGAGCAACTCGTGATAGCCGTTGGCCAGTTCCCAGCCGGAGACATAAAGTTCGAACCGCTCAGCCAAGGGCGGGTTGCCGGGTCGCACTTGGGCCAAAGCCGCCTGGCTGGCGGGAAAATCGTGGAGCAACACGGGCCGTTCCAGGCCAAGGTGGGCCTGTACGCGCTCGGTTAAGAGCCAGTCCAGCCAGCCGTCGCGGTCGTCCTTTGCCAGGCTTTCCGGCGGGCGAAAGCCACCCTGCGAGGCCACAGCGATCAGGTCTTCCGTGGTTACGGCATGCGGATCGATGCCCGCGTATCGCTGGAAGGCATCCGCGTAGCTCAGCAACTCGGCCGGGCCGCGCCACAAAAGCGACTCGCACAGGTCGCTGGTCAGTCGCATCCCGGCCGGGAGATCATCACCCGTTTGGTACCACTCGACGAGCGTGAACTCCGGGTTGTGCAAGGCCCCCTGTTCCTCCTGGCGGAAGACACGGCTAACCTGGTAGATTGCCTCGGCTCCGGCCGCCAGCAGTCGTTTCATGGCGAATTCCGGCGACGTCTGCAGCCAGAAAGTCTGCGGCCTTCCGCCCGCGGGGCCGACCTGAAGTGCAAACGGATCGAGGTGCCGATCGACCACCGTATCGGCCGAAAGGACCGGCGTTTCCACTTCAAGAAACCCGCGACGATCGAAAAACTCGCGAAGCTGCCGCAGCAGGCCGGCCCGCAAACGCAGGTTTTGCCACGACGCAGTAGGCAGGAAATCGGGCATAGCGAACGGCTACTCCCGCACCCGCTCCAAGTATTCGCCGGTGCGGGTATCGATCTTGATCAAGTCGCCGATGTTGACGAACACCGGGCACTGGAATTCGGCGCCCGTCTCTACCTTGCAAGGTTTGCTCACGTTCGTGGCAGTGTTGCCACGGGCGCCCGGCTCGCAGTACTCGATTTTCAACACCACGTGGTTCGGCGGAGTGACAGTAATTGCGTTGCCGTTGTAAAGCACCATGCTGCAGACCATCGACTCCTTGATGAACTTCCACGTGTCGCCCACCTGTTCGGCGGTCAACTCGTGCTGCTCATAGCTGTCGTTGTCCATGAAGACGAATTTGTCACCCTGGCGGTAGAGGTACTGGGCACTGATTTCGTCGACGTCGGCCGACTCGATCGAATCGCCGCTCTTCCAGGTACGATCGATCGTGGTTCCGCGGATCAGGTGTTTTAGCCGGCACTTGTACAATGCCTGTCCCTTGCCCGGCTTCACAAAATTGCACTCGATCATCAAGTAGGGGTCGCCGTCAAGTTTGACCTTCAGGCCTTTTTTGAAATCGCTCGTGTTGATAGTGCCCACGTCAGATTTTCCGTTTCACTTTCTAGCTGGATAGGTAAATTGTCATTCGTTGCCGTTGTCAGGCATTCCGCCGGTGAAGCATTGCCTTCACTTTCTGAAACGCGATGGCTGTGCTACGATTGGCGTGTATGGAATCTTCTGCTGTTCCTCTAATATCGACCTGTTCCGCGGCTGCCGCAGCCGGAAAAACCGGGCAGAGCATGGGCGGGGATTGGCGAACCATCCTAGCACAGGCCGTCCGCGACCCGGTCGAACTCTGTCGCCGGCTTGGACTGCCGACGGAATTGGCGGCCGAAGCCGCCTCCTCCACGGCCGCCTTTTCCATGCTCGTGCCGGAGCCTTTTCTGGCCCGCATTCGTCGTGGCGACCCCGACGATCCGCTCCTGGCCCAAGTCCTTCCCCGTAGGTTGGAAACGGCCGACAATCCGCAGTTTACCGTCGATCCGCTGCACGAGGTAGGGGGCGTGCGCGCGCCCGGCCTATTGGGAAAGTATAAGGGCAGATTCTTGATCGTAGCAAGTGGGGTCTGTGCCGTCCACTGCCGTTTCTGTTTTCGGCGGCATTTCCCCTACGTTCAGGCCATCTCCCGACAGTCGTGGCCGGGGGTTCTTCAACAGATTACTGCGGAAACGTCGATCGAGGAAGTCATTCTCAGCGGCGGTGACCCTCTGTCGGCCAGCGATAGCCGGCTGGCGGAAATTGCGGAACAGCTTGCCGCCATCCCCCACCTTCGTCGGCTGCGGGTCCATAGCCGTCTGCCCATCATCATTCCGCAGCGGGTGAACGACGAGTTGCTGGCTTGGTTGCGGGGTACGCGGTTGGTGGCTTTTCTGGTTGTCCACTGCAACCATCCGGCCGAGATCGATACCGACGTGGCGGCCGCCTTGGGCCGGTTGGTAGACGCGGGAGTGCCGGTCTTGAATCAGGCCGTCTTGCTCCGCGGGGTCAATGACGACGTGGAAGTGCTTGCCGAGCTTTTTGGCCGGTTGGTCGACCTGCGGGTGTTGCCGTATTATTTGCACCAACTCGACCGCGTGGCCGGGGCCGCGCATTTCGAGGTCTCGGAGTCGCGCGGCCGCGAGCTGATCCGCCAGCTTCGTACACGGCTGCCCGGCTATGCCGTACCCCGCTACGTTCGCGACACCCCGGGGGCGGCTCATAAAGAGGTCTTGGAATGACCCTGCGCTACTTGCTGGCCAGCGTCACAGCGGGCACAGCGGCGGGCGCGGGGCCGTTGCTGCAGACCAGCTTTCCGATCGGATGCCCATCGGCAAACACGCCCATCAGATAGGTGTTTCGTCCGGCTTCGATGCGAACGGTCGTGTCGGCGCCGCGGAGGCCGCCAAAACCGCCGTCCGGCTGCAAGTGGATCGGATGGTCGCCGGCCGGCAACTCGATGCGCAACACCTGGATGCGGTCGGGCAGCACGCCCCAGCAGCGGCAATCGGCCGATTCCATCGCTTCCCAGGCAACCCCGCCAACGTCCATAGCCAAATTGGCCCACGTGTTGTTCTGCGTTTTCAGGGCTGTCTTCGCTCCATAGACGATGGCCTCCTTGGCCGCGCGGCGGAAGACCGCCCGCACGACCACGCGGGGATAGATAGCCTGGTACTGCTCGACCGCCAGGCGGCCGACGTCGGTGATCGTGGCCGTGGGACCAATGGCGTGGCCGTCGGCTGAAACCAGCACGCTGTTCATGGGATTATGGTAAACGACCACCTTGGGCACTTTGATCGGCGCCACCGAGGGCGGTATGCTGTGCGCCGACGTGGCATTGACAATGGCGCTGGCGGCAAACATGGAAATCGTCGCCGCCACTTCCACGGTTTCCACCTTGTACGGTCCCCGCCCCACCAGGGCAAAGACGTAGAGCACACCGTTCCCCTGCTGGCTGTGGTGGCCATGCGTGGCACGCTCGACGTCATAGCGGCCAAAGGGGAAGTCAGGCTCCCAACTGCAAACCTTCATGTAGCTGCGGGCGGCCTCGTTGTAGTCGATGCGGCTGGACTCGTCAATGGCGCCGTGAATGTATTCGCCCAAAGCCACCCGTTTATAGGCCAACTTGGGGTTCTGCTGTGCATCCTCGGCCCCGGAGGCGATAATGCGTTCCTGCATGTCGGAAACTTGCAGGGCGTAGGCCGTGGCATCGGCCCCGCCGTTCATCAAGTTGGAGATGGCCAACATGGCGCGGACGAGGATCTTCTCGTAGTCTTCACCCGCATAGGCCGTGAAGGTGTCGTCGGTGAGCATCGAGCCGGCCTTCTCAACCAGGCTCGCCTGCGAGTTGTAGTCCAGCGTATCGCGGGCATCGCGCAGGAGCATTTCAGCCTCTTTGGGCCGCCCCGCCGCCAATTCCACCACTGCCCGGTCGAGCTTGAGGACCACGGCCTCGCGCGGGTAGCTGTCGATGAGCTTCTCCAGCCGGATCGATGCCGTTTCCACGTTGCCTTCATAGAAATCGGTACGTACGTCGTGCAGCCGATTGGCGTGGTTGGCACAGCCGGCGGAAAGCAGCAGGGTTGCGAGGATCAGCGTAAAATGGCGCATGGCAACATGAGGATCAAGGATGAGGGATAAGAGACTCGCTGCGGCGATCGGTCGCTGCGGCAATTCTCACAGTCACCTTCATTCTCCGCGTTTTCTCAACTCCACCAGCTCTTTATTTTCGCCCCGGCCGTGACGTTGTACTTCTTGACGATCGTGGCCGATTCCTTGGCATACTGGCCGTTGTGAACGTTGACCATTTCCAAGGTCAGCAGGTACTCACGCTCGTAATTGGCATTGCTCCGCGTGGTGCCGGAGGTCACCTTGGCGATGAGCACGAAGTCGAACGGCTGCTGCATTTGTTCCATGCGCTCGGTGAGCATCCGCATGTTCTGCGGAAGGAAAACCTCGTCGGGCCGCAAGTTGGCGGACTGCAACCCCGCGTCGACGAAGCGTTTGCTGACTGGCTGGAAAGTCCCCGAATTGAGGATCCGCTGGTCGATCTGTTCGTAGAGCTGTTCGCGGAAATCGCCCAGTTCTTCGATGCTCTTGTTTTCCACGCCCAGGAAACAGATCCGCATGGGACCGTTTACTGCCGTGCCCTGCATGTACGCCGCCGGTTGAACGCCGCCGCAGTGCCGCGCCAAAAGGTTTGTAACGGCCCCGTCGACCAGCGGGCCATAGGTCTCGCTGCCGGCCGCATGGCTGCCGACCATCGTCTTGTCGCCCGGTTTGACGACCTCAGCCGTCTGGTTGCTGCGGCAGCCAAACTGCGCGCAGGTTCCCAAACCCAGAAGTCCCAATGTACTCGTACGAATAAACTGCCGTCTGTCCATCTTGCGGCTCCCTTTCCCGTTCGATCGAACTGACACCGAAGTCATGGTGGAAGTGAAACGGCTGGAGCCAAGGCAGCGCCCAGCCTTTTCTTATCTTCGGTTGTGACGATCGTTCGGCTTAGACCCCTGGAAAAGAATAACGCGATTATTCGTAATCTAACGGCCAGAAATGCCACGGGCCGTCAAGTTAGGGAATCCGCGCGGGGTTTAACGCGCGTGCCCCCTGCTTGCGAGTCGTTCGGTTTAGGGCTCGTCAAAGAATTGATTGCGCGGAATTCGGCACGCTATTAGTCCGTGTTCCCGGACTTCTTCAAGTCCTTCGCGTCGTAGGGGTGGTTGCGCTTGCGCGTTACCTCGGCCTTGACGATCGTGTCGGCCGGCCCGACCGTGGGATCATCGGGGTTCCGCCGCTTGAGTTTGGCCAGCACGTCGAATCCGCTGATGACGCGGCCAAACACCGTGTGCTTGCCATCCAGGTGCTTGGTGGGCACGAAGGTGAGAAAGAACTGCGATCCGCCGGTATCCGGCTGCTCTTTCTTGGCCATGCTCAGGCTGCCGCGGAAGTGCAGACGGTGATCCGGCCGTGGGCACTCGCAGGGGATCGTATAGCCCGGCCCTCCCCCTCCGGTCCCCTGGGGATCGCCGCCCTGGGCCATGAAACCGGGCAGCACGCGATGGAATTTCAGGCCGTTGTAGAAGCCTTTCTCCACCAGCGTAATGAAATTCAACACCGTATTGGGAGCCTCGTTCTCGAATAGCTCGATTTCGATGTCGCCCTGACTGGTCTTCATCAGTACCCGCGGCAGATCGTTGGCCTTGGCCTCGGCCTCACGGATCTTCTTCTCCTTTTCCCAACCGGCCTTCGTTTCATCGATCATCTCAGGATACATGGCGTAATCGCGTTGCATGTCCTTGCTGACCTTGGCCAGCATGCCGGACGCCTGGGCCGCCTTCAGCCAGGGTTCGGCCAGGTCGTATTCGTTCACGCAGTACGCGGCTGCGCCAGCCAGGGCGGGCACAAGCCTGTCGTGGCACTTGTTGTCCATCAACAACTTGCCGATTTTGAAAGCAGCCTCATAGTCTTCGCTAAACACCCGATGGCCCAAAGTGTCCACCAGGATCTCGGTAATCTTGGAATCGGCGTTCGGGGCCTCGGCGTAGGCGCTTGCGGCGGCTTCCACCAGTTTTCCCTCCATAGTCATTGCTGTCGCCAAGCCCTGTTGGTACTGTTGGCGGATCTCCGCCTTCTTGGCGGCGTCGGTCGTGGTGGCGTACTGGCTCTTCAAGGCGCCTAAGTCGGCAATCAACGCATTCCACTCTCGGTCAATCCGGGCGAATTCCGCCGCCTTAGTTCCTGCGGCCGGCGATTGAACCTTGTCGCCGCCCGCGGGCGGGGCCGGCGGATCGTCAGACCAGGCCAAGGTCGCCGTGAGAGACAAAACGATGGTAAGCAAGGCACGAAATAACATGATCATTTTCCTAAATAATGGGGATTCACTCTAGTCATTATAAGCCTCTTGCCACTATTCATGCTGCGGCCCATACCCTACCATAAGAAGCAGATTTGGCATAGAGGAACCGTTCATGGTACAGCGAAAGAAGCCGGCAAACAAGAATTCTCAGCGCGGTCTGCCGGCACGAGGAGTGACTCCCGTCGGCGTGCGGATCATCGGGGGTACGTTTCGAGGGCGGAAACTGGAGTACTCAGGCGACTTGCGGACCCGGCCCATGAAGGACCGAGTTCGCGAGGCTCTCTTCAATCTGCTGGGCCACGCGGTCGAAGGCAAAATGGCCATCGATCTGTTTGCGGGCACGGGGGCACTCGGGTTGGAGGCCCTCAGCCGCAAGGCATCGCGGGCCGTTTTCATAGAACGACATCGGCCGACAGCCCAGGCAATCGTCCGAAATGCCACAACACTAGGGGCGGAGGCACTGGTCGAGATCATCACGGCCGATACGTTTCTTTGGGTGCAACGACTCCCCGATTTGGGCAGTGGGCCGTGGCTGGTCTTCTGTTCGCCGCCTTACGAGTTGTACGCCTCAAGACACGACGATATGTTGCAACTCTTGAACCACTTGATCGACGAGGCCCCTCAAGAGAGTCTATTTGCCGTGGAGGCCGACAACCGGTTCAATTGGAGTACACTGCCCTCCGCCGACCAGTGGGACATCCGCCCCTATCCGCCGGCAATCTTGGGGATTTGGGAAAAACAAGGTACATGACTGACTATGGATATTTTCAATCTCAACGATGTCGTCCCTTTTATCACCAAGGATGGTTCGGAAATTCGCGAGCTCCTAGCGTATCGAAATTCTTGTATCCGCAACCAGACCCTGGCCGAGGCCCGGCTCGCCCCGGGAGCGGCTATAACACCCCACAAACACCTTCAAACGGAGGAGATTTACTTCATTTTGGAAGGCGATGGCGAGATTCAAGTGGGCCAGGAGTTCCGGACAGTTCGGCCAAACGATGCTATCGCAATCCCTCCAGGAGAGTTGCATCAGATTACCAATACGGGTCGAGTGATGCTTCGTTTCTTGTGCTGCTGTGCCCCCGGCTATGAAAACGACGACACGGTTCTTGCAAACTGATATTTGCGAAAGCCGCAAGTCCGTCTTTTTCCACAAGTTGCGCGCATGTGGAAGTTCCGATTCGCGTTTGATTCCGCCCGCGAAATAACCGATTTAATCCGATACCAGAAGCTGCATATTCTGGGCAGGCAATTCATGGATGGAGGCGCGGGATGTTTGGCCGGCGAACGGACTTCAGTTGGCTTTTGATACTCTTGTTGGTGGGGATTTTCGTTTTGAGTCTGAAGGTACCGCGGCAGTGGGAGCGCATTGCCCGGCCGACCCCCTTCGTGCTCAATGCGCATAACTCGAATCACGCTAAAGAGTTGACTTCGATTGCCGGCGGTCAAACTGGACCGTCGTTAGACGTTTTTCGCGCGATCAAGCCGGCAGGGCACGTTGCCAGCGATAACGGCCCGCTGGCCAATTCTGTTTCGCTGCCGACAAACGCGGTACCGGCAGCGGTTGCCTCGCCCGTTGCAGTGGCGAATGCGGTTCAGACGGACGTCGTTCCGGCTGCCGCGAGTGTCGAGCAACCGATTCCCGTCGCACTCGCTACGGAAGGACCAAAAGACAGGCCGGCCGACAACGTTGCTGTTTCCGAACCCAGCGCACCGCCACAGGCAACCCTGCCGACAGGGCAAGTCGCAGCGCAGGAAGTCGCGTCCACCACTTTGGAGAAGGACGACGCGGTGCAGGTTCTGCCCGCGGTTCCTGCTTCCGAATCTGGCCCCAGCCTTGGCTCGGCCAACGCCGGCACGACGGAACTTGAAGTCCGCCGCCTGCCGCCATCGGAGATTTCGGTCGCCCAGGATCAACCGTCCGCGCCAGCCAGCAGTGGTCCCGAAGTGGTTCATCAACCGCCTTTGTCGGCAACGCCCGAGCCGGCCGTCGCGGCTGAGTCGTCGCCGGCCGCTAGCGAAACGGCTGCAAATCCTGTGCGTCCAGTCGTGCCCGAGCCACAACCGGTAGTTGAGCAGAATTCGTCCGCCGACCCGCAGCCTGCCCTGCCGCAAGCCAGCGCGGCGGTGATCGCCGAGAGCCCGCAGCCGGCGGTTGTCGCAAAACCGGCAGTCGTTGCCGAGGCAGCGCCCCCCGTTCCCGCCCCTGCCGTCGCCGAAGCGCCGATGAAGGCCATTGGACGGGCGTGGGAAGAGCCGGCGCACTTGCTGCTCCAATTGCAGGACTTGCAGAAGCACGAAGTCACGCGGGGATGGGCAGTGGAAGCGTCCATTGGCGTTCACAAATTGGGACCGGCGATCTCGGTTGGCGCGCCGGAGACGACGGAGATCCTGCAACACCTGGAGCAACTGACCGGCGAAACGCCGTCGTTGCTGACGAAGGTCGATGATGAGAACCTCGCGCAGAATCTGTCGCTCACATCCTACGGGCTGGAACGGCGGATCACCATTTGGAAGCAAATTGGCCGCATGGGCGGAATGGCCCGCGCCGACGTCCCCCTGCCGGCTGTCGATCCACGCAGATTCAACAAGTGCCTCAACGACATCGATCAACTTACTGAAAATACGTCGGAAGGGCATGCCTGGCGGAAGTACTTGCTGATCGAGTCCCTGCACGACTGGGCCGCGCGCCGCCGCAATGCCGATGAACGGTTGCCGCGAGATTTGGCACAGCAGATCCTCAATCGCATGAACCAGATGTCGGTCACCACGAACCAGCGGCAGTTCCTCACGACAGGGCCAATGGCCGCCTTGCACCAGGAGATGTTGCGCCATACGGCCGAGCCGCTGGAATCGAACCGCTTGCTGCAACACCTGGAGGCCTACGAGATAAGCGGGCTGCCCAGCGATGCCCGCGTGTTGGCCCGCGATTGCCAACTCCTGTCGGTCAGTTCGGCAGCGGCGCAGCGCGAATTGGGCGATCGTATCGAAATGTACTACCGCAACGCCAACATCCGCATTGCCGTCACCGCCGAGTTGCTCAATCGCTGGATTCCCAAACGAGAGCCGGAATTTGCGCCGGTCAAAGACAATATCCAGGGAGCGGACGTGCGGGGCGAAAGCCTGATGGCCAGCGAGGTTACTGTGCGGATGCTTCCCGATCCGCACCACGTCCGCCTGGCATTGGAGGTCAACGGCCAAGTGGCCTCGCTGACCCGTTCCACGTCTGGCCCGGCCACTTTCTTCAGCGATAGCGAATCGACGTACATCGCCCGCAAACCGATCGAGATCAGCCTTCGCGGTATCAACGCGGGGCCCACGGAAGTGGCCGTGGACAACAAGTCGCAACTGAAGGGCATCCACACCGATTTCGACGGGTTCCCCATTGTTGGCCATTTTGCGCGGAACATGGCCCATCAGCAGCACGACGAGAAAATGCCGGCCGCCGAGGCCGAGGTCCGCGGAAAAATTGCCGCGAAGGCGCGGGACCGGGTCGATCGCGAGACGACGGATCAGATTGCGGCAGCCGCCAAACGCTTACACGACGAGGTGCTCGGCCCGATGGACTCGCTGGTGCTGGATCCGATGATGGTGGCCGCGGAAACGACGGACAAGCGTTTCAGCATGCGGATTCGCCTGGCCGGCCCCGACCAACTGGGCGGCCACACGCCGCGTCCGCAGGCCCCCAGCGACAGCCTAGCCAGTGTGCAAATCCACGAGAGCATGCTCAACAACATGCTGGAGCGGCTGGAACTCAATGGTCAGACCTTCGATCTGGCCGGCCTGGGCCGGCGGATCTCCGAGCGGTTCCATCGCTTCCAGCCCAAGCCGGTGGATCCGGACCAGGAAGACGTGAAGATCACCTTCGCCGCCAAGGACGCGGTCCGCGTGCGTTGCAACGACGGCCGCTTGGAGATCACACTGGCGATTGCCCGATTGAGCAAGGGGGCGCGGAAGTGGAAGGACTTCCAGGTGCGCGCATTCTACCGGCCGGCCGTGCAGGGCCGCTCGGTCGATTTGGCGCGCGAGGGCATCGTGCAATTGATTGGCGCGCGGACCAATGTTGCCTCGCAGATCGCCCTGCGGGGCGTCTTTTCGAAGGTCTTCTCCCAAAAGGAGCCGATTCACGCCACACCCGAGTCGTTCATCAAGAATCCGAAGCTCAACGGCGTGGCCGTGACGCAATTGGCGATTGACGACGGCTGGATCGGCGCCGCGATCGGCCCGCAACGAATTGTCACCGCGCAAGCGGGGGCGGCGCGGCGGTAGGTGGCGACTCGCGAACTAGAGGCGGGAATGCAGGAGGCGTACGGCCTACACGCCCGCGAACTTCCGCAGATCGGCCCCAAAGGCCTTCATGCGTGCCGCCTGCGCGGCCTTGACGGCAGCCAGATCCACAGACGCCGTCGGCGGATCGAAAGCGAACATGTAGAACTTCACCTTCGGTTCCGTGCCCGAGGGACGCACAGCCACATAATTGCCCTCGGCCTGCAGGTCCAAGATCACCAGGTCGCCCTTGGGTCCGCCCAGCGGAGTCGGCGTGCCGCCAAACGCCGTCATGCTGTTTTCAAGATAGTCGCGCACGCGGGCCAGTTTCAGGCCGCCCAATTCCAGCGGCGGATGGGAGCGGAACTTGGCCATCAGGGCCTTCATCGCATCCATGCCCTGCTCGCCGGGCATCTGCACGTTGATCTGGCTTTCGCTATGGCAGCCGTAGCGCACGAACAGTTCGTCGAGCTGCTGGTGCACGGTCTTGCCGCGGGCCTTGAGGCGCGCGGCCAATTCGGCCAGCAACAGCGAAGCCACGGCCGCGTCCTTGTCGCGCACGTGGTCGCCAGCCAGAAAACCGTAGGACTCTTCGGCGCCGAAGACAAAATCCTGCGGCCCGCGAAGATCCATCTCGCCACCAATGTATTTGAAGCCCACCAGCAGATTGCCTGCCGTTAGCACGCCGTAGTCGTCGGCAATGCGGCGAATCAACTCCGTGGTGACTAGCGTCTTTACCACGTACAAGCGAGAGTGGAGCGTGCCCGCCGCCTTGCGGGCGGCAAGCAGGGAATCCGTCAGCAGCGAGCCGATCTGGTTGCCGGTCAGAGTTCCCCAGGCAGCGTCGGCGGTCGCCGTCAGCCGGGCGGCACAGCCCAGGCGATCGCAGTCGGGATCGGTAGCCAGGATCAGGTCCGCGCCAATTTGCTTGCCGCGGGCGATCATGGCGTCAAAGACGACGGCATTCTCCGGATTGGCAATGTGGCCGGGAACATTGGTGAAATCGGGATCGGGTGCCGCGTGCGGGCCAAAGACCTCGACATCTTTGAAACCGGCCGCATCCAGCACCGGGCAAACCGCCGACGTGCCTACGCCGTGCAGCGGCGAGTAGATGATCTTCAAATTGCGAGGCCCGGCGGTGCTCTGCCGCAGGACCGCCGCAACGAAGGCCGCATCGACCTCTTCCTGACAATACTCGATCTGTCCCGAGGCCAGTCCCGATTTCCAAGGAATCCGCGTGATTTCCTGGACACCGTAGACCCGCTCGATCACGCCGCTGTCATGGGGGGGAAGCAACTGGCCGCCGGTCGACCAATAGACCTTCAACGCGTTGTCGGTGGGCGGATTATGGCTGGCGGTGATCATGATGCCGCAGTCGCAGTGCTTGTAACGCACCGTGAACGACTCCTCGGGCGTGCTGCGGTAGCCGTCGAGGAACCAGACCTTGAAACCCGCGGCGGCCATAATCTCGGCGCAAAGTTCGGCGAACTCCCGCGAGCGATGCCGCGTATCGTAGGCAATTGCGCAGGCCAACGGCTTGTCGCCGACCGTTTCACGAACGTAATCGGCCAGCCCTTGGGCGCTTTCGCCGATCGTACGGTCGTTGATGGCGTTGGTGCCGATGGGGTAGAGCCTGCCGCGGCGGCCGCCAGTGCCGAAGGGGATAGTCGTCCAGAAGACGTCGTCCAGTTCCTTCCACTTGCCGGCGGCGACATGTTCGGCCACTGCCGGAGCATATTCGGCCAGATAGGAGGCGGTCAGCCAGATACGAATGTTTTCCACGGCGGCGGGCGAGAGTTTGCCCGCCGCGGTAGCCACGTCAAGTTGTTGCAATGCTTGTTGGGTATTCATGATGGAGCAATTGTACGAAATGGCGGTACTGGCGAAAAGCGGGGCGGATGGCTCTTTGCCCGGTTCATTGATCGATTTGCCATGAGGCTATATAATCGCGGAAACTACAGAAAGGCCCTGATCGTGACCGAACCCATCATTAGCGTTTCCGGCTTGCGGGGTGTCGTGGGGGAAACCCTCACTCCGGAAGTTGTCATTCGTTACGCGGCCGCATTTGCCGCAGTGGCCCCGCCGGGACCGATTGTCCTGGCCCGCGACAGCCGCCCCTCGGGCAGGATGCTCGCCGGGGCGATCAACAGCGGCCTGGAGGCCGTGGGGCGATCAACGATCAATGCGGGCATCGCCGCCACGCCCACAACGGGCGTGCTCGTGCGGCATCTTGGTGCGGCTGGTGGGATCCAGATCACGGCCAGCCACAATCCGTCGCCCTACAACGGCCTGAAACTGTTTTCCGCCGCCGGACGCGTCATTCCCGCCGATTTGGGCGAGAAGGTCTTGCGGCAATATCGTACCGGTTGTCCCGCCTGGGTTGCCCACCAGCAATTGGGAACCGGCGATGCGCTGGTCGACACGCAATCGGCCCACTTGGCGTTGGTGCTGGCGACGGTCAACGCGGAGCAGATTCGCAAGCGAGCATTCCGCGTGCTATTGGACTCCAATCACGGCGCAGGCGGTCCGCTGGGCCGGCGATTGCTGCAAGAACTCGGCTGTGGCGTAACGGTTCTCGGCGAGGAAACAGACGGCCAGTTCGCCCATACGCCCGAGCCTACGGCGGAGAATCTTGCCGGTGTCTGTTCGGCTGTGACCGCCGCCGGGGCCGATGTTTGTTTCTGTCAGGACCCCGATGCCGACCGGTTGGCAGTAATCGATGCCTCGGGCCGCTATATCGGCGAGGAATACACGGTGGCCCTGTGTGTGGAACATATTCTCCGGCACGCCCGAGGACCGATCGTCACGAACTGCTCCAGCAGTCGCATGTCGCAGGATCTGGCCGAACGGGCGGGCGTGCCGTTCTTTCGCTCGGCGGTGGGCGAGGCCAATGTGGTCGATTGCATGCTCGCCAAAGGCGCGATCTTCGGCGGCGAGGGCAACGGCGGACCGATCCATCCACAGGTGGGCTTGGTGCGCGACAGTTTCGTCGGCATGGCCCTGTTGCTCGATGCGATGGCCGAGCGCGACTCGCCGATCGGAGCGATGGCCGATGCGTTGCCCCGTTACGAGATCGTGAAGACGAAGATATCGCTGGCGAAGGAGAATATCCCTGCCGCCTTGGCTGCCCTGGAATCGCATTTCAACGACGCCACCGCCGACCGCATGGACGGTTTGCGACTGGATTGGCCCGGCCGCTGGCTCCTGGTCCGCGGCAGCAATACCGAGCCGATTGTCCGCGCCGTCGCCGAAGCACCGACGGCGGCAGAGGCCCAGAGGCTCTGCGATGAGGCAGCGAAGGTACTCCGGTCGTTGTGACCAAGCATATTTACTTCTTCGCCTCGATCCGCTCCTTGCCCATCCAGACCCGCAAGACCTCGGGCACGACGATCGAACCGTCAGCCTGCTGGTAGTTCTCCATCACGGCGATAATGCCGCGGCTGATGGCGATGGCTGTGCCGTTGAGCGTGTGGACCAGCCGCGTGCCCTTTTCGCCCTTGACGCGGTAGCGGATATTCAGCCGCCGCGACTGGTAGTCGGTGCAATTGGACGTGCTGGTGACCTCGCCGAAATCTCCGCGGCCGGGCATCCAGGCCTCGAGGTCGAACTTGCGATAGGCCGGCCCGCCGAGGTCGCCGGTGGCCGTATCCACGACGCGGTACGGCACGCCGAGGCCGTCGAAGATTCGGCATTCCATGTCCCGCAGGTAATCGAGCATGTCGTCGCTTTCGTTGGGCAACGTATAGGCGAACATTTCGACCTTCGTGAACTGGTGAACGCGATACAGCCCGCGTGAGGCCTTGCCAGCCGCACCGGCTTCCGTGCGGAAACAATGGCTCATTCCGCAGAGCTTCAGAGGCAGATCTTCGGCATCGAGCGTCTGGCCGGAGAAAAGCCCGCCCAGTGTGATCTCGGCGGTCGCCACCAGGCTCAGGTCGCTGCCTTCGATGCTGTAGATCTGCGTTTCCGGTCCGCGGGGAATGAAGCCGATACCCTGCAGCACCTCGTTGCGGGCCAGATCGGGCGTGGTCATCGGCGTGAAGCCTTCCTTGAGCAGCACATCCAGCACGTAACGTTGCAAGGCCAGTTCCAACAGGACGACGTCGTTCTTGAGGAAGTAGAATCCGTGCCCTGCCACGCGTGCCCCGCCTTCGAAATCGATCAAATCGAGCTTTTCCGCCAGTTCGACGTGGTCCAACGGCTTGAAATCAAACTGCGGCACCGGCGTCTTGCCGCGCGAGACCTCCAAGTTGGCTTTGTCGTCCACGCCCACCGGCGCGGCCCGGTGCGAGAGGTTCGGGATCGACCGTACGATCGTGTCCGCTTCGGCCATGACCGCATCGAGCTTCTGCTGGATCTGCACAACCTCGTCGCGGATGCGGCGGCCCTCTTCCTTCAGTACCTCGCGCTGTTCGGGCGGGGCCTTGCCGATCGAGCGGGCCTTCTCGTTGGCCTTGCGATTGGTTTCATCCAATTGCGACTGCAACGTCCGCCGCTCCGTTTCCAGGGCGACGAACCGATCGACATCGGCCGGGGCGTTGCGGTTCTTGCAGTTGAGCTTGACGAGTTCGACGTTATCGACAATGAATTTACGGTCGAGCATGGGAGCGGGGGAAGGGGGCTTGGAACGGGGGAAAGGCCGCATTATAGCAGGAATTGCGGCAGGGTTCCAGGGCGCGGACGCTATTTAAGGCGGGTTATTTCGACTACGCCGTCGTCGGCAAACGTAATCCGCAATTCATGTCCCGCCAGAAGCGCCGTGCCAAGCAGCACCTCGTTCGCGAGGCAATCGATTCGCACGAGACGCTCAAAACCGTCCCATTCAATTACCGCTTCGTGGACTGGCAGCGTACCCTCGCTCCCGTCCCCGTAACGTACTTGAGCCACGCCGACATAAGGCAACTGAAGGTCGGAGATGAAATGTGTCGGGAGCGCGATCAATCCGTTAAATCCGGTATCGACGATCGCATCGATTTCCAGAAAACCGCCATGCGCATCTCGGACGCGAAGTGAAACAACTGCCTCGCCGTCGGCGTTCACGCTCCCCGTCATCATGCTGGATGAATTCTTCTGGGTGAGCGGATGTGACAAAGCACCCTGTCGCCGACTCGCAACAGATATACTTGCGCGTCCGGGCGCCTGGCGCGAAGCCGATGCGCTGTGTCCAAGACGTCCGTCCCAACCTCGTAGTCGGTGGAATCGACGTCAATTGCGACGATTTTGCCTTTTTCGTCGGGCTCCAATTGCGCCCGCAAGAGGCGATTGTAGATTTCATCGCCTCGCCGAGCGACTTCCTCATTTGTGAGGGACGGATGAGTTGTTGCCATAAGGTCGCTCCAAGTTTAGACGCCACTATCTATTCTATCACGCCTTGGCCTGTTTTGAAAAAGGTACAATCGTTGGCGTTGTTTGTGACCTAGACCACGCATCGCTCGCCAGTGGTCTTATGTCGGACCTCGACTTGCGGCCGATTCTCACCAGCGATCAGGCGGAATTCAAGCGGCAATCGTTCGCTGGAAAGAACCTCGGGCCGTTCGACCGTCGATTCGCCGACCTTCTGCAAGCCGCCGTCCTGGTACCGATAGAATTCGAGTGTCCAGGACTGGCGATTGAGAATCAGCAGTTCCCGAACTCCGATCCGCGAATAGAATGGTATCTTCTCATAGGTGCGGTCTCGCGGACTGGTGATCTCGACAATGAAATCCGCCGGTCCAATCCAGAACGTATTGTGGTTCTGGGCGGCCGTGTCGGCCAGGAAGACTACGACGTCGGGGATCCGATAGTCATATTCCCAGTTCTCCGCGGATGCTGCCAGATTCACACCGGGACGGACTTTGCCAAGACCACGTTTGGAAATGACGGTGCCCAAGACAAACGCAAATTCGAAAACCAGATCCTGATGATCATCGTTCGCCATCGGGGGCATAAAATAGACTCCCTCCCAGACCTCGTCGTGTTGGTCGACGTCCCACGCCTTTCGCTGCTCTTTCAGTTCTTCCTCCAGCCGAGGATTTTCAATGAACATGGCCATGGAAAATGATCCTGTTCTAATCGCCAACGATTTTCACCGTCCCCAAGTTTCATTCTACATCGCGGCCCCCCAGTTGAGAAGATCGACCCTCATCGAGCCACGGGCTCCGGGCTCGAACACTTTGAAGAAAAAGGAAAATGGATCTCGGAACATTTGCTCGATTTTCGCGTTTTTCAACTGCGTGTGGCCAGTCTTCCTATATTTTCATTCCAGTATCTCCAGTTCACGAATCGGTTTGCCCGATCGCTGAGAGACGTACGTCGCGATGGCCTTCTTCGTTTTGTCCGTGATATCGGAAAAGTCAATCTGCCACCGCAAGCCGTCGCCGAATTCGACAATCCATTCTCGACGGGGAACCACTTGGCTGCCCCTGCGGAGCATTGGCGCGGTGCAAATGTCTTTGACCGCCGAGTAGGGGTGTGTCGATCGTACCAAACCAAACCATGACTCGAATCGCACTTCCTTGCGATCGAGGACCACGTGGCAGTTCATAATTGCCGGCACGACCGCAACGCCTACAGCCAAGACAAACCAGAACAGGGGGCGGAGTACTCGGCGGTTTACTCGGTGAACGTCGATATCGTGTTCCAAATTAGAGTAGCGCACGTAAAGGACGAAACGATCGCGCAGCAGGGCCCAGTAAATCAACGAAAGGGCGGGCCAACTCATCGCAAATCCGATGATCATCGCTGGCGCGTTCATGAGGGACGGCGTAAAATAAAGGTGAAAATCTGCCGGCCCGTACCGCGCAGCGTTCCATTCTTGCAGCGGCACCAGCAGACACGACAAGACGTAAGTCAGCGGCACCGCAGTCACAATGATTAGTATTTGTGAGTAATACTCCCACTTCCAATACTTCGGTTTCAATTCGTCAAGAGAAGGCCCCTCCGTTTCATAGCCGGGGGGAAGTGGAAACCACCGCCGTAACAGTTGCTTCAGTAACTCTGCGAGATAGTGTTCGCCCATGACGTCAACTTTCTCGGAATAGGGGGAATCACGTGCCCAATTTTCCCAATTCTTCCCACAGCCGTGCGCTGGCCTTGGTGCCGCGGTGGTAATCGGCCAGGTTGAACTTCTCGTTGGGACTGTGGGGATTGTCGTCATCCTGGCCCCAGCCCAAAAGCAAGACGTCGGCGTGCAGGGCTTCATAGAACTTGGCAACGATGGGAATGGAACCGCCCTCGCGCGTATAGACCGGCGCGCGGCCGAATGCCTGTTCGATCGCCCGGGCAGCCGCCGCCACGTAGCGGCTCTCCAACGGCACCATCACGCCGGGTGAGCCCTGATAGTCCACCAGTTCGACTTTTGCCCCCGGCGGTGTGATTTCCGGCAGCCAACGCCGCAGGGCGGCGGTGATCTTCTGCGGCGACTGGTTGGGCACCAGGCGGAAGCTGAACTTCGCGCCGGCCTTGGCGGGCAAGACGGTCTTGGTGCCTTCGCCCTGGTAGCCGCCCCAGATGCCGCAGACGTCGAAGGTCGGCCTGGCCCAGCGGCGTTCCAGGGCCGAATAACCCTCCTCGCCAAACGCCCCGTCCACGCCCACCTCCGCGAAGTAGCGGGCCTCGTCAAACGGCAGCGCGGCAAACTGCTGCCGCTCGCGCTCGGTCAACGGCACGACGTCGTCGTAGAAGCCGGGAATCTGGATCTTGCCGCGGCGATCGATCATCGCGGCCAGGATCCGCGCCACGCTGGTAGCCGGATTTGTCACCGACCCGCCGAACGAGCCGGAGTGCAGGTCGCGATTAGGCCCCGTCACGCGAATCTCATAGTAGGCGATGCCCCGCAGGCCATAGGTGATGGCGGGAATGTCGCGGCTGAATTTGCCGCCGTCGCTGATGACCACACAGTCGCAGGCCAGACGGGAAGCGGATTGGACGAGATACTCTTCCAGCGCCTGCCCGCCAACCTCCTCCTCGCCCTCGATCAGAAACTTCAGCTTCACCGGCAGGCGGCCGTGAACTTCCAGCCAGGCCTGGGCGCTATGGACGTGCGTGAGTACCTGCCCCTTGTCGTCGGTCGCACCGCGGGCGAAGAGATTCCCGTCGCGCCGCGTCGGCTCGAACGGTGGGCTAGTCCACAATTCCAGCGGGTCCGCCGGCTGCACGTCGTAATGTCCATAAACCAGGACGGTCGGCGCCCCGGGGACGTCGGGCGACTCGGCATAGACCAAGGGATGACCACTCGTGCGGATAATCTCGGACGACAAGCCCATCCGCCGGAACTTCGCATCCACCCACTGGGCCGCTTTCTCGATATCGGGCTTGTGGATTGGATCGGCGCTTACGCTGGGAATTCGCAGAAGATCACACAGTTCGGCCTCAAACTGGACCGCGTGGGACGACAGATACTGATCGAGCGCAGGCATGCGTGAACCTTTCGTGGTAGAGGATGTATTATACCGCTAACGGCTGGGAATGACGCCTAACACGTACCGTCGAAACAGACGGCACTATTCTTAGCCTCACATTTTACAACCACCTGAAAGTGGAGATTCTTGAAACCTGTTCCAGTTGGTCGATTAAACATATAATGCCGGAAGAATGAACAATCCGCTAGTGGACGGACCGCGGCATTCCAGGAAAACCGCGTTGCATACGATTTTTACCGCACTTTTCCGAGGCAAATATGACTGAGCATGCCGCCGTAGTGCCCGAAGAGTCGGCCCAGGCCGTGCTTCCCGAACGTCGGAAGCAGGAAAAACGCAAGCCCAAGAAGCAGCCGCGCTACAACGTCGTCCTCTGGAACGACGACGACCACACCTATGCCTATGTGATTACCATGCTCATGGAGTTGTTTGCCTATCCCGTGGAAAAGGGCTATCAGATGGCCCATGAGGTCGATACCCAGGGGCGAGTGATCGTCTTGACCACGACCATGGAGCATGCCGAGCTGAAGCGAGATCAGATCCACGCCTATGGAAAGGACACGATGATCGCCGATTGCCGGGGATCCATGTCGGCGTCGATCGAACCGGTGGAGGACTAGGATCGGCCCGATTTCGCTCTGGCCCCATGACGATCGATTTGCTACACTCCGCCCAACTATTCACTTGCCGCCCCCGAGTCGCATGGAAGCGATTTTCTTCTGGGCGCGGTTCTGCTTGCATGGAGTTGGTGATGATCGGAAAATGGACGTTCCGAATGGCGGCCCTAGGGCTGGTGCTGGCGGTCCAGGCGACGATTTCCCGCGCCGATGCCCCCTGGTCCAACTTTTTGACTGCCAATCGCGTGGAGGCCGATGCGGCCAAGCCCTACACGCTCAAGGAAGAGCACGGGCCATGGATCATCATGGCCTGCAGTTTCAACGGCGAAAACGCCCGGCAGCAGGCGCACGACCTGGCGCTGGAACTTCGCAAGCGGTATCGCATGGAGGCCTTCGTCCACCAGGTGGATTTCAAGCTGGACGATCCCAACGGCAACGTGCAGCCGATTTTCGCTTCGCCGCATCGCCACCAGTACGAAATGGTCACCGAGAATCCCAGAGCGTACCGCGACGGGCAGATCAAGGAAATCGCCGTGGTCGTGGGCAACTTCACCGCGGTCGACGATCCTGACGCACAGGCGACCCTGAGGAAGTTGAAAGGGGCCGATCCTGAATGTCTGCATGCCAAACAGGGAGAAGCGGACTCGCGGAGCCTTTCGGCATGGCGTTCGCTCCAAGCGGGCGTCAGAGACTTGCCCAGTTTCGTCGAGGGTCGTAAGCAGACTGGGCCACTGTCGCATTCCTTCATCACCCGCAATCCACTGCTGCCGGAGGACTATTTCGCCCCCAAGGGTGGCTTGGACGAGTTGGTCGTGAAGATGAACCAGAATGTCAAGTACAGTCTTTTGGATTGTCCCAAGAAGTACACGCTGCAGGTCGCCCATTTCACCGGCGAGATAATCATCAACCAGAATGATATCCGGGCAATTGAAAGCGGAGCGAAAGCCGGGCCTGAATCCACGAAACAAGGCCTGGGCGACGCGGCCCTCAAGGCCCACGAACTGACCGAAGCCTTGCGCATGAAGGGCTACGAGGCCTACGAGTTCCACGATCGCTATGCCAGCCTGGTCACCGTGGGTAGTTTCGATTCCTGCGGCACGCCGCGAGCTGACGGCAAGATCGAAATCAATCCGCAGATTTTCCAGCTCATCGAGGTCTTTCGCGGCGAGTCGGCCAGCGTGGCCGGCAAGCCGGGGGCCATGCACTTGCAGTCGCTGGTAGGGATCTTCTTCGACGCCCAGCCAATCCCCGTGGAAGTTCCCAAGCGTTCGATCCGCCGCCAGTTGACGCAGCGGTTGGATATGGCCGGCGAATAGGACTCTGCTCCCCAACTGCCTATGCTTCATCTCTTGGTTCTAGGCACCGGCAACCGCAAGAAGGGCCAGGAACTGGCCCGCTTGTTGGGCCGCGCGGGGTTGGAACTCCGTACGCTGGCCGATTACCCCCAGGCCATCGACGTCGTCGAAGACGGTGCGACCTTCGCCGCCAACGCCGCGCTGAAGGCCACGCAGCAGGCCCGGCACCTGGGCCAGTGGGTCCTGGCCGACGACAGCGGCCTGGCGGTCGATGCCCTGGATGGAGCGCCGGGCGTGTTTTCCGCCCGCTACAGCGGTCCGGGGGCGACGGACGCCAGCAACAATGAGAAAGTGCTGGAAGCCTTGCGCGACGTGCCGCTGGAAAAACGGACGGCCCGGTTCGTTTGCCACATCTGTCTGGCCGATCCCAGCGGCGCGGTCCGCGGCGAAAGTGCCGCTTCCTGCTGCGGCCGGATCCTGTTTACTCCCAGCGGTGGGGGCGGTTTTGGCTATGATCCACTCTTCGAGATCGTCGAATACCATCGCAGCTTCGGGGCTCTGAGCGCGTTGGTCAAGTCGTATCTCAGCCATCGTGCCCGGGCCGCCGTCCGCATCATCCCCCGGTTGATAGAACTGGCCGATGGCAGAGAATAACCGGTGAATGGAGCATGCCGCGATTCGCTCTCTTGATCCACGATAGCCCCCGCGGCCTGCATTACGATCTCCTGCTGGAGGCCGGCGAAACGCTAAAGACCTGGGCCTTGCCGCGCCTGCCCGAACCTGGGCTGGAAATCCTCTGTGAGGCCCTGGCCGACCACCGTTCGATTTATCTCGATTACGAGGGGCCGATTTCCGGCGGGCGCGGCACGGTGGCACGCTGGGACCAGGGGACGTTCACGATTGACTTGTGGAGTGACAACAAGGTCGTAGTCGAGTTGTCGGGCACGAAAATCACCGGCATCATCGTATTGCGGCGGCAGGTCGATTCGCCCGGACAGTGGCAGTTTTGCTGGGGCGGGAATTGAAGTCCTCGGGGGCTGAATCCAACCTGATTATTTCAACTGCCCACCAGGCTATCAAGTAGGTCTCTCTTGCCGAGAGAGACTAATGGACTCCGCGTCGCTAAAAACTTATGTTCTTCTCCTGGGGCGGCGCACATTAGTCCTTTCCGGCAGAAAGGACCTACTTGGGCGCCTTCTCCGTCGTCCCGGCGACGACCAAGGCGCCTTCTTCCAGACGGATCGTGTCGATGTGTACGATTCGCTTGCCATCGGCCTTGGCGGGCGTGATCTTGATCAAGGCCACGGGGTCGTTGTCCTCCTGACGCCAACGGATGTCGACGTTCGCTTTCTTCGCCGCGTCGGCGATCCTGTCCAGCACGTTCTGCAACGGCCAAGGAATCGCCCCTACCCGGGCCTCGTGGACCCGCAGCCCCACAACGTCTGGCGACTCGACAAATGGGCTAACCTCGAGCGAAACGACACCGTGCAAGCTGCCGCGATCGATCTGGCAGGCCATTGTGATGCCCTGGCGACTGATGCGCACGCGGGGATCGTGCAGCCCATGGGACAACAGCGTAGGATGGTTTTGCGGCAGATCTACGGCCAGCCAGCCGTTGATCGTCTGCGCTTGGAAGACATGCTGCCAGCGGCCTTGGAGCTGCAGATCGTTGTGCAGCTTCGTGACCTGCTGCAGCATGTGGTCGCTTTCCTTCGCCTGCGACTCTGGCGGAATGGAGATCGCCTCGGCATAGAAGTCCGGCACGTGCTGCAACGCAAGGTAGACCGCAAAGGCGGATGCCGCCAGGATGACCAGCACCGTGACGACAATCAACGTGAATCGTGCTCTTTTCCGCATGCGGGCGCCTTGGGTTGTGAGGATGCTTATCCTACGAACCGCAACAAGCCATAGTTCTTCTTCCCTTTGCGCACGACGATGATCGACTCGCCGGCCAGGTTGGCGGAAGTCAGCCGGGAATCGACGCTTTCCACGCGGCGATTGTTCACGTAAGCCCCGCCTTCGGCAATTGCCCGGCGGGCCTCACCCTTGGTCTTCGCCAGGCCAGCCACGAAGAGGGCGTCGATAACGGCCATGCCGCTGCCGTCCAAGGCTGAACGCGGCAATTCTTTGCTGGGCACATCCGCAAAGACGTCGGTGAGTTGTGCGTCGGAGAGTTGCTCGATTTCCGCGCCAAAAAGGATTTCCGAGGCATTCAAAGCCGCTGCCAACCCCGCTTCGCCGTGGACCAGTCGCGTGAGATCGGCCGCTAACTGCTTCTGTGCGGCCCGCCGGCCAGGATCGGCGGCGTGCCGGTTCTCCAACTCCTCGATCTCCGCCTGACAAAGGTCTGTGAAGTAGCGCAGGCACTTGCCCACGTCGGCGTCCTGCGTGTTGTACCAGTATTGGTAGAACTTGTAAGGGCTGGTCCGCTCGGCCGAAAGCCAAAGTGCCCCGGTTTCGGTCTTGCCCATCTTCGTGCCGTCGGACTTCGTCAGCAGCGGACAAGTGATGCCGTGGATCTGCACGCCGCGGATCCGCCGGGCGAGGTCGATTCCCGCTGTGATGTTGCCCCACTGGTCGCTGCCGCCGGCCTGCAATTCGCAGCCGTAATGCTCGTTGAGATAGACGAAATCATAGGCCTGCAAGAGCATATAGCTGAACTCGGTGTAGCTCAGGCCGGAGTCGGTCCGTTCCAACCGAGCCTTGACCGAATCTTTCGAGAGCATGACGTTGACGGGAAAATGCTTGCCGATGTCGCGCAAGAATTCGAGATAGCCGAAGCGGCCCATCCAATCGTAGTTGTTCACCAGCAGGGCCGAGTTCGGCCCGCAGTCGAAATCGAGGAACCGCTGCAACTGCTTGGCCATGCTGGCCACGTTTCCGCGGAGGACCTCCACGCTGAGGAGATTGCGCTCTTCGTTCTTGCCGCTGGGGTCGCCAATCATGCCCGTCGCCCCACCCACGAGCGCGATAGGCCGATGCCCGGCCCGCTGAAAGCGCCGCAAGAGCATCACGGCCACAAGGTTGCCCACGTGCATGCTGTCGGAGGTCGGGTCGAAACCGATATAGAGCGTCCGCGGCTTCTCGTTGAGCCAGGCCTGGATATTGGCGTTGTCGGTGGTCTGGTGGATCAATTCGCGCCAGCGAAGTTCAGCGGCAATGTCAGGCATGAGGTTTGAGGGATAGCGGATGAAAGGGATTATCGCCACATGTCGTCGGCGAAGGGATGCGCGGGGCCGAGTAACTTGGGCTTAGGCAGGGCCTTTAATGCCTGTTCCGCCAGGCGCAAGTCCTCCTTAGTCGTGATCTTGAGGTTGATGGGCGAACCATGCACGACCGTCACCGCGTGGCCCATCCGCTCGACAAGCTGCGCGTCGTCGGTGGCCGCAAAGTCGCCCCGCCGGGCATGCGCATCCAGGAGCAACTGCCGGCGAAAGACCTGCGGCGTCTGGGCTTCCCATAGACCATCGCGGGCAACCGTCTCTTCGATCTTGTGATCGCGGCCCACCCGCTTCAAGGTGTTGGCCACCGGTATCGCCAGGATCGCGGCGCCGCCCTTTTCCGCCGCGCGGAAGACCTCGTCGATCCAGACGTCGGCAAGGCAGGGCCGAGCCGCATCGTGAATGCATATGAAGTCCGCCTCCGGCTTCACGCGGGCCACAGCCGCGGCCACCGAGTCAAAACGCTGCTCGCCGCCTGGCACGACATCGATGCCCAGGATCGCCACATTCGAGCCGAACTTGAAGTTGAACTGCTCGCGGTCCTCGGCGGAAATCACCACGAGCACCTGCACGACGTCTTTCCGCTGCAGGAAACGCTCGGCCGAGTGCAACCACACGGCCCGCCCGGCCAGCGGCACAAACGGCTTCTTGTAGTAGTCGTCCTTGAAGCGGCTACTGCGTCCCGCGGCGGGCAGTATTACGGCAAACTTGGCCATGCGACTCCTGCCCCCTACACGCGGCTACTGAGGCCAGCCCACGGTGCTGCCGTCTTGCGTTACCACTTCATAGCCGTCAATGGTCGCCAATGCCTGGTAGACTTGATTGTCCAACGTAGTGGAAAGATAGTGCAAGCTGCCGTCTAGCGCCACGAAATTCGCGCCGCTTGGATGCCGGCTGCCGAAGCCCCAACTAATCTGCCAAGTAGTTGCAGGGCCTTTCTCGATGATGTTGTAGTTCAGAGGAATCCCACATGTTGCCGTGCTGCCCTCGAACCAAAACCAGACCGACCATGCACAATATTGGGGCACCGCCTCGCCAGCCAGGATCGTATTACTGGTTCCATCGCGAACATCCATCGCGCATGTCATAATCGGAGCGCCGCCCGAATTCGTTCCGCCCCCGCGGCAGATTACGCCGTTGCCAAGATCGACGCCGTTAGTGCTGCCTGAATTGCGTCCGCGCGTCCCGCTGGTCGCCACAAACGCAGGCGACGACCCGACCCAGTTGCTTCCCGCGCAGGCCTTGTAATTCGTGGTGGCATACAACGTGCCACCCAGCGCCTGACTGCCACTCAAAGACAAATCCGAGGGACACGTGAAGGCAGCGACAGAAGTCGCAAGGACCTGCGGGTTACTGATCCCCTGGGCCGTATTTGTATACGACAGAGGCACCAGGGCGCCACTCGAGATGGTGGGATCGCGGCCAAGCGCAGCTTGGCTATAGAGCGGACCCATATCGAGGTTCGGCAAAATCGCCGCGAGCCAACTCACGCCTACTGCATTTGTCGTCGCCGTGGGGCTGGGAGTGCCCACTGTGGTAACCGTCCCCCAGTTCATGGGGTATTGCCGCTGGCTTGTTTCGTACTCCTGAACGGCCAAGCCGATCTGGTGCAACTTGTTTCCGCACGCCGACCGCCGCCCCGCCTCCCGGGCCGCGTTGACTGCCGGCAGCAAGAGGCCGATCAAGATGCCGATAATAGCAATCACCACCAGCAACTCGACGAGCGTAAAACCCACCCTGCGCCGATTCGCCCCATCTTGGGTACCCATGCACCTCTTCAAATTATTCTCTTTGAACATCTGATCCACCTTCCCCGTTCGCGCCGGTGAAACACGTAGCGTCTTGCCTCTCTTGCCCTCATAGGTCAGCATACTGCAATTTATCGCCGCTGAAAAGCTCTGCCCAATAGGTTTTTCGCTTTTCCGACCGGCTGGCCCACCAAAGCGGCCCTCCCCGCCAGATGGGGAAGCCGATCCCGAAAATCATGGCCAAGTCGATTTGCCAGCCGACGGCGACCCTCTTTTCCCTGAGCATCCTGGCCGCTTCCGCAACCATCGGCAGTAAGAGTTGCTCAGCAATTTGGACACCCTTTGAAGCTGGTTTCTCATGAAGAGCATCCGCACGTTGCAATGCATGCACGACATGGCCACAAGAGGGGTTCGGCGTTCTCTCCGGATATTGGTAAAACCCGGCTCCGGACTTCACCCCCATTTGCCCGGACTTCACTAGCTTCAGCAACAATTCGCTTCCGGCCGACCGGCCAGCGAAAACATCGGCCAGCACAATCCCGCTGTGAAGCGCCGTGTCGAGGCCGATTTCGTCCAGTAGCTGCAGCGGGCCAAGCGGCATGCCAAATTCCAGCATGGCGGCGTCGATCCCCTGAATCGAAACTCCCGCAATGGCCATTTCCAATGCCGCATTGAGGTAGGTCATCAGCAGCCGATTCACGACGAAGCCGGGACCGTCCTCGACCACCAGTGGCAGCTTGCCCAGCGACAGGGCATGGGCCACAACCGTTGCCAGGGTCTCCTTATTTGTGGCCGGTCCTGGAATCACTTCGACCAGCGGACGAAGCCGTACCGGATGGCAAAAATGTAGGCCACAAAACCGGCTCGGCTCAGCCACACCCACGGCCAGCCGTGCAATAGGGATCGTGCTAGTGTTCGTCGCCAGGATCGTGCGGCCCGCGAGGTGTGGTCTTATCTTGGCGTAGAGGTCTTGCTTGGCCGGCCGCTTTTCGCTGATCGATTCCAGCACGAGGTCGCAGCCGGCCAGATCGGCGGCGTCTAAGCTGTAAGCAATTCGCTGCGGCGGTGAAATTGGTGGAGAGGCACTTCGCCAAGCGCCTGCCACGAATTCACCGGCCGCCATCGCCGCTGCGTGCCGGAGGGCCTCCGGACTGGCGTCCACCAGCACGACCGGGATGGACCGCAGAGCGTGTTCGACAGCAATCGCCGCGCCCATGATTCCAGCCCCTACGATCCCTACGGAGCGGACTGGCCGCGGCACACTCGTCTCCATGATTTGCCGGCAGTGCTCGCGACACTTGGCCACCATCCGGCCGACATTTTCCAGGGCCGCCGAGACTTCGGAATGATACTTTGGTTCGTGATGGGGCATCAGCGACGGATTTGGAAAGACAATGCAACGAGCATTGGGGTTACTCGACCAATAAGCGATTATAGTGTAAACTTGGAACCGTACACGGACCTCCACTGAATGAGGGGGATAGGATCGTGTCCTCGTTTAACCCGGCGGGGTACCCGCGCAACGGGTCGACGGCGACGGAGGGAGACTCGCTTGGCTGTCGCCGGTGGCTCCAGGTTAAGCGAGCAATTAGCCCCCCCTACGACCACACAACGGAACCGCCATTCTTATTCTGATCACGGAAACGCGCAATGCCTGAGATTCAAGCCTTTCGTGCCGTTCGCTACAACCTTGGCCAGGTCGGATCGCTGAGCGACGTCATCGCCCCGCCCTATGATGTGATCAGTCCTGAATTCCAGGCCGAACTCTACCGCAAGAGCAACCATAACATCGTCCGCTTGATCCTCAACAAGATCGAGCCTGGCGACGATGACGAGGCCAACAACCGTTACACGCGTGCCAAGCGATTCTACAAGGACTGGTTATCGGAGGGGGTTCTCTACACCGATCCCGACCCCGCGATCTACGTCTATCACCAGGAGTTCGCGGCCGAGGGCGTCACATACAATCGACGCGGTTTCATGGCTCGCTTGCGATTGTCGCCGTTCGGCGAGGGCCAGGTCTTTCCGCACGAGGAAACGCTGCCGGGACCCAAAGTTGACCGGCTGATGCTTATGACCACGACGAAAGCCAATTTGAGCCAGATCTTCGGCCTCTATCCCGATCCGGCAAACGAGGCCCAGGCGATCCTGGACGAGGCCATCAGCCGCCTGACTCCGGTCGCGGCCACGGACCATTTAGGCGTGGTGAACAAGGTGTGGGCGGTAACCGACATTCGCACGATTTCCGCCGTGGCTGCCGTGGTCGGACCCAAGCCGATCTTCATCGCCGATGGCCATCACCGCTACGAAACGGCCTGCGAATACCGCCGCCATATTTACGAGTCGGGCTTCCTCAGCAAAGACCATCCGGCCAACTTCGTCCTGATGATGTTCGTGGGGATGGAAGACCCGGGGTTGATCGTCATGCCCACCCACAGGCTCTTCCGTGGCCTGCCCGCCATGACCAGCGAAGAGCTGACCGCCCGGCTGGCGCCCTGTTTCTCCGTCCGGGCAGTGGGCACTGGAGCGGACGAGGCCACGACCGTTTGGGAAGACATCGAAACGGGCGGCAATCAAGGCGCCATAGGACTGTTTACGCAGAAAGACCAGCGTTGGGTGCTGGCCGAACTGACAGAAGCCGGCCGCCAGCGGATGGCCGAAGTGGCCAAGGAACACACCGCACAGTGGCAAGAACTTGGGGTGGCCCTGCTCCATCGCCTGCTGATCGACGATCTGCTGGGCGGCAAGGATCTGCCGAAACCGCGCTATGTGCATCTGGTCCAGGAAGTGGTGGACGGGCTGAAGACGGGCGAATTCCCCTTGGCGGCCCTGGTCATGCCGGCCACGGTCCAGCACATTCGTTCCATCAGCCTGACGGGCGAGCGGATGCCCGCCAAGAGCACCTATTTCTATCCCAAGCTGCTCAGCGGACTGGTGATCAACCCATTGGAATAATTCGCGTTTCACGTGAAACGGGGTTGGGGCAACTCTTCCGGATGCCGAATCTGGGCGTTTCACGTGGAACGTGAGGGTTGGCCAAGCTCAAATTGCCATTTCCTGGCAATCCAGTCCGTGGTTACAATCTGCCCGCGGAAAGCTGTAGGGAACGTCGGGGCACCAGCGCAGCGGGTCAATGGCGTTCCAGTTTTTCCGGAACGCCGCGGAGGGCGTTCCCTACAGATACCCAATCGCATGGAGGCGTTATGGGTCGGTCCCTGTGTGTGGCGAACCAAAAAGGCGGCGTGGGCAAAACCACGACCGCCCTGAACCTGGCCGGCGGGCTGGCCAAAGCTGGCTGCCAGACCCTGCTCGTCGACCTCGACCCCCAGTGCAATGCCACCACCGGCCTCGGCCGCCAGCCGGTAGCTAGCCATCCGTTGGTGTCCGGCACACCCGTCCGCCAGGGCGTTATGGCAACCGAGGTGCCCGGTCTCGATCTGCTTCCCGGCAGCCGGACGTTTCGCGACGTGGAGACACTGACCAAGGACGATGCCGTGCAGCACGCCCAGATTCGCGACCACTTGACGCGGGGATTCAGCTCCTATGACTATGTACTGATCGATTGCCCCCCATCACTGGGGCCGTTGACCCGCATGGCCTTGGCCAGTTCCGACGAAGTCTTGATGCCCATCCAGTGCGAATTCTTCGCCATGGAAGGGCTGGCACAGATGATCTCCACGATCGGGCAGATCATGCAGCAAGCCGGCCACGCCCTGCGGTTCGGCGGTATCTTGTTGACTATGTACGACCACACCCTGGAACTGACCGCGGAAGTGGACCAGGAAGTCAGGGAATTTTTTGGAGAAATTGTGTTTCGCACCGTTATTCCGCGCGACGTGGCCGTTTCCGAAGCACCCAGTCATGGGCTGACGGTGATCGACTACGCGCCCCGTTCGCGCGGCGCTCGGGCTTACGTTGAACTTTGCATGGAGGTATTGGATCGTGACTAAGGAACGACGACTTGGACGTGGGCTCGAGGCCCTGTTAGGACAACTTCCCGCCTGGAGCGGCGCTACGCCGCCTGCGGCACCGCCTGCGCTCGCAGTACCGACTTCAGGCGGAGATGCGGCGGCGCCACCCGACGTGGCTCCCGCCACCATTCCCATCCGTCCGTCGAACGAATCGGCGGAAACCCCACCCGTCGCCAGCATTTCCGACTTGCAGCAACCTTTGCCCCCCACGAAGCTGCCGGTCGAAGACATCCAACACAATCCCTACCAGCCGCGGCAAGACTTCGATGCCGACGAGCTGAAACGGCTGGCCGACAGCATCGCCGCGCATGGATTGCTCCAGCCCGTAGTCGTACGGCCGCAGGATGGCGGCTATCAGCTCATTGCCGGCGAACGGCGGCTGCGCGCCGCCCGCTTGGCGGGTTGGACCGAAGTGCCGGTGACGATTGTCGAGGCCGACGAGCGGCAGACCGCCGAACTGGCGATCGTCGAAAACGTGCAACGCAAGGACCTCAACGCCCTGGAGAAGGCAGCTTTCTTCCAGCGTTACCTGGATCAATACGGCGGCACCCAGGAGGAGTTGGCGGGGCGATTGCAACTGGACCGCTCGACGATCGCCAACCTGATTCGCCTCCTGGAACTGCCCAGCCAGGTGCAGGACGCTTTGCGCCGCGGCAAGATCACGCCGGGCCACGCCCGGGCCTTGTTGCCGTTGGGCGAGGAGCGCGAGCAAGTGGCCTTCTGCGAGCGAGTGCAGAGGGAATGCCTGAACGTGCGGCAGACCGAGTCGCTGGTGCAGGAAACGATCGCGGCCGCCGACAACGGTCCGCTCGCAGTCGTGGGCAGCGACGGAACGGTACAGAAGGCGCCGCGCCGCGTCTCCGACCAAGTGGCCGCGTTGGAGCAGGAATTCCGTTCGGCCCTGGGCGTGCGGGTGAAGATCACACACGACGCCCGCGGCCGCGGCAAGGTCATTATTGCCTTTGCAAGCCACGAGGAATTCGACCAGGTGAGGCAGCACATCTGCGGCGCCGGCCGCACGGTCCGCAAGTGCCAAGCGGGGTAGGCCCGACTGGCCTGCGCAAGATCGACCTGGCCGCGGCCGTGCGGTTTATCCCATTCGTGTTCCATTCGCTGTCGGACAGACCTAGTCGCGTATTGACGGCTGGCGTAAAGACGGCATAAGTCAGAAAAAAATGCTTCCCGAGGCATTTTTCCGGCCCGGCCGCCGAGATCAACCCGCTGTTTCGAGTCATGCAGTCGTGTGACCACATGGAAAAAATGGACCTCTTTGCGTTTTTGTGGCGAGTTTCTACATCTATAGGTGTATTCACTATTCACCATAGATATTTATCACACCGCGGAAACTGCGGGAATACGATCGCTTGACACTCTAACGATAGTTTCGTCCCGGCCGAAATACCTAGACAATACCTAGCCACTTTGGCCCATTTCCTAGCCACTTTTGCCGCCAACCTAGCCATTTCCTGGCCACTTTTTTGGTAACATGGCCATGTGTACAGTATATGAGGGTTGGGTACCCGGCATTCTCTTGCAGCTATTTAAGTGCAGAGTCAGAAAAATAATTAATTGCTGCCACGGCATGTGCGGCCATTCGCGACCCTTGCCCGGGCCGTAGAGTGGGTCGAGGCACGAGACCCACGCGCCACAGTTTCCGCGCAGACGCCGGCGCGGACGCCGACTCGGGCAAGTCGGCGCCGCGCGTCATTATGGCCCCCGGTTCGCTACGCCGGGGGTTGGTTAAATTTTCAAAGAGCAAATTCGCGCGCAGCGTATTCAGGCGTGGCCTGAATCTATTCCAGCGCGCTTTATACCCTATAATACGCAACGAATCTCGCCACCATTTGCGCGCGGCGCGGAATTGCACCGCAGGCCAAGAGGGTTCCCCGGCAAGAATGCCGGCCCGAAACCGCCCGAAACCGCAAGCGGCGTAGACGCCCATTTCCGTTGGGCGGCGTGATCTTGCGGCGGGCGCTGCTATTTTTCACAGGCGAAGCGATTGCTTTCGGCCGGCGCTTCCGCTAAGATAGCAGGATCGTATTTCGGCGGGAAACCCTGCGGAGATGCTCTCGGGGCGTGGCGCAGTCTGGCTAGCGCGCCTGGTTTGGGACCAGGAAGTCGAAGGTTCAAATCCTTTCGCCCCGACTTAGATGGAAGTCATTACTACGAAATGACTTACGAATTTGATGGCTTACTTGTTTCTTTTGCCTCGGTGATCTAATCAGTGATCTAAAAAGTGTGGCGGAAGGTGCAGCGAAGGGGTAACCGGCTGTCGTGATCGCGCCCATGGAAGGCCGCTGGAAGCTCTAAGTAACCCGCTCATTTCGGCCACGGCTTTGGGCGGCCGAGTTCCTTTCCCGCTCAGAATCGACGTTAAATCGTCCTGGGGCTTTCGCCCCGAAGACAGCTGCCTTTCCGCAATGCCCCTGCCCCGAACCGTTCTTTGATTTGGTCGGCCACGGTAGTCACCCAGCTCTGCTTTTGCCGGTACTAGCCATCGAAGAGCAGGCACTGTACCAAGCCCGTATCGTCCAGGCCGCTGATGCTTCGCCCTCACACCGCGATACTTTCCCGTTCTGGTGCTCCCAGCAGTTCTGTCTTTTGGAACCGTTCTCCATCACACCCATAGAACAAGATCTGGTTCTTGTGGGCATCCCAAATCGCCATGAACTTCGTCGCCCGCGGGCCATGGATACAAAAGGTGATGCCGCAGGGCTGCCCTCCCCGTAGCAATATTCGCTCGGTCATGGGAAAGGCCTCGGGGGCAAGGTCATGGTATTCACAGATAATCATACTCACATACTGGCGCAGATCATCGAGGTTCTCGATTTGCTGGGATGTGGTCAACACTGGGCAATACCCTCTCTATGATCTATGACACGGTCGGCGGCAGGTATGGATGACGTAGAATAAGGGGCATGAGGAGGATGCCGATAATATAGGCTATCGGCAAAATAGAGAAAAAGAATTTGCCTAGCTTGGCAGGGCCTTTTCCCCGCCGCCGATTTTCTTCGCCGCTAGAATTGACGCTACAGCGTTCTGGAGTTTTCGCTCGGAAGGCTGCTACCTCTCCGCTGGCCGATCGCCAGGCCGCCAGCGGCGAAGCAAGAAAGCCAGGCAGTTTACTGGCAGCGGCATGCGATTTGGGATGCGCTGTTGCCGCCCTGGCTCTTGAAACAGCCTACGGCCGAACTGCCGGCACAATAGCTCGCCGGCCGACTGCCATAGGTGGTTGGTGATGAGCACGGCTAAGGCAAGTTGTCGATTGGGCTGGTCCTATCCGACGTGTTGACCGCTTTCGATGCTGGGGATGGATTTCCGGTCGAGCTTTCCGACCGCATCGCTGTTCCAGAGCGAGAATGAACTGCTCAAATGCTTTAGGCCCGAGAATCCGCTGGAGTACCTTTTGGCGATGAACAGGAATGTGTTCCGGCGCCTGGATGAGCAGTTTCACACGTTTGCCGCCGATTGGGGTTGCCGTGATACGAATGTCGTTGCCGATGAAAATACCGTCGTCCGAATCGATCTTGAGAACCAGCATTTTTTTCCTCCTTGACTGGGCTGTCTTTCGTGCCCCCTGGCGTCCATCGTTTCAGGGCGTAGCGAATGATAGCAATGCTAGCTCAGCTAGCAAATAGCAGTTTTTGATTTTTCCGACACGACGCCTCGCCGTCGCGGCAACGTCGGCCAACGGTATTGTCGAAGCCCTGGAAATGGCTGTGGACGATGGCCGTTTCGTCTCGTGCGTCCAGTGGCATCCCGATGGCGTGCTTGGCATCGATCTGCACGGGGATGCCCACGTTGACTAGGAAATCGGCCTCGGAACACTTCTCGGTCTTTTGCGACTTGTCGAGGATGTGATTTGGATTGTTGATGCGTTCATCACCGAATGGACGGATGGGTAACGGCTTTTTCCGCTAACTGATCCACGAACTGACTAACGTGGCCGACGTGATATTCCCACGGTCGTCAAACGCAACTGTCCACTCTCCTCCGTCACCCGCACACGGGCCAGCATTGCAACCGAAGGAAATGTTTACAACAGATGCTTCCTCACGACGAGCAGAGAGATAGAAGCCATTTGAGCGTCGGGAGTTGAAAAACGAGTTCAGACTCATGCCCTTGTCGAATGCCTCGTTGATTAGCGTGATTGCGAACGGCTTCTTCTCCTCTTTTCCGACAATCCGAAAGAATTCCGTCAACTGGTTGTCCGTAATCATGTTTCGGGCTTCATGTATCGCCTCTTTGCGAGATAGTTTTCTTCGTCCATTCGGATTCCATTCGCTGACTCTGGGTGCCCTTCTGGGCTGTTTCTTGACAAGGCGGTTGTAGTCGCTCCAAACAAATTCTGGTGCGCTTCGGGGCCAATACTGCTCAAGCATTGCGACCAACTGATTTCTGTCAATGAGCGTAATGCGAGAGTCCTTTGCAGCCAACGCTATTGCAGAAGGAGTGAAAGACGAGGTTGTCACCACGAAACCAAGGTCGGCCCCGTAGTAAACCATCGCTCCCAGGATTTCCTGGACCGCGCTATTCCCAACTTTATCCTTCCAGTGCTTCGTTTGTATTACAATCTTTTTGCCATCCTGCGACTGGCAGCAGGTATCGGCTCCCTGGTCATTGATGGGTGTTCCTTCAACATTCAAGTAACCAGCTTTGATGTAAAGGGCGACGATGAATTCCTCAAATTGTAGCCATGTCATATTGTCAACTTCTTCGATGCGATGGAAACGATGGTATCGTTCCCATTCCTCGCGTGCCTTCTTCTCCTCGTCGCGTGCCTCCTGCTCCTTTCGTTGCGCGGTCCATCGGTCGGCCTCCTCCTGCCTCTTCCTGGCCTCTTCGAGATCAGAAAGGCGTGGCTGTTGCGGCTGGCTCTTCCCAAACACTCGCCGCCAAACAAGACTGCAATAAGACCAGATAGTCATACACACCAACAATACGGCAGTCCAGCATTATTGTGTCTATACATGAAGCCAACTTTCTTCAAAAGGGCAATGTCGCGTCTGACCGTCTTTTCGCTCATGCCCGATGCCGCCGTCATTTCCTTGACTGTCAGGCCCTTGGAAGCGGACACCAACTGTTCCAATAGCCGCCACTGGCGCACAAGGGTCGATTCGTCGGCGTGGTCTTGGCGGCGAATGCGGTGGGTGAGGAGGGGCAGATGTTCGGGCATGTTTTGCAAGTCTCTGAATGCTCCAAATCAGGGCTTTGGCGACCTTGTGACGGTGAAGGGCTTGCGATCCCTCGCATTGATACAGTCCAAAGTGTCCACATCGGAGGACAACACCATCGAATCAATGCTTCCATTCCCCCATGAGACCTGATACGTGCGTGTCTTCTCATCGAGGCACGTCCAAATACCCGTACCACCGTCGGTCAACCACTTCGCAGTACCGTCGTGCTGGAATTCAGCGATGTCGCCAGCAGGCCAAACCCACTTCCCCACCATCGGACTGACCATCCCCTTGTCCTTGAGCCACTTGGAAAGCTCGGCGGGGATCGTCTTCTTTGGGTCTTGGGGATCGAACGGGCGGTACAGTTTGCCAACGAGGTCGGTGTGAAGAGTCTTTAGTGTCTTGTCCTTGAGCAGGCATACGGACTTTCCGAGACCGTACAGGTAGCCGACCTCAAGCGACACGTTGGGGTTGAATTCGTCTACCTCAAGTCGCTCAAAAACGGCAATTCCGAAGCCGCATCCATAGATGTAGGTAAGGACGTTCGGCCAAAGGTCATCGTGATAGTGCTTGCCATCTGCGCGGACCGCAGTTATGCCGAACGGCCGCAATGCCTGCTGGATGCCATCGACAATACTCGTATGCGCATCGGTACTGCCGAACCGCATCATAACGAAGGCGACCTTGCTGGGATCAGGATGCTCTTTCTGAAACTGTTTTAGGCTGTCGATAATTTCCGTTGGGACGTTCATCGTCTTCCTCGTTTCTAGGTGGTTGCAGGCCACTCGCATCCAGCCGATGCGTTGCTCCTCTGTCAGTTCCCGCCACCTATTTTCTGTCAACCCTGTTGTAAGTTCACAGACTACAGCGCACAATCGCTGGTCGTCTTCGTCGGACAGTCCTCCGACGTTCTTGAATGACAACGCAGGCGGCAAAAGCGGGAACCCTTCCACTTGCAACAATCGTGCGGCAAGGTGTTCGTAGGGGTTCTCAATCGGCTGATCTTTGTTGAGAGGGGCGAGGCGTCCCGTTACGGTCAATAGCCCTTCCAAGAAGTTCAATATGCCTGCCTTGGCTTGTTCTGCTACTAGCCGATTCTCAGAATCCTGCTTTGCCATCGCGCTTGCCACAGCCGCATCACCCTGCCGAGGAGCAAACCAAGCACTCCCTGACCAACGAGGTTCGGCAATGAGCTTACGGAAATCATCGAGATCGTCGGGCCAATCACGGCGAATAATGGGAGTGGCCTTTGCCGACCATGCTGCGATATTGTTCCACGGCCACGGCTCAAGGCTGGCAAGTTCATCCTTGAGGCCGCGCAATCGTTGGTGAGCATCGCTGGTCATTTCATTCCTCCTTGCCTGCCGTCTTTCCACTTCGTTTCCGCACTCCTTCTTCAGTCCGTTCACTTTGCGCTCTAACAGAGCAATCTCCTCGATTGCGCGATTGTACTCGCGCGTAGCATTGTCCAATTCCTTACTCGCATCGCTTTCGATCCCCCGAAGGGTGCTGGACCGAATCGTGCTGTTTGACAGACCACGGGAAATCAAGTCCTGCTCAGCCCGACCCTTCTCTCGTTTGACGGCAACTTCCAACTCCCTGTTGAAGTCCTTGAGTTTCTCGGCCAAGTGACTCCGCTTCAGGTTGAGCAAATCGACATCTATGCTGGACACATCCAGCCGTCTCAAGTCCGCCACGGTTTCACCCACAAATCTTAGGAATCCACCAGTCAGCGAGATTATTGTTGAGGGGTCCATGCCTAATGCTCCCATACCGTTACCAAAACCCCATTTCCGATCAAAGCATCAAACTGCAACTCCACCTGCTGCGGCAGCGGCCCGCCCGTGACCAACATTCCAAGCTCCATGTTGATGCTGAAAGCGTATTCCGTCAGGTTCGCACTGGACAGGAACAGGCAGCGGCCATCGGCCACGGCACATTTGACGTGCAGGGTGCCGACTTTGCCGCCCTCGGCCACCGCCCGCTTCTCTTCAGGCCAGTAGTCGACCGCCGCACACGCCCCTACGTCGGCCCCGAGGGCTTGGATAGTGTCGTATTCGCCCTGCCCCTCGACGCAATTGGGCGTTTCCACGACGACGTTAATTTGCACGCCGCGACGGGCGGCGCTGACAAGGGCCTGCCCAACATGCGGAATCCTGTAGACCGCGTACCGTAGTCAGCCTTCAGGTAGAACGGACGGGCTTGCTTGTCGTCGGTCTTAATGATGCCGACTTGCTTGCCCTCGAAGGTGAAAGCCTCGTAGGAGAATTGCGGCGGGCGGTTCGTCAGATGGCTCACGAACTGCTGCAAAGAATGGTCGTCAAGATGTTCGGAGACGCCGACCACGTTGCTGCGCCCGCCCCGCACTTCCTCCACGCCCCTGAGAATGTAGGCATCAGCCCGTCGCCACGCATTGGCGAAAGCCAAAATGTCCTTCAGCACTTCGGACTTCTCCTCGTCGGTTGCCTTGGAGAAGGGGTATTGCTCCTTCTTGAAGTCGAGCGTGGTTCCCTCTTCTTCGTTCAGCAGGCGTTCAAATAAGGCGGCATCCATGATGAAACTCGACGCTATTCAATCCTCTTGATTTTGGCAATCGCGGCCAGGATGTATCCAACTCGTCCTCGTCCCGTCAGTCTATCACCACGACTCCCCAGATCACGACCAACCCCGCTAATGGATTTTCTGCCAAGGTATGGTCTGCCTGCACTCCGTGCCTATGGGTTTTACCTCTATCTGGGGGCAATAACCTTCGGTGGAAGTTTCAGAACAGTGCGTAAATCGCTATTCTACCCCTAGTGAATGGGGGCCGCAACAAGCCCGTAAAGTGCAAGAACTTGGCGAAAATGTGCCGATTATGCGGGCCGTTTTTCGGCTTTTCAGCATGGGACTGTCGTGCGGCACTCCCCCACGGGGGAAAATGCCCCATTCGGCACGATTCCCACGCTGGAAATTGGGGATCGTCAGCAGGTCCACTCGCGTAGAATACAGCGATGCTAACCCAAAGGAGAAACGAGAAATGGAAGCGAGATTGAAGAAGCTGGAACGGTTGAACAAGGTTCTTTTTGCGGGCATCGCCTTGGCCCTGTTGCCGTGGGTCGTCGCGGCGGCAAAGACGATTCCCGACTTGATCGAGGGCAAGAGTGCAAAGTTTCAAACGGTCACGATGGTCGATGAGAACGGAAACAGCGTCGGGGGCCTTGTTGGCAAAAAGGACGATTCCGCCCTCACGATCAAGGACAGCAGCGGCCAAATCAGAATCGTCTTGGGCTTCTGGAAAGGACACCCCAGCCTTCTCTTTGCCGACAAGAAAGGCAATATCGTGGCGACTTACGCTGAAAAGGACGGCCTGTTTGAAAGCGTCGAATAGCCATCCGATAGCCATGTCAAGGAACGCAGTTATCATCGTGTCGCATCGGAAGACGAGTGGATCAAGATTTGGCAGCGGCATAAAGGTGCGAAGGAATCAAAAGACTACGATCTCTTCTACAATCCCCTCGGCCTCCCATCCATCGACTTTGAAAAGTGCATGGTCGTTGCGGTTTTCCAAGGTAACGACGTGAATAGTGCAGGGCTGAAGGCAGTCGCAATTTTGGAAGAGAAGGATCGCCTTGTCTTGAGGTTTCAGAACAAGTCGTATCAGACAATGGGGTACGGACAAGTTGACGAAGGCGAGCGGGTGACGGTCTACGGATTCTTTGTGCTGCCCCGATCTAGCAAGACGGTGGTGTTGGAGGAGAATGTCCAAAATATCATTGGGCAGCCGCCCGTGTGGAAGGAACGAGCGAGCTTGTCCAAGTGACGGCTGGCATCCCACTGCCCCGTGGAGAACCAAGGCGGCCAACCGAATGAGCAACATCGAACCTAGCCACCGCCCCTTTCAATACAGCCTGTCGTCGCTATTCGTCCTTACGACGGTCGTGGCCGTATTCTGTTCGCTCGGCGTTGCCACGGATTGGGGATTTCCCATCGCGCTTGCTGCGGGAGTCGGCTTCTGCTTCATCGGCTTCGGCCCACTTTCGTTGCGGAGGCACCCCAAGGCAGGGTGCGTCTTCGTGACCGTGGGTTTTCTTCTCAGATTCCTTGGCCCGCTGCTTATCGTCTACGGGCTTATGTATTTCACGGACTGGCTTCTGGGGCGTCTGCTGCGGTAGAAAGTTGCGTGGCGCAACTTTCCTGCCCAAACTCGAAGTCATGGTCCGCCCCAAATATAGGGACTGCCTTTTTCTTTCAGGCCCTCGATGTTCGAGGGGACAATCCATTGCGCCCGATCATTGGTCCAAAAAGAGATTTCGAGACAGGGATCGTAAACATTGACGCCGCTATCCCGTTTGCGAAGCCAGTACGTCCAAGTCGATCCAAGCCACTTCTCCTTTGGGCCTTTCGTGTAATCGAGCCGACTGAAATCAGGGTCGCCGATCAACTCTGCAACCCGTTCCTTCGACATGCCGATTTCCAGCTTTGGAAAGTTCTTGACGATCCTATCCTTCCTGACTTGCGATGCCTCGTAAGGGTATCCTAAGAATCCAAATGCACCGACAGTGAGAAGCGATAGCGTGGAAGGTTCAGGGGCGGGAATCGTCAAAGCGAAAACTGTACCGTCGCCACGGGCACCGCCATACGCAGTCATCCCATAGAGGGCCGAGCCGCTGAGCGTCAAACTGCCAAAGGGATTCTTGCCGTTTGGCCCGTTGAAATCAAGCAAGTCCCTGTATTCGCTGCCGTCCGTGTTGATGCTGAAAATATCCCCGTCGTTGTAGGCACCGCCATACGTGTCATAGATTCCCCTGCCTTTCCCACCAAGCCTGATCGTATTCTGCTTTCGAGACCATCAGGACTGCATCGCCCGTTGGGGATGCCCCAAGATAACAATGGCCCCCGTTGCCCCGAGCCACGACCTCGATCTTCTCAGCGGATTCGAGCCACCCCTCCTGAGAATGATGCCACGCGAAGGCGAGAGCCGCCCCATGCCGACGAACTCCAAGTTCCCGATCCACGGGGTAGGCGGTCAAGGAGACTCCACCATAGACTTGGACAAATGGCAGCGAGTGCAGGTTCACGGGCTCGGCATTCGCGTCTTCGAGGGGCCGAAGGTGGTCGGCCATCCGTTGTAGACCGTCCCCGTCGCCGCACACCAGGATCGTGTTGGCCCCCTTGAATTGCTCGAAATATCCGAGTCGAACCAACATGGCCTACTCGTTCTGTCCCTTGACTTTCCAGCCCAGGAAATGCGCCACGTCATCGGCTGCATCGTGGGCCTGCCCGCGAACGTAAGGATCGGCGTCCGTCAGCGCGTTCTCAATGATGGGCCGCACCACGCCCTCGTTCAGCTTCCGAAATCGTCGGGCAAGATGGCCGAATCCGAGAACGGCATTTCCGCGTACCGTCGCGTCCCGATGCGCCGATAGCCTGATGCAAACTCCCTGTGACCATTCCAAATCCTCATGGTACATCGAGACACTGATCGGGACGACGTAGAGTTCGGCAGGATCGTCGCGGGCAATCGCGGCCTCGGCTTCTTCAGCGGTGGAGTCTGGTGGTCGCTGATAGTGCATCGCCTTGATGCCCCGCTTTGATACTTCGACAGCTTTTACAAGCGAGCGATGAATGGTATCGAAGTCTGCCTTCGCTGGCAGGAAGGATGAGGCGACGGTAAAAGCCCCCTTTCGATGCGCGATCCTCAAGAACCTTTGCCTATGGACCTGCGAAACCGAAAGGTCAGTTATGCTTGAAAATGGAATTATGACCACCTTCGAGGAAAACCGTCCTTTGGGCACGAAGATCGCGGCGGGCGTAAGAAGAATTCGCTGGGTGCGAATCAGACGATGAATCGCCATGAGAAGAAATATGAATACGCCGCACAGGCTCGTAACCGCCAAAGTCCACCAAGTACCCGCCGCTATTTCTGGCGGGAGTTTTATTCCCCAGATTCTAAGACCGAAGTTCGAGCAAGCCAAGACTGCGGCTACGGTGGCGGCTGCTCCACACAGAAGCACGCCAAACAGGATCGCGGACCAACGAGGCTTGTACTCGTATTCGTGGTCTTGAAGGTCTGGCATGTCGTCGGCCATCTTAATCCTCGAAATAGTATTTCTGCTGCCAAGCGTAGATGCTTGTGGCGATCATCGCGACGGCCAGAAGATGCTGCGCCCACGAAGGGGTCCACTTGTAGTAGAAGCCCATCACGGTGCCGAGAAGAAGTCCCACGGTCATGACGATGAAGTAGTACACGCCATTCTGTCGAAGCCAATACGTCAGAAACGGGCTGAGAATGAGGAAAAAGAGGATTACGCCTGGATGCGTTGGCGGGAGAGTCGGACGACGACTAGGAAGGAACAGGTAAAGTTGACTTCCATTTGCCCAGGCCACGCCGATGATTGCAAGACAAAGGCAAAAAAGGCCGAGGAGCAGGGCTAGTTGACGGACTGGCATGGGCGTGTTTCAGGCTCGGTTTTCCTTTGAATGACGTCGTCATACTCCCAATAGCTTTGTCGCAGGCGGCAGGAGTCCCAAGACCGCCTGTACCGCGCTTAGTTCCTCGAATACGACAAATTGGCAGTCGGTTCGACGGATGCCCGTGAATAATTCTCCCTGAACATCTTCAGATAGCGCAGTCGGCCGCACAACGCAGAGCAGCAGGGGACGCCCCCTCGTCGCGTCTGCTGCTCGCTCGACCTCGTTGAAAGCCGAGCGAACCAATTCTTCGTGGCCGCTCTTGAAACGGGCGATGGATTCTGGGGAAATCAGTGGAAGAAGGGCCTGGAAAAACGGAGAACCAATGTCGTCAAGAGGCAGTACGGCCTTGAGGGTGCTGACGGAAAAATGGGGAATGTTCGCAACGACGAACCTGACGGGCGGCAATAGAGGATTCGGCAGCACCGACAAAACTTTTGCATCGGGTTCTCCTGCGTTGTCATGAAGCGCATTAAGCGTATCGAGGCATGGGAATTTGAAAGCCGTGGTCAGCCCCGCCGCTTGCTCGATGTTCCTTCGTAGCCACGGAGGGAGGCTAATCGCAGACAACTCCCTTCCTTTCTCATGCCCTCTGTCGCGCAACTGCGCTGCTTGATCGAAGTCCTGGCTTGCAACAGCCTCTTCCTTGGCCCGCTGAAGCGTGCGAATCTCTTCGGCAAGGTGGCGGGCACGATTCTTAGTTTCATCGTCAGAGTGATACACATGGCCTTTTGTCTCATCCTCACTCCATCGAATCGGGGGCGGGGGATAATACGCCCTGCTTCCTCCTTTTTCGAGCGACGGCCCCAGAATCGCCAGAATCTCCGCTCGCACATTCTCCAACCGCAGGCCAAGATTCATTAGCACCTGGGTAGCGAAACCCTCGTCTTCGCGCAGCAGTCCGAGCAAGATATGTTCGGTTCCGACGTAATTGTGGTGGAGATACTGCGATTCCTCGATTGCATATTGGATCACGTTCTTGGCACGGGGCGTCTGTGGGAGTTTGCCCTTGTTCAACATGTCGGGACCGCTTTGAATGCGTGTTTCCACTTCAAGGCGTATCTTGCGGAGGTCGACCTCCAAGTTCTTCAGCACGTTGGCGGCTACTCCGCTCCCCTCCTTTACGACTCCAAGGAGAATATGCTCGGTGCCGATGTATTCGTGGTTGAACCGCTGTGCCTCTTGATTGGCAAGTTGCATGACCTTTCGGGCACGATCAGTAAATCGCTCGTACATTGCTTCACCTTTCCTGCAAGGTTCGACACGCCCGCTGTACCGCCTCCCACAAATGCGACGAAACATCGTGGGGATGCCCCGCCACGATCTCCTTCAACTTCTCGTCGGGACTTCCGCCTTGCACGATGGACAGGGCAGCGGCCACGATGGCGGGAGATCGGCTCATGCCCGCCCCGCAATAAACCAGCGTGGGGACTTGCTTCTTCAGCAAGGATACCACGGTTTGGATCGGGAAAGAGTCGTCGGGAGGGATTATCGCCGTTGCGGAGCAGGTCGATCTCCAAAAAATGGGCCCGCCCGGCCAGCCAATGCATCCGTTTCTCGCGGTAGCGGGGGACGTAGCTTCCGCTCTTGTTCGCCGGACTGAGGACCTCCACAGCCGCCAGGACGCGGGCGAATTGCCCCAACTCCCGCACGACCAGGTAATCCTGCTTGACGCTGGAGCGTGGCGGGGTCGAGCACCACCTCGTGGATGACCTTGGGCTCGGCAACGGCAACTGCCGCCGACGAGCGCCACTCGGGGCCAGAAGGGTCTGCTGCCACGGCCTCATCCGGTCCGCCAATAAGCACCACCTGGCCGCTGGGCTCGCGCTGGTAGACCATGCGTTCCACGTCAATCCAGCAACCAAGTTCCTGGGCCTTGGGCAACGACTGTTCGGCCAGCTTGCGCACGAACCAAGCGTGGAACCACTCCCAACGCGGGTTGATTTCCAAGAATGGGTCCATACCGGGAAAAAGGCAAGGCATCGATTGGTTTCTCCGTTCGCTTCTCCGCTGACGCGTCTCCACTCAAAATAGGCAGTATCGACGACGAAGGCAACGGATGCATGCTTTGTCCCTGCTAGTCCTCCATGACATCCTTCTCCCGGGCCTTGGCCAAGTCGGCGGCCTGGGTCTCGTACTGCTTGGTCAGCTCTTGAATGTCTTCCTTGACCTTGTCGCGATCGTCCTCGGAAAGCTCCTTGTCCTTCTCCGCCTGGTCGGCCATCTTATTGCCGTCGCGGCGGACGTTGCGCACGGCAATCTTGGCCTCCTCGGTCAAATCCTTGATGCGGGCCACCATCTTGCGGCGGACGTCGGTCGATAACGGCGGCACGTTCAAGCGAATGATACGGCCGTCGCTCTGCGGATTGAAACCCAGGTCGCTGACCTGAATCGCCTTCTCGATGTCCTTGATCGTGCCCGGATTGTAAGGGCGGATGACGATCTGGTTCGGCTCCGGAGCGCCCACCGAGGCAAGCTGCTTCATCGGCACCTGCGAACCATAGGCCTCCACGCGGAGCGAATCCACCAAGCCCGGATTGGCCCGACCGGTACGGATGCCGGCCAAGGAATGCTTGAGGACGTTGATCGCCTTCTCCATGCGCTCTTCCACGTCCAAGAGAATGTCATCGGAGGTCATGGGTGGTTCCTTTACTGCTTTCCGGCGGCCTGAATCAACGTGCCGACCCGTTCGCCCGTTACGGCCTTTTCGATGTTGCCTTCCTTGCGGAAATTAAAGACCATCACCGGCATCTCGTACTGCCGGCACTTGGCAATCGCCTCAGTGTCCATGACCTTGAGGTTCTGCCGCAACACGTCTTCGTAGCTCAACTGGCTGTACAACACGGCGTGCGGATTCTTTTCCGGATCATCGCTGAAGACGCCGTCCACGCGCGTGGCCTTGGCCAGGATGTCGGCGTCAAGCTCCAGCGCCCGCTGCGCCGCGGCCGTGTCGGTCGTCACGAACGGACTGCCGGTGCCGGCGGCGAGGATGATGATCCGGCCCTTTTCCAAATGCCGCCGTGCGCGGCGGCGGATGTAGGGCTCGGCTACGCCGTCCATGCGGATGGCGCTCATCAGCCGCGTATCGCAGCCCAGCGATTCCAGGGCGTCTTGCAAGGCCAGCCCGTTCATCACCGTGGCCAACATGCCCATGTAATGGGCCGTTGCCTCGTGGACGCTGGAATTGCCGCACGTAAACTGGGCGCCGCGGAGGATGTTGCCGCCGCCGATGACCAGCGCCAACTGGATGCCGTGCTTGGCCGCCTGGCCGATCTGCCGGGCGATGTGGACCACGGCGTCCATGGCGATGCCGCGCTCGCCGGGATGCGTGAATCCTTCGCCGGATATCTTCAACACCACTCGGCCGTACCGCGGCCCCGCTGGGCCTTGGGGGCCAGGACTGCTCGATGCGCTAGCCGATGCAGACATGGAATTACTCCTTGGGCAGTTCCCAGAGCACGAAACCGATGATCTTGAGGCCGGCCGCCTTGGCCAGTTCGGCGATCGTCTTGCCGCCGTACTTGGTCTCGTTGACATGTATCTGATCGAGCAGGCAACGCTCAGCATAGAACTGGTTCAAACGCCCCTCGATCACCTTGGACTTGTTTTTGGCCATTCCCTCGGCCTTCTTCAAGTCGCCGCGGGCGCGGCCGTGGCTGCTGGTCATCCGCTCCAGGTTATTGGGATCCTGAATCTGCTGGTCCGGCAAGGCAAGGATGCGTTCCGCTTCGGTCTTGATCTTCTCCGCTTCCTGGGCCATTGCTTGTTCCAAAATGTCACGCTCTTTCGCCACCAAGGCCGGATCGACGTCCTCTTTTCCCAGGACGATCGGCTTCTTCCCTACGATATGCATGCAAATGTCGCGGGCCAACTCGGCGGCGCCGGCGGCTTTTTCCACGTGCAGCAAGGCTGCAATCGCGCCATTGTGGTGGACATAGCCGGCCGTGGGGCCATTGACCCGCAGGATTCGCTCAAGCACAAACTTCTCGCGGATGCGGTTGTTCAGGTCGTCGAACTGCTGCCGCAACGTCGTGCCCTTGAGGCTGGGCGACGGTTGATCGAGCAGTTCGTCGGGCGTGGCCGCGCCGGGACCCTTGGCAAGCTGCTGGGCCAGATCGTTTGCCAGGCCGACAAAGTGCTCGTTATTGGCCACGGGCGCGCTTTCGCAGCGGATGTCGATCAGGGCGCCAACCCCCGGCTCGAGTTCGGAAAAAACGGCGATTCGGCCGGTCGAGGTGGAACGGCCGGCCTGCTTTCCCTGGACCTTCTTGCCCAGGATGCGCAGCACTTCAATTGCCTTCTCGATGTCGCCGCCAGCCTCGGTGAGGGCTTTTTTGCAATCCATCATGGGAAGGCCGGTCTTTTCACGCAGGTCCTTAACGGCCGCGGCGGTAATCTCTGCCATGGAAACAGTCTCCTTATTGAAATCTCGGTTGCTCTGGGCCTTATGTGCCAATACGCTCGGGAAACGGCACTCGTAGTCCGGGCTTTAGCCGGAATCCCTGCCTCCAGGCGGGGCTACGAACAGTGCGTTCCTCCCGTTACAGATTGTCTTCGCCTGCGAAACCTGATGTAGTGATTCAGACAGATGGGCATTTCGGTTTGTGTTGGAGTCCCGCCTTTAGGCGGAGTTTTGCCGGAATTCCGGCTAAAGCCGGGACTCCAGCCTATGACCACAATTCTGAGTCAGTACACTAGGCCGGGGCGGCCACGGCCTCGGGTTGGGCAGCCACGGCCACCTCGGCCCCTTCGGCCCGCTCCTGCGTCGTCTGACCGGCCTCGTTCTTGCCGGCGATTATGGCGTCGGCTAGAAGCTGGATGATCAACTCGATGGAACGAATGCTGTCGTCATTGCCCGGAATGGCCAGATCGATCTCGTCCGGATCGCAATCGGTGTCGATCAGGGCGACCGTCGTCACGCCCAGCTTCTTGGCTTCCTTAACCGCATTCTTCTCTTTGCGGGGGTCGATCACCACGAGGCATTCCGGCAGGCGGTTCATGGTGCGCATGCCGTTGAGGTTGCGATACATCTTGCGATACTCGCGGGCCAAGGCCGACTGCATCTTCTTGGAATAGGTTGCCAATTCCTCGCCGGAGCGCAGGGCTTCCAGTTCTTCCAGGCGGCCCAAGCGACTGCGAATCGTGCGGAAGTTGGTGAGCGTGCCGCCCAACCAGCGATCGCTCACAAAAGGCATGCCGCAACGCGTGCCTTGCTGCTCGACCGTGTCGCTGGCCTGACGCTTGGTCCCCACGAACAGGATCAGGCTGCCCTGGGCCGCGACGCCCTGCAAATACTTGCGGGCACGCAAGAGGCCGCGGATGGTCTCGCGAACGTCGATAATGTGGATCAGGTTGCGGCGGGCATATATATAAGGCCGCATCTTGGGATTCCAGCGGCTGGCACGGTGGCCAAAGTGGACCCCAGCTTCAATCAGATCTTTAACTAGTACGGTAGCCAAATGCAATCTCCTCAAGGCACACCGGCTATGTCTCCCATCGCTAGAGGGGAGCGTCCGGCGTTAATCGGGCACTACGGTCAAGAATAAAGCCTACCCGCCTGGACCGATCAAGTGGGTAAACCTATAAGTCTAGTGATTATCGACAGACTCGTCAACCGTACGGCGAATGATATTACGCCGACACGAAAGTAGGTCAGGCTTTCCAGCCTGACGGAACAGGCATGTCAGGCTAAGAAGCCTAACCTACGTGAGGATCTTTCACGCCGCGGTAAAATCCGCCAAAGAGGAGCTACCCGGCCTGGACTCGAACCAGGAACGAGGGTACCAAAAACCCTTGTGTTACCATTACACCACCGGGTAGGGTGATTTTTCTAATGGGCAATCTGCATCTTAGCCTTGAACCACCAGTATACGCAGTTTCTCGGCGGCCTACAACAGAGGCTTGGCAAGTTATTGGTACGTTGGAGTCCCGGCTTCAGCCGGTATTTACGGGCATGGTTCAATTCCGAGGCCGAAAGGGTAACACCTGTAGGGAACGGCCTCCGTGCCGTTCCGCCCGGTTTGGAACGGCACGGAGGCCGTTCCCTACAGGAGGACCGCGGCGTCAGAGTGTTACACGGCTTTGAACCATGCCCATTTATGCTGGATTACCGGCTAAAGCTGGGACTCCAACAAATGCATTTTGCCCAGTATATGACTAAGGCTGGCTCTCGGTTGCCGTTTACACCGCTGGCCAGAGTGACTAAAATCCCCGCCGCGATCTTCAAAATCCCTGCAAGGAGGCACGGCGATGAAGTCTTTTCTGCGGATGTTTAGAAAAAACAAGAAGTCTGCCGTCCCGTCAGCAGATGGCGCCAAGCCAAGCCGTGCGAAGCCAAGACTCACTCGCGAAACGTTGGTCGGTCTTTCCATCCTGCTGGTGCTACTGATCGCCTTGGGGACGGTTCTGGCCCGGCGATTCTTCCGGTCGCACGAACGCGCCGAGGCAATCGTGGCCATGGAGGAGGCGAGACTCGGCGATACTCCCGGCGAGCAAGAAAAACACGACCGCGAGAAACACGACCTGGAATGGCCGCGGAAGTCGGATTTGCTGACACCCGTGGCAGCGCCGCATCGCGAGGACGCACCGTCGTTGGATGATGCAAACCACTGGAACAACACGCCGAAAGAGCGGCGGGAAGAAACGCGGTTCAACCCCGCGGTTTCGAGCACTGTCCCCGCTGATCCACCGATATTTCCCAAACCGCGAGGGGACCACGAGCGAATGAAGACCGATCTTCCCTCTGGGCCATCCTTGGGCGAGGATCACCATTCGCCGGCAGCCGAAGCTCGCGAGAAAAGCCGTGAGTTCCAACCTGCCGTGGCCGGTCCCACATTCGCCGCCGGTCCCGCAATGGGCAGTGCGAATTCGATGGTGGTTCAAGTCAGTGGCGATGACGGGGCGGACAGGGGACCGCGACCGCCGGATCGTTACGCGGGCGAACTCAATTCCCGCCCGGAGTCGCGACCGCGCAGCGAGCTAGGCGCGGCCGACTACCCGAGAGCCGGGCAGGCCGGCGCCCCATCGTCTGCCGCCCCCGATGCCCCAGCCGCCGGCATGCCCTTCGATTCCGAGGCCGCCCGCAAGCTGGCCGAGCAGCGGCGGGGCGAACAGCGGCGGGTGGAGGAACACCGTAGCGAGGAAGGGCGGATGGCCGGCGAAGCAGCGCCACGCGATGGCTACTCAGCGGCCGCTCCGACCGGCAACGTGCCGCCTAACTACGGCGGCGGTGCTACGGGTTATGCGCCGCAAACTTATGCCCCGGTCCAAGGCGGTTATGTAGCCGAAAGTTCGCGGCGGCCGGGCGGGGACGGTGCGGCACCGTTGCCCGTTCAGAACCCGCTCCGCGGCGATGGCAAGTACGAGGTGCAGCCCAACGACAGCTTCTGGACGATTTCCGAAAAGGTCTACGGCAGCGGGGCCTATTTCCGCGCCCTGGCCGAACAGAATCGGGGCAAGGCGGCCCGGCCCGACCGACTTCCGCCCGGGCTGGTGATTGCCACGCCCCCGGTGGCCCAACTGGAGAAGGACTATCCGGACCTTTGTCCCCGCGCGACGCGCCGCGAGACGGTACGGAACCGGGCCGACGCCCTGCACGGCTACCCTGGGGGCACGCTGGCCAGCACGGCGGGCGGGGGGCGAACCTACGTCGTACAGGAAGGCGACACCTTGTCGAGCATCGCCCGCAACGAGTTGGGAAAGGTCTCGCGCTGGGCGGAAATCTATCAACTCAATCGCGAGGCGTTGGGTCGGGACTTCGACTACCTCACACCCGGCATGCGGCTCGTGCTGCCCATTCGGGATACGCAGCCAAGCGACCGCACGACCCGCCGCGACGAGCCGTTCACACGATGAGATTGTTCGGAAGAAATGAGCGCGTTGGAGTCCCGGCTTTAGCCGGAAAGCCCTGAAAACTCCGCCTAAAGGCGGGACTCCAACAATCGGGCACTTTCGGCATTTCTTCCATACGCGAACTATAAGCGTCCCCGCCGGCCCTGTGCCGGGGGGCGTTCACAGTTTCCTGACGCGTTAAGGCTGCAACGTGCTGTTTTTGCCCAGGATGAACAGATTGTTGCTGTTCTTGAGGCCGTAGACCGTGTCGTGGGCGCCGTTGTCCGTGAGTCCCAGGATCTTCTCCAAGGCCGTCAGGCTGCCGCTAGCGCTGGCCATGACGCCGCGCAGCAGGTAGCTGTAGGGGAACATCGGCCCCTCTTGGAGCAAACTCATCAGGGCCTGGTCGTTGAGGTTGCTGTCGGTCACGCCCGCGAAGATCGTGTTCTGCGAACTACCGGCGTAGATCGTGCTGTTGCCGGTGCCGCCGACGATCAAATTCCGGCCCTGGCCGCCAATGATCGTGTCGCTGCCGCTGCCGCCCAGGAGGATGTTTTGGCCGCTGCCGCCGGTGATCGTGTCGTTGCCCGCTCCCCCGACAATCTCCGTAATCGCCGCGGGACCACCCGTGAGCACGTCGGCATAGGCCGAGCCGATCAGCTTGTTGATGACCCCGGAGATCGCAAGCGTGTTGTTCCAGGGGGCGATGCTCTGCGCCTGGCCTTTGTCGAGACTGAGGTTGACCGTCACGCCCGCGGTGTCGTGGCTGAAATCCAGCGTGTTGTTGCCGCCGGCGACGATCGAAACGGGCACGCTGCTGGAATTGAGCGTGTAGTAGTTGCTGCCGCTGCCGCCATCCAGCGCGAGCTTCTGCACCGTGGTGAGCTGCGTCGCCAGGCCGTTGGCCGTAACCGTGCTGCCGGCCACAGTGAACGAGTTGCTCCCGCCCGCGCCCACCACGGTAACCTGGTTCGTTCCGCCGGATCCCCCCAACACCTGGACAACCTGCGGAAGCGCCGCGCTGGAACTACTGGGGGCCGCGATCGCCACGATGTTTGCCTGGCTGGCGGGCAGTACGATCGAGATCGTATCGGTCGATTTGAAGGTGTTCGTGCTGAGCACCGATTTCGTGAGGTTGTTGTAAACCTTGACCGTGTTGCCGGAGAAGGAGACGGTGACATTGCCCCCCTGGGTCAAGTTCGTCGGGACGTCGATGATCGCCCCGGCCACGGACACAATACTCATCGGGCCGATCGAAGCCGTGTTGCCATAGGAGTCCGACACGGTCGCGCTGAAGGTGGTCGTCTGGGCAGTGGTCGGCGTCCAGGTGAAGGTCTGTGTCGCCGCATCGTAAACCATGCCCGAGGGCATCGTGACCGGAGTAATGGTCACCGCGTCGCTGGCGGGCGCGTTGGTCTGCACGTTATAGGTATAAAGTTGATTGACCGGGGCGGCGGCGGAAGGCGGGGCCAGGACGACGAATCCGATCGACAGACTCGTGCCTGCCGAAGCCGCGCTGGAGATCGCACTGGCCGGAACATTGTACTCGGAGGCCGGGGAAAAGTAATTATAGCCCGACGAATCGGTACCGATGGCAAAACCGGCATAGAGCGTCGATTCGGGTGTCGCCTCCTTGACGGTGAACGTGTGGCTGCCGGCGGCGAACTGGGTCGTGCCGTTCGTGGTCAACGTGGCAGTCGTGGCTCCCGAGGCGACCGTTGCCGAGGCGATGGCCGTGCTGCCGCCGTCCATGTAGAGCGAAACCGTGTCGCCCGCGACCGCCCCCGTAATGTTGAACGTGAACGCCGAGGCCGTGCTCGAATTGTTGTAGACCGTGCTGCCGCTGACGGTCTGGCCGCCTGCAGTGATGGAAGCGATCTTGGGCGTCGCCGGCGCGGCCGTCTTGCCGATGAAAATCGGTACGAAAGCACGGTAGACCGGGCTGATGCTGGAACTCGAATCCCATGAAGTACCGGGCGACGACTCGTCGAAAGTCAGCGTCTGCGTGGTCGACGCCCCGACCGCCGAATTCTTCAAGGTCACCGGCAAAGTGCTACTCGAGTCCAGGCTGACGAGCGCTTGACTGCTGGGGAACGTCACACTGAAACTGAAGTCGGTCGGGTCCAGGGTCGGAATGGGGGAAACCGCCGTAACCGTTGTCCCGCTCAGGCCGGAAAGCTTATCGAGCGCGCTCTCGATGTTGGCGGCCGTGGTCGCCAGATTGGTGCTGTCGAAATTGATCGAAGCCGTCGGGGTCGACCCCACGTCCAGTTCGAACGTGCCGGTGACGGGGGTGACGGCCGTGATTTCCAGGTACTGGATGCCCGTGTATCCGCTGGTCGGCGTCAGGGTGTAGCTGGAGCCGTTCTGCGTGAGCGTCACGTCCGGATTGCTCGTGTCCGCAACCGGGCCGTCGTAGGTGAAGGTCAGGGTCTGCGTCGTCGTCGAGGTGGTGGCAGAATTTGCGAAACTGGCCTCCAGGTCGCTCACGGTCTGGGTGCCGGAGGTCGTCAGATAGGTGAGGGGCGATTGGCTGCCGGCGAACGTCACCTTGAAGCTGAAGCTTGTGGGGTTCGAACCGCTGGGCGCCACCGCCGTGACCGTCGTTCCGCTCAGGCCGGAAAGCGCCACGAGCGCCGTTTGGATGTTGGATGCCGTGGTATTCAGCTCGGTGCTGTTGAAATTGATCTCGCCGGTCGGGGTCGATCCCTCTTCCAACTCGAAATAGCCGGCCACGGTGGGGACATAGGAATTGTCGACGTAGGAGTTGGCGATGTCGGGAATGGGGAGCAGCAACTGCACGTTCACCTGCGCGGTCCCGCCGTCGGCCGCCTCGCCCTGCGGCGTGAAGGTCACCGCCGTGTTTTCCGCCGTGGTGATCGTGTCCGTGCCGTTGATCGGCTCGACCCAGGGGTTCGGCGGATCGTAGGAGTTCGTGCCGACGCTGATCTGGAAGCTTTGCGAGTGGCCCAGGCCGTCGGACACGGTGACCGTGTAGGTGCCCGTCGCGCCCGTCGCCGCCTGGAGCATCAGCACGCTGTCGCTGGTCTCGGTGACGATGCTCATCGATTCGATCTTCGGGGCCACCAGCGGCTTGCTGTCTTCATGGGTTGACGTGTTGGTGGTCACCGGCGTGGCGGCGATCGCCGAACGGACGTTGTCGCCCGAGATCAGCTTGCCGAAGATCGTGTAGCGGAAGTCGAGAAAACCGTCGCTCATGTCGTTCGGGTTGGTGATGAAGAACTCCGAACTGTTGCCGTCCACGCCGTTGTTGGCCATGGCCAACAGGCCGCTGGATGTGAAGCGCAAGAGGGCGTTCAACTCCACGGGGATCGAACTGCCCACCGAGCTGTTCACGCCGCCCTGGTCCATGAAACTTTCGATGATGCGGTAGAAGGAGGTGTTGGTGTAGGTGCCCGAATCGACCAGGCTGACGAAGTGCTTCACCGTGTTGGGCGTGTCGTTGTTGAACAACTGAAAGTCCATGGTGCCCAGGTTGGTGACGATCTGCAAGACCTGGTTGGTCTGCGGCATGAAGCTGGCCGTCAACTGGCTGCTGTTGGACGTCGTGACGCTGTAGTTCGGCGTTCCCGAGTTCGTGTCATCCACCGCCACGAGCACGGGCGAATTGATGGCGATATTTGCAGCCGGGGCGACCACAGTCAGGCCGCCGGCGGCCGCGACCGAGACGAACATCGGGCCGACGGTCGTGGTGTTGCCCAGCGCGTCGGTGATCGTCTCCGTGAACGACTGCGTAGTCCCGGCCTGAGCAGTAATGGGCTGCCAGGTGAAAGTCTGGTTAGACGCGTTGTACGTCATGCCCGAGGGCAAGCTGCTGCCCGCCGCGAAAGTGAGCGCGTCGCCGGTAGGGGCATTGGTGGTCGTGGTACACTGATACGTATATTTCGTGCCCACGGTGGCCGAGGTGGCGAGGGCCGAGGTCACGCTTGCCGTGAGGTCGGTAAACACGTAGACCGTGATGCTGCCCGAACTGCTGCTGGCCGTGCCGCTGCTGGTCTGCGTGGCCGCAAAAGTGTGCGAGCCGTCCGAGAGCGTGGAATTGGCGGTGGTAGTCACGGTGACAGAGGTGGCACTCGCGGGCACCGTTCCCGTGGCAATAGCCGTCGTGCCGCCATCGGCATAGACATCCACCGTATTGCCGGCGGTGACGCCGGAAACGAGAAAGCTCAATTCAGTGGATGTCGACGAGTTGTTGGCCGTGGTGAGCGTGGCCGTGCCCTCGGTGCTGGTGGGCTTGAAGGCGATCGACGCGGGCGCGGCGACCGTGGAGAGCAAGCGGCGGCTTTCGAGGCTCTCGAAGGCCAGCCGCCGTTTTTGGATACCGGCCGGCTTTTTTCCGCGTTTCGCCTGTGAAAATCTGCCTGTTCCGCCGCTCGCCGAGTGTGTGCTCATAAGATTAAGCAAGTTAATGCCCAAGAAAAGAAGAGACTACCCCCACACGGTGCCATGCCCTGGCCTCGTATTTTGGGCTTTTCGAATTTATCCATCTATATGATAATCGATTTCAGTTTCATTTTCCAACAAACGTAATCGGCGGAAATCGGCCGCCGGGCGGCATTCCATTCGGCCCGTTCCGACTGGCGAACAGACACCTTTTATTCCGGTTATGAACGATTCAGCGATGATTTCCCGCAGTCCGGAGTTGATGTCGCGGTCCGATTCGGCCCTGCTGGTGGTCGACGTGCAGGAGAAGCTGGTTCCGGCGATTCACGCGTCTCGGCGGGTTGTATGGAACGTGCGGCGGCTGATCGACGGCGCGAAGTTGCTCGGTTTGCCGGTCGTGGCGTCCGAGCAGTACCCGCAGGGACTAGGGCCGACCGTGGCCGAGTTGGCCTCGCGGCTGGAAGATCGGCCCGCCAAGCTCTCTTTCAGTTGCCGGGAGTTGCCGGAGTTGTTCGCCGGCCTCCGCCAGCGGAATATCGAGAAACTGCTGGTTTGCGGCATCGAGACCCACGTCTGCATCCAACAGACGGTGCTCGACCTATTGGCCGACGGGTGGCGGGTATACGTGGCCGCCGACGCAGTGGGATCGCGCTATGAACTGGACCACCGCACCGCCTTGCGGCGGTTGGAATGTTCGGGGGCCGTGCTCACAACGACGGAGGCCGCGCTGTTCGAATGGTGCCAGGTTGCCGGCACGCCGGAGTTCAAGCAAATCAGCCGCCTCGTGCGCGAGACCCCGCCGGCAGCGGATGGGCTGTAGTTCGCGCGGATAGAAATAGCACGTTGGAGTCCCGGCTTTAGCCGGCATTTATCCCGATTACCGGCTAAAGCCGGGACTCCAACAATTCACCGATGATTTTGCTTTTCTCCTGGAAACCGCATCGCGAGCATTGCATTATTTGCAGCATTCAGTTAAAATATCAGCGCTGTCTGCTAATTCTCGGGATTACTGGGATTACCTGTTTGGCGCTCGAATTTCTTCTTGGAAGTATATCGTAAGCCTTCATGGCTTAACGACTTACATCCACGGCCAAACGGTTCTTGTCGCTTGCTGGTTGGGTTCCCCGCGAATTGGCGGAAAGCGCCAAGGCGTTAGTGTCAGGTAAAAAGGGCAATCGACCGGCGCGGTTGGCCGTGTCAGGCGACGACGTCATGTGCGTCGTTGTTTCCAGACAGCAGGCCTTGCCGTCGTCGCCGTCGAGGGCACGCAGCGCAAAGGTCGTTTCATGTTCGGACGAAGCCGGGAAAGGCCCGGAGAACGGCGGCACGAAACTCGCGACAGGATTCAAGGCGATCTGTCGTCGTCCGCTACTGGCGGGCAGGGCGAGGCTGCGATCCGCGGACCGTTGGAGGACTGCCCTATTCCAACGCGCCCGAGGACATCGCGGCTGCTGCTGGTTCTGGTTACCGCAGCCTGCGTGGCGACGGCAAGCATCATGCTTTGGACGATGCGATCTCGCGGCGGCAGGGACGCCGGAGGGGAAGCACGGCAACTAGCGGCGCAGGACTCGCAAAGCATCTCCAAGTCAGGCGATCCATCGGCGGGTGTCGGTAACGGGGGGAACCCGAAGAATCTGTCCGAAGGGCCCGTCGCGCGGCCGCCGCAGCCACAACTCGTGCCGGACGTCGAGCCGACAACGTCGCCCCCCAAACCCCTTCAGCCGGCAGTCGATGGTGTAGCGGCGGTCCGGGCGGAAATTCAGGCCCTGGAAAAAGAGTCGATTGAAATCGCCGAGACCCTGGTCGAGGAATTCCCCAACCGTGCGGATCCCTTGGGTCTGCTGGGCATGGTCTACAATCGCTGCAACCAGACGGCCAAAGCCATGGAGTACTGGAAGAAGGCGCTGGACCGCAGCCCCAACCGTCCCGATCTATACGACGCCATGGCGACGGTAGCTCTCCGCAAGGGCGAGTACGAGAAGGCTGTGGAACTCTGCGGCGTGGGCCTGCAGAAGGGCGAGATGCTGATGCTGCATTGCCACTTGGCAGAAGCGCTGAATGGCCTTGGCCGCGCGGAGGAGGCATTGAAGGAACTGCAGATTGCCGTCAAGTCAGCGCCGAAGGATCCGCAGATCTACTGTCAAATGGGCAAGTCCTATACCCTCCTGCCCGACCACGAAAAAGCCAGGCTTAATTACGAGACGGCGGTCAGACTGAAACCCGACCACAAAGTCGCGTATTACGGCCTAGCCATGGCCTGCGCGAAGTTGGGGCTGGAGGACCAGTACCGGCAGGCCATGCAGCGGCACGAGAAGTTGAATGCGGCGGACATGCAGGCCCAACGCGGCCGAAGAGACGTTGTCTATGACGTGGCAACGTATCGGACCGCACTGGCCATAACCTGTTGTGATGCCGCCACGGTTTATCTTCGCGGGGAAATGCCGAAGACGGCCGAGCGGTTGCTGCGGCGAGCGGCCGAAGTCGCTCCCAAGGACACCCTTTGCCGCATCCAACTCGTACAGCTTCTTTGCGCTAAGAATTGCGCCGCGGAAGCCGTTCCCGTCGCCAAGGAACTTGTCGAGATCGAGCCCCACAACGCCGGCTTTCAGTTGCGATTGGCCATGATCTACGACCACCTCCATCGTTCTGATGAAGCCCGCGGAGCCGCAAATAAGGCGGTGGAACTGGCGCCGGACAACGAGGAGTGCCGCAGCTTCCAGAAGCAACTTGAAGTGAAAAGGTAAACGCATGATCCGCATGCCCTTGGGGCCCAGAGCAAGCGCAACGCAGTGCTGCGCGGCCGCCCTCTTGGCCTGGCTGGCGGCGGACGCCGCCGACGACGACGGCCCCATCCGCTTTCGCGACGTGACCGCCCAGTCCGGAATCGACTTTGTCCACACGCACGGCGGCAGCGGCAGGAAGTACATTGTCGAGACGGTGACTGCCGGCTTGGCCCTGTTCGATTATGACAACGACGGGAAGACCGACATCTACTTCCTCAACGGCAGACCGTTGGCCGGAACGAAGGCCGCCGGGCAGCCCAAGAACCATCTCTACCGCAACCTGGGCGGAATGAAGTTCAAGGACGTTACCGATCAGGCCGGCGTGGGAGGCGGAGCGGGATTCGGGCTGGGCGTGTGCGTTGGGGATTACGATAACGATGGCTACCAGGATCTCTACGTGAGCAACTACGGCGAGAACATTCTCTACCACAACAACGGCGACGGCACCTTCAGCGACGTCACCCGCAAGGCGGGCGTTGCCCGCGGGCACAAGGTCGGCGCGGGAGCCTGCTTCCTGGACTACGACAACGATGGACGTCTTGACCTGTTCGCTGCGAATTACGTGGAATTCTCCCAACAGAAACCGCTGCTGTCGACGACCCGCGGTTTTCCCATTTATGCAAGCCCCAAGAACTACACCCCCGAGACCCATAACCTCTTTCACAATAACGGCGATGGCACGTTTACAGATGTCAGCAAGGCGTCGGGCCTTGCCGCGCACCGAACGTACGGCATGGGCATTGTCGTTGCCGATTACGATAATGACGGGTATCCCGACATCTTCATCGCCAACGACGTATCACCGAATTCGCTGTTCCACAACGACCGCAGCGGAAAATTCAAGGAGGTAGCTCTTCTGGCCGGCGTCGCCTGCGATATGAATGGCGTGTCCAACGCGAATATGGGGGTGGACTCCGCGGACTATGACAATAGCGGCCTGCTCAGCTTCTTCGTGACCTCGTACCAGGACCAGTTGAAGGTACTTTTCAAGAACCGGGGCCACGGGATGTTCGACGACGTGACCCTGTCCAGCGGGGCAAGCATCGGAACGCTCCCCTACGTCGCATGGGGCTGCGGTTTTGCGGATTTCGACAATGACGGCCACCGCGACCTCTTCATCGTCTGTGGTCACACACAGGACAACGTTGAGCTGTTCGACGATACCACGTCGTACCGTTGCCGAAGCGCCGTTTTGCGGAACCTGGGCAACGGAAAATTCGCCAACGTCACCGAGCAATCCGGCGACGTGGCAAAACTCAAAATGGTGGGCCGGGGCGTGGCCTTTGACGACCTGGATAACGACGGCCGGATCGACGTGGTGATCCTCAATTCCAACGACAGGCCCACGATCCTGAGAAACGAAACCGTGAACGGCAACCATTGGATCCAGATCCGGCTGCAGGGCATGAAGACCAACCGCGACGGCGTCGGGGCACGGGTCTACGTAGTCGCCGGCGAGTTGAAGCAGATGGACGAAGTCCACAGCGGGCGTGGGTACCAAAGCCACTGGGGAACGCGGCTGCACTTCGGCCTGGCCAAGAACCAGCGGGTCGAGCGGATCGAAGTCCATTGGCCTCGCAGCGGCTTGGTCGACATCCTCGAAGACGTCCCCGCGGACCAATTATTGACGATCGTCGAGGGCAGCTCGCCGTCACGCCGGAAGCCGCTGTTCATCTACCCGCAGGCCCCGGCATTGCCGGGCAAGAGGTGACCATCATGGGGATAAGGCTGGATAGGCGGCGGGTGGGAGAATACGCTGCGCGCTGTTGCACGGCGGCCTTGTTGACCTGGTTCGCTGCCCGCGCCGACGCCGCCGACAGCCCCATCCGCTTTCGCGACGTGACCGCGCAATCGGGAATCGACTTCGTCCATAGCCACGGAGGCAGCGGCCGGAAATACATCGTCGAGACGGTAACCGCCGGCCTGGCCACGTTCGACTACGACAATGACGGACTGATCGACATCTACTTTCTCAACGGTAGACCGCTGGCTGGCACGAAGGCCGACGGGCAGCCCAGGAACCGCCTCTACCGCAACCTGGGCGGGATGAAGTTCAAGGACGTGACCGACCAGGCCGGCGTGGGCGGCGGGGCGGGATTCGGGCTGGGCGTGTGCGCGGGGGACTACGACAACGACGGCCACCAGGACCTCTTCGTGAGCAACTACGGCGAGAACATCCTCTACCACAACAACGGCGACGGCACCTTCACCGACGTCACCCGCAAGGCGGGAGTTGCGCGGGGACACCGAGTTGGCGCCGGGGCCTGCTTCCTGGATTACGATAACGACGGGCATCTCGACCTCTTCGCGGCCAATTACGTGAAGTTCACCGAAGAAAGGCCGGTCGTGCTCACCATTCGCGGGGACCGCGTCTATCCCAGTCCGAAAGATTTTCTGCCGGAAACTTGCTGCCTGTTTCACAACAATGGCGACGGTACCTTCACCGACGTGAGCAAGAAAACGGGGATTGCCGCGCATGCGGGCACGGGCATGGGAATGATCTCGGCCGACTACGACAACGACGGCTACCCCGACATCTTCGTGGCGAACGACGTGGCCAAGAATTCGCTCTTTCACAACAACCGCAACGGCACCTTTACGGAACTCGCGGTGCGGTCCGGCGTCGCGCTGGACATGAACGGCCTCGCCCGGTCCAATATGGGCGTGGATTGTGCCGACTACAACAACTGCGGGCTGCTGAGCTTCTACGTGACGGCGTTCCAGCAGGAAGGCGGCGCGTTGTTTCAGAACGTCGGCCACGGCTTGTTCGACAACGTGACCACGCTCGCGGGCGCCAGTTCCGGGACAGTGCCCTATGTAAGTTGGGGGTGTGGTTTCGCCGATTTCGACAACGACGGCCATCGCGACCTGTTCATCGTTTGCGGCCACATCGACGATAACGTGGAACACCACGATGACACCACCGCCTACCGCTGCCACAACGTCGTGCTGCGGAACCTGGGCAACGGAAAATTTGCCAACGTCACCGATCAGAGCGGCGACGTGGCGAAACTCAAAATGAGCGGCCGGGGCGTGGCCTTCGACGACCTGGACAACGACGGCCGCATCGACGTGGTGATCCTCAACTCCAACGACAGGCCCACGATCCTGAGAAACGAAACCGTCAACGACAACCATTGGATCCAGATCCGGCTACAGGGCGTGAAGACCAACCGCGACGGCGTCGGGGCGCGGGTCTACGTGGTGGCCGGCGACTTACAGCAGATGGACGAGGTACACAGCGGCCGCGGATACCAGAGCCACTGGGGGACGCGACTGCATTTCGGCCTGGCCAAAAACAAGCGGGTCCAACGCATCGAGGTCCACTGGCCCCGCAGCGGCCTGGTCGATATCCTCGAAGACGTCCCCGCGGACCAGATGTTGACGATCGCCGAAGGTAGCGCGCCGTCGCGACGCAAGCCGTTGTTCGTTTATCCGCAGATACTGAAACCGTCGGCGGACAAGTGAATTGGGCGAATGCCGGCTGTAGGGCAATGATCGCACGTCGGCAATCGCCGTGACTCCATGCTCCTCGAGAAGCGTGATGAACGCATCGACGTCCAGCGTCGAATGACCGATGGTAAACAGTTGCATGTCGGTTTTGCTAGGCGGCCAGTGCTGCGCCAATCGATGTCGATTTCACAGACATCCCCTTCGAGTAAACCGACACGGCGTGAATATTGCGTGGTTTCACTCAAATGGCTTGCACCCCTCCTAGCTGTAAGGAATGGGGGAAATCGTCGCCAAAATAGGCCCATTGCCCTGCACGCGAAAAATGGCAGTCTCTTGGATGCGGTCTGGCATGAATTCTGCTTATGCGTCAAAATTGGTGACATTTCAGCGGAATGTAGAGCAACGACCCCACCGAGCTTGTCTCGGTCGGTAAAGGAGGTTGAAAGGCCATACGAGCCGCATGCCCAACCCTCGTCCGCCGCCTCGCAGCCTGGGCCGCCAGAGGCGGCCCAGGCTGCGAGGCGGCGGACGACAAGTGGTGGCAAGGCATTTTAGCCATCCAACCTTATTCACCAACCGAGACAAGCTCGGTGGGGTCTCCGACAAGCACATCATTCCGCTGAACAGTTATCAAAATTGACATTCTTGCCGCAGCAAGCATGATAAGACTATCTCATTTCCACGAACCGCCTATTCGAGTCAGGGCCAGCGCGTACTAAAGGCTTGTTCCAGTAAGGACTTGGAGCATGTATTCATCGTTCCAACCACAGTCGCGGCGTTTCATGGCAACGCTGTTTTCGTCGGGGTGCTGCTTCAGCAGGG